>Ga0307982_1001833_pt1 | contig 17271 bp, 11 predicted proteins | sample OrgLakmetagen989_FD_201847 | JGI IMG/M metagenome (GOLD analysis project Ga0307982, IMG submission 201847) | Saline water microbial communities from Organic Lake, Antarctica - #989 | ecosystem: Environmental > Aquatic > Non-marine Saline and Alkaline > Saline | place: Antarctica: Organic Lake... | reverse complement strand
TGATAGCATCCGCCTGGGCTTTGTGGCTCGTGCGAGCAGCGCAAGCTCCGACAAGCACAACCTGCTGGCTTCGCAGCACTACAAGCCGCAGAACCTGGCGCACCAGATGTCGCTTGCAACCTCCAACATGTGGGGCATTGTGAAGTGGATCGTGATGTTGGTGCGCCAACACGCCGCCAACCTGCGAGGTGAGGAGAGCGAAGACGAGTACATGGCCAAGTTTGTCATGGTGCGCGACGCCAATGCGCCGCTGCTGACCCTGTACAACGTGCCGTTTGATTTGTTTGACGAAGAGGACGAGGAGGGTGAGGATGACGACAGCTCAGACGGGGAAGGGGCCGCCGCTGCCGGAGGTAGTGCTTAGGTTCGTTTCACAATACACTTTGCGTTCAAAATGTGAGAAGTTTTTTTCGCTGTATCTTTTGGTGAGCTAGTAATATGACGCAATCAACAGCAGGTTGCCTGGGTTCTTGTTATCAGCTGTTGAGCTCACTTGACAGTCACAGCCAAAATGTAGTGCAATGTATGCAAGAACGCCTCAAGAATTTAAGCGTTGTAGACAAGCGAAATTGGGCAGATGCTAGTGCACTCAAATTCAAAAGCGGCCTCACAGAGCTTGCTTACCAGCAGCATGAAGCAGGTTGGTAGTCAGTTTCTAAAAAAACGGATGAAAAACTGCGTCATTTCCAGCTGCTTGCGCAGGCATACGGGGGCTTAAAGCTGGAGTACTGTCGCTGGCATATGCTTTCGTTGCCTTGGTGCTGGTTATTGGTGCAGCTGTTGCCGGGGAATCTGCCGGGGCAGTAGCAACTGCGGCAGTTGCGTTGGGTTTGGCCGTGGCAGCCTGTCTCATAGCTGTACGCATGATGCAGGGCAGCACAAACTCAAGCACGTGGGATTTTGAAGACCACAGAGGCTGGGCATTTGTGGCGGTCCTTCTTGCATTGCAGCTGGCAGTTTGCGTATCATTCTCGGCCTTTATATTGGCCATTTTTGAGTTGCCCGAATCCCAACGGCTTGGCAGTGCAGCGGGAAATCGCACTTGCCAGTGGGAAGAGACACCTGTGGGACAAGCCGAAGACATCGGCTCATATAATTGGGATGCAGTGGCTTTCCAGCTTTCAGTGCTGTTTGCGGCGACGTCGTTCGTGTCCAGCTCGCTTGCCTGGCTGCCGCTACTGCCAAGTGTAGCCCTTACCCTATCACACTTTGTAGCAAACATTATGATAGTACTGGCTATGGGAAGAGAGTGTCATTCAATCCCCTTGAGTGGCTGGTTCTTGGCTAACGTTGCCATTGGCGTTCTTGCACTCGCATTAGCCTATCGAAGCTCCGCTCAAAGCAGAAAAGACTTTGTCATGGCTGTTCAGAGCAGCATGAATGACACGTCATTTGACGCAACTGAGCTTGCCATAAGATTTTTCGTCAATACTAGCAGTGATATAATCTGCATGTTGCAGCATGCGAGCGCAGATATGGCCAAAGCCACCATTGTGATGTGCAATGCTGCTGCACTTGAGGTACTGGGCAAAAATGCCCAAGGACGCCAAATACACCAGCTCATTGACAGCCGCAAGGATCAAGAGCGATTCATGCTCGCCTTGCAAGCTTCCAGTGTGTCCAGTTTTGCGCAGAAAGCTGTGCAGAGCAGTCGCAACATTCTGCAAACTGGAGGAGTGAACACTTCCAACTCTACTATTCCCCCTGCATCGAAGTCTGCTCTTTCACAAACCAGTACACAACATGTTTCCAGACGAGAAGTGGGCCTCCCTCAGAGAAGTCGGTCATTCCTCGACGATGATGTGGTAACTGAGGAAGTCTTGAGCTCTGCTGCCAACGTCGAGGCAGCTCCAACTTCAGTATCGTCCTCAAAACACACAGCAGTAGTGGTTCCTATCGTCACGTCAGACTCGAGCGCTGCCCCCATCCCGCTTGCCTCTTGGAGTGGAGATACAGTGCCTGCAAACCTGTCTGCACAGGCAGATGTGCGGCGCTGTGGCTTCAAAAGCCATCACGGGCTAACTCTGGATGCAGATGTTTTCTTGCACGCGGTATCTAAAACTAAGACAATCGTCTTTATGCAGCCTAGTGCAGGCGTGCAGCGTGTAACCATCCCTAAATCTAGCAGCCGCAGGACGCTGCCAACAACTGCAAGCGTTGAAGCCTCAAACCAGCACCACACTGGAACAGCTGAGTGGAGTGATTCTGTTGTGCTGCAAGAGCTCAACACAGAGTCTGATATGGATGATGCCGATCAATTGGAGGCCATGGGGGGCCGTGCAGACCATTTCAGCTCCGCGCCGCAGGCTTGGGCTGCCAGCGACCTGCCCGAGGCGGAGACCGCCACAGTGCAGGAAGTCAATCACAGCACGGCAGACGAGCCCCTGCGGCACAAAAAAAACCACCTCAAATCGTTGCTTTCATCCCAGCGGATTTTGTTGCTTGAGCGCGACCAGGGTGCCGCCCGCGCCGCCATGCGACTGCTGCGCAAGAACGGCGCAGTGGGCACATTGGTGAACGATGCATCGGCCATCATGGCGGCATACCGTAGTTCAATGCTGGCAGCTCGCATGCACAAAGGACGGGACTTCACGTGCATGGTGCTGAACTCGGAAGTTCCAGACGTGAGCGGCACCGTCCAGGCGTTGCGCTCGTTGGGATTTGAAGCACCCATCATTCAAATCGCCCCAGCCGCTTCCACCCAGATCAATGGAGCCTCCCTGTGCATCCTCCAGCCGCTCATGCCTAACAAACTGGCAAATGCACTCGCCCAAGCGCTGTCCACATGAGCGTCCTGGGTCAGCAGCTCGTCCGGGAGCCATCACATTACTGCAGGGAAAACAACATGTATTCACATTATGCAGCCCACCCGACACACACATTTCACATGATTGTACAGCAGCCATCAGCCTCTGCGCCGGTGCCACCGCCACCGCCACCGCCGCCTGCCAGTGCGATGGGTTCTACTAGCCCGCGCACCACATCCACCGTGCCGGCGTCCTTGCTGGTACGACCAGTGGCGCCCTGCCCCAGCGCCAGCATGCGCCACTGCCCCGGGGCCGACCGGTACAGCTTGCAGAACACCAGCCCCGTGGTGTTCACGTTTCCATCCAGCTTGTACCGGGCCATTTCCCGTCCTTTAGAGTCGCACAGACGCACATAGGCATTGTGCACATGGGAGAAGGAGCCATTTGTGGTGTAGATGTTCACCACAAATGCCAGCGTGTTCACCTCAGGGGCCACCTTCTCCAGGTCCACTTTGATGCGCTCGTCATCTCCGGAGCCGGCGCCAGTGGTGTTGTCCCCCCCGTGGTCCACCCCTGGGGCGTGCTGGTGGCTGAAGTACACCGTGTCAGCCACCGGATTGTCGGGGCCATCCTTCAGCAGGATGCAGGACGCATCCAGGTCGAAGTTGCGGTTGCATGACCACCCCAGCCCCAGGAAGTACTTGGTGAAGGCGGGGGGGAGAGCCATGTCGTCGTTCTTTTTCATGGAGAAGCTCTTGTCTGTCGTCAGTGTGCGCTCCATGACGATGATGGGGTCCAGCAGGCTGTCCACGGCGGGGCGGATGGCAGGCATGCAAGCCATGAAGTTGCGCCCGGACGCGAACACACCGATATCTTTGAAATGCCAGCTGTTGTCCTTGTGGTCCTGGTACAGCGCGCACATGACTGCTCCCGTGGCGGCACCAGCTGCCCCTAGACTCATGTCGCAGATGACAGGGCCGCCGACGGGCCCAGCGTGCAGCTTGGCGGTGGCTGACTCCATGTCCCCAAGTGACCCCCCCTTGTGTGCGTTCAGCACAAACAGGATGATGCGGGCAGCTGCAGGCAAGCGGCTGCAGTGGATCGTCAGCACCTCATCCGCGCCATCACCAGCGCCATCTGTGTTGTCTCCGGAGTGCGTCACGCTGCCGTTGGCTGCCGTGAGCTGGTTGTAATAAGCTGCATCAAGCAGCGCGCCCATTTGGTCAAATACAAGTGCGCTTGCATCAAGGTCCACAGGGTCGGTACCGGGTGTAAAGTCCCATGCCAATCCAAGTGACTGCGCATGAAAATGCCGTAAGCAATGTATGCTCAATTGAAAAAAGCGAAGCTCTGCACGGAGCAAGCACAATCAGCTCAGCAAGCCGCTAAAGCCGCAACTCACAAGCACTTCACCCATATGCACCCCAGTGATCTGGCCTCTTTGCAGATGCACACATGGTGCATTTGAAGGAGCTTGGGTCATTTGTATGCCACCTTGCCCAGCTGCAGCGGGCTGTGGTGGGTTGGCGTTGTACGCTGGAGGTGGAGGGCCGGGTGCCGCGGCAGCCATTGTAATGTGATACTTGTCGGGGTTTGAGCCACGTCGGTGCAGCCTTGCTCACAAAGCTGGAATCAAAATCAAGACTTGCAGCATGCATTTCGTAAACAAAGCAAAGCACTTTGCACTGGCACGCGCCACGGTAAACAACGCAGGTGCAGCTGACCACAGCCCCCTTGGACTACGCTCTCACGCTGGAATGCCCCCAAGCAGGCTGCAGCCTGCACAATGCCAGCTGCAGCACGGTATGCTACTCCAGCTCACCAGGCTGCACCAGCGCTGTGCTGCCCGACTCAGCAGCCAGCAGCTGGCGCCAGGGTGTGGACACACCACTGCCATGGGGGACTGCCGCCCCTCAGAAGAACTCACCAGTGGCGTACATCTTCTCTGCAAACTTGGTTTCGTCGCACTTCCGGCGAGGGTGCAGGGTGTCCAGTGACTCTTGCGCAGCGGCAGCAGTGACCGTCCAGCCAATGTCCTGGGAGCCAATCACGGGGTGATGCAGCGAATCCTTGGGACCAGTGAAGTCCCGAATGTTCTTTGTGCGTGCATCCAGCATCTCTCGGTGTGAAACTCGGCCTTTGATGGGCTCAGCACCGACTGCACGCCGCTTCGCTCTCGCCTCTAGCTCAGCCTTGATGTCTGCAACGCCGGCTTTGAACTCCTCAAATGTGACCTTTCCGTCATCGTTGGCGTCAAAATGGTCCATCATTCTATCCACTTCTGATTGCGGTGGGGGACCACGGTATGCGATTCTCAGAAGCTCATGAAACTGTGCACAGAGTAGCAGTCAAATGCGGAATTCGAGCTTGAAACCAGGTCAATCGTACCTCTGACTTCTCAATTGTGCCGCTGTTGTCCTTGTCGCAATTATTGAATGCAGCAAGCAACTCGTCGTCTGTCAGAAGAGTAATGTCGAGAAAGTCCTGCAAATGCACCTATAGTGCCCACACGCATGACACGTCGCGTTTCTGCCGTTGCTTACAAGTGCACTCGCTTGAAATGCGCTCTGAGCACCCAGGGCGGTGAGTCCGAAAAATGCCATTGTGTTTCAAATCAGTGCTGATTGAGTTTGTCCGAGGCAGTGGTTCAGCTTGGGCAAATACAAAGAGCCTGTCAATTTCACGAAAAGTCTCCGTCCGGCAAAAAAATAGTGAAGCAAACTTGAAGCTAGGGCGACAGAATGTGCCAGTGCAAGCTCGTACTTAGAATTTATCAAACAACGGATATCAGTTCAAACATAAGGCCACGATCTGTGCAAATCTGTCATGCACGCGGTGCCGTTTCCCAATTCCGAGCGAGACTGCCTTGCAGAGGTACAGGGGGAGCAGGACAAGCTTGACCCAAACAATCCCCGTTGCAAGAAATAAGCCAGATGCCTCCAGCCGCGAGGAAAGCATGAAGTTGCCATACGTGCTGCCCACCTTGAGCTGCGGCAGTGGCGTTGCGGCGTTAGCAGCCTACCAGTACTTGCATGGCTTCCACACCACGGCGACAGTGTCGTCGCTGTGCTCCCGCAGGACATGGTAGCGCTCGTGCTGACACGCCGTCATGCAGCTGTGATTGGGTGTAACACGCAGCAGGCCCCCCACCTGAAACCGCTCCTGCAGGGGCTTGGCGCCATGGGGGGCCTCGGGGGCCAACCCCACCACAGTGCACTCCTGAGACATGCGCAGGAGACACAGGTCGGGATGGCCCTCCACTGCGCCCCAGCCGTGCACACCGCCAGGGTCTTTGTGCACAGCGGTGCCTCCAGCGTCAATCAGGATCTCGTTGCGCAGGGGATACACCCCAATCACGCGAGACAGCACAGCGACAGAAACGTCACTGCTGGCACAGGCGCCGCTGTCCACCTGCTGCAGATCAAAAAACAAGAAATTGCCGGGGTGCATCTCGGTGACTCCGGCAGGCATGGACTCCGCAGCCATGCAGCTTGGCGTGCTGCCAACCGACACGACCTCAAACGTCACACCTTCGTCTCGCAAAATGGCCGCAAAAGCAGCGATACGGGAGCTCTCTGTTTGGGCCACAGTTGCAGCACCAGATAAAGCAGTGCCCGTGTTGTAAGCATTGCCTGAATGCGCATACAGACCAAACAGTGAAGTGTTGGGCCCACCAGAAATTGCTTTGGCCAACGCCAACGCTCCTTCCGGGTTTGCTTCCGGGTCGACACCTGCGCGGTGGTACCCGCAGTCAACCTTCAAAAACACCGAAATAGGGCACAGAAGCGATTTGAAGCTGTCGTTTTTGTTGAGAGCTGAGTTGAGCAGGCCGAGGCTGGCTTCGCTGTCCAAGACAATGCGCACGGTGGCTGCAGGGCACTGCTGCTTCAGGGAAGCGAAACGGGAAAGGTGATGCGGAAGAAATGGTACTCCAAGGGTTATATCAAGCTCGCCGTGCTTGGAGAAGAACTCAACCTCCTGAAGAAGTGTGCATAGTAGTGAGAGCTGCTTGTCTTGGCTACGCACGCTGAAGCATGCAGCAGTAGCTTACCGACATGGTGCTGGCAACACAGCCCTGAATAATGTCTGCTGCAATACTTCGTAATATTTCATGCGCCTCGTGAGTTTTATGTGTCTTGACATGCGGTCGCAGCTTCACGCCGAGAGCCTTGGCACGCTCGGCCATAATCCTGCAATTTGCCTCCAGCTTGTTTTGATAAAGCAGGAAACAGGGGGTGCGGAGCTGCTCAAGCGGCTGGGGCTCGTGAGTTTCGTGTTGCATGGAGTTTCTAGCCGCATCTGCAGCCATGCTTGTGCCCGAATACTAGTGCAGCGATGGAGGGAGTTACTATCCCTCGATAAATCTCCTCCTCAAAAAATGGCTGACCACACACGCACCACCGTTTATTACTGTGAGCTGAACGGTGCATGTCAATAATGCTGAAGATTGCAGTGCCTCACATTGGACTTTCATACAACCACGACCAGCACCACTGCATGCATATGATCCCCCCTCCTGGTCAGCGGCTTCTCGAAACACCCTGGAAACTGTCCTCGCTCTGCACCGGTACAAGCCAAGGCGAGCATTCAGGTGCCAGGCAGGATGCGCCAAGTATTAATTTGCTACATAGGAACATTTCGGTCACTTTATTTGTACAAAATACATGTTCACGTGCTTGAGTCAAACTCCGCCATCAAATGCAGGGTGACGTATGCACAGGTTTTCCGCCGCTGGTAGGGGGTAGCAGAGCAGTGCATCACGTTCCGTGGAATTTGGTTCAAGCCTTGCATGCATCCAATTCTGAAACATCAACATTAACGGCACAACTGCAAAAACTTTCTTGTTCTTTTTTCTTTTTCATCATTGAAACATGGCCAACGCATCAGTTTCTTCGTGGAGTAGCGGGCGCAGTGATACCTCTCAATCGTCACCCCGCAGTCCAAGCCTTGGCGAGGTTCTCACACGAGGCTATTACGACGTGATTGCCCGCGATGGAGTACTTCGAGGCGACATATCCACTGTTCATAGAAAATATTTGGAGGGTGGACATCCTTTTGTCGTGCAATTCAACCAGGCCCATGAGAAAAATGTGAGTTGCGGAAATTGTTGCCACGGCTGTCGGGATGCATACGTCTGCGTGCAGAAGAGACCGAGCTCCATGAAAAGTGAAAAGGTCAGGATTCTGAGAGAGTTTAACTCTGATTTCTTCCATTTCTTGAAGATTCATTGTCGAGAGGTCGTTGCAAAGCTCGCCTTGGAGGAAGAAGACACACAAGTTGTTTGTCTTGCTGACGCACACGCTGAGCCTGAAGCAGACCCCAGTGTTGATCAAGGAATCAACGGAATGAAGGTCGCCCCCAGTGGTGCACAACTTCATAGATTGGTGGTCAACTCTTCCCCCTTGTACCGTGGGCATTGCTTGCTGCTGTTGGAAGCTGAGATGCAGCACCCGCAGATTCTGAGCTCGCAAGCCCTACTCTACGCGTGCCGAACGCTGACCCTGCGAGGAGCACGCGACGACATGCTCATCGGTTTCAATTCTTTGGGAGCTTGGGCTTCCGTTAATCACATGCACATGCACGTGTTTCTGGCTGGTGAAAGCATGTTCAAGTCGGGTGTCGCCCCCATTCAGCACGCACCTTCGAAATTGTTCACCACACTCCAGGCGAGCAGCGGGGCCACACCAGTGAAGATCTACAAGACCACAACATACCCGCTACATGCTTACATCTTCACACTGAAGGATTCTTCACCACAGCACCAAGTTTCTGACTCAGTCGCATCTTCGGGGTCGGCGCAGCACTCCTCGCCCCACAGGCAGGAGCAATGGACTTGTGATTTGAGCAGACCTGCGGGAAAACTACCATCGTACCCAGTGCCGTCACAGGACTTTCTTCCGTCGTCAAGCACTGCTGATCGCATGTGTCCCCCGCTTATGGCTGCGCGCAACCAGCACCCGCTCTCTGCAGATCTGAATCTGGCCTTTGAACACCTGGCTTCAACAGCGGGGCAATTTGCAAAACAACTGCAGCTGCTTGATGTCCCACACACCGTCCTTACGGCTGACGGAGGGCGCACTATTTACATTCTTCCCCGGCGTGTTCAGCAGAATGTGAACGATGGCCAGCTCAGCATAGCGTTTGCAGAGAGTGTGGGTCTGCCAATCGTCACCTCGCAGCATGCATTTGACACCATAACTCCCGAGTACTTAGAGCAGCTGTACAACTTCTTCTGTGTGAGCCAAGACACGGAGAGCCTGCTGGACCAATGGCTGCTTGAGTTGGCAGAAACACCCTCAGACTGTGTGATCCCTTCGATTCAGGAGGCCATTGCCCAAGTTCTTGCAGAGAAAGCCATGTGCCAAACAAACCTTCCTGAGGGCACTCCTATCCCAGGCAAGCACATTGACCTGCCGTGCTTGAGCGAAGCGAAACAGCAAGACTCGGCTGAGCTCGAAGCAAAACAGTGAAGGTGACCCCCTCGAATAACACACAAGACTTTTGATCTGCCCCCCCAGTGCTGCGAGCGACTTTCTTCAGCAAAAGGCATTGTTCCGTGACTGAACCAAATTAATTGATCTACGCGAAGCCTCGCTTGCAAGTTGCTGTTGAATTCAAACCTGCATGTTCTCTGCGCTGTGGAATGCCCTGAAGGATTTCCCAGCGAGTTGTACCGACACTATAAATCCACAATTGAAGCAAAAACATGCAGAGTGATGTTGCTTTTGATGAGAAATTGTTCGATTCAGTGAGTTGGTCTGGGTAAAGAATGCATGGGTCAGAGGCGTTTCATCAGGGAAGCTGCTTTCCGCTTTTCCAGTCAGCATATCCATCACAACACCAAGTTCGGCGGCACAAACTTAGACTGAATGCACGTTGCTTCTTTGCAGTTGTTTGGAGGCCAAGAGAGCTGTGCGCCAGAGAAAGCACCCACACCAGCTTCCATCCAGAAGCGCCCTTCAAGCGTGTTGGCCCAAACTTCCCAGCCAAAGCTTGAAGCAGGTATGAAATTACTCCATCACTCTACGTCAATGCTGCATTTTCATTGGAATTCTTACAGGTGCAAGTTCTGGAGCATCAAAGCGGATTGGGAGCCAAAAGCCTGTTGCTGTGCTTGGAAAATACTCAAACGCAAGAGCAATAACACCAACCGAAAAATCATTCTTCCCACTTTTACCACAAGCAGGCGCACCAAAAGCTGGAGCTCGTTCAAGTGGGAGTATGCACCTGAGCCAGGCTGAGCCAGAGCAGCATTTCTTCTCAAACCAGAGTCCACCCCGAAAGCAGCAGGCTGCCGGCCTGAGCGTAAGCGCCGTGATCCCACCGGCCGCCCGAGGCGTCTTTCGCTTTGATTTTTTCAACCCCATGCAAAGTAAAAGCTTCGATGCAATCTTTAACACGGCAGAAAACGTACTGGTGTCTGCACCAACCTCCTCCGGGAAGACGGCACTTCTAGAGCTGGCCATTGTACGGCAAGTTCTTGTGCACGGAGACATGCACAAGCCGGCAGGGCAGCGTGGCAAAGCTGTGTACCTGGCACCAATGCGAGCAATTGTCGACGAAGTTGCGACAGAGTGGACTGCAAAATTTGAGCCTCTTGGCCTGAAAGTCGCTTGCCTGCTTTCAGGTGACTCCGCCAGCCCAACCAGCGACAGCCAGGCGTTGCAGGAAGCGGACATTGTATGCGCCACACCAGAGAAATGGGACGCCATCACCCGCACCTGGAAAGCAAACAAAGCTCTCATGGGGCAAGTCTCGCTCCTGCTCCTGGACGAAGTTCATTTCGTGGGTGACGAGCGGGGTGCTGTGCTGGAGGCCCTGGTCAGCCGCATGATGGCAGTGCAGCGAGACGAGGACACAATTGCAGCCCAGTGGCCGGCTGTGGCCCTCCGCACGGTCGCATTGAGCGCAACGCTGCCCAATGTTCACAGCATGTCCAAGTGGCTGTCTGCTAAACATGTTCTTCAATTCGGGGACGAGTTTCGTCCAGTTCCACTGCAAGTTGCAGTGTTGGGCTTTGGGAACGCTCAGCATGGTAAGGAGTTCCTTCACGAGCAGGGCTTGAATAAGCGGGTTTTCGCGGTAATACAAGAGCACTCGTTGGGCAAGCCAAGCCTGGTGTTCTGTCCTACCCGCAGGGGAACCCATGCTGTGGCCAAGCAGCTGTGTTTAGATGCGAGACTGGCAACAGGGCAGCAAGGCAAGTCAGCATTCGTCAGCTCTGTTCAGCACCAGCAGCGACTTGCTGAAGCCGCGCAACAGTGCCAAGATCAAAATTTGAGAGAGTGCATCTCACAGGGTGTCGGGTTTCATACAGCTGGCCTGTCTGTTGCAGACCGAGCTGTGGTTGAGCGTGCTTTTCGTGAGGGACTGCTTCGAGCTCTGGCCACAACCACAACGCTTTCCCAGGGCGTGAATCTGCCAGCGCACTTGGTTGTCGTCAAGTCAACAATGCAGTGGAAGGGATCATCAAGGGGTGGCTACCAGCAGTATGACTTGTCCACAGTGCTGCAAATGATAGGTCGAGCTGGCCGGCCTCAGTTTGATGACAGTGGTGCTGCAGTTATCATGACTGAAACCCACACGAAAGACTTGTACCAAAAGATGTCCAGTGGCGCATTGCGCATTCAATCCTTCCTTGCTGGCTCGATGGCAGAGTACCTAAACACCGAAATCGCCCTGGGCACGGTGAGATCCCTGGGCGGCGCCCTGGAATGGCTGCAAACTACATTCTTGTGGAACTCCATGCCAGCTGGGCCGCGGGAGGCAGAAGCCAGACAGGAACTATGTGAAATGGTGACGCAAGCGGTGAATTTGCTCTCTTCCAAAGGCTTCATAAAATACGCCCCGGGCCAAGACAGCCGCCCAGTGATGGAGCGCTCAGTGGAGCCATGCTTGCCGTGTCGTGTTGCCTCCAAGCACGCCCTGTCGGTGACCACTGTGGAGCATTTGATCCGGTCATTTATTCCTCACCTGCTTGGGGACGACGCAGCAGCGCCGCCTGTGCAGGCTGCAGTGTCAGAGGAGTTCTTCTGGTACACGGTGTGCCACAGCCAGGAGTTCAGCCGCACAGTGCGATTGCGCCAGGGGGACAAGAAGCAGCTCAACCAGCTGCTCCGTGCAAAGAAAACACGATGGAGGCTAACAGGCAATCGTGTCAAGTCATTGGAAGACAAGGTCTTCGTGTTGGTTCAGTTGAAGCTGGGTGGGACAAACCCAGGCAGCTATGACTTGCAGATGGACGCTCGGGCATGCTTGGATATCCTGGCTCGAATCGCAAAGGCCCTCGTGAATATCCTCTCAAGCGATGAAGTGTGCAGCTCACTGGTGGTGTATGCGCACACGATGTACCGCAGTGCTGTGCGGTGTATGTGGGCGACCGACCCACTGCCCCTGAAGCAGCTAGACTCGTTGCGCCGACACTTCAAAAAGCTAGGCGACTTGAACATCGTGTCGATGTCAGACCTGATCCGCCTGCATGAAACAGACTTGAAGGATTTGGTCAAGCTTCCTCAGGCGGCAGTTGCCGCGGCCAAAGCTGAGCTGGCCGGTGTGGTGCCCGTGGAAGTTGCTGTGACAGCCACCAAGCAAAGTCAAGGTCGTATGTGGGATGTTGTGATCAAACTCACCGCTGCTGTGCCCCGACGCCTGGGAGACCACACGTTGGAGGGCCCTGTGTGGGCCCATGGATGGTTGCTTTGGTTGCTTGATGCAGAGGGGCGACTGGTGTCCAAGCTGAAAGTGCGAAGGTACGAAGATGCAGAGCTCACACTGTCCGTTCCAGAGAGCGCCGTGATGAACAACCTCTCCCTGAGTGTTCAGCATGCTGGCTTCTTGTCGATGGACGTCATGAAGTCTGTGACTTTGGATGCTGCGGTGTCTGGTGGCAGCCAGGCTGGCCGGCAGGTCGCCGGAAACCTTGCAAACCCACAAGATATCTTCGGAGCAGGCGATGACGCAGGCATGTGTAGTATGGCCAGTACACACTCAAACAAACCTGCTGAAACACCGGTGCAGTCGCAGGCGAGACCCAAGCGCCCAGCCCCGGCTCAAAGCGACCTGAAGACAGCCTTTGCTCGAACACCCAAGAAGGCTAGGTCGAGCGTCCCTGCAAAAGGAAATCGCCCGATCACCACCCCCAAGCCTCCAAGCGCATCCACCAAGCCACAAATGGATATACAGCAGTTTGCATTCAGCGGCGCAGCGGTTGTCCAGCCACAAGCCGCAGCCCAGCCGGACCGAAACGAGGTTAACGATCTGTGGTCCACTCTGCTGTGATTGCTGAGCAATAAGAACGTCCCACCACAATGCACTCAAATCAAAATTGGCCTGTCGTTGGCTGCTGCGCCCATTGCGTCGAAGCAAATTGCACAGAACTTCGCCGTGGGAACCTCCTTGAACGTTGAGTCCATTGGGTCGTGCTCAGCAGGCAGCGTGCAGCCAGGGGGGGGGAGAACACAAATAGCCGGCTGATGAGCAGACTTAGAAGCCTCCGTAAATGCACGGCTGAGAGAAATGCCAGGTGTGTCTCGTCCAAGCACATTGTTGTTCGCAATGTGCTCGTCTCCAGGGGACTGAGTGCAACAAGCTGAACCGGCCGCTTGCTTGCTGAGCTCAATCAACAGCCGACTGTACATTTGGAGCAACACCTTATGACACTGAATAGCACTCTGGCTTGTCGTCAGCTGCTGGTGTGTTCCTAGGTAGTGTAGGTACGTCTCAAATTCGTGAGAGCGCCAAGCTGCAGAGTGCAGTAGCGTCGCCTCTGAGCCAGGAAAATCGGAGGTCCAGGGGTTAATCAAGCTCACCAATTTACTTGCATTAACTTCGGCAGGGATGTTAAACTGTATCGGACCCAGCAGGGGAGCAGACGCAGCCCAGAGTCGAGCTGCCAGCTGAGACAGCCCAGGATGGTCGATTTGACTGGTCAAACGCAGGGTCACCATCGGGGGCACAGACAAAGCTGCTCGCACTGTCCGTGTTACAATCTGCATCGGCTGGCCCGTTGAGACAATAACAGAGCCTGTGGAGCTTGTGGAGCCTACTTGCGGTGACAGGTACTCCAAGAATAGTGACGAGCCTGCCACGTCAATCTTGACATTCGCTACTGGCTGCTGAGAGCACTCGCTGGCTAGAAGTGAAATGAGGGTAAAGTATGGCCGTCCTCTAACAAACACAGAAAATCTACTCACAAATATATGCTCCAGGGTCTCCCTCGGCACTTGTGTCGACGTCTTGCGGCTGGCTCGTTCGCCACACGACCAGCTTTGAGCCAGTGCCCCAATCAAGGCTTCATCTCGCATGCCATCATTATGTGCCCCCCATACTTCCATGATAATCCTGCTCATTGCTGCTGCGTCAAGCTCTTGGCTTGCGCAATTGTCCGTATGAGACCTGCATTGCACTGCCGTATCAACCGCAAGGTTGGTCTGCTCAAGCAAGCAGCCCAACACATCGGCACTCTGGGTACTTGACTGCAAATACACACATTCCAAAGCTTGGTTCCAGTGCCTGTTTGGGTGTGCTGTTGTCTCCGCATGCTCACTGTGGCTGAGCCCCTCAGCATCCCAGCCGCCCAGCAAATCTGAGGGTGAGCTGACGATGCCAACCTGCGAAGCAGCTGGCCAACACGAGGAGGCAGGACTGGCAGAACACAGCCTGTATGAGAAATTCTCTCGTGGGGGTGTGGTTGTACTTCGGGCTGTGGTCTTGTGGGGCTCTTGGTGGGGTATAATCCCAAGCCACTGAGTATGGTCACGTCCAGTGCGTCTAAATGTTAGCTGCACAGCAATGCCACGCGCCCCTGGCATCGACTTCGGCAAAGACATAGTCAAGATGGTTGCCACGTGAAGCAGTGTGGTTTGAATCTGCACCACAGTGCTGATTGGCACACGCTGCGGGTTGTGGGGAGCGGGTTCGGGGGGGCCAGCTTGCTGCCTGCCTTGGTGCGCATCCAAGTGCATGGCAGCGCTTTCAAGGATCTGTTTGCGCCTCAATCGCCTCTTGAGGGCCACTTGTAGGTGCATGTCAGCAGCGCAGTGGGAATGTTGGTGTATGATTGGGTCACCTGCGCCTTCACAGGCACTTGTGGAAGCAAGGAGAGCCGCCACGTCCTGGCGAGCTGAGGTGCTGTACCTTGATAAGTGGGCACGAATTCGTTTTTGAAGGTGTGCAGCACCATCTGCAGACAGTAAGCTGCCCTTTGATAGACGCGCTTGGTGCTGCTCCACTTGTGCATCAAGTCTTGCGCTGCTCATGGCCGCAAAGCACGACGTGGCTGCTGTGATTTTATCCGCTGAGGTAGTAAACTGCATGTCTTGCACCTGCGTTGAATTGGATATGGCTCGCGCACATGCCTTGAGCTCTGGAATTGAAGCCCTAGCAAGGGTCAAGGCTAAGTTGTGCAATGGGTGTTGAAATGCGTGGGGGCCGATACAAGTAGAGAAGTCGGACTGTGGGAGGCCCAGAGCGCGCAGAACAAGGGACCAATCCTTTTTGGCCTCCCTTGCTGATAAGTCTGACAGCCTCATGCCGCGCAGGGCAGCAGGAAACAAGCTAAGCGAGATGGGCTCGCAGTCAGCCGCAAACCCGTTGAGCACTGCCATGATGCCAAAGTGCTGAAGCTTCAGACTAGATGGCATACTTTGCTCAGTTATATCGCGTACATGCTCAGATTTCGTCTGTGCAGTCATCGCAGCAAAGCTCACGTAGGTTTGATTGTCAACAGTGTGAAGGCTGAGAGGGCTTTCTGCGATGTGTGCTCCAGCAGCAGCTTGGAGCATGTGGTCGGGAAAGGCAACTTCTGCAAAATCCACACCAGGGACAACATATCTATAGCCTCGAAAGTGTCTGCTTCTTGATTCGACGAACCCCATTGCCCACAAAAAGCTGGAATGCGCAAGCGTTCTGTCCAGCGCATCCTGGGAAACCTGATGCTGTTGCAGCACAGACGACAGAAGTGGCAACAGATCCCGAAACATTCTGTCGTAGTATTTGCGCATTGTCAGGGCATAATGAATCTCTTTGGGATCTTCAAGCATTTGAAGCCGGCTGTCACTGAAATGTGCCGGCAGACTGGTCAACACATCTGAAGGCACACACCGAATATAATCGTGCCATCGACTGCGCACACCCAAGGCCCGCTGGATCAGCAGGCTCAGTGCCAAAGCAGTCACATCCTCCAGTGCCAAGACTTGTCGCCGAAGGATCCCCGAGAGACCCTCCAAAGACGTCTTTGCTGATCTGCACAGACAGTGAGCAGCAGTGAGATGTCATTCGCCCTTGTCTTGTCCATAAGACTGAATCATGCACATACAATACCATGTTGACCGGCAACTGGATAAAATCATGATACTTGGGAACATCTTGGGTGCATTTTAGAACTGCAGCGCCAAATACAGAGTGCTTCTTCACGCAGACGGGAACCTTTCTTTTCACGACGAGAGGTTCGTGAGCTGAAACGCACCGACCCCCCCCGCCAGTGGACTGGCGGCAAAGACCACGCCATTGAGCACAATTAGATTCACTGTCGCCCAATTATTGAGTTCCGTTGCGCATTGGGGTCTTGGATGCAATGAACTTGTCGGAGCAGCTGCTGATAACAGTCCCAAGCAAACGCCCAGGAAAAGTCTACTCCTCATCTCAGCGCTCTTGTTTTGCGGCATCACGGCACACAGGCTAGACTCAGTCTGCACAAGTTTTCAATTGATTTGTATACAACTATGCCTCAGCTCGGATGCTTGGCTTCGATGGTATTTCATGCAGTTCTCATCATTGGGGGCCTCATCATTCTTGCTCCTCACCATGCATCCGGTAAGTTCGCCCAGTTCAGCCCCAGCTTCAGGCGAATGCACCCAGTGACATACAGGCAACTGTATTGGTATCGTTGGCCTCGATAATTTGCAGCAGTGCAGCTCAATTGTGACGTGGAGTGTGAGCCCTGCAGTCAACCAAAGCAGCGTTGCACGCGACAGTGCATCTCTTGCGGCGTACCGTGCTGCCCAAGACATGTACACCAATCAGACCCTCTCCGCGGCATGCCTATCATATGTGCCTGTGTATGAGTGTGCCAAAAATTTCCCCGCCTGCAGCAGCGATGCAGGTGAGCACAGCGTGTGCACCTTCGTGTGTAACGAATTCAAGCGGCGCTGCGCCGGGGAGCTGCCAGGCGTGAGTGGACTACACTGCCCTGACACCGGCAGCGTCTGCGCATCTACCGCTGCCATTCAGGTGCGCGGGTTGGCCCTGCTTGGGGTGCTTGCCGCTGCCAGCTACCTGGGGCGTCAGGGGGGGGCTTCGTGAGCGAAGGGGCCTGTCACTGCTCCTGCCCCGGGCCAGTGGCATCAGTGCCGACAACCTCGTATTGCTGTGCAGAGGGGGCCTCCGTGTGATCGCCCACACTGCCGCTGCTGCTGCTGCTGCTGCTGACTGTGGCGGTGGTGGCGGCGGTGTCGTCTTGCTGTGCGGAGGGGGGCTCCGTGTGATCGCCCACACTGCCGCTGCTGCTGCTGCTGCTGCTGACTGT
>Ga0307982_1001831_pt1 | contig 17279 bp, 13 predicted proteins | sample OrgLakmetagen989_FD_201847 | JGI IMG/M metagenome (GOLD analysis project Ga0307982, IMG submission 201847) | Saline water microbial communities from Organic Lake, Antarctica - #989 | ecosystem: Environmental > Aquatic > Non-marine Saline and Alkaline > Saline | place: Antarctica: Organic Lake... | reverse complement strand
GCACCAATGGGAGCTTCTCCCTACTGCCGTAGAGCAAAGCTTTTGATTGGCCAGAGAAAGATTCACACCGAAATTTATGTGAGATTATGCCATTTGTCTAGTGTGAAGATTCTGTGGGAGGATAAGCTCCCGCCTTCACACACGATCACACGAACACATCATCATGATGATGAGGCAGGCTGGGCAGTCTGCATCCCCTGGCAGACAGAAGTACAGATCAGTGTAGTCAAACCCAAGACCGTCGGACACAAATACACAGTACACGCCCACAACAATTGAACCACACTATTTAGGATGGAGAATGATGAGGTCGATCACGAGAGTTGCTGAGTCATCTCCTGGCCGCCTGCATTGGAATGAATGAGAGGGATTCTTTGGCGTCTGTTGGCGTTCCTCAGAGGTTTGTGGAACCGGAGGGAAGTGTAGCAAGGAGGGGACTGTCAGCCCTGGGATTGACGTTGTTCTGGAGCTGCAAGTTTCGTTTGATTCATTGAGCTGAATATGTTTTTCTGTAAATATTTGATACGAGGTAAATTCCATGTGTAAATTCTAACTCTTTCTGTTCCTAACCTGTTTTGCTCAACTCACGCACGACTGTTGACGCTCAAGCCGTGTGAATGGCGGAACCAATACTACTCAGGGCTTTGAACACGTTTGCTGCGATTTCTCACAACTCTTAGTGGTACCAGTTCTGCTCCAACTCCTTTGCGTCATTATTCCCTGCAAACTATGAGGAACTCGCCGCTAATTTGGACCGTGTTTGTCTCAGTTGCTCATTTGCTAGGCTCGTTGATTCTATCTGCTTATGTTGACGATTGATCGATTCTGATTGTAACATTGTGGCGTAGTCTCTCTCGCTACTCTTGCGATTGAGCGCTCTTGACAGCAGCACTGTAGCGTTGTCACTACTGCTAATTTTACAGCTGCTAGTTTAGTTCGCTGCTTCTTAACCGTCTGATCTTTTATCCTCAAATTTGGTGCGAATGTTACGTCCTTCTTTGACCTTCTTTGCAGAAAGCTGCTGCGTGGGAGGACTTCGAGCTCGATCCAGATGCCCTAGAAAGCGATTTAGATGAATACACAGGGTAGGCCTAATCGGAACAAGCTTTGACTGAATGCTATCATTCCGAGTGCAACCTGCAGCAATCACTGGAGATAGGAGAGTGAAGTTTTATCGGTGCTAAGATGAGGATTATTACCGAAGCATGATTTTTTGGGCCCCTGGATGCAAGTGCCCATTCTAATTTTCAATGATGGTGTCGTACGGTGTGGCTCAGATGTTTGATGGGAGCAAGCGATTCAGAAACCAGCACCTACAGGTGCGAGATATTTTTTTGAAGGAGTTCAGTGGGCGTTGTCACATGTTTTTGAAATTGAATGCAACTGCGGTTAAGTGTGGCAGCATGTGTGTGGGAGTGACGACAGGCAGTATGAACTATATGGCTACTTACAATGCGCATCCGAAGCAACCCTACCACGAGACTTTGCAAGGGTTTGAAGTCTTCCTGGTTGTTTTGAGTTCAAGACGAAAAGGAACTTCGGTGATTGTATTCTATCTTTTTCTAGCAAGACCAATTACATTTCTGTGCTCCTTCTTCACTTTATATTTATGTTTTTTGTTGAATGATGTATCTTTTGTGATTTTCCAGTACTTCGCGCTCATCGAGTCCTGCTCGCAGTGTATCCGAGCGAAAGTGGAGCCGCAGCAGCACTCCAGTGTCAGCCTCAATAAGTAGTAGGAGTCGAAATGATGAATGCAACAGCGATGGCAGAGATTCTATTCCTTCTTCGTCTTCGTCTCTTTCCTCCTCTTCTTCCTCATCATGCTCCTCCGTGAAAGCTTCCTACAATAATACAACTGATGGCAACGACTTTCGAGCGAGGCAGCAATTCATGATGCAAGGGCCGCCTCCAGGCTTGTGGAGTACAACTCCTGCTGATGTTAGACGATGTGTGGATGAACAGCAGCAACAGCAGCAACAGCAGCAACAGCAGCAGGCTTCGTCTTTTCAGCCTGACGTCGTCGCAGGAGGCTTACCTCGGAGCGCTTCTTCCCGCATGCACCAAGCACAATCAACAACACTGAGTTCATCTCTGCTTCCCTTGCCGACCGCCTTCTCTCCGCCCCGCCCCGCCAGAATGCTGACTGGGCTGCAAGTCCTCGAGATCGAGTGCTGAGCCTCGCGCAATTATTCTTGAGCACCACGCCATTTATCGGTAAGTATTTGAAAATAAAGCCTCCTTACACGTCTTAAAGTTGCTTGTAGCTATGTAATTGTGTACGAGTTGTGGGTGTCTCATGTTTTCGCTCTTTTATTTTTCTTGTTCTTTATCTTCCCGGCATTTCCAATTTCCTCTTGGTCTACTTAACTGCATCGCTTATTGACTTATGCCCTTTGTGTTGTTCTCCGCTGCTCCCAACCTTTACGACTTAACTCTGTAATATCGTCAACATTCACTTGTTTCCAGCGGCAGATGTGTGGTGTTTGTCACCGAGTACATCGAATGGCCATCCAGGATTAGTGAAACATGTAGAGGTGACTGCATGCTTCCGCGTACTGCTTTCCTCTTTCACAGCCTTGTGCCAGGGATGCTTTCAATTTTGTTGGGATCCTAGCTGCTCGATCTACTGCTGTTACGGTTTTACTTTAAAAGCCTATAGTCTACGGAGATAATTTTCGATAATCACTTGATATGCGTGTGCGTGCGTGTCCCTTTTTACCTACATTCAGTCACTCACGGATGCATCCTATTCCACAAAAGACGCTAATGCGCCCGACAAAGATAACGTCAACTCCAGCAGTGAAGTGTCGACGCTTGGAGGCATGCCAATAAGCACTGCTTTGAATACTTGGGCGGAAGCCAACGCGCATCCAATGAGCGCTCGTCCACTTGATGACCCTTGCTCGGGCCTTCCGGGAAAGGTGAGAACACATAACAAGAAAGTCAAAAGATGCGGAATACTCGTGCACTTGTGCTTTAAACACCTTCAGAATACTTTCGCACGGCTGCTCTTATCTTTGCGCACCGTGTATTCTTGCCTTACTATCCGCTTACTTTATTGGTGTTCGCTTCATCTTCTCTTCTTGTTCTTGCTCTTCTTACTGTTTTGGTGTCTTCGTTTCTTCAGGTGTTATCAAGTAATCTTTCTCAATGGAACGATCGCTTTAACAGTTATTCTCTTCTCGCGGCTACAATCAATGCTGCTCGGGGCGAATCTGCAGCAAGCTTGACTTCTCTTCCGTCATCGCAACACGATGATAATTGGAGCAACAAGAGGAAAAGAAGCAGCGACAGCACTAGCAGCACTAGCATCAGCTCCAGTAGAAGTAGAAACAATTGCGTTGATCAAAGTAGTAGTAGATTTAGCGGCAGAAGCAGCGAATATCCGATAAGCGCCAAAAGTGCAGTACCTCCACGAGAAATTGTTGCAGCCGCGTTGAACTTAGGTTTGGATTTCAACTGACTTCTTCCTCGTAACTCTCCATGAATCTATCATCGCAAAAATGTGTCCTAACAAGATTCAATTAGCGCGCATGGAGATCAAAAGGCACTTGTTGACACATCTTTTTTTGCTTGCCGTCGATCTCCTCGCATTCACCTTCCATCCTTCATTCTTGGCATATTTACTACGTAGGTGCCACTTTTGGTGTGCCAATATTGCTGGTGGCGAATTCGGGTGTTGTGTCCTCAGCTTGTTTGTGTTTCTACGCCTCCAAACCCATGGCTCAACCTTCTAGCCTGGTAACTAAAGAAATAGAGACAAAGTCTGCATTGAAGCGATTATGTTCTCTGCATTGAAGTGATTATGTTCTTGGCACCTCCCTATCCTTTCAGTGGAGCTAATGCTCTTCCAATTATGCCCTTTCCACGTAATTTCATTCGTTCCACTTGCGTTTTTCTTATACATATATTTATGTGTGTGGCTGGCTATAATCGTTGCTTTATTTCTATTCTAGGTCGAGACTGTGGCATCGGCAGCATTATTCGCATCTCAGCCGACTACCTCTGAAAACAACGGAAGAGCAGATGCGTCCTGGACGAATGCGAGTGCTGGCAATGGCAACGACAGGACTGGCTATGTACGCTTTGAAATTACAAAGAGACTCTGTTACTTTCCATTTCCTTTTGTCAGTTTGTCTTTGAGCCGTTATATAGTACATGGCGGAACTCTCGGTCTCGCTCACTTTCGTTTCATCGCTCCCTCATGTTTTCCATCTTTTCGTAAGCTTTTGCTTGGACTGGTCTCTTTGTGATTCTGCAGGCCACTGCTTCAGTGACCACTCACATCAACCAACAAACTCCGAATGTCGTCGATACTTTAAGTGCTATTCCACAAGTAATAGGTGGAGATCGAGGACACGAGGGTCATTTGGCACTTGATGCACTGCCGTCGTCTCTTGGGGCTTCTCCGTTAGAATCCGATCAATCTCCCTTTCCATCTTGGTCCAACTATGCAAACTCTTATGATGCTCCTCTTCCTCACAATGATTATGAAGTAAATTACTCCAAAATTCCTTCTGGTTCAAATCCTGCGATATGTGATAACGATGTATTACGGAGAAGTGCGCTGTTGCTGCCCAAGGCATTGTCTCCTTCATCATTTGGAAACATCTCTTCTCGTACCAGGGAGAGTGATCGTGAAAATAAGAGTCATCTCGCTGATCGGAGCAGTGAAGAAAGAGCACTTGATGGTATGGCCGTGGGAGCGTTTGCCACTACTGGTAATAGTGTCGCAGGAGCAATCATAACCGATTCTACAGAAACGACTGTATTTCCAGAACAATCACCACTACTTCCTTTGCATACCAGCGAATTGGGAGGCGACAGAAGCGAAGTGAAGGAACAGGACAGCGGCTCCAATGAAATTCACCATTCCAGCATCAATGAGCAAAGCAGCAGCAGTAAGCATCTTGGATTGCAATCTATCAATCATACTACCAACCCATTCTCACCGATGAATGACGCACAAGTCTACCACCAAGAGCAAAACACTTCACATGGTAATCCGCATGCATACCCAAATGGGTATCCTTATCACGGGTATCCACATCACGGGTATCCACATCACGGGTATCCACATCACGGGTATCCACAACATGGTTATCTACATGGGAACCCATTTGGACATCCACCTAGTTACCTGCCTCCATACCTCCCTTTCAATCCATACCCAGCGGCAGCAGGAGCGCTGAGACCCAATGATACCCCAGCAAGCTCGTTGGCGGCACCTCCACCAAATCTCATTGGTAATTCACTGCTCCACAAACCTATAGAGCCTGCATGGCCAGCGGAGCCTCCTTATAATGGAGAGGACTTTCAACAAGGCCTGCAATATCATACGGTAGCTCAGGAGATTCCTCAGAAAAGTCCTCAGGAGAGTTTCCAGGCATCAGTGCCTTCATATCATGCAGTTTCTGAGGTAGAGGCGACAAGCACAACCACCAGAGAAACTTCAAAGGGGCAATTTCCTGGCACACATGCTTTGGAGAGCAAAAATCCTGAGAATTTCAAAGTAGATAGTGACAATTCTGATAGCAGTTCCACTTCTAGTCGCAATAGTCGCTGGACTTTAGAAAACAATGGCAGTAGTAGTAGCAATAGCAGCAGCAGTTTTCACGGATTCAGTGAATGTAAAAACGGTGAAGACAGAAGAACTACTTCAGGAAACCCCTCTGAGATCATTGCTCTTCCTCGCCCATGTCTCGCTGAAGGTTGCAAGAAGGGAGCTCAGGTATGTCTTTCGCATCCGACTATGATATCCTTATTCACCACATGTCTTGGTGGAGTGCTCGTTATTTTCACCATGGTTGTGCTTGGCACATTTTTTTCTTCGTTGCTCAATACTTGGCAACATGTCACTGAATGCACTGCTTTCTTTCCATCGTAAAATTAATTATCATCGACAAAACAACCAACAAAAACAAACCGATGAATCGGTCGACGTGAGCGAAAACAATTAATCTTGCTAGATGTGCTCATATTCATGTATACATGTACAGGGTGCCACGAACTATTGCATTGCTCACGGAGGCGGGCGGCGCTGTACAGTGGAAGGCTGCCGCCGAGGCGCGCGCGATAAGGTACTCTTGATGGTATTTTTTGTGTACCTCATATAAAGGACTTTACTCCTTCGTCTATTTCCGTGCTCCTTTTCAATCCTTAATCTCTATAGTCTCATACCCATGGTATCATTTCATCACCACAGTTGTTTTGTGCCGGCCATGGAGGAGGCAAACGCTGTTCAATGGCAGACTGTTCACGATCAGCTGTCGGGAAAGTTGGCTTGTGCACAGCACACGGAGGAGGTGACAAACTTGCTGGCCTAAGATTGAAAACAAGTGGTTGAATGGGCTAGAGCTAAATATTGTTGAACGTCCCTCCTTTTTTTTCTCGTCTTCTTCGTGAACACCATGTGCTCGGCTTTTGCAGGTAAACGGTGCACTGCGGACGGGTGCACAAAATCAGCGCAATCCTCAACCAGTCTTTGCGTACGTCACGGTGGCGGTCGGCAATGCAAAGTAAGGGATAGATAAGGCCACTAAAGAAGTAATAGTGCGAGTGATGGAATCGTAGAAGAGACACAATGTACAGGGTACTCCTAAATGTTGATATAATCGAACCATGTCTCACCTCTCTTTTTATTGTATTCCTGCCCGGATACCTCTGCTTCTCATAAAAGATGGAAGGTTGCGTGCGCGTGGCGAGAGGTCGCACGGAATTGTGCGCTTCGCACGGCGGTGGCGTCCGATGCAAGGTCTTTCTGTTGAACTCACAAATACTTAATGTTATCCTGCGTTCCTTTACATTGGGAATGACCTGCTCACTGATTTTTACCATCACGCATGCGTACTTTTCATGCTGCTCAGTTGTACTGCTTATTATCTAAATTAAAAGTATAACCTCGGAGCTATTTCATACATGCGCTTCATCGAAATCCCTGCATTTATGCATACAAAACTTCTTTCTACGGTGTCCTTCTATCATTTATCATCTTCCCCTTCTTCTGCGTATATCTTGCGCTTGTTCTTCTAGGTCTCTGGCTGTGATCGTATGGTTATGATTCGCTCTGAGCTTTGTCGTCATCACCATGCCGCCCCTTCTGGAGTTTAGCATAAAGCGCCAGGAATGCTGACGGCAATTGGAATCCTTCAAAATTAATAGCGCTGCAAACTGGTGCAGGAGACAGGAGGATGGTAGATCTTTTTTTGCAGTAGTGAATGTCGATACAACGGAGTCATAAGATTTGCGTTTTGTATTTTCTTTATTGTCTACTATTGGTTATTGGGTGCTATTGAGGGGAAACTGAAATGCCAACGCAGATAAATTTCTATAGCCGACGAAAGACTGTAAATAGCCGACGAAAGACTGTAATAAAAGAACGGAGTACGATGTAAATATAATCCAATCACCTAGCATTTAGCTACGAGCAACTTCGTGAGCCTACTAAGTAGTACCTACTGGCATATGGTGGGATATAGGTAGGGATCTACGTACCCGCATGTTTGAAATTTTCACATTCGGTATATACCGTACCCGTAGTCCGTATGTCTAAGAAAGAGTTTCGTCGAAGTTGTCGCGATGGTGTTCTCAGGCTCGAAGAGCGCGCTGTTCGAAAGCCGATACACACACGGGCAACTGAGCAATTGTACTCACAGTCAAGTATGATTCCGAATTCCGAGCCTTGCTAGAAAAACAAGCTGTTCTACACGTTGTTCAGCGCCTATTCTCCCGCGCAGCTAGCATGAATGATGCATGCGATCGCATCGACACTTTGCAGTCTGCTTAGCTTTACATTCTGTTTAGCTAAGGTTGCTTAGCGGCTTGATACTGGCATACTGAACACACGAGATGCAGCGTGAAAATGACATACGGGTATATGCAGTATATACGTATATACGAAACGTACGGGAGCGCACATCCCTAGATATAGGTACTGGAATACTGGATAAGCCTAGTAGTCACACCATGAGGTCCAACCCGGTCTAATTATTTCTGCCTTGTTCTCAGAAATAAAAAGAGGTTGAATTGCACTCCCCAATCACAAAGAAACGCCAACAAACGATAAAGATTAAGGACGAGCACGAGGCTACGTGTTGATGAATTCTTCAGGACTAGTCTGAATGGGCTCCGTGGCTTTTGCGTTTTGCGATCTTCATCTTCCGCCCTTGTTATCCCCCGCAAAGCCAGCTGTCAGGAGGAGGCGTAGGATTCGAGTACCAAGATCTCTACTCCGACTTATCGTCTCTGCTATGGCGCGCCCATCCTTGAATTGGACCGGAGGCCGGAGGTCATGTGCTCCTGTGCACTCAAGAGCCAGACACTGAAAACGTCGCCCGTAGTTGGCACCAGCAGTACCATTCGAGCAAGGTTGCCGGTGTTATCTGTGCTTAAATGTAGTGATGGCATGCAGAACTGAGCGCTGCAAAAGTACATATTACAGCGGAAGTTTCGAGGCAACAATCCTAAACCTTCGATGCGGTCTCCTTTCTGGGCGGGCCAATAGGGGCCGAGAGTTTGATCAACCTCCTACGACGAGTACTTGTTTACGTGTGTACGTGTGTAACCACGCATACTTTAGCTTGCTCATCTTCTTTGCGTGAAGCTACGCGCAGTGGTCCAGTCGGGCACTTACTCAAGCTTGCAATCCCAAGTCCAAGCTATTTCAGACGCGTAGCTTTTCGAACCGTCGAAGATTCAGTAGCCTCAAAAGTTACTGTTGCGCAGCTGCCATGGTGTAGCTACGAAGTTGAACCACGCGTAAGAAGATTATCATTTCGAACAGTTCGCAAACTGTTGTCGGCTTGACGACTGAGTCAGCTGAGAATAAGAAGTTATCAAAGGAAGTGCGCCATCCGCGCTGGAAGGGCAACGTCGCTATTCAGCTGTGAAATTGATAATGAGAATAGCGAAAACGCTTCGACTATGTAGGCCATATTAGTGTGCTACCCTACACTAGAAATCAGTATAGAGCAGGGTCCGGCTGTGGCTTGGCGAGTGGGCCAGAGAATGATGCGGTTGTGCAGACCTCATGGCCAAACTGACCTGTGGTTCTTCAGTCAAAATATATTTACTCCCGATGGCCATTCGTTCCAGGTAGAAGTTTAAAAATAAAAAATAGAACCAATCAGCGATGGCGTAATTCGGCTTTGTGGTGTTCTTGTTCTCTGCCTTTGCATGTGGCGTCTTCTGAACCAATCAGAGCAAGCCGATCGGCTCAGGTTGAGTCCCGGGTCATAGCCGACTGACAATTATGTGGCCTCAAAACTCAACACCGCGACGCAAATACACGCCCACAACAATGCAGTCGCTTTGATGGCGGAGGTCCCTATCAACAAGAGACGGCCGTGAGTTACCATCTTGATTAGTATTGCCAGCATATGGGGAACGGTGCTTTTTGGTGTCTTGGGTAGGGAATCCAAGAGAGAAAAGGGTGTCGTGGAGGTTCAGCCGGTTTTGAGATGATTGATGCATGCTAGTGAGGTCGGTTTTTATTGACATATTGAGCTAATTTCGGTCGTTAGGCCTTTCGCAGTGATGCATTTGTATTTGACGCGCGCACTTTAACCATGACTTTTTGGGCACCTTGCCTGACTATCGTGCGTAACTTTTCGTTTTCAAGCGCTGAGACCGTTTTAGCGGATGGCACACCGCATAGTCGCGTTGGCGACAAGTCACGCTTAATTCAGGTACCGACACTTCGCCCATTGCTGCATTCCACATTGTAGTGGACTAGATGCTGGTTCTAGATGTACTCGATTGGCCCCAATTGATTGCAACTTTTGCTCGAACTCTGAACTATTTATTCATCGTGTGCGCTGAGACCTACGCCGTTTAGAGTAGTTCGTGTTGCTGCTGTCTGCGGTTGCAGTTGCTAATGTTAATGCTGATTCTCCATCGAAGCATTATGTTCTTGTCTCTTGTGTGCTATTCAACGTGTTCAACAGGATGGCAGTGTGAGTGAGGACTTCGAACTCGATCCGGATGCTCTGGGCAGCGACACGAATGAATTCACTCGGTGAGCACACTAAATAGGCACAATCGTCGTGAGCTACACAAGCCTGAGGACGTGATGTAACTGATAGGGAAGTAAATGGCCATGCACAGATGGAAATTTTCTGTTTGAATCATGCATTGAATTGAAGTATAGAGCTCACGCTATCCTTCATCGGATCTCTTGCGGCCAATCAAATTGTTTCGCTAGTACCTATGTAGCAATGATTAATCGAGAGACTTCTCTGGTCTTCTCAAACTCCTATTCGGATCGTCAATGAAATTCTTTTCTTGCTTCAAATTTCTGCTCACTCTTACAGTCTCTCGAGTATTGCGAGTCCTTTTTATAGCGTGCCTGGGCAGAAACGCAGCCGAGAGAGCGCTTCATTGTTAGCCTCGAGCAGCGATTATCACAGCGGAAATGGCGGCATAGCGTACTCTTCCTCCTCCTCCTCCTCCTCCTTCTCTTCAAATGCCTCTTCTGCGAGCGCAGCGCCAGAGCTTGATATTTTTAGTGAAGCGCTCAGGGCTAGGCAGCAATCTCTGATGGAAGGATTGCCCCAAGGTTTGTGGAACGCCACTCAAACTACTGGTGGCGTAGCCGGCCAACTGAAGAACGCTTTCATGCCTCAATCAGCCGCTTTTGCAGGAGGCTTACCTCTGAATTCTTTGCCGAGCACGCAATTGGAACAGTCAAGAAGTTCGCTTTCTTTAGCGCCCAGTCACGACGCTTTTTCTCCGCCCCTTCCTAACAACTCTAATGCTGCTTCTGCGAACGATGCTGGTGCCTCGGAATGGAGAGCTCCTGTGCTCCAGTGGGCTACTTCTTCTCGAGATCGCGTGCTTAGCCTAGCACAATATCTTTTAAGCACCACTCCGTTCATTGGTATTTTTCGATAAATGCCTATTTAAGTTTAAGCGTTTAGCAATTTTTGCTTTTCAATTATTTTGATACTTGATTATATATAGTCTGCATAGTCATGCATGTAACATATATATGCGTGAATTCCTTCTTGTCTTGCGATCATGCAATCCTTACTCGCATTTTGGCCTTTCTACGACTCATGTACTTGGAAACTCATCGGGAAAAAATAATTATTCTTAAAGCGGCGGATGTGTGGTGTCTATCGCAAAATGCAACAAATGGTCATGCAGAAGTCGTTACACATGTCGAGGTACTAGTAACCTCGTGCTATAACTGTGATTTATTATGGTACTAGTAACCACGTGCTATTACTGTGATTTATTATGGTATCGTGAAGGCCTCCTAAAATATCGCCTCTTGACGATAAGCACTTTCTTTTGCTGCCGTTGTGCCTTACTTATTTCCTGCGTCAGGCACACTTGCCGGCTTCACATATTCGCATTCACTTCCTTGCATGTGATGCGCTCAAACATGATACTAATGTAGTCGAGCTCTTCTCTTTGTATGTGGGTGCTTCTTTTCTTCGTGTGCATCCAGTCCGTCACGGATACATCGGGCAGTACAGATCCTAGCATTGAAATATCGACGCTTGGAGGCATGCCTATAGGCACTGCTTTGAATACTTGGGCGGAAGCCAACGCGCACCCAATGAGCGCTCGCCCACTAAACGACCCTTGCTCGGGCCTTCCGGGAAAGGTGAGAATACTCCTCAACGAGAAATATTAAGTGGATGTAATGTTACGCACCTTTCGAAGTCATGCTTTACGAATGTCAGTACTGTGTACAATTTGCTCTAACATTCTCTCATTCGTCTAAAGTTTATTTCTTTATTGTCGTCTTACTGTCATTTGCAGGTCTTATCAAATGGTAAGCCACATTGGAATGATCGCTTCATGAGCTATTCACTTCTCGCGGCAACTGTCAATGCTGCTCGTGGCGACTTACCAAAGGAGTCGCATTCTCTGTCATCATGTGAGGAGAATGGGAGGAAGAAAAGGAACATAGGCAGTGGCAGCAATGGCAGCAGCACCAGTGACAGTCAGCACAGTACCGAAGAAAATGCGGGAAGTGGGTTAAGCAGCGAGCACCCGACGAGCTCGAAGAGCACTGTAACTCCACGAGAAATTGTCGCGGCCGCTCTCAACTTGGGTTCGGAGAATTTCTGCGCTTGTTTTCAACCTACTGTATATCAATTCGTCAACACGTCCTATCTGTTATTGCAATGTGGAAGCTGCATGCATTGAAACTTTCGTTACTCGAAGTCTTCTTGCATGGCTGCGTTCTTCATTTCCGTCAACACCACCCAACATCTTCTTGTCTTGTCATTTTCTGATCATTAGGCGCCTCCTATGGGGTTCCCATTTTGCTCGAGAACAACTCGGGTGTTGTGTCCCCAGCTTGTTTGTGTTTCTACGCCTCAACACCTATGGCTCAACCTTCTGGCCTGGTAGAGAAAAGATAAATGAACCTGCATTCTTGCTTCTTTTTACTGCCGTTTCGTAAAGAGCTTGAATTTCGCGTGCTAGTACTGATGACTATCCATTTGTCACTCGTACCCAAAAGATGCGTGTGAGATATAATAATGTTCTTTCCTGAGTTCTGTTAATGTGCTATCTGTGATCCACCTGTGTCTTTCTCTATATACTTTTCCTATTCTAGGTCGAAGCTGTAGCATCAGCAGCACTCTTTGCGTCTCGACCAACTGTTCCTAGTGGAGCCAACGGCGATACAACACAAGCGGCAGTGAGAGCGGCAACAGCAGCCACGGAAGGAGGCACAGAGTCAAATGTACGCGAAAACAACGGCGAAATCGGAGACAGTTCTGTAAGTGAACATATTGATACAGGCCTGTTCGCTTCCGTCTATTGGCTTTACTTCTATTTTGGTAGTCTCGTGCCAACAGTTTAAATTATGTCTACTGATGCCAAACCAAGCCTGTCATGTCTTCCGGTATTTCTTTAAAGTATCATACCATGGTTTTGCTCAATTTGTTGTCGATACGTATGCAGGCCAATGAGTCAACAGTCACACAACAACAGCAACTCGCTCTTCTTGGGAGTAAAGAAGTAAGAGACGTTCCAGCGGCTCGAGGGGGGTCAGCGTCGGATTCTGAGGGTTTGTTATTGCCAACTGGTTACGCACATTCAGTACCCTACCATGCTCCTTTTCCACGCAATGATGGCGAAGTGAGCTCGGCGTCTTATTCAGAATTACAAGGAAGTGCGCCGTGGTTGTCGCAGCTTGATCAATCTGACGCTCCAACGGCCGTTGCAGAGTCTATTCTCTCCCAGCCTCCTGTGTCATTCATGGATGTGTCCTTCACCAGAAGCGACTGTAGTGAATACGAGTACCATGATGTTGGTAGAACTAGCAACGAAGAAATCGAAGATGGTGTGATGGGAGCAGGTGTGAGCTTTGACAACAATGCCCTAGGAACGTGTGTTAACGCTCCGTCGACTGTAATGACTGCAAATCCACTACAGTCGTCGCTCTTTCCTGCGCGTGATGCTGGTGGAGTAGAGAGCGGTGAGGAAATGAGGACTAACGGTAGTAGCTTGAATGATGTGCCTCAATCTTGCATTGGCGAAGGCAGCAGCAGCAGTAGCAGCAGCAGCAGTAGCGGTGATTATCATGGAGTGCAACCCATCAACGGTATGATGAATCCATTTCTACCAATGAATGACCCAGGAGGCTATCACCTTCAGCAGAATGCTTTGTATGGTTTTCCGTACGGATTTCCGCACGGATATCCATATGGGTATGCACAGCAGCAGGGTTATCCGAACAGTTACTCACCCTTAATTACGCCTCTTCATCAATACTCGGCAGCAGCAGCAGCAGCCATTGCGTTAAGTGGTTTGACTGGGATTGCTCCCATGGGATCGTACAATCCCCAAACAAGTTCTTTGGCAGCACCGCCGCCGCCATCGCATCTCAGTGGAAGTTTACCGCTCAACCAATCTTTGCCGCCGGCATGGCCACTGCCTCCTAACAATGGGGAGATTTTCCAACAAGGTTTGCAATACCATTCAGTGTCTCAGAAGGGTTCTCAAGAAGTGCCACAAGACAATCTCGTCACCTATCGTGGGAATGTAGCGGCATTTATGCAATATGAGAGAGAAAAGCAGCTACTCGTAGAAAAGAGAATCAAAGAAGAGGAGGCGCCAGCAGAATTTTCAACATCTGACGGAAACGATTCGAGAATGGTAGCTTCAGGCATCAGGGCTTCAGAGAGTTCTACGGTAAACAGGGACAATTCTGGTAGCATTGCCGGTCACCACAGTACGAGTAACAATTCCAGCAGCAGCAGCAATTCCAGTTTCAGTATTAGCAATAGAAATTACAGTAGATATCAAAGCGCTGTCGACAGCGGCACTATTGCTGGAAGCACTGATAATTTCGTGATTGCGCGACCTTGTCTTAGCGAAGGGTGCAGGAAGGGCGCACAGGTACGTTTGTTAGCCGATGAATATACTCGTTTCACCTCGATATCGACCTTATATCTTCTCAGTCTGATTTTCTCCTAGATGCATTTATTTTATTCTCGTTTTTTTATGGTTGACCAAATCTCGTAACCCAAATCTGTGGACACGCAAAATTACAGGGCGCAACCAACTATTGCATTGCTCACGGTGGCGGGCGGCGCTGTACAGTGGAAGGCTGCCGCCGAGGCGCGCGCGATAAGGTACTTTTTTGGTATTACATGTGTACCTCATGCAAAGGACTTTATTCCTTCGTCTATTTCCGTGCTCCTTTTCAATCCATCATCTCTATAGTCTCATACCTATGGTATCATTTCATCACTACAGTTATTTTGTGCCGGCCATGGAGGAGGCAAACGCTGTTCAATGGCAGACTGTTTTCGGTCAGCTGTCGGGAAAGTCGGCTTGTGCACAGCACACGGAGGAGGTAATGATGTTGATTAATTTGAAATAAAAAAGACTCAAAAGTGCTGAATTATATAAGGACACAGGTGGATTGCTATCTCCGTTTCACCTTTGTTGTCTATAGATCTCTTCGCTTCTTCCCTCATTTCACCGCTTTTGCAGGTAAACGGTGCACTGCGGACGGGTGCACAAAATCAGCGCAATCCTCGACCAGTCTATGCGTGCGTCATGGTGGCGGTCGGCAATGCAAAGTAAGAGATAGACGAGGCCGCCAAAGAAGAAGTAGTGCGAGTGATGGAATCGTAGAAGAGGGATACTTCACAAAGTACTCCGCGATATTGATATAATTATTGAAAGATAATTCACCTCTCTTTTTGTTGCATTCCTGTCCGGATACCTCTGTGTCTCCAAAAAGATGGAAGGATGCGTGCGCGTAGCGAGAGGTCGCACGGAATTGTGCGCTTCGCACGGCGGTGGCGTCCGTTGCAAGGTCTTTCCTGCTGTACTCATCAATTGATGTCTGTGTTTTAATGACATGTTATTCGAATCGTAACAACATTCAGTGAACAATACCAGTATAGAGTGTGTTTTATCCTCAGATGCATGCGTGCTTTGTTTTCGTACTCGTAGGTCTTTGGTTGCGATCGCGTTGTTACAGTTCGTTCTGAGCTGTGCCGCCATCACCACGCAGCATCTGCTTCGGAAATTTGATCCATTAAGACAGCAATGCCGCTGAGCATGAAGTACACGAAGCGATCAATAAAATGGGTCAACTCTTGGTGTGCTTACAGTTCAATGACGCAAAGGTATCCATGTTTCGGTATGGATTCAAAAATAAACACAAAAAGCAAGGAAGTGTAGCGAATTGGAATATCTGTAGTGCAGTCGACGGAGACGGAAGATCTTTCCAGCAGAGACAATCACGAAGCGCCGCGACTCCGACTTATAATTGCTGGGTTCGATGCGGTTTCTCCATTGTTTACATAGCGTGGCAATTTATTTATCGCAGATCAATTTACGCCGCCGGAATACCCATTATCCGCTCCGTCGATAGAAGTGCCCAGTATAGTTGAGTCTCTGATTCCTATATCTATTTACCGCAGAAAAGAGCCGCCTCTTAAAAGCTACTGCTAAGCAAAGTAGTTATACATACCTCATAAGTAGCTGTGTGGTGGTGGTGGCGTGTGCACCGGTGAGGCATGGCGTGCTCACTCCAGACTCCAGTCTTGCCGCAAAATTTTATAGGACTATATCCTGCTCCTTCTTAGTTGTAATTGCAGTGCGCATTTGCGCAGTACCTGGCAACTGGCCATCCCTGTAGGAGCTGTACAGCACTGAATCCTATATATTATTTGTAAGATCCACCGTGGTTCGTGTCCGACGTGTACTTTTGACGGACCTGTACTCGGTATTTTGGAAGAGAACAGCTTCACAGTTGTGTGTAGTAGCCGCACATCACCGGGAAGGCGGACCAGTGGCACCACATTGGCATGGACCACGGGCACCATAAGGCTACACAACAAGGCGCGAAGACGACACGACTACTATGTCGCATCGTCGCAGCTCGCAGTGAACATATGTTGCTGAGTGCACAAGAGTGTACTATGCCAGCAAGCAGTGAGGTGCGGAGCGACAACCCATACGGCGCAGCTGGAAATGCGGCGTAAGCCGCGTGATGCAGCTGAGCAAGCGATGCGCCGGGAACCACAGTTAGGCGCAGAGCTGAGACGAGACGAGAAGACGAAGACGACAAACGAGAACAACAGTTACGATTTACGTTCCCAGCTGTTGATATTAGTGTTAATAGATCAACGAAGTTTGATGTTTCTGCCTTCGAGGTCAAAAGTGAGTAGCAACGAATTTTGTCCCTCTGTCGGTCTGTCTGCTATATTAGAGCAATCTATTGGTTTGGGTACGGGTCTTATGTTTTTACATGCTAGCTAGCTATACCTCCTTCTTTCACGTAGATATATAGCACGTTTTTACTTTCTTCCTATGATTCATCGTGCCGCACGAGTATGCCTTGTGGATTGGTGAACCTTGGAGCTGGGGCATCGTGCTTTCTAAATTCACTTTTGCAATGCCTCTTCTCGTGTCCCTTACCGCTTCCAGAACGAACGGATGAGGATTCATTCATGCGCGAATTCTGCACTTTGGCATCTGAATTGAGAGTACAGCCTGGACCCTTAGACGTCGTAGCGCCTCGAGCGTGTCGTCATGATCTACGCGTAGACCTTACACACCGAACTTTTTGCAAGGACGTTAATGATGTTAATCTTCTTGATGACACATGCTTGCAACAGTGCCATATGTGAATCTTCTTCATGACACATCCTTTTTCTGACAATCCCCTTGCGGGCTTCTTCTTACATTTGTTGTCAGACGTTGCCTCTCATGAATCTCTCGATTCTCAACACTACGTGTGAAGTCCATGCACGACCTTGCGCAGCGAACTCTCGGCAAGCACGTAAATG
>Ga0307982_1001829_pt1 | contig 17284 bp, 14 predicted proteins | sample OrgLakmetagen989_FD_201847 | JGI IMG/M metagenome (GOLD analysis project Ga0307982, IMG submission 201847) | Saline water microbial communities from Organic Lake, Antarctica - #989 | ecosystem: Environmental > Aquatic > Non-marine Saline and Alkaline > Saline | place: Antarctica: Organic Lake... | reverse complement strand
TCATACAGATGGAACTGCCAAAAATGCTCAAAAGATATCAACGATGTACGGCAACCTTGACACATTTTACACACTTATCGCAGATGATAACTTCTGTACCATCGCAGCTATGGGTGATATCGACGGTGATGGCGTCGTGGACATGGCTGTTGGTGCTCATAAGGATGACAATGGTGGCGCAGATGCAGGTGCGATTTATATACTTTTCCTCGGAACTGATGGCACTGTCAAGGATGCCCAGAAGTTGTCCATGCTCTACGGTAGTTTCAACTTATTCTATAGTCTCGATGCTGGTGACAAGTTCGGCATCTCCACGGCAGCGCTCGGAGACTTAGACTCTGACGGCGTCACTGACTTAGCGGTTGGAGCTGAGGTGGACGATGATGGGGGCACTGGTGCAGGTGCAGCGTATGTGCTTTTTCTCGAAACCGACGGAACCATCAAGAGCGCGCAAAAGTTGTCGATGCTGTACGGTAACTTTGGCACATTCTACACTCTTGCTGCGGGTGACCACTTCAGCATCTCAGTTGCAGGGTTAGGTGATGTTGACGGCGACAATGTGGCAGACTTAGCCGTTGGCTCATTTCTTGACGGTGATGGTGGCGTTGAAGCTGGAGCAGTATATCTTCTTTTCATGGAAACCGATGGAGTCATCAAGACCGCTCAAAAACTATCCATGCTTTATGGTAACTTCAATGCTTTCTATACACTTAACGCGGGTGACAAACTCGGATTCGGTCTAGCCGCGCTGGGTGACATTGACGGTGATGGTGCTACGGATATAGCCGTGGGTGCATACAAGGACGACGATGGAGGTGTTGATGCAGGTGCAGTATATGTGCTCTTTCTCGAAACAAACGGAATCACCCACACCGTGCAAAAGGTATCCATGCTCTATGGTGGCTTCAGCAATTTCTATGTACTTGGTGCGGGTGACATTCTTGGAAGCGCAATCGCTGCGTTGAGTGACGCAGATGGTGACATGGTTCCAGATGTGGTTGTAAGCGCCTACCACGATGATGATGGGGGTACCGGTGCCGGTGCAGCGTATATGCTTTTTCTCAATTCTGACGGAAATGTCAAAACAGCGCAAAAGCTCTCCATGCTCTACGGCAACTTCAATGCTTATTATGCTCTGGATGCCTCTGACCTTTTCGCCTTCTCGATAGCAGCGCTAGGTGACCTTGATAGTGATGGTGTAGTGGATTTGGCCATAGGTACACTTGCAGACGATGACGGTGGCAGCGCTGCTGGCGCAGTGTACATAGTCAATTTGGAGACTTCTTACTGTGACTCGCCAAGTCCCACAGCACCACCAACGATCTCAGAAGTTTGCTACACAGATGGAACGGCCAAAAATGTCCAAAAGTTGTCAGCAATGTATGGCAACCTTGATGCATTTTATACAATTGACGCGGGTGATAGCTTTGGCACCGTGGCTGCTTTAGGTGATATCGACGGTGATGGCATCGTGGACATGGCTGTAGGTGCAAAAATGACGACGATGGTGGTGCTGGCACAGGTGCAGTGTATGTAGTTTTCCTCGAAACGGACGGCAGCGCCAAGGATGCCCAAAAGTTGTCAATGCTTTATGGTAATTTGAATTCCTACTACACCTTCGATGCAGGTGACGCATTTGGTGTCTCAACAGCAGCGATTGGAGACTTGGACTCTGACGGCGTCACTGAATTAGTCGTGGGGGTTAGCGGGGACGATCACGGGAGCACTGATGCAGGTGCAGCGTGCGTCCTATTTCTCGAAACCGATGGACGCATTAAGAATGCCCAAAAGCTGTCAATGCTCTATGGCAACTTAGGAACATTTTACACGATTGAGGCAGTTGACGCTCTCGGCTTTAGATTAGCGGGGCCAGGCGACGTCGACGGCGACAATGTGGAAGACCTAGCCGTTGGAGCGTTCTTGGACGACGATGGAAGCACGGACGCGGGAGCAGTGTACGTGCTCTTTCTCAATACAAGTGGAATTATCAAGGACGCCCAAAAGCTGTCCATGCTGTATGGCAACTACAATGCTTTCTATAGCCTCGACGCCGGTGACAAACTCGGCTACGGCCTAGATGCTCTTGGTGACGTTGATGGCGATGGTGCCACGGACATGGCCGTGAGCGCCCACAATGACGATGATGGGGGTTCGAATGCGGGTTCAGTATATGTGCTCTTCCTGGAAACAGACGGAATCGTTAAAAACGCCCAAAAAGTGTCTATGCTATACGGTGGCTTCAGCTCCTTTTACGTTCTTGAAGCGGGTGACGTGCTTGGCAGCTCAATTAACTCCCTGGGTGATGCAGACGGCGACACGATTCCAGATGTGGCTGTGGGTGCCTACCACGATGACGATGGGGGTTCTGGTGCCGGTGCAGTGTACATGCTTTTTCTCAAGTCTTACGGCAACGTTAAAACAGCGCAAAAATTGTCCATGCTCTACGGCAACCTTAACACTTTTTATACCTTGGGTGCGACGGACTTATTCGCCTTCCCGATTGCAACGCTAGGTGACCTCGATGGCGATGGTGTCATGGACTTGGCCATCGGCGCCCTTGGAGACGACGACGGTGGCAGCGCTGCTGGCGCAGTGTACATAATCAATTTGAAAAAAACGTATTGCGACTCGCCAAGCCCTACTACTCCGCCTGTGCCCACTCCAACGAATATTCCTTCGCCGAAACCCAAAATGATTCCCTCATTTATCCCGTCAGCGTTGCCATTACCCGTTCCTTCGTCTCAACCATCACTCTATCCTTCGTTATCTCCCACCCAACACCCGACTATTCTTCCAGTATCTGCCCCGACGGTGAATCCTACATCAATCCCCACAGTGTTGCCCTTGCCTAGGCCTTCGGCTCAACCTTCGCTCCCACCGTCATCGTCTCCTTCGCTGCACCCAACTTCTAAACCAGTGTCTATCCCGACGTCAAACCCTACGCTTAACCCATCTGAATCACCGTTGCCATTTCCTTCAAAGGCCCCTTCATTGAGTCCGCCCTCGTCTCCTACATTGACTCTAACGACTCTTCCAGTGCCTATACCGACGGCAAGTCCCACGCCCCTTTTAACTGCACCTCCTACAGTATCCTACTCGATGGAAACTGGCGATGGCACCAGTGGAACATGCTACCATCATACTTCTACAGTTACTCGCCTTGCTTTTAATGGCCAAAGTACCGCTCAAGTGCCTTTGACGGAGCTTATTGTAGGTGACCGCATTCTTGCTCTCGACAAGCAATCTGCGCCTATCTTCGCGAAAGTCGAGGCGCTACCCCACGGGCCATCGGTAGAATCCTTCATACACATTCGAATGAAGGGCAAGGCAAGGCAAGCACTGAAGGCGACTCTGCATCACACTTTCGACACCTGCGTCAGCAAGCGCAACCCTTTCATGCATGCGGTCGAAAGCTATGGCACTGCAGTGGTAAAGGCCAAGGACATCAGAGCTGGCGACTGCTTGCACACAGCTGACGGCAAAAGGCTAGTGCGCAGTGCCACACATACGGCTATGAAGACTGGTGATACAACGTATTCAATCAAACTTGCTGGCAATATTGGCATAGTTGCCATTGGTGGTGTCTTTACCCATGCGATGGGGCACTTTACAGAAATGCGCTCTATGAAGAAAATGCAAACAAAGACTTACAACGAAGGGCATCATCAACATCTTTAGCAGCTTCACAACGCCGTGAGAGAAAGGCGCGGTGGCTATGAGTCTGTATTTCCTCGTGCAGATTTATCCACACTTCCAAGACTTAGTCTAGTCTAGTCTAGTTAACATTCCCCAAATACAAAGAAACACCCCTGTGACATAAAGAAACAGAAAAGTTTAACCTTCAGAACAAGTCTGATTGGGCTGAGTGTTCTTTTGCATAAAGCAATTGTAATCGTTTACTCTCGTGGTGTCCTTCAGCCATCATGCATCAGGAGGTTTGGGATTGGAGTGAGTCAGCTGTCTCCACTTTGACCTGTCCTTTGCAATGGCAAACCACTCATCGAACTCCTTGGAAATGCCCTTACGTTTGAGCGCGTTCTCCAACGTCCTACCTATAAAAGCACAACCCGAAATTAAGTTCTAATGCGGATTGACTTCTTATCTTCCGCTACATTGAAAATGAAGCAGCGTAGCTATTCTCAGCAATGTGCGATTTCTAAATGCGCCATATATCTCTTTGCTTAGATACTTAGATACTTAAGTAGATCTTAGATGAACACTGTGACAATCTCTATTCCGTTCCCCAAAACCCAAAAGCCACCAAAGATGTTATTCCACATCGTCTTCATGGCGGCACTCACCCGGTAGGAGCCCGGGCCGCCCGCTATGACCTGCGACCTCTAGCGAACGACCTCAACTAGCTTTATCTCGGCGACTCGGATGTTGGCGTTTTGACATGTTCTTTCGGACCACTCTCCAATCAAATGTGTTCTGGGGGGAACTAGATTTAGTAACCAACTGGCAGGGTATCATCTAGCATTTTCGTAGCACCGACTGGCCATCGCCCTATCAGCTATAAGACCTCATCCGGCTCATCGACAGCACCTTCTTTACCTGCCATAGTTAATTAGTTTCCTCGGCCGGTCACCTCACAAAGGATCGCCGTTAAGAATAGCCTCTCCAACACGATTCCCACCATATGCTCCAGAAAAGCTGTACCCTTCCAGACTCTCCACTACCCCCGGACTCCGCTCATCGATCCAGAACAAGGCCGGCACCCACCAGCTCGCGCTTTCAGCCCTCGCCCTCGTCTGCAACCACACCGCCCTTTCAGCTCCCGGAAGCGACTTCAGGATTAAAGCAAATAATGATGTAATTGACAACGGCAAGCAAGACCCCGAACGCGCCCACGTAGACTACTGCGAGGTTGCTACTGGAAATAAGATGGATCTCGAGCCCGGCCTCCAGGCTGACTAGGCTGGGCCCGGATTTCATTGAAGTCGTGCGTTCAATAAGGCACTTAAGTAGAAAATAAATTTTAGTACCTTGCGCGCATCGTACACGCGTAAAATCTTTCGCACATCTATGGCTCTTGTGCCGTCTTAATTTTATTAGTTCAAGTCCGCTTTTTAAAAAACGGCTGGCTTGATGTCACGATGGCGAACTCGAACTCGGACTAATACAAACACGAATGACACAGACGCCAATGCTGCGTTCATAAATAAGACGTGCGTCGAGAGTAGGAGGTATAATACTTTCAGCCCTCTTACAAGTAGAATTTGTTCATTAAATATATTTTGGAATTAAGCTTAGGTCTCCTCTGCGTCTGTTTCTGCATTGAAGAGAGCACGCCGTTGCTCTCGATGTCACGATGGCAACCTGATGTGTTACTTCATATTCCCAAATCCAGTCCTCATTTGAGAAGAGTTCGGAGTAACTATGTCCATTTAAGGATACCCTCATTTCCATCTGTTCTTTCATATCTCAGCACAGTATTTCAATTGGCTTAAATTGTTTTTTTCGACCCTGTTCTCTCAGTCTCACATCATCAAGTCATCAAGCCGATCAAGCCCTCAGCATTCAGCATCCACTCCTGAATCATTCGTAAACGTACGCATTCTGCGTAAGTTAGGGCGTGTTCAGCAACATTCTTCAGCTTTCTTTTTAGCATCATCAGCTCCTCATTCATCAGCTCCAGCGGTGTCTTTCAGCTTTCAGCACTTTCAAGGTTCAGGGTATACATAGGGCTCGGGGTCTCAGGTGCCGGTACTTTGAACGGCTCTGCCCGCTCGTGCTCTGGTGCCGACAGGAATTTGCGAGTCTCGAAGACAACGCGCACCGCGATGTCTGCCGCGGCGACCAAAATTGAAAGCAAGAAAGCTGCTACCAATGAAGTCTGCGACCACTGTTTTACGCCTGCAGGGAGTGGGGATGCTTCCAAACTGTCGGTGTGCGCCCGATGCGGCCTCGTACGGTACTGCAGCAAGAACTGCCAGAAGGCGCACTGGAAGGCCAACCACAAGCATCACTGCGTTGCCAAGACTGATCGTGCGCCTCAGAAGAAGAAGGCATTGAGTTCTCAAAAAGAGTCGTCGTCTGCGCCGAAGGCGGGCCATTCAGTGGGCGAATGCAGTATCTGCCTGGACTCCATGAAGGTTTCTTCGACGACCACTCTCGCATGCTCTCACACGTTTCACGCCGCGTGCGTAGCCGAGCTGCGAAAGTTTGGAGTGAAGCAAGCTTGCCCCTTGTGCCGCTCTTCCCTGCTCCCGGGCCCTGAGAAGGCCTTTGAAGAGGCGATCCAGCATTACGTGGTGTTTGCTCAGCTCGTCTTGCGAGGTGAAGCGTCTTGGTCTAACCTACCCGCTGCTGCACAGCTTGAAATGGACACGGCAGTGCACAGCTTGAAAAGGCTTGCCGAGGAGGGATTTGCGGAGGCGCAGGAGGCTCTGGGGCTTTTCCACGAGAAAGGCTACGGCGTCAAGCAGAGCAGCGAGGAAGCGGTGCGGTATCTCGTGATGGGAGCGAACCAGGGCGACGCAGAAGCGCAGTTCAACTTGGGCGTCATGATAAGCACTGGTTGTGGCGTGGCTCAGAGCGATGAAGAGTCGGCGCGGTGGTTCAAGAAGGCGGCTGAGCAAGGGCATCCATCGGCACAGATGAATCTGGGGCAACTGTTTAAGCTAGGCCACGGCGTCGCGCAGAGCTTCGACGAGGCCGCACGGTGGACCAAATTGGCGGCTGAGTAAGGGCTCCCAGGAGCGCAGTCGAATCTTGGCATTTGTTTTCAGGAAGGGTTCGGCGTGGAGCAGAACGATGAAGAGGCTGTGCACTGGCTCAAGAAGGCAGCTGAGCAAGGGAACCCCTTGGCGCAGTACCATATGGGATTTATGTTCGACGAGGGACGTGGCGTGGCACAGAGCGACACTAAGGCACTGCAGTGGTACAAAATGGCAGGCAAGCAAGGGAATTTGAACTCTTTTTACGTCTTGGGGCACCTGTATAAGAAGGGTCGTATTGTAGCGCAGAACGACGAGGAGGCGCTGCGGTGGTTCAAAAAGATGGCTGAGCAAGGGCACGCTGACGGACAGTATGAAGTTGGAGCCATATACGACAATAGCCGCAGTATGCTGCATAGCGAAGTAGAGGCAGCTAAGTGGTACAAGAAAGCAGCTGACCAAGGGCATACAGACGCCCAGTATTGCTTAGGAGCCCAGTTCGTTGAGGGCCACGGTGTAGCGCAGAGCCTCGATGAGGGGTTGAAGTGGTTGAAAACCGCAGCTGAGCAAGGGCATGCAGGAGCGCAATGTTCATTAGCGAAAATATACAGCACTGGCAAAACGCAGAACTACGACGAGGCAGCGCGTTGGTGCAGAAAGTCAGCTGACCAAGGATTCGCGCCGGCACAGTATCTTCTGGCTATGCTGACTCAGGAAGGACGCGGCGTGACTCAGAGTGAAGTGGAGGCAGTGCGCTGGGTCAAGAAGGCCGCTGAGCGAGGACTCAAGAAGACGCAGTCTTACCTACGTGAGCTGTTTGAGGAGGATGGATTCGACATGACCCAGGACGACGTGCAGTGGGTAGAAAACGCAGCTGAGCAAGGGCACGTGGATGCGCAGTTCACGCTGGCGCGCATGTTTTTCGAAGGGAAGGAGGTGGCGCAAAGCTACAAAAAGGCAGCGCTATGGTACCAGAAGGCTGCGCTTCAGGGTGACAGGAAGGCGCAATGCAACTTGGGCTTCATGTTCGAAAACGGACTTGGTACGACGCAAAGCAACGAGAAGGCGACAAAGTGCTACAAGAAGGCAGCTCAGCAAGGTAGTGCTCAGGCGCAGAACAATCTTGGACACATGTTTGAAAACGGCCTTGGTGTCGAGCAGAGTGACGAGAAGGCGGCGCATTGGTACAAGCAAGCAGTTGACCAGGGGCTTGCGATGGGGCTTCACAATTATCATGCTTTCATACAAAAAAAGGGAGCAGAAGCGCTTCAGAGGTTCAGGAATAGGGATAGGCGTTTTGATGGTGTCATGCCGTACTAATGCCAATTGCAATACAAGTACTTTTCCTAATTACTAATTCATAAATAACCAGGGATCTTATATGCCAAAAGGGTCCTCTTAGCGTCGCAAACAACACGCAAACAACAAGCAAATAACAGAGCAGAGTAACAGAGCGAGAGCAAAAGAGAAGGAGCAAAGAAAGAAAGCAATCTGAAGTTAAACATTTAGTTTTATGTAAGAGCAGAAACGCGGTGTGCTATAGCTCTAGCGCTGTAGACTGCAGTACCCAGCATAAAGTCCCGTGTTGATCAAATAAAATGTTTAGTACATTACGAGTTTACGAGTTCAGCCTGCTGGGGGGGGGTAGCACTAAGTAAGTCGTTATGGTAGTAGTAGTAGTAGTAGTAAGTCAGGACTTAGCTCCCACTAGCTAGGGGACACAACAGAAACAATTAAAATTGGAGAAGAACGCATAGTAGAGAATTTATATAGGGAACTCTTTCCTCCTTTCTATTTAGTCTTGACACAGGCCCCGAAGGGCCGGAATTAGAAGGCCTAGAGGCAAAATTGTGTAAGTGGCTTTGAATTTTCTGTCTGCCTGTTAACCTCTTATTCCGCCCCCCTCGGGGCCTTTGTGAGCCCCCCCCGAGGGGGGACTGGATTTAGTTACTAACAGTCAGGGTGCCATCTAATCGGCGTCTACAGAGTCCCTCGGGGCCTTTGTCAAAAGACACCTCGGACGCCCGCCCATTTGGACTTGATTATCCATCAATGCTACTTCATTGCAAATGGGTTCCAATGCATTTGGTTATCATCAAATGGAGAATAGGCGATTCCTGGAAGGCGGTCTGACTTGTATGTTACATTGAATAAGAAATAGAGAATGATAGGGGGCCCGGGGCGATCTTCCCAGCGCAGAGGGCGCATGGTTCATCACAAAGGGATGTATGTAGGTACGGGCAGGTGGCAAACACCTTAATTATGGAAATTTCCATAGATACCCCCCCATCACCACATAAGAGTTCTCTGCCTCTAGCGGATGCGTCGGTCCGTATACCGGACCTTTACCGGACCGTCCACTAATTCCTAATCCAATACGTTGTACAGTCGGGTACAGGGAAGACCTTTACACTCAACCCCATGTGAGCAGTGTGGGCTACAGGGGAGTAGTTTTGTATCTGTGCGGCACGGCGCGGCATAGCATGAAGAACACAGAAAAATGAGTCTGTCAGGATTGCGTTCATCAGAGCTGGAGATGAGAACAGTGATGCGCTAGGCGAACTTCCGCAGCGAGGGGAATGCGTTCGGCTATTTTCCTAGGCTTCAGTGCCTTACTATTGCCCGTGCAATCAGACGCCAGTGGCTGCATACCTGTAAGCTTAACTGCCCAATCTCTAGCTAGAAAGCGTGTGGAGTGGGGATAGAGCGTGAATTGGCATCCGCGAGAAACTTTCGTGCTATCAATTGCAAAAAAGAATGCGTGATATATGAAGGCCGTATTTGCATTCACTATCTAGCCTTCTCTATATTTCTTCCTGATGACTCCGTAAATGAGCGCAAAATCATTCGAGAACGTCATGTGTGTCAACCTCGCGGCCCTATAAAACGAATCCTTGAGCAAGATCATTCACTCGTAATACTCGATACGCTGTTTAAACCCTAGGTTGATTATGGCGATGGCTTCTGCGACGAGTACAACAACAAAGAAACGTGTGACTTCGACGGTGGCGTGAGTTTTGAATATACAGTTTTGTCTAGGGGCAAAGAAGGTCAACGCAGAGACAAGATATCGGCAGAAAAATGATTTGAGACGGGTAGAGGTCAAGAGTAGATATTTGTTCACTTGCCTTTGATGGCTAACATCTATAGCATCCTTGCAAACGATAAATTATGTGTCATCTTTGTTGTTGTTCGCAGGATTGTTGTGAAAGCACTTGCGTTGATGCGTACTACAAATGTTCCAACTTTGACTGCCAAGATCCCTGTGCTAAGGTATTGAATTTCTGCCCAAATCGGGGTCTGGATGTATCTATTATGTAGCTCCTTTTCTGCTTTGCAACTTGAGCAACATGAGCAATGATAAGCGCACCGGTCGTGTCAGCGCTTAAGCGTGGGTTTAGGTGTCAGACAATTCCTACTAGTGTAGTGTGTGAAAGTTACCCACAGCGCAGTTGATATTGCCTGCACGTAGTGTATTTACTCAACGTCTTTTTGGCTTGTTCAGCGTACAGTAGTTTTCATCTAATTTTGCGTCCATCTGTCGCTGCATTGCACGCTACTAGGCGGATTACGTCGGCGATGACGTGTGTGCCCCTTCCTTAGCGCCGACGCTCACCATTCGTCCGTCCCCGTTGCCAACGCTTCAACCTTCTACCGAGCGCCGCCCCAGTGCAGAACCTTCACCTTTGCCCACGCTCTTGCCTTCGCCTCTGCCGTCACTGACGCCACTGCCTTCACCTTTGCCGACTCTAACTCCATCCACGGTACTTGATCGTGTGCTCACTTGCCTGTCTCCTCACCACTCAGTGGCGATGTCTCTAGCCTACAATTCATTGCTCAAATCCTCCACCGTTCCAAGATATGTGCTCATATTTCTTCCTAATCCTGTTCATGCCTATTCTTATTCGTGGACAGACTCCCACGCCAATACCCACCCTATCCCCCATCCCCACAGTAGAGCCGACCATTGTGCCCACGAGCTCCCATGCACCATCCCTGGGCCCTTCATACCTTGTGCCTTCGCCCAGACCCACTCTAGCGCCCTCGGTAATACCATCTTTGCATTCCTCAGTTCAATCAACTTTGTCCATTTTGAATATCCTTGGATTCGTTCCTTTATTCTGGATATTACCCATCCCCAAGCTATCCTGAACCCACTGTCGACTCGTGGTAGTTTTTTTTCCCGCTGCACAGGGCCTCTCTCGAATCATAATTTGTATGAACACTCATGCTTTTTCTCTTTCCAATAGGTAACCCCATTCCCTACAGTTCGAACCGACGCTGCCGTGAGCACTTCATCGGCTTTTTCGAATGCGATTGCTACAGCCTTCGACACCACTAGTGGCAGTGGTGGTAGTAGTTCAGGAGGAGCATCATCCACGAAACAAGAGTTTACCGTGACCGTCACTGAAGACTTGACTTTTGAAAGCAGCGCGGCCTTTGATGTGAGCTCCCAACCAAAAAAGAAGGATACATAGTAGCTCAAAAAGAGAAAATTAAATGTAGGAAGGGAAGGGGGTGCACGATCTTCCGCGTGTGTTCATATGAGTCTATCTGTGTCTTTGTGTACATGTGGTGAATCAGATCCCGCCGGGGGCGAGCCTCAGCGTGCGTGCACAGTCGTCTTCGCAGCGCATTCGGCTCCAAAGAACCAATTCAACTTCGTCTTCTTCATCATCGTCTCGCCGCTCTCTGCGAAGTGCTTCTACTACGAGTACTTCTGTTGCGGTTGTAGCGCCATCTCCAGCACCCCTCTTTGTAGTTACCGGCAATCTGGAGCTTGCAGATTTGACGGTATTCACGATATTCAGAGGATCGCCTTTTTCCACGAATAATAATGGTTTTCATGTGAATGCCAGCTCTTTTTTCTTGTTCTTATCTTTTCATTTGTGCCTCTATGTGTTTAATCTGTGGTGGTTCGGGTGCTTTATTTTCACACTAGATTACTGCGGCATCAAAACAAGGGGGCGGTGCCGTAGCGGTGTATGGTATCAACGCTACCTTCACTGCCGTGCGCGTGACGTTTGACCATTGTTCGTCCACTCACGGCCATGGTGGCGCTGTTCTCTTAGCGAATAGCGCGTCCTCTACGTGGGCTGACGTGACGGTACTGCACGCTTTCACTTTCTACGGCCACGGCGGTGGTGTCGCTATTCTGAACGGCTCTTCTTTAGTATTTCTTCAAGGTGATGCAACATTCGTCAATTGCACTGCCTCACGTGGTGACGGAGGTGGTGTCTATTTGCTGAGCAGTTCTATCGCAAGTGGTGCTGACAGCGTGGCAAGTAGCACCAGTAATAAAGTAGCATTTCGAGGGTGCTCGTGTGGAGGCGTTGGCGGTGGCCTCGCTGTGCTTGAGGATTCCTCGGCTAGCCTCTTGTATGGAGTATCGTTTACATCACCAACTTCTTGGGGTGAGATGGCGCAAGCCTTGATTGGTGGTGGAGTGGCCGTTGCTGGAGGCTCAAGTTTCGTAGCCTATGATTTCGAATGCAACGGTCTCAGAAGCACGAACCATTCCGCTTGCCTCTCGGTGTCTGATCAAGGCTCCTCTGCTTCGGTAATGTTTTAAATCTTGTGAATGATAGTGGGCGTCGTGTTTGTGCGTTATGTTGTCTGATGAATTAATCTCAATTATAGCTTGCATGTATACTTCTCAGTGGATATCACATTCGCCTTCGTCATTCTCCTATATCACGATGCTTGTGCGCAGATCGTGAGAGGGTCAATCACAAGGAATTTCGGTAGCGCCGCCATCGATACAGCTATCGTTTCGGTGCGTGATGCCACGTTATCTCTGGACGGTGTGATTTTCGCCGAAAATGATAATGAGGATAACGAAGTTACTCAAGGAGGAAGTGGGCGAATCGTTGCAGCTACTCGTAATTCTATTCTAACGCTCACAAACTGTCAATTTGACTCGCACTACACGACTGCAAGCAGTAGCACCCAGAGTGTAGGTGGCAGCATCTGGGTAGGGGATGGCAGTTCCCTCTGGCTCAACCACGTAAACGCTTCAGGATCGCATAATGCCAATGGGCCCGGTGGATTTCTTGCCATGAGCGGCGGTGGTGTCGCTACTCTAGATCACTTGCGTGTAATGGACAACTCCGCAACTGGTACAAAGTTCTTGCTCCGCAGAATCCCCATTTGTGTTTTTTTCTCGCGCCTTTCTTCAAATTTCAATTTCATTTGTCAATACGCAGCATTTAATACACTTAAAAGATTGTTTGTTATCACGACATCTTCCCCAGGCACTTGTTCACCTCTTGCGTCGAGTTCACTCAAAATATTTCAATGAACAGGTGCCGGAGGTGCCGTGTGGTTATCAGGACTCACGTCAGCCACCATTTCGAACTCACTGTTTTCTGGGAACACTGCAGGCTACAGTGGTGGCGGTTTGCATGTTGAGAAGAGTGGGCTCGTGCAATTAACGGATACTTCATTCTTCAACAATACGGCCGGTATTGCCCTTGACTCAAGCGATACTCTCGACAGTTTTATTCTCGACAGTGGCGAAATCCTGGGCAGCGGAGGTGGGGTCAGCAGCGGAGGCGGCGGCGGTATCTTCGCTCAGCGTTGTCGTTTTGAACACAACCGCTGCCGTGGCAGCGACAATGATCCCAACCTTGACGGTGTAGAAGAATGGACTTACGATAATTGCTTAGGCTCTGAAGTTGCTGCTGCCGAGGATGCCGTCTTGCAGTCTTGCAACTTTCTAGCATTAGGCAGTACTACCACCACCACATTTCAAGCAGCCTCTGCGTCTTCGCTCATTAGAGGGCAAAGAGTTGCACTGGACGGCTCTTTTCTCGCTGTGGATGATGACGATAATGCCGGGAGCAGCAACGCCAATCACGTGACCTATGGAGTCAGCTTGTCTGTTGATTCATCACTCAGTGGATCTCAAACGGGCTCTTCTTCTTATGCACTTCTCTCGAGGAACACGCCACAACTGGTCAACCTCGGTTTTGTCTCTGATGTAAACGCATATGAATTGAGTACCTGCAGTGGTGACTGGGAGGCAATGAACGATGGAAATCCCTTCGACCTTCGTAGCTTTGGTGTCGACTATGCGCCGGTAATGCTGTGTAAAATCCAATTTTTCATACTCCTTCTTGCCATTGTTTTTATGTTCGCAATCTTGTGAGCCTCTCTCATTTTTTCTATTTTCTTATCTGTGCACTTCTTAACAACGAGCTCAATTTTGCTTCTCAAAATACTTCTTTCGTGAACTTTTTGTTTTCGTTTCTCTCTACTTGCAATATAAACACCTCCCAGGCTTGCCCTTTGGATGCCACGTGTCAATGGGCCAATCAATCAACTACCCTGGCCTGCACATGTAGCCAAGATAGAGCATATGTGGCAGACCTTTACCAGGTAAAATTTGCAGCAGTACACAAATACTCTGCAGAATTGGTTGACTATCGAGAGGGCTGTTGGTGTTTCTTGTTTGAACCATCTTTTACTTACTATTTCCTACTACTTTTTTCTATGGCCTTTGTACGTACACGGACACATTGCCACAATCATAGGGATTTGCGGAATGCAGCGGGACTCCTGGACCGACTCTGTCACCATTTCCCACTTCCAAACCTTCGCGAGCTCCTTCCAGGGGACCTTCTCAGTTGCCCACTCGTGTGCCGAGCCCAGTGCCGACTTTTCTGCCCACTCTTGACGCTCGAAACTGGTGATTATATGAATCTAAAATTGTGCACGAAGTATTAAAAACCTAGCTACCAAGCAATTCTAATAATTGAATTTGCCTTTACGTTCATCTTTTAGATTTTTTTCTCGCCTTTATTTCTTTTTTTCTACAAAGGTACTCTTTTCATTCCTAGCTTTTGACGCTGTATACTCACATGCAATGTATCAATGGACGCAATGTGGACTCTTGTACGTACATACCTAGGTTTGAAAAGTTGTTGCCCTCGTCCAATGACGCCCAAGCTATTGTGCTCCTGAAAGCGGCCTCTAGAGACAACCCCATTGCGCTTGCCGCCATCAGCTTAACCGCCATTTTAGTGCTCGGCTATTGCTTCTTGCGCTGCTGCTGCACCGGCATTGTCCTGGAATTGCTCGATGAGAACGTCGGCTGGTGCGGTGTAAAGGGATTCTGAACTACGCCGCATATCACAGATCTCTCAATTGAATAAAAGTTTCCTCATCTTTCCTTCTCACTCGTGTTTTTTTTGTATATTTCTTCTCGTTTTGTCCTTGCACCCACATTTATGTTGTAATACTCCTAAATCATTGAATAGGTGTTGGCTATTTATGTTCCACCACCAAGAGCAAAAGCAGATGAACGCTCGATTGACCGATTTGCGGCAACAGCGCTTAAAAGATTGGGAGCAGGTGAGACTTGAGATGATTTTTCTGAACATTCCCCCTTTTTTTTCTGTGCACTTCCCCACTTCCCCTCGTAAATCCTCCGACCTAATTCCCTCGACAGAAGTGCAATGCATGTTCACGCGCGCGCACACACACTTCGTAGCATGCATGCTTCTTCAACACTTCCACACTACTTGTGTACCCTTTAATTTATGCCCTTTAACATTGCTTTTTTGCTTCTGTCAGGAGCGCTTGCGGCGCAAATTGTTGGGCCTGGGACCGCGCGGAGGCGGTGCGTACAACAACACTTTTGGAGGCAACGCGGGCGGCCGGAGGTGGAATAGGAACAGTGGCAGTGCGAGCAGCAGCAGCAGCAGTATCCTCGCCAGTTTGCACACCAGCAGTAGTATATTGGCGCAGCAAGCGGCGAGTTTCATCGACAGGTGAGAGCGCAAACTTTTGTGTTTGCGTTTGAGAATTTTATTACTCAAATGTATCGTTATTTCTAGCGCTTTTGATGCTATTACATGGTTCGTATTTCTCCTTTTGGCCTTTTGGTCCTTCTTCTCCTTCTTCATTCACATCTAATTATACTATATTCGTGTATACAATACATGTGTACACCACCCTCAGCGGCCGCCTCCCCGCGGCCCACGAGCTTTTAGCCCAATCCTTGGATCGCAAACCGGGCGACATCGATCTTCTCTTCCAGTTAGGGCGAGCCTACGAGCAGGGGGCAGATTATGAGATGGCGCTACAGCTAGGATATGGGAAAGTGTTGATGATGGAACCCACCGATTGTGCAGCATTGGCAAAGGTATCACGAATGATTGCACAAATTGTCTGTATAAATATTCTTTTTCTTTCATTTGCGTTGCATGTGCATAAGCCAATGTTTGCTTGCTCACGCTTTGTTCATTTTTCTCTCTTGAAATGATATCAATATACGTGATTCATTTTGCCTTTCGTCTCAATTCTGTTGGCATGTCTTTTCCATGATCTCTATCACCCCGACTTGGGTTTTCACACCACTCCTTATTCGCTACATCGCAAATAATCAAAGTCGGGAGTATGTCACGAAGAACTCGGTAACGATCGCAAGGCCATCGATCAATACCGCACGGCTTTGAAACTCTTAAGGGAAGTAGGGGAAGCAAAAACGGAAAAAGAAACAAAGAAAGCCAAAAAAGCAAGGGAGAAGAAGGAAAGGAAAGAGAAGAAAGAGCGCGAAACGAAGGAAAAAGCTGGAAACGAAGAGGGCGAGGATGGCGATAAGAAAGATGAAGGCGAAGACTCAAGTGACTCGTCGTCATCGTCGTCGTCAAGTGAGGAAGAAGAAGAAGACGACGAAGACGAGGACAAGTTGAATCAATCCACCAGCAAAAATGCGCAGTTGACTGTAGTACAAGTGAGTAAAGACTTGACTTATCAATTGATACCACTAATTGAAATTGACACCTAGAAAACCTGCACCCCAACTAATTACTGTGCAAGCTTCCTACCTTATTCGTCGCCAAACCCCACTTACTTCTGTACCTTCCCCTCTTGTGCAACCATCTGTACATGTGTACGTGCGGTAGGTCAAAGCTTTAGCGAAGTACACGTTGTTCAACCTCGGGCGGTGTTTCGAAGGCGCGAGCTACTATCAGGAAGCAACGGCTACGTACACGCAGTTGGTGTCGATTTCGGAGAAGGAACTGGACGAATTGAACAACCTTGACGTGCACGAATTCCGCCAAAAAGCCAAGAACAGCAGCGACAAAAACAGGTGGGACTCGACCTGCGTGTGTGTGTGTGTGATTGGCATGCGAGCTTTGACACATTTGTAATCACGTTTCGATGGATATTCCATTACGTATTGTACAATCCGACAACAGTCTTTCTTGAATGTTAATAATAAAATCTCGCTACTGTAATTATGCGTGTGGTTGCACATGTATAGCCGTGGAAACGGCCGAAGCAGCAACACCAGCAGCAGCAATGGCATTGAGCTGACTCGACAACGGAAGCAAAGGCAAAGGCGTAATGATGATGCTTTGGATGATTCGAATTCCTCGGAAGAAGAAAAGAACAATTCGGATCGAAGCAGCAGCGACTCTGGGTATGCTCGACTTCACACGCGATCATCTGTTGTTCGTCATTGCTTCCGTTTCGTCTTCTAAACGACCTTGTTTTAACATGCACCCTCGCACATAATTATATGCAGCTCATCTTTCTCGTCTTGTTTTAATCTACACTGCGATTTGCAGGTCGGACGTCGAATTAGCATTGGGCAAATCAGCGGACGAGCGGGA
>Ga0307982_1001828_pt1 | contig 17286 bp, 12 predicted proteins | sample OrgLakmetagen989_FD_201847 | JGI IMG/M metagenome (GOLD analysis project Ga0307982, IMG submission 201847) | Saline water microbial communities from Organic Lake, Antarctica - #989 | ecosystem: Environmental > Aquatic > Non-marine Saline and Alkaline > Saline | place: Antarctica: Organic Lake... | reverse complement strand
TGAGCCCAAGTGTGGGCGACAGGGTTTGCCTGCGCCCAGCATGCCAGCTGGCTCTCCGCCTCCCCGCTGAGGTCTGGCTGCTGTGGGGATTTGCGGCGGCGGCTGCAGCTGCTGCAATCACAGCAGGAGAATATACATGGCTCGCAGCTTGCAGTGTGGAGTCTGAGGACGAAGATGAGGAGGACTCCAGGTCGTCCAGCGTGCGTCTCGAGGGCGAAGCTGGTGCCAGGGGGTGCATGGGGGGGCTCAAGCCTGGCGCTGCATGCAAGGCTGGGGACAGGTCATGGCCAGTAGGTACTGCCAGTCTCCTGGGCGAGCTGGGCATGGAGTCCTTGAGCGAAGTTGTCATCGAGGCATGTACAGGGGGGTCATCTGAGGTCCCAACTGACGTTGCCATGGACGGCCTCAGAGGGCGCTGTTCCGGAGCAGGCGCCATTTTCCCGCCAACGGGGGGCTGGGCTTTGCTCAATTCTTGCTTCGTGGAAAGGCTGTCTCCTGGGAGCGAAAAAGGAGGTGTGGTGGGTTGCTGGGGCACAGCAACTGCAGCAACACTCACTTTGGGCCGCGGGGGGGGCTTTGAGGCGGCAGCTGGTGCATGGGGGGTGGCACGTGGCTCTGCAGCTACCTTTGGCGCGGCTCCCCTGGCTGCTGTTTTGACTGGTGCCGCTGCGGGGGGTGCCCCAATGCGGCGAAAGGGGTCAAGGGGGGCTGGAGAAGGAGCCTGCTGTCGAGTACTCCCTGGCCCTGCGGACTGGACTCTAGGGCTTGGCGTGAGTTGCTTGGGGTGGAACTTAGCCCTGTCGAGGGGGGGTCGTGTGGACACCGGCGCAGCAGTGGGCAGAGGGCCCCTGAAGTTTTGCGCTTGGGCTATGCTGGTGCTGGGAAGTGCATACGCAGGCGCCGACACCGCTTGGGGCTGAGGCGTGGAAAACGCAATGCCACTGGGAAGGGGTGTGTGTCCGCTAACACCCCCCCATGCAGCAGGTTGAGGGGGGCCTTGCAGTTCCGCCACCGGCATGCCGCTGCTGGCATCCCACTCGTACGGATTGCTGTTCGCAATGGCTTGCAATGAATCCAGCGCACTACTGGCGGCCGTGTAGCTGTCCATATCTGGGTGGCCCCCTTGGTGCCCACGCTGTGGACTTGTTCGGGGGTTCCACCGGGGATCGCGTGGGGGCTCCACGTCCATTGTAGGCATAATGTTGCCCCCCTGCACCTGCTTCCCGGCAGCCCGCAGTTGGGCAACCTGCTCTGAAAGGGCTGATACGAGGGCGGCAGACGCAGGGTCCAGAGATACTTGCCGGGACGTATGTCTGGCACTGCTGGCGTGGCCAGCTGCACCATGCTGCTGTGCACTGATGCCTGAGTACTCATGGCTTTGCCAGGGCGTCGCGTAGCTGTGCTGCTGCTCAGTATGCGGTGGAGGGGGGGGCTGTCTGGGTCGGGGGGCAGGGCTGCGTCCAGCTGGGAACATCCAGCCCTGGGGAGAACGGAACACGGTGCGAACACTGCCGTTGTCTGGATATGCGTGGCTAACATCTGACTGGTGGGGCTTTCGGCTGGAGCGCGTGCGGGGGGGGGTTGAGGGGGGCTCATATGGGTCCACACTTTCCGCCCGTCGGCTTGCCCTGGACGTTTCAGATGCCGCGTCATCTCCCCCCCCCAAGCCCAAGCTTGCAAGAGTTGTCACAGTGTCCTCCAATTTCCGCAGGCGCGCCTTCAGGGCTGCCACTGTCTCAGGGTCATCCCTGCCTGGGCTTGCCGGCTGGTGCCTGTGTGGGCTGCTTGCCCTTGATTGTTGGCTTCGACTGGAGCACGGCGCTGGTGCAGGGCTGGTGGCTGTGGACTGCTTTGCGTCCAAGAGCTGCTCTGACAGCGTCTGCAGCTCTTGCTGCAGCTCTTGAATTTGTTGCTGCGCAGTCTGCAGGCTGTCATCGGCGTTCTCTGCACGTGCGATTGCAGCCATGAGGTCAGCAGTGATTGTGTCTCGCTCTTGCGCGGCAGCAGCCATAGCTGTGCGGTGGGCATCACGCTGTGCATCCAGCTGGCTTTGTAGCTGGCGCACCACAGCGGATGATGCGCCCACACCTGCAGACACGGATGCGCCGGTGGCATCCACGGTGGTTATGGTGCTGCCGCCCGGGGTTGTGGGCGCTGAGACTCTGTGACTTCCGCGGCCAGAATCCAGCACAACACCTTTCCCAGGGGAAGCAAGGCGTACCATTTGCACCTCTGCAGAAGCCATGCCTCGTGCACGGGCTCCAAATAGTAAAGTGCTTATGCTCTCGGCAGCATGCTGCTTGATGGGCGATAGCGCGAGCAGCAGCGACAACGAGCATTGAGCAGAACGGCTCAAAGCAGTCCCGGCTGTGCTCACATCAGCACTCAGGCAGCGCCCGTACAACGCAGCTTGTAGCAGACGTGTCAATTTGCTGTCTCTCCAGGGAATGTGGGCATTCACAGTTGTGCTTGAAGCTCTGCCGTGGAGTCCCTCATTCCTCAAATCCACACGCTCCGACTCAGCGGCAGTTGCGTCCGACAATATGGACACAACTGTGCCCAAGGTGGACAGAGTAGAGTTGATATCGGTAGCTTCTGCTAGAGCTTGTCCAGTTGCGCCAGTCTTGGAGACTCTTTCGCTGCCCGCCAGGTCAACGAAGCACATGTAGGAAGCTGTAACTCTGGGGGCTTGTCCAGCACGCGTTACGCGTTGCTCCAGCTGAACCTGAAACAACGTGTGGCCACGCGAAGAAGCCGCATTCAGAGCAGTAGCATCCACACGTTTGTATCGGGCGCCATGCTCAAGCACAGCCAAGATGGTGTGCACGTCTGTAGTGATATGCTGAGTCAAGCCGCTTACATGTGGGATGCCTGAGGCATCTTCTCGCACAGGCAAATGCGGTGGGCTTGCAGGCAAAGCGCCTTGAGCCCGCGAGGAATTGTTGCTTCCCGAGAATGTGTGAAGTAAATCGTATACCTTTCCCATGTACACCTGGCAATAGCACACAGATACTCGAAACGCTCGTGAAACACCTTTCCCTGCCGTTGCGGCAGATGCAGATGCTACGCATTCAAACAGCTCATGCATAGCGCGCGGAATGAGTCCAAGCAATGATGCATCTTGTGCTGTTACGCGTGCACTGTCTATATCTGGACCAAATGTCGAGAAAGTCTTGCCTGCAGAGTGCGAATGACGTTAGCAGCGAGCACCTCAAACCGGCAGACACAGTACATACCCGCTCCGGTCTGTCCATATGCCATGATTAGCGAGTTCTGTCCATCAAGAGCATCTATGACCTTGCTCCCACAGACAGTTCGATAAGTTTGGGCTTGCGTTGAGCTGCAAAAGTACACAAAATCCGTTAGGCAGCGAAAAAATGTTTCACTGCCTTACCCCGGTCCAATGGCAGCATCCACGACAAAGCGCTTCAGCTTTGCTTTGCGGCTTCCAACTAACGGCACTTTAATAGCAACAGTTCCCGCCTTTTCGTCCACTTGGACTGCATTGCTGTCATGCTCGTCCCGCAGCTGTGGTCTAGTTCTTGCAATTATGTCCACGCAGCCGATGCGCAGCTGGGCTTGTGTGGCACCGCCGGACGCTGCCATGCCAGCAGCCTGCACGAAGCAGTGCAACGAGAACAGACGTATTGCACCCTTGTTCAGGCATGCTTCACCAGTTTTGCAAAGTGTGCAGCATACGCACTGATGGCGCTGCGCACCCTGTCTACTTTTACGCGACCCCCCCCGAATCACTTGGGATGCAGCATGGCCAGTGCGGGCCCGATGGACATTCGTTTGGGGTTTGCACCAGTGGGCAGACAGGCAGTGTCCAGTGTGGAAGCACCTCTTTTCGCAGGCTCCTGCCCAAGTGAAGCCGAGGGGCGTGTCGTTCGTGAGGAAGTCGAAGTGAATTCAGTGGGGGCCGCTTTCGCACAAGTCTGCCACAAGAGATGCACTGCAGTATGCATGGCAAGGCCTCCTGAGAATCCTTTTTGAACCCCCAAGCTTGCAATCGGCAATTATGGGTCTGAACAGGGCCCTGAGCAGCACAGGGCAGAGTCACTGGGCGAGTGCGAAGGCCGAGCCAGACCACCTGGGCAGAGGCAGATGGCGTCAACACCAACCTTGTCGCAATCAACCTTCGGTGGTGTATGCAGGAGTGTTCCAAGTCACGGATGCAGCGACGTGGATGCACTCTGTGCAGGCGGGAGCCAATGCTTCAGGCAGGCAGAGGCACCAGCACACCTGGGCCCCTCCATGGGCTGAACAGCAGTCAACAGAAATTAGGGCCAAGACCCAATTCAGTTTGCTATGAAGAGTGATTTGATCTCCGATTGCTTGATGCCATGGAAGTTGCTACGGTCAACCACCTCAAGCATATCATTCACGGTTTCTGAGCCCTGGAGGTCCACAAGTTGCGAACGCTGAGTCACAGCCGACCGGTTTGTATATAAGAACAGAAGCTTTTTGCCCTACGCTGCATGCAAGTTGAAGTTGACAATCCACAAGGCGATCAGGGCCCCTCCCTCAAGAGGCCTGCACCCCTCCGCCGGAAGGGCATCATCCTTCATTGAGGTGGCGATCTGTGCAAGCCTCATGTGCATTCTTAAGCAAATATTCTACCAAATATCAAGATCATATCCATGCAGGTATTTCAGTGCCCTTTACACACTGTTTCGTTCAAATTATAAGGAAAAGCCGTCAACGCTGCTTTCAGCGCTCGCGTTGACCACCAAAATTGGGCTCCGACAAAGTTCCTTCCCTCCCTACCAAATAAGCAAAACAGTACAGAATGCGTTCTTTCGTACTTTTGGCATTTGCTGGGCTTGTTTACTCTGCTGCAAGTACGTTGATAGATTGACATGGTGGGCCGGAAGCGCCATAGCACAGCTTCATTTTTTTGCCGTGGCAGGTATCCGAACAAGCAGGCAGCATCAATGGGTTGACTGTGCTTTTGTAAAGCATGCCCATGAAGATGGCATGCTGGAAGCGGCACATGCAATTGGCCGGGAGTATTCACGCGTTGCGAAGAAACCTACTCTCATGGTTGTCGAAGATGTCCACAGCGGTAAGAAAGATGCCATCACAGCACTCCACTGCAAATCATTTTGTAATGACATGCAGTTCAATGTGATGAGTCCTCAGGGGCAGTTTTATTCGACGGCGATTTTGTCCCAAGCGAGTGTGCTGTTGAATCGAAAATGGGTCTTCACGCTGAGTGCTTCTTTCAGCGCGGGGAAGGTGAAAATGTACGCGTGAGCGGAATTGCGGCCCCTGCTCAGCAAGAGAACCTTTCTCAACTCGCTGATCACTTGGTAGGAACGATTCCTTACAAGGCTGTGAAGCTGCTGTCGCCGATCAGGAAGCGCTTCTGATTTTGGCCAAGCCGTACACCCTTGGCCTCTACTTGGCCAGCCGGATTGGGTGTAATCGTGCATTTATTTTGCTTTGGGTAAACTTTGTGTTTACTGTCGCTGTTTACTTAGAGGTGCGTTCTGTCTATAATCCTACTGCCTTGACAAAAGAGTGTGTGACTCGACTTTCTTGAGAAGGAGGTGCAGTTAGAGGATCAATGCTTAGTTTACTACCTGCTTCACGATGACTGCTCAGCCCCAGCAAAACTTCTGCCACACGTTGTCCTGGTGTATCAATTCCTTTGCCAATGTCCTCATCAGCGCTTGAACGCCTTGGCCGGCACTGTAAATAAGGCCTTCTGGCGGAGGTGGGCTGGGAGCATACTTGCCAACAGAATGACTGTGCCCCACCTTAAGCATAGTTGTGAAGACTTTGATCAGTCAACAAGTTCCGCCCGGCTTCTCACAAACTCTGTGTACGAGGGGGCGTGAGGGGCCTCAACATGCACATGCAAGCACAGCACTGTAGTAACTAGAGTAGCTTGTTGCAGCATCTAGGTACCAGGGCTTGTGTGATATAGGGTACTTCAATTTGGATCAAGTAGTCAATTATAATAGTTCCTACTGTTGCAGCAATACGGCACCTCCCTGGCTGTGTTACCGTTGCCTAGTATGGCCGCTGAGAATTTTCGTACCGTTACCGAGAGGCATTTCGATTCTCACCTATGTGGGCAGCTTACAAAGCTGCGAGGAACAACAAACATCAAAAGGGCATGTATTCTTATGTTCACTTTGAGCTGTGAACAAAGTGGAGGGTTAGTCTCCAGTGGCGACATCGCAGCAGCCCTTGTTGGCGGCGACAGCCAGACTGCATTCAAATTCCGCGAGTCCGCTTTCTTCGGGAAACTTCGAGGGGCACCTCGGTACGAACTGCTCGATATTGTGGAGACAATGATATCTAAAGGTTTGCTAGAACGTTCTGGGGCTGGTGGCAGCTTATGCATGTCTCCATCTGGCTTGAGTCGATTGAAAGAATTGGGCATGGACACGCTGGGGGCCTCTGCTCGCACTCCAGACGCAGCCAGACTCAAGAACGCACGGCAAAGGGCCCTGGCGGATGCAGACCGACAAGCCCTGGAAGGCCTTTGCGTGGAGCAACTGCACGTAATGAAAGCGGTTGTGAACGACCAACACAGTGTATTCTTTACGGGAGCAGCCGGCACCGGAAAAACGTACACACTCCGGCGTCTCATCTCTCTGCTGAAGAGCAAGGGCATGCAGGTTGCTGTCACTGCTTCAACAGGCGTTGCTGCCTGCGCCTTGGGCGGCAGCACCATCCACTCGTGGTCAGGGATGGGCCGAGCCACGGAAGGGGTGGAGGCGTTGGCAGCGCGCGCCAACAGCAGCAGAAGCACAAAGCAGCGCTGGCAAAACGCGCAAGTGCTTGTGTTGGACGAGGTGTCTATGATTGACGCTGAATTCATGGACAAGCTGGACGTTGTGGCTCGGCGCTGCCGTGGGTGCAGCCGACTTCCCTTTGGCGGAATGCAGATGGTATTTGTGGGGGACTTTTGCCAGCTGCCCCCTGTATCCTCCCGAGGGGGGGGGCCCTTGCGGTTTGCATTTCAGAGTGCTGCATGGCGAGGGGCTGTGCGCACGAGCATTGTGCTCAAGCAGGTGTATCGTCAAGCAACAGACCTGCCCTTCATTCAGTTGCTCAGCCGTCTTCGGTTTGGGCAAGTAGACAGCAGCGCAGTACAGCAATTGCAGGCAGCTAAACGCAACACCAAGCAATCAGGGCAAGCTTCGATGCGGGAGTTGACTCGTTTGAGTGCAAAAAACGCTGCCGTTGACGCTCTGAACGAACAAAAGCTCAAGGAGCTGCCCGGAGACGGGTGTTCCTTTGTAGCTTCACCAAGGCTGCCCAGCAACCCATTTGCACTGCCACGCGCGAAAAAACTTCTTGCTCAATTGGAAGCTGGCTGTCCAGCTCGCCCCGAGCTGCATTTGCGCGTGGGCGCTGCTGTCATGCTGCTTCACAACTTGGATGTGCTAGCAGGCCTCACTAACGGCACGCGCGGCACAGTGGTGGGTTTCGACTTCAAGCAGCACCACAGTCTATCATTTCGGCGCAAAGTTATTGGGCATTCTTATTCTGCACCTGATGCAAGCGGCAGGGGGGGCGGGACTGCAGGAGCTGGTGCAGAAGGGCCTCTGCCCCCCCCTGACACCGCTGCCGGGCCCAGCAGTGGTAGCGACTCTCGTGCACCTCCTCTGCCCATTGTGCAATTCTCCACCATTGTGGGCGGTCAGCACCGCGTGTTGGATCCGCTCTCCGTGCAGCTGCACGACTTTGAGGTACAGGAGGATGCGCAACACTGGGCAGCGTTGCGGCAGGTCCCCCTGGCACTGGCATGGTCCGTCACCATCCACAAAAGTCAAGGCATGACACTGCACAATGTGCACATTGACTGCAATGGCATTTTCGAGACGGGACAAACATATGTGGCCCTGTCACGAGCCTCCGCGCTTAGCGGTATGACTCTCACCGGGTTTAGCTCGGAGCATGTGCGTGCCAACCCAGTGGCGCTGGCCTTCCACGCCAGCATTGGCGACGGGCCCCATGTTGCAACAGCAGCAACGCCGTCTCCTGCCCGCCCCCGCAGTGACTCCGCGGCCGCACATACTGCCAGCCCAGGGCAAACTGCGGATGGAACGGTGCGGGCGCTGGCATTCAGCCCTATGGCGAATAGCAGCACCTCACGCAGTTTGCAGCATAAGCGGGCACGCTCACCCCAATCCGCCGTCCCGCCTGGCAGTGCTACATATACTGCTGCCGTGGCAACGCCGGGAGACGCTGCAGGCTCAGCAGCAGGCGCAGTACCTGGGTCAGCACCCGTGGGGAAAGCAAAGCCATCAGCAGGAAATCGACTCAGAGACCTTCTACGAGAGCGCAGGGCTGCTCAAACAAAAGTGCCACGCCGAGGGGGGTGGTAGGGAGCAGCTATCGAAAATCTGCACTGCTCCAGCTGCGTGAGGCGACCCCCCCGCATGCTGTGCTGACTGGCGCTGCAGCTACGAATGCAAATGGAAGTGCGACAAAAACTGACAGTAGTTTTAATTTAGATCCTTGTGGCAGTGTTGCTCTTGACGCGCTATTTCGTTGTTGCCAAAGCATCAGCTGTGCGGAAATTGATATTTCGTAGCAAGCCTCAGTAGCCTTCTTGTATCCATCAGATTGCACGCAAGACCGCGCTACACCAACAAGAACTCAAATTTTCAGCACAAAATACACGATCATGAACGTCGGCAGTGAGTAGATACGCGCCCTGTCAACTGAACGAGCAGAGCACATTGGCAACGACAGTAGCCCAACACGCCTGATCAATGTCCAGGCAGTACCTCATACCGCAAAGCGGCGGGCGAAACTACCGAGTGGGATGACATCCAGAAAAAGTTTGGCAATGGACCTCCTGAGCCCGAAAAGCCCAAGGCTGTGGAGGAAGTTGAAGTGGATTACTCGCTTGAGGCGCAATTCTCGGGCGCGTCAGCAGCTGCCATGGCTGCCATGGCTGAGGCGATTGAGGATGGATGCCTGGCGGAGGACGAGGAGGACGAGCTGGAGGCCATTCGCCGCCGCCGCATCGAGCAGCTGAAAGAGAAGGCGAAGCGAGACAAGGTACGTCGCGCAGTCAGCTTGGCTTGCATTGCAGTTGCAGTTGCACCTGGGGCCAGCGACACCCACATTTGCCATTTGCTTGCAGTTCGGACACTTGATGCCCCTCACCCGCGCGGACTACAAAGACGAAGTGAATGAGGCATCCAAGGACGCATGGGTTGTTCTCATGTTGTACAATGACTCTGTTCCGGCTTCCCGAGCCCTGGAGGAGGTGTTGCAGCGCCTGAGCATGAAGCACAAATCCACAAAGTTCATGAAGATCAAGGCCGACCAGTGCATCGAGAACTACCCAGACAGGAACGTCCCCACCGTGCTGCTGTACCACAAGGGTGAGAACCAGCGCCAGATCATGGGGGCAGGGGTGTACGGTGGGAAGCGGAATGGCGAGGGCTTCACGGAGGATAACGTGGAGTGGGTGCTGTCAGAGGAGGGGGCGGTCGAGACGGAGCTGACAGAGGACCCCCGTCCCCAGAAGGAGCAACGGGGTGCAGGGGGGTCCGGTGGCGCCTACTACACCGCGGAGTCCGGCATTGGCTTCGGTGGCGGCGCCTATGACGACAGGGAGGAAGACTGAGGTGTTCTATCATTCTCTAGCCGCCGGTATGTTGCAGCGTGCCCCTGAGCAAGCAATGGCAATGATCCCGGGCTGCGCCTCTCAGAACGCAGAGGCCCGGTGTTCAAGTGTAAGCCTGCTCACTTGTTGTACGCAAATTTATTATCATCAAACATGCTCATCACGCGGAACACACGAGAATGGAAGTGTGCTCAGCACAATAGGTGGCTGGCTGGCACCTTGCTGGCCTCTGGATGTGAGGTTGTGCAAAGTTACTTGTGCGCGCCGCCACCGGCCACGATTGAAGGCAGCTGCACCGGCATGTCAACTCCAACGCGGGAGGTGCACCCATCGGCCTCCTGGCTGTTCGCAGTGGTGGAGGGGGTTCGCCCCGAGTTGGACAGGGCGGAGGGGGCCCAAGAACAAGTGTCACAGGGGGGGGCACCGGCTGCGCAGACGTCGCCTCTGCCCGATGGCATCCATGGCAAAATTGGTGCAGGGGGGGATGTTTCGTCCTTGGGCTGTTGGGAGGGGGTTGCAGGGGGAGATGAGCCCCCCCCCGAGGGGTCCGCATGCTCCGCGTCCAAATCTCCGCTGCCGGAGGAAGCTCCCGAAACACGGCGCCCATTCTTGGGCACGTCATGCATGGGATTGGACGCGTTGCTGTACACGTCCTGGCGGTGACCATCAGCAACTTGGGCTGAGCCCGGCGTGGAAGATGCCGCAGCAGAGAAGGAAGCGCACGACGCAGATGCATGCTTTGCAGCCAGAGACTTGATGGGGGCTGCCAGCCAGGGCAGGGTACACACCTCCGCCATGCAGGGGCGGCGGCGTGTGTCCACTTGCATGCATGCAGCCAGTACCTGCACCAGCTCAGGGCTGAACTGCGACGGCCACCGCCACTCGGGGGCGAGCTGTGCTGCGCGGGGGGACAGCACGCGGGGTTGTGTGGCTGCGCAGAAGCCCAAGAATGCTGCGTCGCTGCCTGCTGCCTGCTTGAAGGGGATGCGCCCGCTGGCGAGCACGAAGAGAGTCACGCCAAAGGACCACACGTCCACTCCGTACACCTCGTAGTCAGGCGCTTGGGGGCCGGATTGAGAGCGAGATGCGCCCATAAGTGCGACAACTTCAGGGGCTGCATATGCAGCAGAGCCAATCGCACGGGATGACTCGATTCGCAGCGGGATGCCGCTCATGGTGGAGCGGTCGGCTTTGCTGGTGGAGGAAGCACCGAAATCAGCCAGCTTCCAGCAGGGGTTGGCAACGCTGCCGCACTGCAAAATATTCTCAGGCTTCAGGTCGCGGTGAGCGACACCGTGAGCGTGGCAGAAGGCCAGTGCTGACGCCAGCTGTGCAGCCCCATATCGAGTCGGGGCCTTATCCTCCAGACCGTGCTTGCCGGCAGCGTGCACCGCTGACAGCATGTCACCACCGGATGCATACTCAAGAGAGAGAACAGGCACTGTGCAGGTTGAGGCAGCGCTGTGCTTGGCAGCTCCGCTGCGCTCAGTGGGAGGCAACGCATCTTGTGCTGGTGCAGCAATGTCGACGCTGCCTTCGCCGAAACACGCAACGATGAAAGGGTGCCTGTTGGCCAGACGAGTCATCTGCGCAGCAAAAATGATTTGAGAGGCTGAGCACGGTGAGAATTACACAATTGCGTTGCAGGTTCTGCATTTGCACACGTACCGCTGCCACTTCACGGGCGGCACTTCGAGCCGCGCTGTGGTGGAAGACTTTGATCGCGACTATGCTTCCATCCTGCTGGTTGCAGCGATACACGGATCCTTGCCCTCCTGATGCAATGAGATCTGCAAAGTATATCAAGTGCGATGGTTTCGACTCCGCTCCAAAAAAATAATTATAAATGCAGCCCGCAAATGCGGGAGCGGGGGATGAGGCAAAAGCCCTGGAGGGGTGAGCTGCATGCCCACAGATCGCAGCAATGGACGACACAAAGGCCCAAGCTGCATGAACCAATGTCATAACACACAAACACTATGCAGACCCGTCCTTGTTTCAACACTTTACGCTTGAAGTCTGCTCTTGAAGTTGACTGCCAATTTCGGTGCGGCCGCACGAAAGAAAGTTCTGAACAGCTGAAACAGTGCCCGCTCCGCACGCTTTCGCCGCTCAATCGTGATCGCGCACCAATCAAATGTCATATGTACAAATTAACAGCACAGTCCACTGTCGGAGATTAAAAGCTTACCTGTTGCATGCAAATTCATGGTGAATGCCATTGCTGCGTTTGTTGAACTTCTTCCTTGCGAGATGAGCTTTGTACCGGCAAATTCTGCAACGACTGAGAAAGAAAAAAACGTGCATGGCAATTTAGTGTCAGCAAATTTGTGGAAAGGCTCTGCCACTCAAATCAAAACAAACAAATGCACTCAATGTAAGCCAACAGCTGCTGACTTCAGGTGTCTCGTGCCCGTGCATCGCCTGGGCCCGATTCCGCTCAAGAAAAGGAGACAACCACCGCGGCGGCACTCTATATGCTTCCAGTTTCTACTTGGGCTCTTTCAGGCACACGCACTCATCCTAGAAAGCGACTCACCTTGTAAACACAACAATTGAAAAGTATTGGTAGCTTCGAAGATTTGGGAAGAAAAATGAAATTGGTACGTATCGCAAATCCGACGCGAGAGCTGACCGCGTTCTTCATGATGCGGCCCCCACACAGGTTCGAGCAGGCCCTGTCCTGGTCAAACGAATTGGGCGCGGTCCAAACCATTCCGCTGGGCTGTAAATACTGACCATTGTTGCCTGAACAAAGGTGTCTGCCCCGCACTTATCCCCTCCTGCTCTGCTCTGGGGGTACAGTGCTACTTGACCCTGCCTGGCCACCAGGGGCATTTCTCTCCGCACAGGACCGGGGGGGCGCATTGAGGTGCGGGCACCGACCCCCAAGCCCGTCGGCACATGGTGGGGATATCCAGCCGTGTCTGTTGCAAGAAACAGTGCCCTGCTCATATTGCACGGCCCCCGGGTGCCGTCCAATGTGTGGTGTGCCCGCAGTTGCACCCCCTCCCTTGACTCCCTCCCACCTTGCGGCTGCTGCACTCGAAGCAGGTGGGCTGCCAGGTGCAAGTATGGATGCGATACACCGGTACCTCATCCTATACAGCGCACCAGATGCAGCCAAAGAGGGCATGTTGCTCTGCGTCAGTGAAGCGCGCCGATCATGCGGGGCTGCACTCATGAGCACCTGCAGAGCAGTGAGTAGAAGGTACCTATGTATGCTCAAACCGCAATTTAGGCAGGTAGCGAGCACACCCACCGCTGTACAGCGAAGGACTGCCAAGAAGAAAATAAAGATTCCTGAGGGCCTGCTCTCCACCGGCCATGGCTCAGCTGGCAGTGCTCGCGCCTGGGCGGTACGTGGCGGCAACATGCCGGCAGGTGGACTGCTTTTGAGGGTTCAGGCGAGAGCCCTGAGCCCCAACTCAAAAGATCACACCGTCCAGACACGCGCTTAGACTGGTGTCACACCTCTAAGGTTTCAACACCTGATTGCTCACGAATGCTTTAGCAAGCAGGCAGCACCCTTCATGTCATGCTGCTAATCTCTGGGGTATGCAGAGCTGAGCCTCCACTGCTGCCACTGCTCCAGGCCCTCAACAGAACCAAAGAAACACAAAAAGGTTTTCCGTCCGACTTTCTGCATGTTGGTCGCGGGGGGGGGTCGATGACTGCCAATCAAAAGGGAAATGTTTGTGGAATGTTTTTGAAGGAGCCTCTCAAGAATGCAGGCTCTTACTCAAGCCTGATGAAGCTGCCACAGAGCAGGCCACTCTAAACAGAATGCCAAAATAGTGTGCGGTATTCCAGGTGTATGCGTATGCACCTCATGAAGCCTGAGAGTCCTGGGCCAGATCTGTAAAATCACTCTGAGAGGCAAGATAATTCAGGCTTATCGCTGGGAAACTGGTGCCCGCTCTTTGAGATCTTACATTTCCTCCCCTTCATGTTGATGTTTATGTTCATATTCATGTCATGAGAGTTTTGTGAAATGCCTCAGCCCTGACATGAGGTTTTCCCATCCGGTCCTCCTGCCCTCCTGCCGTCCATTGCTGCTTCACATCGCCTCATGACTCATGTCTATGAATTGCAAGCTCGGGTGCCTTGTGCTTACAGCTTCCAATCCCACAAGGCGTTTTGCCCTACCTCTTCGAAGGGGGTACCTTCTGCTGCCCCCCCTCGGGCGACCGGCGGGCGCTCATCTCAAATGTGTCGCTCGCACAAACAATTTCAGGCAGTCACCATTTTTGGCACGTAAATCACAGCAAATAGGTATGTTCATCATTGCTTTCCTGCACAAGTAACTCTTTCTTGGTTGTTACTGTCTCAGTTCCCCCCCAAGAAAGAAAGAGAGGCGGCAAGAACTTGCCGCGCATCTTCTCGCTGTCTCTTTGGGGCCTCCTGTATACGCTCTGTTTCTGCAGAAGCCGGGAAAGTTGCACATCCTAATACGACGGGATACCTTGTTTCTCAACACGCCCGGCAACACGCAGCGTGGATTCATAAGGTACGTCGCAGGCAAACTGTGCGACCATGGTGCGACCACCTTGCCGCATCGCCTCGTGTGAGCAAGCAAGGAAGCGCGCAAGGGGGGAGCCACAGCTCAACTGTACCGGCAATGCAACAGCTCACTTTCGACCGCTTGCTCAGGTGTTTGGTGGTGAGGAGCCGGAGCTGTACATCAATTCTGCCGACGCGGCTGTGATGCAACACGGCAGCGTTTAGCTGGGCAACAAGAGCTACATCTACGTCGCTTCTGTGGAGTTTCAGGCAGCAAACCCGGAAGGGCTCAAGTTTGGCAAAATGGAGGCCGCTGATTACGATTTCTCCAAGCTACCCCCAGTGCCGCAACAGGCAGCGGGCCCAGCCAAACGAGCCAGAGGCGGGGATGGCGCCCACGGGCCAGTGCAAGGCACGGACGCTCTGTCGCAGGTCCGTATGTACACCATGTGGCCAGACCAAGAGGCTGTGGATGGCGTGTTTGCTCGCTGTGCTGAGCAAGGGTGTGTTACAGATACCATGCCCCCCTCCGTGGTTCCCTGGGGAATGTACTGGGGCGAGCTGACGGACCCGTGGGGAGTGCAGTGGATGGTCACGTGTGAGCTGCCAAAGCCCACAAAGGATCAGGCTGCGTCAGGTGCCGAAATCAGCAGCAAGTGATGACGGGTTCTACAGCAGCAGTTATATATGGCCCCCGAACGAAATTGATTCACAATCCCAAAGCTGAGGCATGCCGAGGGGTGCAGCAATACGAACACTTTGCAGAACTTGCTTCGACAACGTGTTTCGTATTGATCTACGTTTTGCAATTTGACACCACGGACCTTCGAGGTGCGAGTAGTTCCGAGAGGTCACTCTGCCTGGCGTGTTGAAATCAGCTTCGCGTTACGTTTTTCGATCACGATTGCGATCTTTGTTTGAAGTCTGTGACACCAGGTAAGCGCATTTGCCACCACAAAGCCCCAAAGTTAATGGGGCTTTCCTGCATGCATGCAGCATTTGCACGATTGCAGCCTACATCTGCACAGGGTTTCGCAGCTCGTGCATTGCCGTTGAGAGACCGCTCACAACTCCACCTTTGCATCCTCTATGAGTGAAGCCGGCTACTCTGACGAGTCCTTTGATGACTACTCCGACGAGGAATTCGATGCAGCCCCATCAAAGTCTGCACCTATACCAGTGCAGGAGTCTGGCTACACTACCAGCAAGCCTGGCTCGCCAGCAACCGCAGCCGGCTCAAGAATCCAGGCTGCTGCCGGCGGGGTAGATCACAGCAGCACGTACGCACCGCCATCTGAATGGAGTGCTCCCCCTTCGCGAGAGAGTAAACAAGGAGATTCAGTGACCTTACCTGGTGTAGGAGTGTCTTCGCGCCCTGGCAGCTCTAGTCGAAGTGCATCATCGTCTGGTCCAACTTCCGCACGCAGACATGCCTCCACGTTCGCTGTGTCAGAGGGTGACCAAGTCGACGAGACGCGAACTCTTCAACAAAATGGCGAAAAAGTTTCTGGTGCTTTCAGTGGTCTCACTGGCCGCGCTTTGAAACGGGTTCAAGCAATGCGCAGCAGCGGGCGGCTACTTGCTGAGGCATTTGCCGGAGACTTTTCAGCACCACCCCTCACCCCTTTTGACGCATACTGCCGCACCTTGCGCACGGGCGCTGCACAGCAGACCAGCTCGCAGACCTCAGGGGACGCTGGCACGGTGGGGGTGCAGACAGAGGTGCTCCCCTGGTCTACTAAAGGGGTGCAGGCCCCCCATGATTTGGGCCTTCCCTCCTCCATCCAATGGCATCAGGCGTTTGTGGCGGGCAAATTCAACCCGTACATGAATGCCAGTGGGGGCGCACGTCTCCTTCCGCTGCTCAGCCGTGCAGCGTTGACTATGGAGCTGCTTCTTGAAGAGAACGTTGAGGAGGCCGACGAGGGGGGTGGGCGCACCCACCGCAGTGTGTCAAACTACGCTTACTCTTCCGGAACACGTATCAGGGGCAATGACAGCTCGGCTGTGGTTGTTCCGTTGCCCCATGCCGGAGCCGTCACCTCTGCAAGTAAGCCAGGGGCCCTTGCCGCTGCCGTCCTGGCTCAGGGGGCGTCGCTGCCCCTAGGCTATGTGCTGGGCCCATCTGTCCTGCCCAGCCTTATGACAGGAAGGGCTGCGGTTGCAGTTGCAGTTGCACCGGTCAGCAGCACAGTTGCAGTTGCATTCAGCCCGAGCCGACACTCACCCGAGTCTCTCAGTAGCGGGCCTGGCCAAGAGGCAGGTCGCAGTGCGACCAGTGCCTCCCAAGGTGGTGCAGGCGGTGCCGAGCTGAGCATGGCTTCCCTTCTTCGTTCTTCGATTGTGTTGGTGTGGTCACCAGATGCGCTTGCCGCAGCTGCGTCTGAGGGGGTCGAGGGGGGGGCCTTGTCTCAGCCCGCTTGTGTTCTGCTTTGCCCAGGCGTGGTGTCATCGCTCGAATGGTCTGATGACCGTGGACGTGTTCTTGTCGCAGGTGGGCGTTCCGGCAGTGTGTGGCTGTGGGACACGCAAGAGCCTGCTGGGCTGCACCAGCACCACATCCAGGGGGAGATGAAGCCCCCCCTAAAATCAGGATCTGCCCCAACTCCTGTAGCCAAGCGGCGGGGATCGCCCAAGGCTGCCTCAAAGCGGTCCTCAGGGCCTGCACCCCCCAAGCCCCCCCCCATGTGTGCCTTTGGCATTGCCTCCGGTATCCGCTTTCCCACGTACACGACAGATGCTCTGGGTATGGGGGGGTCAAACCTCGCGGTGGGGGGGGGTGCAGGCGACCTTGGAGTCACCGGCTCTGGCCACCACTACGGTGATGTGGTCAAGGTTGCGCTTTTGGGGGGGGGCCTGCCAAAGTCGAGGGGGGCCCTGTGGTCAGAGCCTCTACTTGGGGAGCAAGACAGGCACTACAGCACTCCATTGCATAACAGCACAGACAGCAAGCCCGCTGTGCATTCCTCTGTGTTGTCCCCAGGCCTGGCTGATTTGCTCAGGGCATCCGGGGTAAGTGTGTCAGGGGGGGGTCCGCTGACCCCGTCCCCAGGCACGCCAGGGGCCCCATCTGCATCTGGGGCTGCAGGCTCCAGTGCATCGTCCAGCTCTGGCGGCAGTGGCAGCAGCAGCAGCAGTTTCCAAATGGCTTCAATGGACTCGAGGGGGGTGGTGAA
>Ga0307982_1001827_pt1 | contig 17289 bp, 15 predicted proteins | sample OrgLakmetagen989_FD_201847 | JGI IMG/M metagenome (GOLD analysis project Ga0307982, IMG submission 201847) | Saline water microbial communities from Organic Lake, Antarctica - #989 | ecosystem: Environmental > Aquatic > Non-marine Saline and Alkaline > Saline | place: Antarctica: Organic Lake... | reverse complement strand
AGCAGCAGCAGCAGCAACAGCAGCAGCAGCAGTAGCAGTGAAGATAGCTCAGCTTTGCGCGAGGCACTTCGTGCTTTCGAAGCAAGTTCGGCAAAGGAGCACAACGTGCACCGCGATCGTCCTCCTACCGGTCCCCTCAGCTCTGGTAGTGCTGGTACTGGTGGTGGTGGTGGTGGTGGTGGTGGTACTGGTGGTGGTAGTGAAGGCGCAGCGAACTCCGAAGGAAAGGCACCAATCCAAGGTGCACCCAAGGTAGCAGCAGCTGCCCGTGCTGAGGGGCAGACGCCCTCAGACGACCCGTTCATGGCACAATGCGAAGCCGCGCTGCGCACTCCACAGAGCTACTTGCACACGTGCAATGCACGCTTGGCTGCTTTACTTGGGGACGAAAAATGGCGTTGGAGCGAAGGATAGCCCTCCTTTGCCTTTGTCTTTGCTCTCTGAGTTGCAATGCACTACAGATGTACAAAGCACGTGTAAATTATGAAGCATTACCAATTTCCATTCATATCCGGCTTTTAACTCCATAAATGCAGTTCCATCCTTATTCTGCCCTGTGTCGCACGTTGTAATTGTAGTAATATGTAATAACCGCAAATGGATCAAAAAGATCAGTTGTTTTACTTCTAATTTTTAATATTAAAGAATTCCAGCACAATAGAATTCCAAATGCGCTGCGTTATGGCGTTATAATACAATGGTAGTTCTGAATTCTGATCATGTTTCTAGATATGAGTCCTAGCCCCACGAAGATCCCCCTAGTGCTAGTGTCTAGTGTGGATTCATTACGACCGAGCTGTCATATATCGCAAAACAAGGAGCTCGTTTACTGATTTACTGGCACCGCAGCTCTGGTCCTAGTCACCTCAATATTCAAACCGGAATCCTTGGGGAGTGGCAGCAGAAAACCGCCACTGTCCTCTTCCTCTCCATCTTTCATGCTTTCATAGCCCACTGGAATCGCGCAGAAGGAAGTATTCGAATAGAGCACGAGCAGCGCAGGCGGAGTACTCCTTGTTGTATTTCGCGGCCTTCCTCCTCGACTGCTACCAATATCTTCCTTCATCACACCTTCCTATTCTTTTGTTCTTTCTTCTTCACCTTCTCCTCGTCCCACCTTAAGCCCGGCGGCACTTGGCCTTGAGGTGGCCGACTTTCCCGCACAACACGCAGGTTTTCCCCTTGTGGGGGCAGTCCCCTACCTTGTGGTCCGTGGCCCCGCACGCGTGGCACTGCGGGTCGGCCGGGCAATCTCTCGCCAGGTGCCCGACTTGGTTGCAGTTGTCGCACGTCTATGGGTTGTTCGTTCGTTCGTTGTTCGTTGTTCGTTCGTAGGTTGTGGCGCGCACACGTAGAAGGAAGCGGTAGAGGCATACACACATGTGAGTACAAAAGAGTGCATGAGTGTGTGTGCACGCAATGTTGGCCGTGTTTGGCACAGTTTAAAAGGAAAGGGGTGTAACCAAGAAATTAAAGAGGGCAGGAAAGAAGAGGAAAAAATGAGTCGTTTCGAAGGAAGACGGCTTGGTACTTTCTTTTCTGTATTATATTTGGCGGAGAAAGAACCTTGGTGTTGTTTTGCGCAGCGCTGCGGCATTTGGCTGCCAGATGGCCAGTTTTGCCACAGATCGAGCAAGCCTTGTCCTTGTTTGGGCACGCACTCACCTGGCGTGATGATGACAACAATGATATGCTGAGCTTAAAAAAATAAAAAACAAAACACACACCAACATACACACATTCATAAAAAGTGTCCCATTTATCACCCCCCACTTACTAGTATTTTACCTGGTGGGCAGTCGAACCGCAAGCGTGGCACTGCGCGTCGCTCGGGCAGTCGCGCGCGATGTGGCCGTACTAATGTAGTGCACGCACCATCATTCAAAACACGATGATACATGGAGACACGAAGAAGAAAAGGAAAACGATGACCGAATACGGAGAAAAGAAAAATCAACGCTGACCGAGAGGATTCAAATTGAAAACATGAACAAGAAAAGCCCCCCAGATCAAGAGGACACGTGAAATAGCTCTATCTCTTTCTCTCTCTCTGAGCCAGCAGGGTGTCGTCATGAGGTCGTGTTGTCCTCTTAGGTGAAGAGTACCTCGCCGCAGTTGTCGCACGTTTTGTTGACGCCGCCACCGCCGCCGCCGCCGGAAGACCACACCACGGTCGTGGCAGCTGCAGGAGGAGCCGCATAGTAGGCCGCCCCACCCGAAGAAGGAGCGGGCGCGCCGCGGCATTTGGCCATCAAATGGCCGGTTTTGCCGCACAAGCTGCAGACCTTGTCCTTGTTGGGGCATTCACCCACCTGGGAGGGGCGATTAAGTGAAATTAAAAAAAAATAAACAAAAAAAATCAAAACTTCAAACCGAAGGGGGGAGATGGATAGGGAGAGGAGAAGTACACAGCACACATGGATGCACACGAAAGGGATACTTCAGGGAAGTACAACACCAATAAACAAGAGATGGCACATTGGCACTTCATTCTCGCTTCTCTTCCGGGATTTACCACCCAGCGCTTCAAGATACAGCGAAAGGCCAACTCATTCGTAGCTTTCTGTCTTTGTGTGCTGGGCTTAAAACTAAAGAACTACTCACACACACACCAACATACACACATTCATAAAAAGCGTCCCATTTATCACCACTCATGTATTACCTGGTGGGCAGTCGAACCGCAAGCATGGCACTGCGCGTCGCTCGGGCAGTCGCGCGCAATGTGGCCGTATCCGCCACAGTTGTTGCAAGTTTGTGCGCCCTTGTAAGGTGCCGGGCGAAACGCACCTCCTTTGCCTTTGCCAAACCCTTTGCCCTGGTTGTGTGCCAAAGAAAAACAACGGAAAAGCATAAATTCGAAATTCAAATGCCGTTGATTATGAGGCATACACCTTAGATATCTACCCTAGAACGCATGCCTATGTTCTAGTGAGCTCAAAGTCTCTTCTTAGTAGTACATGTAGATTGACTCCATAGGTGCAACAACGTTCAACGAGAGGCCTTTCGGACATTTTTTTACGCACCTTGCCCTTGCCCTTGCCTTTGCCTTTGCCCTTGCCACCTTTGCCCTTTCCCTTGCCGCCGCCTTCGCCGCGGGCTCCAGATTTCACTGCAATCATTTCATCGAGGCTTCGGTCGAGGTCCTGTGAATAACATGAGCCCCCCCCCCACAAACCCAACACAGGCATGTCACAAGATTAGTTAAAAGGAAGGAAGAGCAATCACCAAGGCAGAAGCAACTACGTGACTAAGGAAAGCCTTCACCACACGCTAGCTAGTTATAATGACTTGATAAAACAGCGCCATAATTCGCTGCCAGTTGCGCTGCATAGCTTTCAAATGCATTTTAGAAGCTGGTAAAGACCTCGAGTCACCCACGCATACACTATCATTTCAAGGTGAGCAATAAAACTAATTCAATCAGAGCTATCGAATCTTTCCCGAACTGAAACTTTGTTGCTTGCTCTCTCTCTTCCACAACTCAGTCATCTCCGCTCTCAAGGCTACCCTGCGCTTCATCACCATTTTGAGTTTTGGCTGTGTCTTCAAAAGCCACACCGCAGAGCGGATTTTTTTCAAAAAGCAGGAACGGCACAGAAATCGAGAAGCCCCCCTTTAGGTAGGGGTTCCCGGAATTCCGATCTCCGATTGGATGACATCATCGGCATGACTGACATCTTCTGATCTGATCTCTTTCCAGCAGCTGCCGTTGGCCCAGAATTCCCAGAATCCTTGCGTTCGAAATCATTTTGCCCGCTTCCTTCCCTCCTCTTGAGCTGGGCTATTTAGCCGCGAAACTGCTCGTGCAGAATGATGTAGTCTGCACCCTGTGCTCGAGCTAGTGCGAAGAACATCGTCGAGGGCCTGTCTGCTCGTAAGTCACTTTGATCGAACAATGTTCTGGCTATCCTTGGTCCTAGTCTTGGCTCCACTGGCAGCGCCAGGAGGATCCGCCCCGGTGTCACCACCGTCGCTCAATGTCCCAATGAGCGATAGTGGCAACGTGGATGCGTCTGAATTCTTCATGGGCTCCAAGCCTCGGCCAAAACTTGAGATTATACAGCCCACCAATGGTGCTGTGCTCTTCAAGAATAGCCTGGACATGCGCGTTCGCGTGACTGGCGATTACACTTTCCCATCACCCTTGAACGGCGCACAGGTAATAGAGCGGAGGTCGGCCAGAACTCCACCTAGATCTTCTTAGCATTCGCGCATTATTTCATTCCCCTCTCACGAGTTTTTGAGTACATCTTTCTTTATATTTCCGGTCAAGAAGGATGGTATTCCGTGTGCCAAGTTGAGGCATTACGAAGTACTCTTTATCGCTTTCCTCTAGCTCATTCTTGACTTCTTATCATACATCAAGTGAGCTGCACGCGCAATACTGCAACCTTGTGCTAAGCTTTCTCCCACCGTTGAGCACCTCCTACACATCTCCTCCGACGGATCACTCACATCATAGCATTGTTGGTACGCAAATACGTGAAGGTGTGCCTTGGGATTGCAGCTCGCGGAGCTCGAGTGATTGAAGCATGCTTTGATACCTCGGTGAGTAGAAATACACGAGAGGGTCAGCTGTAAAACATAAGAAATATCGTGCTCAACAGAACCGAGTGGTGGCTTTATTTGAAAATTTAGAGGAACAAGCTGTGTGATGAGGAGGATAGGCATTGGTCGTTTGGCTCACTTTTGCGTTTATGTATTTTGTGTTCTCTCTCTATCTGTGGGATGCCTTTTCTGATTTTGGATGACGTCATTATGTAGGTGGAAGCCACCGATTTCCATGCCTCGAATCTCGTGGCCGGCGAGTCGTATGTGCTTCGGGTAAGAAATAAAAGAGACCTTTTCCGGTGTGCACTTTCTTTTCTTCTTTTTTCTTTCTCAACATTGATTGCTGATTGCGCCCCGTAGCCTTGGTTAGCCATGTTTGTCTCTTGTAATGTCATTGCCTTTTTTTTCCCATCCTCTCCTCTATTACTTTTTATTTACTATTCGTTGCCCCCTACTTTTTTCCCCCTTATTTTTCTCCCTATGCGTACTTCTCATTCTCTCTCTATTTTTCTCTCGTAAAAATTCACCTATGTCCTGCAAAAAGGCGGTCTTGTTCGAGCGTGGCCTCGCCCTCGCCGTTGCCATGCGCTCCTTTCGCGTCGGGGCCATTGCTCTTCCGCCGCCGCCGCTGCTGCCAGGACTACCGCCACCGTCGCCAGCCACCGCTGGTGCTGCTGGTGCTGGTGCTGGTGCTGCCGATCGTGCCGGAGGAAACAGTGCACTGTCAGAAACAGGCAGTGCTACCACGGTAGGCGGCACTGCGGGAGGAGGTGAAGGTGAAGGAGGAGCACTTGCTGTTGCTGCTGACACTACCGCAGCAGCAGCAACGGCAGCAGCAGCAGCGGCGGCAGCGGCGGCTGCGCGGCGGGTCACCATTGAAACGGCGCTCCAGTTTGCGGTGCGGGAGCAGGCCAGCGGGAAGCATCTGGTCGCGGAAGCAGTGTACCGGGACATTTTGGCGGCGCACCCGAGCCACGCCGAAGCTCTCCACTTGCTGGGCTTGGCCCACTACCAGAGAGGTTTGGGAAGGGGGGGTTATGAAATATCATATTAGGGTCCGCACTGCACCTGCTGGGGCTCAGTTCACTTTACCAGAGAGGGCGGATAGGGTTTATGCATTTGCAATCGCTTGGAACAACCGCGAATATCCTTCTTTGAGCTAATTTCTCGCCTTGATTTTTTTGCCTTGCTTACCTCATGCTCAGAGCAAAGGAAATGACGACGTTACCGCCTGCAAATGTGTTGTTCTGCAACTTTGACTTCTTTTCTGACCTCTTTTTTTTTTGTTTCGTTACAGGAGAAGCAGCCGCCGCGGTGCAGTACATCGAGCGCGCTTTGCATTGCACTCTGAGCGGCGTCGAAGGCGGAGACTTGGAAGAGCACAACATCGACCATTCAACAAAAAAGGGAGGCAGCCGCGACCACAACCAGAACAACCACAACAATCGGAAGAGGTCGACCACTGCTACAGGCACCGCCGCCACGGCAGTCGCGGCTGCGCAGGGGTATGCGATGGGGCGCGTCAGCGAGCGCCCCGATGGCCTGTTCCTCGAGGAGCATGGCGCTGGCTTGACGAATAAATTGTTGAATGACCCAACGGTTGAAGCGGCGGCAGCCAGAGCAGGACCTGCGGCCTCTGAAGTTGCCTCGTCTTCTTCAGCCAGTACCAGCAATGGTGGTGGTGCTAGTGGTGCTAGTGGTGCTGCTGCTACTAGCAGTAGTCCTGGAGATGCCGCACCTACTGCGGCCGCTGCTGCTGCCGCCGCCGCTGCAGGCGCCACCGCCGCTGCTCTGGCAGAAGTTGGCTCCAGCAGCAGCAGTAGTAGTCCAAATCCCGACGCAGTGGCGAACTTCCACAACAGCCTGGGTGAATGCTTGCGCGCAGCGGGACGGCCACATGATGCTTTGGTGCACTTCAAGGTATGAGTTGCGAGGAATTATCAAACAGACGATGACGATGACTTGACTATCTCACGCTCGAGTGGTCTTCTTTTGATTCGATTATTAAAAGATGCTTTTCCCCCCCCTATTTTCTGCAATTTTTGCTTGGCTTGCTGAGACCTCCTACTGCGTGCTCCTGTGTGCGTCACCTCACTTTACCAATGTATAATACTAGTTTATAATTATATGCATCACTTATGTGCACCATTTTAGGCGGCGCTGGACCTTCGACCTCGATTCGCGATGGCGCTCTTCAACTTAGCATTAACGCACCAGCAGCTCGCGGATTGGGACAAGGTTCGAGAGAGAACAGGAAGAAAGGACAAGAGGGAAAGCTCGTGCATGCGTGCGAGAGAGAGAGGGAGAGAGTTCATGAAGAGATGGTATGTGCTTGAAAAGAATCGTGAGGCCTACTTGCTCAAAAAGATATCGACATTTGTTACATATCATCCGATTCGTTCATTGAAGGCGAGCAATTATTCTTTTGCTTTGCCAAGATGCTCTGGAACTTTGTTGACTTCTCTCTCCCACTCATTATTCCTTTGGTCTTCTTTCAGGCGGCGGTTTTGTTTGCACAAGTGACTGATCTGGCTCTGTCGACAGCGGCTTTCCAAGAAGAGATAGCTTCTGTTATCAACGACGATGAAGACGACGACGACGAAGATGGCACGGAAGGTGAACTCAGTAGCAGCAACAGCAGTAACGATGGAAACTCGAACAGCAGCAGTCTCAGCTATGCGCTGACGCTGATGAGCCACTACTCCAAGGCCCGCAAGCAGCGCATGCGGAAGTGGAAGCGGGTCTTCGGCGTGTCCGAAGAAATGGTGCTGGACGCCAAGGTGAAGAGTGGGAGTAGGTGCAATTTAGACAGGGGAACTCATAAAATCAAATTTCGCTTGAACGTTCTTTTGTCGTCTAAAAATGAATAAAACCGTTTTCTGGAGATACACTTAAAAGTATAAGGAGTGCGTTAAAATGGCCCTGACGTTTGCAATTTTTTTTTTGAATCGTATATTAGGTGCGGCAGTGCGACTTGCTGACTCAGTCCGAAGACTTGTACGGAGCGCGCAAATGCTGGGAGGGCGGGCTCGCGCACTTTCCTGATTCAGCGCTCATGCACAACGAACTCGGCTCGGTATTTAGTTAAAATTAGGGCTAGAATTAGGGTTAGGGTCAAGGATAGGGTTTGAGCTCGCCCAACACATTCTGCGACTACTGCAATTGCGTACAGTATTTTTTTTTCACGCTTAGTACACTCAGCAATCGCGTACCGTCTTAATCTCATCTTCTTAATTCCTCCCGCTCTTTTGGTGCTTAATCTCCAACCCTAACACAGGTGTGCGTACAGTTAGGCGACCACACTTGCGCGCTCGAAGCTTACCAGGGGGCCATCACGCACGGCCGACCTTCCGCCATGCTCAACCTCGCCATCGTGCTGGAGCTGGACGGGTCCACTTACGAAGCAGAAATTGCGTTCGAGAAAGCCTTGCTGGACCTCCAGCGGCGTGGTCTGCCCGATCGCCACGTGCGCATCAAAGTCGCCACCATTTTACCTCGGATGCTGCCTTCGGTGGAGACTTTAGCGCGGGTGCGGCGGCGGCTGTCGTCGAGGCTGGACGGCCTCTTGCAAGCGGGCCCTTCGGCGGGGGCCGGCGACAGTTCCGAGCCGTTGCACCACGGGTTCAGCACGGGGCTGCACTTGGCGTACCACGGCGCGAACAACCGCATGCTCAAGACCAAACTCCACAGCGTGTACCTGCAGTACTGCCCGCAGCTGTTACAGGGGGTCTTCATGAGCCCCGAGCAGGTCATGGTCGGCTCCGCACTGACCATGCCTAGTTACCCGGAATCGCCCTCGGCAAGCACCGTAAATAGTATTGGTGGCACAGGAGAAGAAACTGAGCCGGAGGAAGAACAGCTCCTGGAGTTGCCCGATGGAAGCAGTGAAGAAGAAAAAGAAGCAACGCACGACGATGAAGTGCGTGGTAAGGTTGAGGATGAAGAGGTCGAGGCAGAAACTTGGGCAGAGGAGGAAGAGCTTACCATTGGACACAACAACAGCAGTCAAAACCTCCGCAACAACACTACCAACAGCAGTAGTCTCAACGGCAACAGCAACATTAGCCTTACGAATCATAATAGTACAAGCAGCAAGGAACATGGCAACGGCAACATTTTGCAGCGGTTGCGCCGTGCGGTGGGCTCTCTGGCACCGCAAGACAAGAACAAAAGCTTGAAGCAGCAGCAGCAGCAGCAGCGACCAGGCGCACCAACACCCGGCAGGATCGGCCCGGTGCGCGTTGGGTTTGTTTCGCGCTACTTGCACCGCCATCCCGTGGGCTACTTGACGCAAGGCCTGATCGCCAACTTGCCTCGCCCTAGTTTTCGCGTGCTGGTGTTTCGAGTGGAGAGCAGCAGCAGCAGCAGCAGCAGTAGCAGCAGCAGTGGTGACGGAGGGCATGAAGACGACCCCGTGGCGCGCCACATTGATTCCGTGGCCGACGACTTGTTCACCTTGCCGGCTTCCTTGAACGCGGCAGCGCACCTCATCCGGCAGCAGCGCTTGGACGTGCTGGTGTACCCCGAGCTGGGGCTGGACCCGGTGTGCTACTTTTTGGCCTTTGCGAGGCTGGCGCCCTCCCAAGTGGCGTGGTGGGGGCATCCCGACACCTCGGGGATTGCGGCCATCGACTACTTCGTCACCTCCGACGTGGAAATTGCCACCGCGGATGCGTTTTACAGCGAACGACTGGTACGGTTCAAAGGATTGGGCGCGTATTTCTACAAGCCCGCCTTTGCGCCCCCGGACCGACGCGACGCCTTTGCTCCGAACTCCACTGACGACGATGGGTATGCTTATAGACATGGAAACCGCACCACCAGGAGCAGCAGCAACAGCAGCAGCAGCAGCAGCTTCAAAAGCGACAGCAGCAGCGACGGCAACATTGGTGATTTGGGCTCGGCAGAGGCTCATAAGGATGACCAAAACCGTAAAAGCAATAATGACGTCACCTCTGGTGACAAGGAAAAGTTCAAAAACGAAGCATCGACGGTAGCTATTGGCAGCCGCGGCAAAAACAATCGCGAAAACCGACGCCGCGCCATGCAAGGCATTTCTCTTCAAGCGGACAAAGGAGGCAGCGGCGATGGTGGTGCTGGGATTGCTGGAGAGGCTCGAACAGGAAACGACAAGGAAGATCAAGGAGTCAAAGAAGAAAGTACAATTGAGGGAAATGAAGGCGCGGAGAATGTTGAAGAGGACAAAGACAACGAGGATGAAGAGGAGGAAGAAGACGATGAGGATGTGCAGGCACACGCAGCGTACACGAAGACGCGCGACTACATGCGGTCTCAGCTGCAAACCAAATTGAACGCGCCGCCTGGGTTTCGCTTCTACCTTTGCCCTCAAGTAAGATATTTGCGCAGGAAGGAGGATCTACCATAGTGCAGAAGAAGAAAAAGGATAACATTTTTCTACCTTTAGAAGAAGGAAGTATTTGACAAAGTTATCTCTTAAACACCCGCAATATATATGCATTACCTGCGATGTATTCCTTTTCAGTACACGCTTGAGCATTAGTTTCCCCACTCACCCCTCCGCTGTTCTAGTCTGCTCATCCTGAATTTGTCATCCCTTCTCACCACCTTCTCAATAGGCGCTGTTCAAGTTTCACCCTTCGTTTGACACCGTGCTCCTCGCGATTCTCGAACGGGACCCTCATGCGTACCTGTTGCTTCTCGATGGGAAAGAGCGGGTAGGCGCGTCTGTCTGTGTGTGTTGGAGGGTGTTTTTGCGTGTGCATAAGCGTGGTAGCGTGCAGGCAGTGTAGTGCGAGAGTGTCTGGTCTAGTGTGTTCTTTGTCTGATGTCTGTTTCTTGTTCTTGGTAGTGTGATTGCGACAGTTTTCATTGGAACCTATGCGTCATTTTTGTTCCGCGCTCTCACCACCACCACCACTCGTACAGTTGGCCTGGAGCCGCGCTCTCGTGGATCGCCTCGTCAATCGCACCACGGCTGCTCGCACTGCTACTGCTCCGCCATCAACGATCAACACCAACAGCAACAGCAACAGCACCACTAGAAAAGGGCTAGGTGGCGGTGTTAGCAGTGGCGGTGGTGGCGATGGCGGTGTCTCCGGCCGAGACGACAATCAAGAAGGAACAAAAGCCAAGAGCGAAGCGGAGAAAGCAAGAGCCATGTGGGAAAAGCGCTTGGTGTTTCTGTCGGGTGGCAACGAGGGCGACTTGGCGGCCCTCTTTCAAGCGTCAGATGTGGTGCTCGATGCTTTTCCAGCGTCGGGCTACGTGACTTCCCTTCAGGTATTTTACAGCTAGTAGCAGTAGGACGTTGTAAAATATGCTCTGTTGATTTTTCTTGAGATTTCAAGAGCACGTGAAACTCTCGAGGTTAGAAACACGACGGCAGTACACAAAACAACACATCAAAATAGAGTTTAAGTAACAAAAATGGTCTTCGTTTCACCCCAGCCAAACTCCCTCTTTTTCATTCACTTACTTTCTTGTTTGGATGAGAATGTGTGTGACCGCCCGACTTTTTTTCTATACTAAGTATACATGTACTTCTTGTTTCCTAGCCAATTACGTCGCTGCTGTTGTCTGTTTCTGCTGTTTTTCTGTCTCTTCTCCTCAACGGCAGGCCCTCGCTGTAGGGGTACCCGTGGTTACTTTACCAGGCTCTCACTTGGGAGGTCGTTTGACCTTAGCCCTGTACTATGCCCTCGGCCTGCCAAGCAACGCTACGATTCGGAAACTTGACTCACAGGTAGATTGTAGGAGAGAAAGAGAGAGGGAGCGCAGGGGGGGGGGGAGAGGGAGCGGGTTGGGTGCAAGGAGAATGACAGATTGTTGAACCTACGAGACTTTTCTTTTTTTAAAATTAGCTGTGTTATGTGTAGGACAAAAGTTGAAGAACAAGTGAGGAGGCTGTTCAATCACTTGGTTGCTTTCTGTGCCAAACTTTTTTTTTTTTTTTTCCGTTTTCGTCCCCTCCCGCCCCCCTCGTCAAGGAATCAACTTCTGCAGCAGCAGGAGCAGGAGCAGCAGGCAATGAATTGGAACAACCAACGTCGAATGACGTGCATTCTCATCACCCTTTAGCGCCTCTCGTGGCACTCGACTCCGACGATTACGTCAGCAAAGCTTTGAACGTTGCCCAATCCTCTCAGGTGGGTCCCTTTTCGTCTTCCTCTTGTTACTGAGATGAGATCGCATGCAATCGAAGTGCACATGTTTAGTATCACATTTCTCTGTCTTTTGTTCTGCCCTGATAGATCTGTCTTCCTTTCCATGTACTATGTTTCTTTTTTCTTTTCTTGTTGCTCGGATCTTAAAAAAATAATGAAATTGCTTTCTAAACCATGATTTAGCTCCCTCATTTTAATTTCTGCTTGATGTGTTTGTCCTTTCGATTTCTTCTCTTGTGTGTGTGTGCGCGCGTTCTTGTGTTTCTTCACAGTTCCAAAACAAGCTCCGCAAAGCCATCTTGCGACGGACGCCGCGCCTGTGGCAAGATTCAGGAGCTGTCGCACAGTGGGCTGCTTTCTTGACTCGCCTCGCAGACGACCAGCCTAGGCCTTCCTCGTAATTTCACTTGTGGCGCCCCCCGGGAAGGCCAAGTTTGAAGCGTCGACGAGGAAGCCATGAAGACGCGCTCGCACGAGCACGGATGCTGCTACAGCCTGCTTGGTGTTGGTGCTGGCTTGTTATTGCTATTGCTTTTAGCAACTAGGTGCATACGAAGTGGGTCTAAGCAGACGCAAGATAGGACGAGGAACGAGAAGTAAGAAGGGGCTCCACTTTCGCTCTCGGCGTTTCAGATGGAATTCAATGCGGATGTGACTACGGACTTCGTCATTTTGTTTGCATTTGTATACTTCTGTTACTTCTGAATCATTCCGCACCCGAAGCACATGCCGTTATCTCATTTCCCCTTCACCTTCATGCTCCGGGCTGCAGATATGCTCCAGCAGCGTACATATAAATCCTGAACTATGTCGTTATGTCACGTACACTCTAACCTCTAACCTACTGCTTATTACTAATTACTTACGGCACTAATTCACGAGAAGTGTTAGTTTTTAGATAGGGATAAAATATACTCGAGTCGAATTTTGAGTTCGCATTTCGAAAGCCAAATGGGAAATCGGTATTAATTATCATATTATTGCATATTGCGCCCACCGTGAGTGAGCCTTGGAATGACCGACAAGGTCTGTTCTGGCTCAGCACGCAACAGGGCACCTTTCAAAAAGAAGTGAGTGTGTGTGGGTGTGTGTTGTTCTCTCTGTGGATGCTGAGGCGCACAACAGTTGTGTGTGCTGCAAATGTGCGAAAATGGTATGGTTTTCAGGAGCTGGCGTACTCCAGAAAAGGAAACTTGGACCAACGGAAGTGGGCAAAGTTATGTTTCTCTCTTTCTTTCTCTCTGAATTCTGTCTCTTCTTCGTAACTTTTAGCGCTTTCGTTTGCTACCACCAACGGCAGTCCCTGCCGGCGCAGAAGCAGCAGCAGTAGTGGCCTTCGGCAGTGCAGAAGCACCGCGCAAAGACGAGCGCCGCGTGTGCACTCCATCTGCCTTCGCTTGCGCTCCTGTCGCTCCTGCAGCAGCCGCAGCCACCATCGCCGCCTCCGCTGAGTCCTTGCCTTTCGTGCCCCGAGCAGCAGCAGCAGCAGCAGTGCTTCCACCCTTGCGGCGTTTGGCGGCAAAAGTGCACACGTCTTCGTCGAGCTGCTCGTCTGCTTCCATCACGTCTACAGGGGAGGTCGTGTCGTACAGCGCACCCACCATGCTAGACGACGTCGACGTTGAATCGTTCGAGGGTTTCTGGCTGCTGCTGCGGGTATGTTTGCTGCGAGTAGTCGAGGACGAACGGGCAGCACTGTTGCCACCGCCGTTGCTGACGCTGTTGTAATTCCCGTCAAACGAACACGATGAGGACGCCGACAGCGACCTCCCAAGCGTCGCGAGCGTAGGCACAGCCTCCAGGGCCTTCGGCTGCGCTTTCGCAGCCAAGCACCGGTGCACTGCATCGCCTGCAGGGCCGGACCCAGGAGCAGTGCTGCTGCTGTTGCTGTTGGTGCTGTGGCAGCGGCGGCTCCTGCTGCTCGTAGTGGTGGTCACGCTGTCGCTACTCGTGCAGCTGCAGACGCTCCGGCGCCCGCCGTCATCGTCACCACCACTGTTGCCATTACCACTGCCGTCGCTGCTGCTCCGGCTGAGTGGGCGCCGCGTCGGGTACCGAGATCCGGCGGCTTCCGCAACAGCAGCACCAGCAATGGGTGCCGGTGTGTTGCTGCGGTTTCTACGGAGGGGGTTCTCGCGTGCAGACTCACTACTGGAGCAGCTCGAAGTCGGCACGACTGCGAACGAGGGCGCGGCCGCCGCCGCAGCGGCAGCAGCTACAGAGAATGTGGCAGATGCAGCAGCAGCAGCAGCAGCGGCAGCAACGACTGAAGGCTCAGTATGACTGGTGGCGCTCTTCTCACTAACTGCGGCAGCCGTCGCACCTGCCGCTGCAGAAGTCTCAGCAGTTGCTTCCGATGACACCTTGGTGGGGGTAACGATGGCCGCTGCTGCTGCTCCTTCCCCTCCTGGGGGGACCCCAAAAGAATGGGGTGATGGTTGCCACTCCAGGTTGCTGGCCACTAGTTGCACGATAAGCGCTTCCAGCGCAAGGCGCCGAGCTTTTCCCTGCGAGGTCGACGGGCACAACGAAGATACACTAGTGGCTGCTGCTGCTGCTGTCAGAGGTGTACCAGCTCCTACACTAGCACCACCGCCGCTGCCATTGCTGCTGCCAGGGCCGCTGTTCCCAGCAGTACCTACAGCAGCAGCAGCGGAGTCGAATGACGGGTTGATGGCTACTTTCCACGCCAAACGAGCGATGCACAGATCCCCCGCCGCTACGCATGCAGGCAACTGGCTTAGCTCTGCACCAACACAGCTATCATCATCACTGCTGCTGCTACTGCTGCTGTTACTGCTACCGTCACCACTACCACTACTACCACTGCTACCACTGCTGTTGCCACTGTTGTTGCTGTTGTTGGCAGCGTCACTGTGGTGGTTGTGGCGGCCAGGGCTCCCTACTCCACTGGACGTGGTCACGCTGGTGGCCACACAAGCAGGCGAAGAGCTGGAATGGCCTCGGCCGTGCGGTGCTTTCTGATTGGCTGAGGAAGAAGCGGCAGCAGCAGCGGGAGATGGAGGAGGAGCGCTGAGAACATGGAGGGCCGCAGCAAGAGCCAGAGCTTCGTCTGAAGCGGACTCAAAACGGGCATGCCTGATGAAAACGAGGAATCAAGACAGGAAGAGGAGAGACAGGGAATGGACAAAAGTAAGCGACAGCATGCAAGGCCGAGTTGATAACACACGAAGAAGAAGACGACGAAAGGTTCACACGCAGAAACACGCTCTTACCGTAAGCACCACTTGGCAACGGCTACTCGCGCGACCGCCACTCCGCGCTCCGACTGCCGGTACTCGCACGCCCCGAAATCACTCGCCAAAAGCTGCAAATATTCGTCGGCCCACTGAGCTAACACAGAAGAGGACTCCTGGTGACCGGACGCATTCCGGCCACGAGAAATAGCAGCAGCAGCGGAAGAAGAACAAGCTGAGGCAGAAGCAGCTACATGTGCCACCAGGGTGGACTCCACACGGCTGAGCACCGCCATGGCGAATTCTCGGGCCGCGGGCACGAACAAATTGAAGCTCAGAGTTTGAATGAGCGCGAGCTCCAACGCGCACACGTCTTTGGGCTTTACTCGGAGCTGCGGCGCCAACTGCACTAAATCCGCCTGTAGAGAAAGAAAGAAACAGAAACAGAATTTAGAACCCTACGTGGACAGACATGAGAGGTAAGACAAAACAGCGATGGAAACTGTTTGTTCATGCGTCAGTATTTGGTATACGGATACGGAGGATGCCTAGCACGAGTGGTCGAACAGCGGAATCTCTGCACGAAAAGAACATTTAAGCAGGCAAGAAGAGGCACAACACGCTTGTAAACATGGGCACTTACCACTTTCACTTGTGGGCCAGTGGAGTACATTTTCGAGGCTAAGAGCAACGACACCATGCCCACCATCTGTGCGGTCACACCACGAGAAGAGCACACGAGAAAGCAACGGGCACATCACAACAACAGAGAAGGAAAAAAGTGAGGGAAGGAAATAAACGCGAGACATCTGGTATCTCACAGAGAATAGAATAGGTGAGCAAGGGCGAGGGCGCGTGAAGTCAACTTTGAGGGTATTGCTTCCCAAAACTAAGTGAATCCATCGCCAATGACGCACGAGAGACATGCAGCGGATATCCATGCAACTTCGCTCAAAGCACAAATCCGTGCACATCAAATTTCGCCACTGCAGCCTCTTTTAAAAAACACTCATTTAGCCTATTTGGGACGGCCACTGGTACCTGAAAATCGGCGGCCGCGAGCGTCCGTTCATGGTCCATGGTCTCCACCAGATACGAATCCAAGAAGTACAAAGCGGACTCCAGGGTCACAGGGCACATGCGGTACACTCGGCCCACCTGAATTCAGCGATGTCAAAATGTTTACAGAAAAGAAGTACGTGCAGGGGGAGGGTGAACACGAAATTAAAGGGGGGGGCGAGAGGCAAGACAAGGAGGCAGCGAGAGGACCGGAGACCAACAGGGATTGGGATCGGAGCACAACGCAAGGAGTCCCGGCATGGGGTTGAAGCGGATGCGAACGCAAATTCGACACGGCATGGCAAAGTTCACACCATTTCAATGTGTTAAAGCATTCAGACAGGATGCGGGAGAGCAGGGGAAGGGGTATTTCCACAGGGGTTTGAGGATTTGAGGACACACGTGTCCGGAGTTGGATATCCACGTTTCTCATGTACCACACACCTCGCGGTACCACTTAATGATGACGTGTCGCCACCGCGGCTTGAACCATCCGCACTGCTGAGCCATGGCTCGAGCCCCGGAGCGATCGTCTCCGCGGTCTTCTTCGCGCAGGATGGCTCGCTGGAATGAGAAAAATGACACGCACACATAGATCCCAGGGTCAGTGAATGGATTCAGACAATTTTGAGCGATAATGAACGATAATCAGGTTTTGACCGGCGCGCCAACTGAATTATGTGCGTGAAACAGACTTCAATGACACGTTCAATAGCTGTGCAAAAACGAAAAATAGTCATGAGGTGCGTCAGCATAGCTCACCTCCAGCCAGGCCTCTGGCGTGGTAGCCGGCCTTTCCGTCATAATCCTCTAAGGAACAATCTTCTACCCGACAAAAATGGAATTCTGCCAATGCCTACAGCCTTTACTGTTACAAAGTCAATGCAGCGCGAGCGAGGCCTCAGATGGCGCGGTCAGGGGCGAGGGGAAGGAGAAGATGAGGAATGAAGTGGACCGGGCCGCGTGGGTGCTGTTTCTAATCCTCCCTGTTTGTTCTGATGTTCGTTCGTTTCGGACCAGCTGCCACCACAGCTGGTGCCTTATGGTGTTGATTTTCCCCTCTCGAGATCTCCAGATCCTTTTCTGTTGACACCTCCTTTGAACCGAATCCCAATTAGTTTTGCAGGGGTGCCTAGTCTCCAAGAAACGAGGTGATCTCATCAAGGGCACTCTACCAGAGGGTTCGTCGTGGTTTCCATGTGTGTACTCTCTGTAGTAGCCGTTTAACAGAAAATGGGAGTTCCGCTGGTTGTGGCCGTCCTGAGCCAACCAGTGTAGGCGTGCACCCGTTGTGCCGCCACATCTCTTGTGCTTCCCGTAAAGGATCGGCAACT
>Ga0307982_1001820_pt1 | contig 17333 bp, 13 predicted proteins | sample OrgLakmetagen989_FD_201847 | JGI IMG/M metagenome (GOLD analysis project Ga0307982, IMG submission 201847) | Saline water microbial communities from Organic Lake, Antarctica - #989 | ecosystem: Environmental > Aquatic > Non-marine Saline and Alkaline > Saline | place: Antarctica: Organic Lake... | reverse complement strand
CATTTTGCCTGAGGGGGTGCAGTGGTAGCGATCCGCCCCTCATGGGGGGGAGACCGATGGGGGGGGGTCTTTCCCAGCCTACTCAAAGCAGCCCAATACCTACATTTACCTGTGAGTTACATCATTTAGAAATCTGCCAATAAACAACAAATTAGCAGCCAGTGCAACATGTTTTCCTACTGCGAGTGCCTTCGGTTACGTGCATTCAATACGCTGCAGGTTAGCTTCTCGAGATGCACTGCAGTTGAAAGCTGATCAAACATTTTGAGCCGCAATGGATATGCAACACGTGAGGTCCACCTCATCAGCTCGAATGACCTGATTAATGGCGCATGTCTTGCAGATTATTTTCCGTATACATCTGCGAGTTTCGCTGCTGGTTGCTCGAGTGTTTCCAAGATCTGTGAGTTGAGTGTAAACTCGCAAAGCCTGCGGAAAATGCACACAATTTGCTTCGCAGGCTCGCAGATTGATTGAGTATGCCTGCTTGGCATATGTTTTCACCCTCTTGAGTGCTTTATTTTACTTGCACTATTGGTATGTGTTTTCTGCAAACCAGCCATCCTGCCTGGCACTTCAAACAGCGAGCGTGCTGAAAGCAGCGGGTGGCCCCGGAGAACTGGATCGACTGGACATCTCCTTCACAAACACACCATTCGATTTATGGGGCAGTTCCAATGGTGAATCTTCCTGGAAAATACGAGTTCCACCAGTTCGGCTGGCCTCAGGAACAGAATCGCCAGAGCAGGTGCGTTTGGCAGCTGCAGAGCAATTTCCTTGGCCACAATCCAGATTGGAGTTTTCGTATGCACCCAATGAGGGCATCCTCCAACTGGACAAGGCCCGTGCGTCTCGCATCAATCTACGTACTGCTAGGGTGGCTGTGCCGCTGTTACCGCGAGATATTCCGCTGCAGCACTTGTCATCGTTTGGCAGCCTTCGAAGCTTGCTCGTTCGCCCTGGGCAGCTTTTGAGCCCAGTGACCAGCCACGTTAATGTGTCTTTGCCATGCCAGCTGCCTGTGGGGCTGATTCAGCGCGGTCCCTGGACTGCCCGCGTGGGTGTGGCTGCTCTTGAAGAGGGGCCCCAAGCGCAGCTCACAGGGCCCCCACACAGCCAAACGAGGTCATGGAACAGTACTTTTCAACCGGCAGCGGGCTGCCTTCCTGTGGAAGCCACCTGCAGCATGGGCACCCCCCTCAGCGCGCTGCTGCTGGATCTGTTGGGGGGGCACGACACGGTGGCCCTGGTGGCTGTCACACATGCTGTGTCCCTGGCAACGCCGGGGGGAGATGGGCCAGCACTCCCGCCCCCCAGGTCGCAGGTGGGATACCTGTGGTCTAAGCAGAGCTTGCGCACGTACCAGCTGTCGCATGCGTCAGAGGTGAAGGCCTTCGCCATTTCATGGGACCGCGTGGCTGTGTTCAAACTTGGGGCCCTCATCAGCGCAGTGTTCATCCTTGCCGCCACCAGTGTTTTGGTGAACTTCATTCTGAGTGAAACGCAGGCCCGTATGATGCGTTTCACATTGGCGCTTCAACGGAACATGCGGACACGGCGGCCGTTGCTGCCCCTGATTGCTGCGCATTCAGCGTCCAGCCTTGTGTTTGTTCCGATCATGCTGGGTGTGCTGTTCTTCTTATTCGAGTTCTTTGGAGACCAACTCCTTGCGTTTTGTGTGCTGATTTTCATTTGGTTCTGTGAGGTGTTCGGGGTAGTGTCTGTCAGGACAGTGGGCAGTTTGGAAGTGTTCCCTCGGGTGGTGTTCCTGCTACTCCTTTGGTTCCATGTGTACTACTTGACGTTCCCGTTTGGTTTTCACTATGTGTGCTTGCACACTGCCGTCGCTGGTGTCGCGTGTGCTGTTTGGCACCTATGGTCACGCCACGAGCTGCCGGCGCTGCTGAGTGGCCGAATCACCCACAGCCACCCACGGGACGAAGCCGTGAACAATGCCATCATGCGAGTCATGCTTGGGCAGGGAGTGCACTTGTCCACCAATACCCCCGGTGTGCCTCGCCCCCCCCACGACACCCAGCAGCGGGATAGGGCAGCCACCGCGCCAATCCCGCAGCTGCCCAGCGACAGGCGAGTCAGGTATGCTGCAACCACCACAGGAGGGGCAGGCGAAGCACGCAGTACAGCATCTCCAGAAGTATCACTTGGGTCTAGGGGGGCAAGGCTTCGGCGGGGGGGGGGTCAAAGCTCCGTGTTGGGGGCAGCTGCCTCTGGGGGCCGCCAGCAGGGCAGCGAGCAGGACTCCGCCCGCCGTAGGTCGCACAGCGACTCTGAGGTTGTCTCTGAGTTGGATGCTAGGGGATCAGTGCGTTACGATGATGACTCTGAAATCCCCTGGAGTTCCCGCAGCAGCGGAACTGAGTCTGAGCGAGCCCGGGGCTGGGCCCGAGAGGCAGCCTCAGCGATCTCCCAGGCGGAAAGAGATAACTGCACGCAGGAGGCACTGGATTTGCAGGCCGTGGACGTGCGTGCACCCCACAGCTCTATGCCCCCGTCAATGGCAGGGGGCACTGGTGTCACCCCGCAGCTCATTCACGAGTACTTCGCGCCACCCACTGCCCCACATAGGCGGGCACAGACGCGGCCGGCAGGGACAACTTGATGCGCACGGTCTCAGCACATGATCTATTGATTCCGCTGCGTGAAGCAAACCAATACGCCGGCTTGAAAGCAGCGAGTGCCCAGGTGAAGTCTTCAGTTTAGCATGACTGGCATCGCTGATTCGCCGATTGCCAGCTCGCGGTGGCTGCAACCGCATGCTGCAGCCGAGTATTTTTGTTGGAGATGAGCAGACCTCGCTTGCACTGATGCTCGCTCAAGTGCTCAGGTGGGGTGCCCAGGTGCTTCCAGAGGAAGGTCGTGTGTGCCCAGCAGGTGGGGAGTAACAACAGGATAAATGCGAGCGCATAATTCACATGCTAAGCAACGCAAAAGTTGTACATTAGTTGGATGGGGCAGTTTTTGCAACTCGTCCTCCGGAAATAATCATGCGGCCAGCTGCTGCTGTTTGGCTCATTTGTGCACGCCTGGTCGTTACAGTAGACTTTCCCGCCTGTCGGGCGAGACTTTGCCGAAGCTTTCTCTGGTACATGATGGCTTCGTCGGTTGACGCAAGCTTATCATCACGAAGCTTGCGGTTCTGCTTGTTGTACGCAGGTCCCAAAGAAAGGTCAAAGCCAGATGACTTCTTAGGAGCAGACCTTGCCCCGCTTTGCCCTGTCCGACGCACCCCACGCTGCCCCTTGTCCTTCGCCTGGTCGGGATTGCTTTTCAAATCCGTATAGCGAGTACCATCAAACGCTTGCATCGTTGTGTCCCTGGAAGTTGGGGCTCTCGCTGTGGGGCGTGTCCTAGAGGAGTCAGATGCCCTGCCAGGACTAGCCTTGCCATGTGCCTTTTGTCGGACTGAGTCAAAGAAGGATGGCTGCAGTTGATCTGTCATCGAGGAAATTTGCTCAAGAGTCTCGATAGAATAATTTTGGTACTTTGACTCAATGTTTGCGCTGGACGAGACGGCCTGCGGCTGCAAGGGCGTTACACGCTGATGTTGCGAACTCATGTGACGCCACTGATTTATATCAGACGTGGGACTCTGAATTCCCGGCGGAAGGGTGGGTGGATCGTGAAACTGTAGGTTCTGTCCATCATCTGCATTGCCATAATGCTGCCGATCTCCATACTGCCGTGGGCGCGTTGGCAGCTGCGGAAGTTGGTCAAGAATCGATGGCTGGGCTCGATCTTTGTTGGGTGATGCGTCAGGCCGAAGTAATGCCAGCAGGCGTGCTTTTGCATCAAGAAATTTTGACTCCGCTTCAAGCAGGCGGGCTGCACTTTCTTGTGCACTCATGGGGCTTCTATATCGCGTTTGCGTTGTGACGCTATTTCCTGCGCGTTTTTACTGCCAGCGCGCCGTGCACCTTTCTTCTGCCCAGGCCGTCTTAAAATCTGCAACACGTCTCTAAGGCGCCCCAAATATGAAAAAATGAGCATGCACTTTGAGTTTCACTTGCTATGTTATGCTGTATAGCTGACCTGGGCAATCCAAAAGGCAATCTAAGCCCCCCTCGGCATGGCTTTGTCTGAACTGCTACTCGCCGCATCTTTTCGTGTCAAGAAAATTCGACAGCACGACAATTTTTTGTTATACTAAAACCTGACAGACCTGTTGACCCTAGTTGAGCGGAAGCAGTTTTTTTAGCACAATCGACAAGCCACGCTCATAAACTGCCCTCGTCACTGCCAGCAAATACAAAGCTCACGTGCGGCAGCTGTCAGGCCCTGAGCACGGGCTTATATGTAATTGCCTAGTTTGTGATATTTCGCTGCCCACACCAAGTTCCTCAAAAAGTTTGGTGTTGCTGCGTTGTCGAGAGTCTCTAACAAAATCCGCACTGTAACGCTGCCGCCAATGGCTAAAACTGCGTCGCTGGTTGCACTAGCATGTTACACACTGCGTAAGATTTAGATTTCTTGCACTCAATGTCCCTCTCAACCGATTTTAAAATACAGACGTGTCAGCTGTAAATGTCCCTGATGGAGGGCGATGTTTTCAGGACAACGACTGCGCCTCCAGTTTTTGTGAGCGAAATGTGTGCGAAGCAGCAGTTTGCAGATCAGGTAAGTGCTGGAGAAACTGCTGCATCAGCTCGTGAGCCAAGCACCAGATGCACAGGAACACCGGCCATTCTTGATGGCGGTGCTTGCGCCTGCAGCAGCGCTTGTCAGTCACTCAGCTGTCGTGGGAACCAATGCCAGGCAGCAACTTGCTCAGATAATGTTGAAAACCAAGGAGAAACATATATAGGTACGTTGTTGCTGAATGAGGTGCTCGCCTCGACACAAAGCTCCTTTCGCATTTCAGACTGCGGCGGGCCGAACTGCAGTGGCTGCTCCGGCGAAAAGTTCTGCCTGTCTGGCAGAGACTGTCAAAGTCAAGTTTGTGTTGGACAAGGGGATACAAGGCGCTGTGCCGGCTTCGCTGAAACTGACCGTTTGGTGAATGGAGGTGAAGCAGACGTGGACTGTGGAGCTAGGGTCACAAACAAGTGTGGCGAAGGGTACCAATGCCAAACTTCAGACGATTGCCAACCACAGCACACCTGCGTTGAGTACTTATTCCCGGTGGAAGGCAGATTTTGTGCAATAGTTGGCAGCCTTCGTCGCCCTAAGCCAGAGTATCTTTCGTCCATCAACTTAGGTTTGCAACTCAAGAACGTTGGCAAGCACAATTTTCAACCAGAGGCATTCAAATCATCTCTTGGGGATATCATCGGGATGCCACAAGAGGCTATCCGTTTCTTAGCCCTTACTGACGAAATCGGCCCCTACCCTGGTGACCCGGAAACCAGCCGCGCTAGAGGGCTGGCCGAGTATCGCAGCTCAGCATTTGATTACATTTCCGGCATAAACGCCTCCCTCGTCATTTTCACAGAGCGATGGGAACTCAGGCTGATTTTAGAACGCGTGGAAAATGTCCTGCACATGCGTGAGGTGGATGGTCTTCCTTGCTTTGCCGGGCAAGCTTCGGCAGCTCTGGATCAGGGCACACCCACATGCTCCAACATCACCCTTTTGGGGCCGCTTGATGTGTTGGACCAGAGTATTCACACAGGTGTGGCCGGGTCGAATTTTTTACAGAAGCTGAATGCAAAAGGCATGCCAGTTACCAGCTTGAGCTTCATTTCTCAACAGCTACCGCTCATATCCACAACAGACCAAGGCCCTGACATATTTTACCGGCCAGAGCGCCTGGAATTTTCGCAAAGCATTGACTACTCGTCAAATACTGATGAAAAGGGGGCAGCATTCTGGTGGGCTGGAGAACTGTTTCCTCAGTCCCCAGCGGTGATACTGAAAGACAGGCACGGGCGACACATACAGGACGTGACCCCAGACACACAAATTGCAGCAAGTCTCAACGAAGCAGAATTTCCTCCTTCAAGGAACCCTGTGACCAAAGAAATCATTCAGATGCATCCAACCCGCATTGCCGGGCCCAGCACAAAGCTATATTTGCAAGGGGAAGCATCATTCGACAGGATCTACATAACAAGCAACATGAACAACTCAAAGCTTTATTTCACATTGGAAGTTAATGTGTATGCTGGGACTGTATCAGTGCTGGAGTCGGAGCCGCTACAAGTTCGCGTCCGACCTGAAGTTGTGGTGGTCATTCCGCCACCAGAAGTCACAAACCCAGTTTTGATTCTGTTCGCGGCTGGCGTTGTGCTAGTGGCTGCAGGGTTTTTACTCATTCGTACATGCAAGGCGCGTATGTGGTGTCGTGTACCAGAGAAAGAAAGAAGAGCAGGACGCACCAAAGTGCAGCCAAGTTCAGCCCCGAAACTGGACACGGACAAGTACGAAAGCCACGATGCAGCGCAAGAGGAAGCTGCAGAAGCACAGAAAGCTGAAGAAGCTGCTCAAGCTATAGCACAGGTTGAAACCAAAGCCACTCCGTACAGAAATATTGCCCTGGATATGGACAACTACTCCGAGCTTGCTGCACGGCTACCGCGCCCTCCACAGACCAAGGCCGTTGGACAAGGCATGTTTTACAGTGGTGGCGAGTCCCGAGAACGTCCGCTTGATGGCACTCTTATCTCATCAGGAGCTGTGACATCTGCAGAGCACATCTTTTCTCACAAGGCAACCTTTGCGAGCGTTGCCGCAATACAGAAGGCCAGACAGAAAATCGACGGAAGAAACATGCAGCCTCAGCTCAGTGGTCGCATGCCTCAAGGGGACACAACACGCTCGCACACTGAGCATGAGGGTGAGCTGCACAGCACGTACAGCGCCCTGGGCGTTGCCCCCCCCCAGAAGCGAAAGAAGAAGGGAGTCATGCAGCGCTTCTTCGGCGCCAGTTCAGGTGCTGAAGACGGAGCTGACAGCCAGTATGATTTCTCACAGCCTATTGAACTGAGGGCTGCAAGTCAAAACATAAGGGCTGGACAATTCGTGCCACAGGGCAGCTCACGCCGCAACGCTTTCGTGCGGCAGGGTAGCACCTCTTCGGTGATGTCTGCAGGCGGTATGTCTGAAGATGACTTTGGTGGAAGCTTGGAGCAGATTGCGCGTGGCCCACTGTTCCAGGAGTCATCCACTGGCACTGGTGTGGCAGCAGCTTTGAGTGACACTGGGCCGCCAAACAAGCGAGCACCACGCGCTGCCTTGATGCGCTCTGCATCATCGCGCTCAGTGCGGGCAATGGATCTACCGACAGTTGCAGAAGGCTAGAAGTTCAAGTGCTGCACTGATTAATTTGAAATGTACGGACCCCTAATCTTGACGAGCTTTCAAGGTCTTGGTGGTCACGCCTTCCTTTGTGATGATGTGCACCACACCGCCCCACCCAGACAGAGCATCTCTATCCACTGCTGCCAGTAGGCTTTGAGCGAGCACTTCAAAGAGCTCATCCTTGTCCATGTCCTTCTTGTACAAACTCTCGCAAGTGCCGTACAGGTTGTCCGTGCATGTGCCTCCAACAATGAAGTCTGAAGTTTCCACAGGGGCTCCCACAACATCGCTTCCAGAGATGTAGGGTTTGTTGTCTTTGTCAAGGCCAGCTACAATTGGCTCAGCAAACCAGGGGCCGAATCTGCGATCAATGAGGAGTGACAGCGAGTTTCAATCGCTTGCCTGCAGCAGTGGGCACGTACCGCTTCGCATACTGCATTGAGCACACCATGTTCATGAAGGTCTCAGGTGCAATATCCCGCTCTTCTTTGTATTTGTACATGTTGACCCTGAACCTCAGGTTCTCATGCCTGGGAGCAAACCACAGGATTGATCAGAGTTTCATGCTACCACGCCTTGCGGTGATATTGGCTTACATCGTTTGCACGTCACTTCCGAGACCGGTGAGGCCGACAAACAGCTTGTCGTGCATCTGAAAAACCTTCTGAAAGTCGCAGGACACTGTCTGCAGTTGTGCACCAAGCCTGGTGTCGCTGCAAACGATGCAATGTCTTGAGCTGGCGTTTCATTCGGCACGTCAGTTCAAACGCAGCTGGCATGCAGTAACGTACGTTGCGATGCCAACACAGTCCTTGCCAGTCATCGCAACAACTGCACCACCGTTGTACTCCATGATGTTGCCAGCCATCTGTGAAGCTGGTTGAGCAGAGAGTGGGACAACAGTTGTGTATCCAGCAACAGGCGCAAGGGCACGCTGCTTGAGCGGTCCACGTGAGGTGCAGAGGGCTATGTGCTCAAAACAAGCCAGCACTGTGAATCAATGGTGCCACTTTTTGCTTTTGAATATAGCGTCTGGTCCGCACCTGCGCACCTCCTGCTTGGCATGCTCCAGGTTGCGTGTGGCAAGGGCCTCCTGCCTGCCCAGTTGCCCAGTCAAAGACTGGTATTTACCACGCTACCGCCGGCCAATTCACAGTCACAGTCATTAAGTAGTTTCAATGCAAGACAGATTCATGCACAGTAATCATGTCTTCAAGAGGTCCCTGCTACTGCTTTTATCACATCCAAGGCGAGGATGGCGAAAGTGCGTCTCGACCCAACGCATTTCGCATCCCAGTGAAGGCTGACGGCAAACCAACCCTGAAGGACGTCCAAAATGCATTCCCTCTGCAAGGCTCTGGTTCATTCTACTTCAGATTCCGAGTCAAGGCTGGGGATGGGTTCGGATACCTCGACCTTCCCAGCTCATCAGCTCAGATCCCGCTGCTTGGTGGCAACGTACACGCAAAGGTTCTGCGCATGAGTGGGTCTTGTTGCAATCTAAAGTATCGGTCATCTTCTCATACTATTATCTGCAGATAATTTGAAGTGCGTCACGCCGAAAGGGGTTGGCCTTCGGCTGAAGCTGCAGCAATCATCTTCTACGCAATCTCCGCAAGCAGTCTCCGCCTCTACCCCGACTGGAGAACCGCTACGCCCGCCCGCGAGCAACCCTACACCACCATCTCCTATGCATGCTGCTGCATTTACGCCTGCTTCTGCTTCTGGTGCAGCTTCCTCACCAGCCAGCACAGCACAAGCGCCTGAGGCACCCACTGAGGGGCTGGAGCCTCCAGAGCACGTGGACGACGACCTCAAACACATGTCTGTGGCAGTCCAAATAAAAATTATGAAGAGACGCGAAGCCGAGAAAAAAAAGCACGAGGAAGCCGTGGCTGCAGTGGCCGCTGCAGATGCAGCAGCTTCTCAACACGCCGACGAACTTGACGGCGCTAGGAAGCAGCACCAAGCAGCAATCAAGGCTTGGGGGTACGACAGTGCAGGGGAGGTACGAAATGTTCGTGCTCTCCTAAGCAATTTGGACAAAATTCTGTGGGCTGACGCCAAGTCTTCTTGGAAAGGCGTTGGCATGTCTGCCCTGGTGGATCCCAAGAAAGTGCGTATCCCATATTTCAAGGCCTGCCGAATCGTGCACCCCGACAAGAACGAAAGTGCCGGACCAAATCAGCAGTACATTGCTTCTGAGGTCTTCCAGGCACTGAATAAGGCTTGGGAAAAGTTTGAGAAGGTTGAGCTGAATCCATGAGCTGGGTTGGGCATGGAGCCCCTGCAGGCAGGCAGGGCCATGCCGATGCGCTATGCCCTTGGAGGGCAGTTGGGGGGCCTGCAGATTATGATGGTAGAGCCATGATGGCTGGCAGCTTTTGGCTGCGGCATATGTCCAAGGCAGCCCCCCCTGCAGCCCCCCTGACACGCTGGCATTCCATCAGCCCCGGGTGCGTGTCTCGCTGAGAGACAAGATGCTGTGTGGCTAACTCCACCTAGCCTGTAGCGCTGCCTGTAACATTGCATCACTTTGGCTACCCCTATTGCAGTTTGTCGAGTCGTATGGCGAACGCCAGAATCCACATCTTCCGCTGCAGGCTTGTGTGACCACAGCTTATAGTCATTTATCGCAGCACCTGCACACATATCTCCTCGGCACCATTGCTGGGGGGCGACTTGGCCGCAGGCAGGGCAGGCGCTGTGCTGCTCTGGGCCACCTGTGGACAAACGCTGTGCAACTGCCGCGGGTGCACTGCCCCCTGGCTGAGCATGGGGCCCCATGTGCTGCCGTACATGACCTTGTTATGTATTTGGGTACCTGTCGTGTTGTAGGGGCGTCTTGCGACACGCCCTGGTAGGGAAGCCGCGGGGGGGACATGCGCCTCACGGCACAGGTGTCCCCCCGCGGGGGCACCTGCTCGGCGTAGCGGGCAGAGCAGTTCACAGCCGGGAACCATATCATATATATAGCACCGTTTCCAATGTCACACCCACAAGCCATTTTTGTGCGAAGGAAGCCACCTCAAGTTTCGCTGCTGCCGTGTCCTGCATGAGGACAAGCCTTTCCGGGACAACACACAGACCATAGCACGAGAAGCCTGCAGCGCAGTCTGGATGATGCAATATTCATGGCCCCCTTGCTGGCCTGGCCGGCTGTTGGGGAGCTGGTCTAGGACTGCCCCCCAGTTGGCCGACAAAGCACTTTTTTGTGAACCCCTCCCCAGGCTCAAGCAGACATAGCATGGCATGGTTTGCAATGTTTGCAGGAAAAAGTTACTTGCCATAAAAAGTATCTCCTGCCGAATTTGACTGTCTGATAGTGTTGCATTCAGTCACTCTTTGTCAGCCTTTGTAGCGGGAATCAACCGTTCAAAAACCGACAATCATGTCACTTACATTCGACGAGTATGGCCGCCCTTACATTATTGTTCGTGAGCAGGGAGCCAAAGCACGTCTTCGAGGTCTAGAGGCGCAGAAGGTACGTGGGCTGCCTTGTTCTCTGTCCAGTCATGCAGCCGGGTGGGCAAGTGTCCGTTGGCACCTCCTCGCGGCCGATGCTCTACTGACATTTTCAAAGCTGTTTGCGCGATTTTGCAGTCAAACATTTTGGCAGCCAGGACAGTTACAAATCTGTTGCGCACGTCTTTGGGCCCCAAAGGTACGTTGCTGTTGTAATTGCTCGTCAGTGAGCTGCCCAATAGCAGGAAGTGGCGTTTCGTTGGTATACTTGATTTCACTTGTCTCAATTATTGCAGGCATGGACAAGATGATGGTATCTCCTGATGGCGATGTCACAATCACAAACGATGGTGCAACTATCCTTCAAAAGATGATGGTCGAGCACCAAATTGCTAAGCTGATCGTTGAGTTGTCCACCAGCCAAGACGACGAGATCGGCGACGGCACCACCGGTGTTGTTGTGCTGGCAGGCGCCCTGCTGGAGCAAGCTGAGCATTTGTTGGACAAGGGTTTGCACCCTGTGCGCATTTCAGAGGGCTTTGAGCAGGCCTGCACCATCGCGGTGGACACCCTGTCAAAGATCTCCCAGACCGTTGAGTTCAGCAAGGAGGACTTGGAGCCCCTGTACCTCACAGCCATGACCACCCTGTCCTCAAAGATCGTCAACAAGCACAAGCGCGAAATGGCCAAGATTGCCGTGGACGCCATCCTGTCAGTGGCAGACCTGGAGCGCAAGGATGTGAACTTCGACCTCATCAAGGTTGACGGCAAGGCCGGTGGCAAGATGGAGGACACCAAGCTCATCCAGGGCATTGTCCTGGACAAGGACTTCTCCCACCCCCAGATGCCCAAGGTGGTGCGCGACGCCAAGCTGTGCGTGCTGACGTGCCCCTTCGAGCCCCCCAAGCCCAAGACCAAGCACCACTTGGACATCACCTCCCCCGAGGCGTACACCGCCCTGCGGGAGCAGGAGCAGAAGTACTTCACAGACATGGTGAAGAAGGTCAAGGACAGCGGCGCCACTGTGGTCATCTGCCAGTGGGGCTTCGATGACGAGGCAAACCACTTGCTGCTGCAGAATGGCTTGCCCGCCGTGCGCTGGGTGGGTGGCTCCGAGCTGGAGCTCATCGCCATCGCCACTGGCAGCCGCATCGTGCCTCGCTTCGAGGAGCTGACCCCAGACAAGCTGGGCAAGGCTGGCTTGGTGAGGGAGGTGAGCTTCGGCACCAGCAAGGACAGCATCCTTGTGATTGAGGAGTGCGCCAACAGCCGCGCCGTCACTGTGTACGTGCGGGGAGGCAACCACATGATCATCGACGAGACCAAGCGGTCTCTGCACGATGCCATGTGCGTCACACGGAATCTCATCCGCGACAACCGCATCGTGTACGGTGGCGGCGCCGCTGAGGTGGCCTGCTCCCTGGCTGTCTCCGAGGCAGCTGAGCGTGTCGGCGGAATGGAGCAGTACGGCCTGCGCGCCTTCGCAGACGCCCTGGATGACATTCCCATGGCACTGGCAGAGAACTCCGGGCTGGCCCCCATTGAGAGCCTGTCTGAGGTGAAGGCACGCCAGGTGTCTGAGAAGAACCCCTTCTTGGGCATTGACTGCATGGTGGCCGGCACCAACGATATGCGGGAGCAGAACGTCTTCGAGACACTGGTGGGCAAGCAGCAGCAGATGCTGCTGGCCACGCAGCTGGTGAAAATGATCCTGAAGATCGACGATGTCATCTCCCCTGCTGAGTTTTAAGTTTAGGTTTCGGATTTCAATCAATGACGGTAGACTCAAACCCAAGTGGCAGCGTGGCCTGTCCCAGTAGGGGAACAGGCATGCTAGTGTTCGGGATGGGTGTGGCTGCGCGAACGATCATTTCATTTTGCACAAACTACTGGGAACGTCCACCGAACGCTACACACTGGCTTGGGCGCGTGGCGAGACTCAGCGCCGAGAGCAGCGCTCCAGCCCTGCATGCCCCAAGCATTCTACACTCAGCAGCAACAGACACTCGGCACGATAAATGAAGAGTGCCTGCGGCTGCGAGCCTGGCATCTGCCTGATTAGCCTGACTTAAAAAGCAGGATGGCAATCTGGCCGAGGTAAAAGTAGATGAAGTGCTTCTGCTCGTGTGTGACATAGGAACCGAAATTGCGGCCCACTACGCAATGCCAGGTGGGAGTGTACCTGTGAAGATTGGACAAAATGAACGCATGTGTCGAGCTGCTGCATCTGTCGGCCCAAGCAAATGCAAGGCACGGCAGCCGTTGCCGCCGCGATCTTGCCATGCACGTTAGCAATCGGATTGCTGACATTTCAGTGGACCACAATGCAGCTGCAAGCCAATGCAATGCACTTACTTGCGGTCAAACTCCTTCTTGATGAAAGCAGCCACTTCCTTCTCAACGCTGAACTTCTCCAATGCAGCAGCAGCGCAGTCGATGGCATCTTGCTGCGACGGCGGCAACATGTGAAACGCAAGCAAGGCGCACTTTCAACGCGCAGCACAACGCAGAGCCATGTTGCATGATGGCAGCCAAGCCCTTACCTGCATGTCTTCGGACATGTCAGCATTCTTGATGACAGCCTTGCGCTCAGCAGAAGCAGCCATTTTGAAAGAGTGTTGGTGGCGAAGTTTCACGGGTGCGGGATTGCACACGAAATTCAATCGAACAGACTGCACAATGGACACGTGTAAACAATAATGTCTTGCAATTATAAACTTCCAGTCTGCAACTTTTCTCGCAACAGCGTGAAGAAAACAGAGCAAGGGGGTGTCACGCGCTGGACCTGGGAGGGGCTGTCGCTACTCAAGCTCGCAGGCACACACTTCTGCAAGTAACCCGCTGTCACTACCTTGCGCTATCCACACAAGCAAGCACTCGTTGGGGCACTGTGTGCTGTGTCAACCGAATTCATAGTCTGATGTATTCACCCTCTCACCACCAACCCCATCTATCGCTCCTAATGCCTCCATGCCTCATCCCAACCCACACTATACTTCGACGCTTAGACGCGAGAAGGGTACAGCATGATGCGGACAGTGCCACCCAGGGACTTGGGGGGCAAGTTGCTTCGGAACTTGGCGCGGACGACACCACCACGGCCGTGAGAGCGGGTGATGCGGCCCCAGATGACGCGCAGGTTGGTCTGCTCACCACTGCGGGGGTTGCGCTTGGTGTTCTTGGCCTTGTACACGTATGCGACGCGCTTGCCCAAGTAGAACTCAGAGTCCTTGGCATCAGCAAGGCCCTGGACCTGAATCAGGCTGGTGTGGTGGTACTGGTTCACCTTGGAACTGCACAACAAGAAGGCGTGGAAAAACATATTGAGATGAAGACTCTGCAGCTGGAGCTTACCCCTTGTAGCCCACCAAGGCACCCTTGACGTAGAGACGCACGGGCTGGCCGCCCTTCTTTGCCTCAGCCATTGTGTTAGCTTTGATGTGCAGAACTGCGCGGGAGAGAAAGTGATACAAGCCAACAGCTGATCAAGTCAGTCTTGGAGAAACAATGACGATCCCAAACGAAACAGTGAGCTACTGGAAATATTCACGCAAGCAGGCTCCATGCTCAGGCCAAAATCCGCAATCCGATAGCTTGCTGGGCGAGTCGTTTGGACACTTGCAGCACCCGGAAGCAGAAGCCACACATAAAGCTAGCACAGCGCTAGTGTATGCTGCAAGGCACGGAATACCGGCAAATTCAGGCCACCGGCATCACCAGCTTAGCCAGGATTGCGGAAATTCAAGCCGCGAGCAACTGCACCCAACATCTTAAACCTCCTGTGATAGACCTACCTTTCTGCTGATACAACTGGAATACTCAATGGTGAGTACTCAACGACATGAAGAAGTGCGCAGGGAAAGTACCGTCTTGTTAAAGCTGGTATTTAGTTTTCTTTTTAGCAATGGCATACGTGAATGAATGCTAATGTGTGGAAACTACATATTCAAAGTTGTACCCACTGCGGGCGAAGCAGGGTGATTGTGGAGGAATTTGTGAGTTATGTTCTTGTTTGCCACTTCTCCAGAGTTTGAGAGTTCTTATGAATTGTAGTCCTGGTCTTGATTGTAGTCTCAGGAGGTGCACGCGTCTCAGGCAGGGGATAGTTGATTGAGGCAACAGTCTCAGGTAAGTGATATGCAAATAACTGGCCAGCTACTTCTCCGAGCGCGTTGCAATTGTTCAGCAAGTGAGCTGTGCGTGTGCACACCGCGCACCCCACTCAGTTCGTGTTTGGAGTTGCGTCCCCAGAGCAGTTGCAACTGCATGCACGGGCTGGGCTGCCTTGCACCAACAGCTGGCCAACACAGGCTGTGGCCACTGCGCAGGCCCACAAGGCACTGCCTCAAGCTGGTGGCTGCATTGCATGTTACAGTGTTTGCGTCACATTCAGCAGCAGGCCCTGGTAGGAATGGCTGCAGCCCATGAGGTGGAGCCCGGCAGCAACCAGGCATCCCACCCACCACTGCCCAGTGCCTTGCTGCTTTTGCAACGCTGCAAAGTGTACAGATATGGATCATTTCTGGTGTTACAGAATGCTCCGGCGCAACGGCGTTCCCACTTGAGGGCACAATGTCCACAGGCAGCTGCATCCAAACACATGCATCTATCGCTTCGTGTGAGCAATGCCCGGCAGATGTTGAAACTTGAAACATGGCGTTTGTCATAGTGCTGGAATGCACAAAACATTGCGGATATGCTCACCTGCATCGGAACTCTCTCAATGATGCTGAGCCTGATATGGCTGGTCTGTTGAGAAATCTTTTGGGCACGGTGCCCGTTTTGGTCGATTTCCCCATCAATATCTACATTTGAGGCACATTTGACAGCATTTAAGCACAATCAGAGTCATGGCTCATGTATTAGTTTTGTTCTGTGTGTGACGCAAGGCCAGTTGGCAACGCTAGAAAGTGCCCAACTTTCGGACGCTTCGTGTTGTCTGCAGCATTCTGACCCAAGGCCTTCTCACCCCCCCACTTCACGTTTGCCTCACCCAGTGCGTGAATTGTGCGCTTGTTCACACCATCTACAAAAAAATCCGTGCCAAAAACAAGTATCGTGGCAATTTAGTGCGCCACCTTTATTGGCTTGCAAGCTGCCTGTGTCACTACACAAGGTTGTTAACGCCAATTCGCAGTCATGCATCTTGAAGAGCTTGTGCTCGACGGCTTCAAGGCATATGCCCGTCGTACAGTTGTCAGCGGCTTTGATAAGCAATTCAATGCTATCACTGGTTTGAATGGAAGTGGAAAATCGTCCATCGCCGACGCATTGATGTGGCTGTTTGGAGCTCGCTTGGAGCTTTTGCGAGTGCAAAACCCCACCGAGCTCATCTACAAAAACGGCCAAGCAGGGATTACCAAAGCAACAGTTTCTGCAGTATTCAACAATGAAGATGAGGGTCAGTCTCCAGTCGGCTACGAGCAATACGACAAAGTCACAGTAACACGCCAGGTTTGTAGCTCTGTCAAGTCTCAGCTGCCGTTACGCAGCGACGCAGCGTGAGTTTCTCTTTGCAGGTCGTGGTTGGAGGCAGAACAAAATACTTGATCAATGGACATAATGCCACTTCAACCCGTGTCCAGAACTTTTTCCACTCTGTGCAACTGAATGCTACCAATCCGCATTTCTGCATCATGCAGGTAACTTGCACGCTGTGTTTGTTTGCACGAGCTTGTCCACAGCCAACCACACCTCTCACAGGGACGCATCACAAAAGTGTTGAACATGAAGCCTGCTGAGATCCTCGGTCTTTTGGAGGAGGCTGCTGGCACTCGCATGTACGAGGCCAAGAAGCAAGCCGCCCTGAAGACCATCGAGAAGAAGGCCTCCAAGGTGGACGAAATCAACACAATCCTGGCTGAGGACATTACACCCACCCTTGAAAAACTGCGCAAAGAGCAAACTGCTTACCTGCAGTGGGCCTCAAACAACACCGAGTGCGAACGACTAGCCCGGTTCTGCGTGGCGAATGAGTACAGCCGAGCCAAGTCCGTCGCCTCCAGCAGCGACGAGGACACCGCAGCCATGCGCACCAACCTGGCAGGTGAACGCGACACTGAGGCGCGTGCCTCTGCTGAAGCAGGCATGAAGGACGCCGCCATTCAATCGCTGCGCTCCCAGCGTGACGGTGCACTGGCAGCTGACCTCAAGAGCGCTGAGGCCAGGGCTGCCACCGCCAGCAAGGCTCTGGTGTCTGCACAGGCTGCATTTGACGCCAAATCTGCAGCTGCAGGGGACGACCTCTCTGCTGTGGAGGCTGCCAGGGCGGGGCTTGCTGAGGCGCAGTCAGCAGCCTCCGCCGCCGCCGAAGCAGTGCAGGAGGCAGCAGCAGCATCTGCAGCAGCTGCACAGGCGTCTGCTGCTGCTACAGCACACGCAGATGACACCCAAGAGCAGCTGGCGGCTGTGTCTGCCGGCTTTGCCCACAGCAGCGGCGGCACCGGCGCCACCGCCCAAGGTGCTCTCATGGCTGCCAAGCGTGCACGGGCAGATGCTATGGCTGCATCAAAGGACGCCAGCATGCGTCTGGATGCCAACGAGCAGCAGGTGGAGCAGGTGACCGCTTCCCTGGAGGGGGCCTCAGGAAAGCAGGCCGGCGTGCAGCGGGC
>Ga0307982_1001819_pt1 | contig 17338 bp, 17 predicted proteins | sample OrgLakmetagen989_FD_201847 | JGI IMG/M metagenome (GOLD analysis project Ga0307982, IMG submission 201847) | Saline water microbial communities from Organic Lake, Antarctica - #989 | ecosystem: Environmental > Aquatic > Non-marine Saline and Alkaline > Saline | place: Antarctica: Organic Lake... | reverse complement strand
CCGTCAACAAACACTAAAACTTCTCGGCTGGTCCCTCACCACAGTCACCTGAGGGAGCTCTATTGTCACCTCCGTGTTGAGCATCAACTTCGGAGCTCCTTGCATGGTGGCTTGGTTGATCAGCTGGTGGTGGTTTTCTAAGGTCTGGGCCGTGTAGTAGCAGCAGTACAGGGTGCCAATGCCGGGAACGGCGTGAATCAGGAACCGATAGCAGCACGGCTCCAAGCAGTCGAGCCACAAGTCACTTCCCGGTAAACCATAGTTCACGCGTGTTAAGTGGTTGTCGAGGCTGAAGGAACTACATAAAGATACAAAGGAAAGATAAGGCGCGCGAGAGAAAAGGACGGAAAAATTGACAACATATCTTAAAAGCGGTAAGTTGTGAATGGGAAAGGACCGAGTAGGACCAAGGTTGAGCAAGGGTCTGAATGACCAAACCTGCAAAAGAAGTGCGCCCAAAAGGGGAGGCCAGTGATGGAAGCACCCTGTGAAGCTCGCGTGCACGGGGACGTTAAGCTGTGGTGAAGACCACGAAACAAAAAGAGCCCACGCGCAAAAAATCAATGAGAAAGTACATCACAAAGATATAGACAAGGCTGCAAAAGAAATATCAAGGTAAACGAATCATATAAGTAACCGAAGCTGGCACTGGTGACTATTAGATCCTATATTAGCACGTACCAGGTGAGGACCATCGCGCAGGGGTCGCTGCAGACACTCGGGTAAGCCTCGGAGGAGCAGCCGTGCCGAGGCAAGGACAGCTGAGAGTTCGTCGGAGGCCAGTGGGGCGCGGGGCCTTTGCGAGTTACATGTGACGCTATCTGGCATGCTGAACACTGCGCAGTGCAGGGGCACAAAGCGGTGCAGACGTCCCACCCTGGCCGTCCTCGAATTCCGTACACCGTACGCACGTACAACCTGGGATTTCACCAACGGTGAGACAGGTCCCAGCTAGATAAGTGCGTGGAAATCCACGCTCAACAATCAATGCATGATTTTACAGAATGTTTCGTAATTACCTAGCAAACGCAGGATTTATACAGCAGCAATTGAAGCAAAAAGAGCTCCCGTCCATGAGTGATATTGCGTAGCTGTTCACGCAATGACAACAGCCGAAGGTGCTGGCTAGGCAAGTGCACACTCCCGCACTGTTCATTTGAGAAGGGAAGAAATCAGGAATGATTTGAATTTATTACAAAGGGAAAATTGAATATTCTGTTCGCCATCGTACGAATATTAGCAATAATCCTACACAATAATGGATTCTAGGCATACCGCTAGCCCATACTTTTTATTGCAAACTGTATCAGACTTTCTGTGAAGTGAACTTTAGTAGCGTGCAAGTGAATAATAGAACCTGCAGCATTCGTAAAGGCCGCTGTGCCATAATGTGTCATCCACTTGGGTCATTCTCAGCGCCACGCGCAGCCAGTAACTCTAGTTTGCTCTTCTCTAGCTAGCTAGCTACAGTCTTCTACCAACAAGTCAGAGATGACGAGTGGACGATTATTGGCATGGGGATAAATCGGACGTATGTCTGCACCAATCACTTGTGTTCATGCTCGGCCTTTATTCTGTAATTCCTATTCCATGTCCCTGTACCCTCCACTTATCACTAGCCTTTCAATTGCTGGCTTTATAAGATCAATGGATTCTTACGTGGCGCTTTCGCCTCGGTGTGATAAACAGAGAGCTAAGGGAAGAATTTGGTCGCATCCAAGTGAGTCTCGCAACTGGCAATTGCTTCCATCTTCTTAACAACTTCTGTATTTTTTTTCTGATCCCCCCGAGGGGGTACTGGATTTAGTAACTAACAGACACGGTGCCATCTAATAGGCGTCTGCAGAATTTTCTGTTTATAACACGCAAACTACTGCTTTGCGTTCTTTCTCAGCCTTCTACAGCAGCACTTCGATTCCGGTTCCTCGGATCCCGCGTGAAAATCACAAAATCAGCATCCTTTCTCGGATAAAAGTAGATAAAACGCCCAGAAATAATACATCCAAGTGCACAATCACAAATCGTATCGGAACTCTCAATGAAGCCCAACTGGCCTACCACACAATTTAGTTAAAAATCGAATATTTGAGATCACCGTTCTTCAGAGTCGACAGCCACGCAATGAAATTGATGGTGGGGCAGACGTGTGACGCTCAAAACACATATTTGATTCGCCAATGGCAATATCTGGAATTTCAGGAAATTTTAATCGACCTCTGGTGAAACAGGATTTTGTTTCTTTTGATATTTCAGGATCAATAAGATTGTGCTTTTTCCTGGGCTGATTCACAAGTGACTTTTTCTTCAGGCCAAGAAGGCGCTCAAACCGGTTGGAAAATGGAGCCTTCTCTATTTGGTTGATTGCAAACCTCCGCTCAATGAAAGATGCGTTCAATTTAAGTTCAAATGACTTCTTACTTGTGAAACTTTCGACTGAGCCAATATTACCGTCGACAAATCCTTGCCAGGGCTTGTGGGGTGGAAATAGCTGCTTGATGTCGATTTTATTTTGTGAGTATTTGTTTGCTTCTTTTGCACCAGAATAAGTCTCAATGCGTTGTTCAGGTCCTGCCAAGGGCTCATGGGGTGGAAATAGCTGCTTGATCTCGGTTTCATAACTTGAACTTTTCTTTACTTCTATTGTACACAACTCTTCTTTTTTTTTCTCTGCTTTTGCACCAAAGTATGTCTCGTTGCGTTCATCAGGTCCTGCTGAGGGCCCGCGGGATGGAATTAGCTTCTCGATGTCGAATTGGTGGTTTGAAATTTTCTTTGCTTCTTTTGCATCAGAATACGGCTCATTATACTGTTCATGTCCACAGGGTGGCAATCGCTCCTTGATGTCGGTTTTATTATTTGAACTTTTCCCTGCTTCGTCTGCATCAGAACATGTATCATTGGGTTTCACGTTGTTCAAACGATGCCGAGCTCCGCAGTTTTCAAAGGCGTCATTATCCACAAGCATAAGCATCACCTGTGAATCGTTTCGCTCTTGATGTATGTCTGTTGCAGATTTCTTAAGTGGCTGTTTTGAAACATAAGAATCTTGTTTGATTTCGTTTCGCTTTATGCAGTCGTCATCACAGATTGAGTTCAAAGAAAATAATTCCGTCTTTAACAAAGTCGGTGATGCCCAAATTTCCAGTGATTTTTTCCCCGTTTCATTATTTGCACCTGATGCCTCTTCTCTTTTTCTCTTAACTTCAGCTAACTGAGCTTTTATGCGAACAATCTCAGTTGGTGATACCTTGGAATCTGCAAATGACTTCTTGATTTTATTTGGGAATTTATTTGATGCACGGCTCATTGCTGTTATTTTCTTGTGTACATTATCACTGCATGTGAATTGGGAGCCATCGTCGTTCAATCCCGATCCGAAGTAAACAGATGAAGTTAGTACTGACGACTCAATTTGCCGAATATCAGTGAAGAACGCGAACGACATCTGGATTGTCCCGTCTCGTCTTCTTTGCCTCAGTAGCAGTTCCCAATCCACATCTTCGATAAATTGTTCCGAGAAATTATCTGAGGAGTTGTCTTGCTCAACTGATTGTGCTACTTCGGCACCTTCGTTTACGTCGGTGATTAAGTTTGCAGATGAATAATCTCGAGCGCCTTTCACCTCTACTCTTACAGGATCTATTTTTACTGAGTGCAAACCTTGAGATTCGATTCTTTCATATTCCCGATCCTTGAATTTGCTGCTTTCATGTTTAGTTACTTGGTCTGTTGCAGAAGAAACATGATGGCTTGGGACTATCTTCTTTTGATACTCTTGAAGTATCATATGTTCCTCACCAACCTCTTCATCAAGATTACCATCTAATGTCAAATCTTCATACTTGAAAGAAGATTCTTTGTTTTCTTTTGATCTTACGATACGAGGTCTACAATCCACTCTTGTTGATGGTGTGGCAGGGTTTCGTACTACCTTCATAACTTTTTCCGTGTCCGCACTTGAGAAAGTATCGCGATCTATCTGCTGTGTGAAACTAGCGGCAAATTCACTGTCGAGAGAATCGTTTACATTATGTTCAACTCTACTGACTTCTTCGTCTTCATTGATCTGTGATGACACGTAGTGTGAAATAGTCGGCAGCGGTAGCGGCTCCTCATCATTGCTCTTCTCAACCTGTAAGACTGTTGTGCGCTGTTCAGCATTTCCTCCCAAATTCTGCATTTTTGGTTGTTGCATGTATTTTGATTGCTGCCTTATTGGAATCAATTGTGAGTCTCGAGGTGTTTGTGCCATGTCAAGGGCTGACTCAGTGTCTTCGCGGTCAGAGACTACGAGCCCTAAAGCTTCATGAGGTAAGGTACACTGTACCTTTGAGAAAGTGCCACCGTCTTCTATCTGCTCACTAGGCGCGTCTAGTTGCTGGGCGGGAAATTCCATCTCTGCATTGGCTGAATCTCTGACTACTAACGGCGGAAACTTAGCTGGAAAGTGTTCCGTATTGTTGCTTCTTTGATCTAATTGAGGCGATGATATTTTTAATTTCGAACCATACTCAGAGTTAATTGAGTAAAGTGGGGCGAAACGAAGCTCTGGATCAACGTCTAAAGTGATTAGGGGCATTCTGCTATGAATGCTGTATGTAAAGATACTTTAAAATGTATCTTGAAGCGGCAAAGCTTACTTTAGCCCATTTTTAAGCCATTGCACAGCAACGATTTGATCTATCTTAGTGTACATATATGTTTCAGGCGGCGTTAGTTGAACGCCTGAATACAATGAAATTTGATAAGAAATTATTGTTATTTTCTATTTCGCCACCACTTTACCGTTATAATCGTAGTAGCGGGATCATAAGATTCGTTGAAACGTCGAATCCTCATCGACTACTGTAATTTCAATTGAATTGGGGTAGTATAGACATCATTGATCCTCGATTAACTGAGTCACGAGTAAATCAATTGTAATCACTAATTGAGTGCAGTGCTCTTATGCTCCTTTGTGTCCACTTATCGGCATTCTAAACTTTCATTCGTGGTTTTTGAGCCAAAATTTTTAACTTTTTGGGATGGCATCAAGAGTTTAAAATCAATTGCCCGTGTTGCCACAAAATAGGTTGGTTGATGACATTTCTTATGATGCAGAGAATTCGACCTCATTGTGATTCAAAAAAGTATATATATCAGAGTTTACTCGTTGTTGATTTTGTTAATAATAAAAGAGTATCTTGCGTATCCATTGAAATAATGTCAAAATTAGATAAATGAATGCCATGTCAGGGGCCATTGTTGGAGGCATTGCGAACGCATCGTCACGGGGTAGCTGCGGGCACCGCGGAGCTTGCACAGGAAATTAACGCGCGTAAAGACTGGCCGTGATGCGAGCCATATGCACCTTCATCTCTTCAAGATAAGCAAGCGCGGCCCTGATCTGAGGCTCGGCTCCAGAAATTCCCGACGTCTTCTGCTCGGCTCCAGCAAACTTTAACTGTTCGGCTCCAGAAAACTTTAACGTGTTCGGCTCGGCTGCATGAATCCTCGACTTCTGCTGAGCTCTTCTGCGCTGAAAAGCCTGCCGGTTCCGCTCCTTGGCTTGTGCTGAAGTGGTTTGCCTGGTCCCCGTCCCGGCATTGTAATTTCTCGTCGTCTCGACGGTACATGGATCATTCTCCCTGGTTTCTGCGCCAAATGGCATACAATTTTTTGCACTCAATTTGCCCATATCCACCACACAACTATCTCAGATTTCGACGCGAAGTCGCGTTCACTAGGGCCCACCCTGCCGATTGTCCGGTAAGAACGCCACGCCGGCTCTCTAAATCCCGTATTAGCGGTGAGACGAACCCCCCGCCGTAAAGGGGAAGACTCCTCAATAACTCCCCAACTCCCACATACATTAACATGCCAGTAGACTGCCAATAAGGTATCATCAGGATACATATCTCGGGCTGCCTTTCTGTTCTCTTTATTTCTGAACTGTGCAAACATTATTGGAACCCCGCATGTTGGGGATATATAAGCCACCCAAGGAACTGGGCTAATTTTCCGTAGACACCCCACCTGCCATCGAAGTACAAATCCATATCAATAGCTCGAGAATGAGAATCCAAAATTCAACAAGAAACAAAGCTTATAAACCAGTTCTTTGAAGCTGCAGGAGCCACCCTTCTTTTGGGGGTCTAAGCCAGAGCCTTGGTAAGTGCTGGCGCAAGGAGGGCTTGCACGTATTTCGGGTGGAGGTGCGTGCCGTCGAGTTTGAACTCCGTCTTCAGGCGCCGAGTACTGCCCTTCATGAAGGTTCCATCCCCTGCGGCGACTGCCTTCACTTCTGCAGCGGGTGAGTTTCCAGAAGGACCAGTGCTCTCCGTAAGGAGGTTGTCGAATATGTCCTTCAGAAATACAATGTTCGGATGTTTGAGAGCGTCAATGTGCGTCTGCAAAAGCTCATTGTAGCGTTCAACTAATGGGCGCGTCTCATCCAAGACCTGATCGCAGCGTATTTAACGAAATTCGGCACGCAACAAGTGCAATCAAGAAGAGTTTAACATGAATTACGTTTATGATCAAACATCGTCGTAATTCGTAAGAAGGAGGCACCATATTACCGGAACGATGGGGTGAACGAGCACGCGAAATTGATTCCCTTTGGTTTTGACCAACGCAAGAAGGGCCGCGGTGTAATGCGCAAGCGTTGCCAACATGCCTTCGTCGACTGAACTGTACCTATTGCACAAAGAAATCAAGCACAAAGAACGATCAAATTCTTCCTCTCGGATACTAAAGGAACTTAAAATAACGTATTCCATGGCACTTCTAAAGCATCAAAGCGGTGATCAGGGACCACACGCAAACGCATACCGGTCTTTCTCAATGGCTACTAGGATGCCTTCACGGCAGTCGATTTCGCCGAAGATGAAGACAACGTTGCAGCGGCGGGGCAAGCCAGCCATGCACCGCTCGAAGTTCACCTGAGAAGAGGCGCCAAAGAGCAGAGGCAAATATGGTAGCACATTAACGACATGGTAACATCTCAAAAGTTTCTAAGAACAATTGTGTGTGTATGCAAGCCAAGCCACCTTGGGATAAAAGTCGCCCTCCGGTCGAAGGTGCCAGTGCTTGAGGCCTGTCACCAATTTCGGCACCAGGAAACGATCTCCCACTGGCTGCCACCCTGGCGACAGCGAATGCGAGTCACCGCACACGAATAGCGGTGGCGGTGCTGCTTCAGTGCACGCGCTGTGAGTGCCGTCGTTTGGGGACACGCCGCTTACACGCGACGAGAACGACGACGATGGCGTTGTATGCGACCGCAAAGCAGTTCCCTGCGCAGCGAGGCATTGGGCGGAGCAGCAGTAGTAGGCGTGCTCGTTGCGGATGGTGGTGGTGTGCAGCTCCGCGCTCGAGGCCCGTCGGGATGGCTCGATGAGGGCGATCAACTCCACAGCGGCGGTGTGGGCTCCGCACAGGAAGAAAATCTAAAGAACGCACAAATCGCGCAAGTTTACCAGGGTGTGATCGCAACTTCACGCAACCTGCCCTAAATGGGTATGTGGCACAATCATGTTTTTACAGTAAAGTAGTCGTTAGCCACAACAACGCGGGAGGCGACCCCGATAGGCACGCAGGTGAGCACATGCACACATGTAAACCACCTTCACAAGGGCGAAGAGTAGAGCAAGGAGATCGAGCGAGGCTTCGTCCAATGTCACTCTGTGAAAGTAGAAATTCAGAATGGCGTGTACGTAATTGAAAGAAGTAAATGTTTGAGGAATTCAATGCAAGCGCGATGGAATGCGGGCTCAAATGTATGGGGACGGCGCATTACATGTGTGTGGAAAAGCTTACTTCTTTGGAGCGTTCGCGTCGGATTCTGCGCGATTGCCTCCTTGCGTGAAAGTCACCACCGCAAACGGACTGCTTCCCTTCTTCTTCTTCTTGTCATCGTGCCACGCCACAGACCATGTGCCTTGTTCTTCACTTACACCATGTTCAATCAAGGCGCTCAGGCTGCTGTGCTTGCAGACAGAGGCCTCTTTGAGCGACGAAGCAGTCATGCCCACAAGCGAGCCGCAGGACTTGAGGCCCAGGAGATGGTCGCGGGCGATGGTGTAGGCGGCCGAGTAGTCGCACCGGATTTCATGAGCGTGCAATAAGTTGAGGGCATACCTGAACCCGCCAAGGGAAAAATGGTTGAAATGGAACTTAGAGATTGAGGAGCTGAATAATACGAGATGAATCCAAGCAATGTAGAAAGTCGCAAGCCCCTTCTGAAAAGAGTGAACAAGAACTTACGAATGGTTGCCAGGTGCCTGCTTCAGTGCTAGACCTAGCAGCTCAGCGCATGTGTCCACAGCCCCATGGTCTTTCACACAAGTAGCAAGGAAAGCGTAGGCCGAAGCTGAGGCGCTGTTCAAAGGGACCAGAGACTGAAGCAATGCTACTCCCGACAGGGGGGAATGCGGAGGAGAGGCCGGCTTGCGACAGAGCACCTTTTCAGTTGAGAAAAAAAAGAGGTATAGGCGTAGATCAGTGTGATGAGCACTTTTTGGCTAGAAAAGGAAACGCAATTCGAGCATTTTCCATCCTCAAAGTAAGTTTTCAGTATCTTTGACAAAAAGAAAAGATACACGTAAGCAGCAAGGACCTTGGCCAGGAGCTTCTTGCCGCCCCGATGGGTCTGGTTGGCCACGACTAGCCTCAGAAGCACCCCCAAAGCTTCTTCGTTGCGCTCGTGCTTCTCCGCAATAGCGGCATAGCACAGCAAACCATCGACGTGGCCTGCAAACAGGAATCAAAATGAGAGCAAGGGGGGGGGTTAACGAAGCACCTTGTACAATGATATTTCCTTCATCTATGCAGTAGTGAAAGACGCAAACAAGAAACAGGAAGCATACCGACCTGCGTGTTCAGGCGCGGCCAGAGCAGCAATAGTCAAATCCGCTGCTTCTTGCGCGCGCCCACTCTCAAGCAAGCATTCCGCCATGGCCACCTTGAGATCGACCGCTGCGAGTTGGGCAGATGCGCTCTTGCTGTTTGGCGCCGACTCCAAGAGGCGAAGGCCCATCTTCAGTATACAAGGTGCATGCCAAGAAATGACGAGCATACATGTATAAGGAGCTAAATGAGGACCTATGAGCACAAAAAGAAAATTGATTTGAATCAAGAGCCCTAACCTGGCAGCAGGCTATCGCACGCCCGAGGTCGCCCAGTTTGCAGAGTGCTTTTCCTTGCCCCAAAAGAGCAGCTACAGCCCCGTCTTCCACTTTCACGCCTTTGCTGTTGCCCATTTTCTGGTAAGCGTCTGAGGCTTGGCCATAGCATTCAGCGGCTTGCAAATCGTTGCCCTTGCGCGCCGCTACTTCACCTAGTGCTTTCAGCGAAGGCGCATGCTGTGGCTCGGCGAGCAGTCCCCGCTCGAGCACCAGACGTGCCTCGCGCAACCGCCCTTTGCTCATTAGGTCAGCCGCAGTCACTGCGTTCTGCTCCGCTGAAGTCGACGTCGACGAAACTTTACTAGTAGGTGCTGCAGCTGGAGCTTTCGGGACTAGTTTTGAAGCCGACTCGGCTTTCTTAGTAGTGGCCGTGGCTTTCGCAGCCGGAAGGCTTTCAGCAGGCTTGGTTGCTTGTAATGACGCCGCCTCCGAACCGGCCGCAGATGAAGACGCCTTCGCTGAAGCGCCACCAGGAAGTGGCTCCACGTTGACATCACTCTTATCCTTGATCGTGAGCGGTGCATTCAGGTCAACTGCTTTGCCATTGCAAGTCAGCGTCATACTTTCTATTGCCATGCTAGTGCTACCGTGAGCATCCTTGTAGGACGCCACGAAGGTTGCTAGAGCCTTTGAAGCGAGAAGAACTTCTCCTTCCTTCGCTGACACTCGCTTCGTGTGGGAGGGGCCCAATGGACCCTCGTAATGAAGATAGCAACGCATGAGATACTAAAGTAATAATTGCGGCGGGCTGAACCCTGCTATCTGATCTGTACAGTAGAATCTGTTAGCTTTTTCTATTCACTAACTCTGCGGTACTTACTGCGGTACGCGGTACACTGTAATTAGAAGTACTGTTTCAGTTCAGTGTGTAAGTATATTCAAAGCTGGAACGAAAGCGAAGAAAAAAATGTCTGCAGAATTTGCTTGAGATGTGGAGCTCCCAGACGCCAAACACTTGCTTTCTACCACGTTGAGATAGGTTTCTAGGCTCGCTCGGTAACTGAGTTACAATTTGCGGTGTATTCGGCAAAGAATTGATTACGAATTACCGCCTAGCCCTTCTAGCATCAACGTTCTAGAGTGCTATAGCTCTAAGCCCATTCTCTATTCATATCCTGTAGACATCGCTTCCGTACCATGGCCGCAGACACTAATGGAATCGTCGAGCGCATTCTGGGCGCCGCTAATCACTTTGAAGTATTCGACATGCCTCCAGTTGAGGTGAACGGCAGCACGATAACAAAGCTGTACCGCCGCTTAGCCCTGAAAGTCCATCCTGACAAGTGCCGTCATCCCGATGGCCCTGAAGCTTTCCGGCGGCTTACCGTAGCCAATGACACCCTGAGCGACCCTGGGCAGCAGAGAATATATCTGCGTGAATTCGCCGAAAAAGCGAAGGCTGAGGTGGCAAAAGCTATGCAAAGAAAAGCTAGAGCAAAGGCAGAGGCTGCTGAACGTGCAGCAGCAGAGGAGGCTCGCAAGAAAGCTGCTCGTGCTGCAGAGGAACAGGCCCTCAAAGAGGCAATCAAAGCAGACAAAAAGAGGGAGCGTGAGCTGCGGAGGCAACAAGCAGAGGCACAGAAGGCACGCGAGGCGGCAGAAGCAGCTGCTGCTGAAGAGGCTCGTGCCGCTGAAGCTGCTGCTATGAAAGAGGAAGCCCGCAAGCGAGCCAAAGCTCTGTGCTCAGCACGCCGCCGCCTTCGCAACACCCGTGCAGCTCTACATGCAGCAGCTGAAGAAGCTGCTACTGCGGGATCAGCAGATGCAACAAACGAGGCCTTGCCTAGTGAAGAAGAAGTGGAGCTCCTGTGCGCGCGTTTGGGCGAAAGTGATCTCGTGGACGTGGTGGTGGCGCTCCTCACTGGCGATGCTGCTGCAGTTGCTGCCGCAGTTACCAAGGCCGAGAGCGAGGCGGCTGCCGAAGCTGCTGAGACTGCTGCAGCGAATGCTGCGGCTGCTGAGAAACGCCGTGAAGCGTCAGAAGCAGTGGCCGCTGCAAAGGCCGCAGCGTCGCAGTGGTCGGAGCAGGAGAGAGCGGCGCTCGTGAAGGCAGCGAAACAACAGGGTTTAACTTTTCAGCGAGTCGGTGGAAATGCCAACTGGGACGCTGTAGCGCTCTATGTGAACACCACCTGCGAAAGTCGCAACCCACGCCAGGGCGATGCATGCCGCACTGAATTTCGACGACTAGCCAACGAGCATCGCCGTGTGACTAGCCCACCGACCTCAAAGCCGTCGTCGTCACAGATGCCCACACCGCCACCTCGGGGCGCGGGGGCGGCTGCTGGTGGCACACCTAGCGGCGCTGAGACACCACCGTGCGCACCATCATCACAAAAGGCAACTGAAATTAGCGAGAGTGCCTCAGCGGCCGCAGCCATCAATCTCGACGAAGAATGGACCGAATCTCAGCAGCAAGCACTCGAGGCCGCGTTGGCTGCTCACCCCGCTGTCTCAGGAGACCCGTCAGCACGTTGGAAAGCCATTGGAAAAGTGGTGGAAGGGAAATCCGCAAAGCAGTGTCTTGCACGCTTCAAAACACTTCGAGCAGCCCTAAAAGCGCGGCACGAATAAAGCGGACCTGGCCAGTAGTGCAATGTTTTGGATTGCAGACCACATGTTTTTGAAATTCAACGCAATGAATTTGAGTTATCGTAGATCACAGGACTCGCTACTCATCGAGAATTGCTTGGTTTTTTACTTATCAGTCCCAAAATGAAGCGAGCTGCCTAAACCCTAGGTCAATAATTATTCCTGTAGGCTGTAGACTGCAAGCAGGTGCAATTAGCAACATGGGTACTTCGGTGAACTTCGGATTGATAAACACTAGTCCTCTCTCTTCGCAGATCCTATTTGTGAATTTAAGTTTTGACTCGCACGCATCGCATACGAGCACGCGTATATTTCTTCTGCCCGCAGCACTGGCTTCTGTGTCTGTGTCATTTCCAGGGTTTGTGTTAGTTCGAGTTCGAGTTCATAAGGCGAGGTTGATAAAGAACTGCAGCTGCCTGTGCATCTCCGCGGACAGCCGTGCATCCTCGCATCCCCGGCGGCCCCGATCCCTTGCATTTTAATATCCCAGATCGATCGTGCAACATCCAATTGCTCTGTATCTATTGTCTATCTTAACTGTAAGTTATACTTCGGGCGTATAGCTACGAACTAAACATTGCCCCTCACATAAAGTAGAAGCCGCCCGTTGGTCCCGTTGTTTCCCGTTCCCTTTTGATGACAAATATCCCGTGTAGTTTTACGCTTGGCATTGCGCTCATCTTCTTCATGCTCCTTCAATATCCCTATCTTCCGCGCACAGTACAGCACAATTTCTCCGTCCCCTCGTCCCGTCCCGTTGACCCAATTGTGATAACTCAAGGCCCATTGAGTACCCAAATATGGATGGAGTCGCTTCGTCTCGTCTTGTCCCGTTCAGTGCCGTTGCATGCTTCCGATCCGTTGAACTATAATGGATGAGAGCTCCATATGCAAGTTCAAGAATTGATCCTCCATCTCAAACTCGAATCATAATCCTCGGCACGTCGGTAGTTCTACTGAATGAGTCAAAGGGGGCTGCTGCTGCTGGCCAATCCTACATTTCAAATGAAGATGCCCCATTATCTCTTAATTTCATAACGAGTGAGCTACTGACTATTGAAGTATTGAAGTGGATAAAGCTAAGGAACGTAAATTGGAATTCTGTATTCCTTTGTACTTACTTATAGCTGGCATGGCCATTAGTAAGTAGCGAAAATCAAAGAGCCAGATCTCACATATGACAAATACAAAGAGAAAAAGCATAGCCCTGCCAAGACTAGCTCCCGATGAGTTGAAGCCAGGGCATGCGCGGATGAAATCGTCTCCATGGTTATTGAGAATTAGCGCAAGTAACATTCAAGTCATTACTTGCTATCTAAGAAACGGCCAGCTAGCAATTTCAAGATCGTACGTCAGATTTGACCCAAGAAGTCTCCTAAAGTTGTAAGCCATTCCGGTGAGGTGCATGCGTCGATATGGTGTCGCTTCAATACCTTGGTTCGCCCTTTGATTACGGCTAGCCGAGGTGCCACGCGTGGTGAAGAAGAACCGTTGCCGTCAACGGATACCAAGTTCGTGAGCTCGCGCGACATGCTTGATGGAACCACTTCATCCTCTTCTTTGCACAGCGATAAAATAGACACACCTTGTTCAGCCAGCGTGACAAAACGTTCTTCATTTTCCCATTTATCTGGAATGCGAGCTAAAATTGATGCTATTATCTTTGCTTTCTGTGATTCGTCGTAACCTACCACGCCTAATAAGCGTGCTGTCAATTGGCCGAATGGATGAACTAACGCAGCAGCAGCGAGCGAAGTGAACGGCGCATCAAGCACCAAGTAGAAGCGCTTTGCAATTGAGGGCGTCACTTTCACCACGTCAGACGCGAGTCGAAGAGCCACAGCACAACCCAGGCTCTGCGCATAAAACACAACTTTGCATTTAGGGCCCACTCGAGAGTTTACCCATTCCCAGGCCGTTGTTGCATCTTCAGCAATAGACTGCTCTGACGGAATTGCTGCAGAGCTAGGACCATAATTGGTAGCATCACCAAAGCCGCGATATTCAAAACTTACCACGTGACAGTTGAAGTGCGTCGCTAAAGCTCTTTTACAAGTCACTCGTCCAGAGGGAGCCGCCATAGGCAACCCTACTCCGCCTCTGCACCCGCCTACACCGTGGAAGAATATCACCACACGATCGGCTTCAGCCAGGGCCTGATCGCAAGCACTGTGAAATTGAGCATTGTCTCCGGAAGTTTCGCTGTCGTCCATAGGAGACTTGGTTGCTGCGATCCAAGCGACTTTGCCCGCAGGTAAGACGTGCCATCCAGGCAAGTTGCCTCCGCATTTCATAGGTGCGAAAATATTGCGGGCGGTGTGAGCATGGAAAAAGAGCCTCACTTTTTGAAGTTCTTTTGTAAGGCCAGAATGACACATCCAATTTAGGTAGATGATGGCACGTAAGATGCTATCAAGTGGGTATCTGATAGAACCGTACAGAACGGTTAAAGCAACCACTCCAAGAGCAGCCAAGAAATTGGCATGACCTAATGTTCTGCCCAAGTTGCCAGCAACGATTGCGATGATTGAACAAATAGCAGCAAATAGCAATGTAGTAAACACGGTTGCGGTAGGCAGTAGCATCGCTCCGCAAATCCTAGTAAACTTTCAATGTGGATGAATCAACAAAGAGTCTGTCTATATTCGTTAGCCGTCGACAGTGTTTAACTCGTAGAAATAGCCACGAGCACTTCTCCACCAAACAAGCTTCTTCAATAAGAAGGACTGAGGTAATGATCCCTCCCTAACTACTATCTGTAGTATTATTCACAAAGAACCAACAAGTCGATGATGGTCTGATTATTATTAAAGCAGCTAGACTTGACACGGCATTTTTGTCCTCAAACTGTTATTAAAGCAGCTAGACGATTGGCTACGCCCACGCCCACCACCCACTCTGTACAGTTAATTCTTTCAGCAATTCAAGCACCACCAAGGCTTTCATGATGTCAAAAGCACAGTTCACCCTTACGGGGTGGGAAAAGGTGAAGAATTTTTTTTAACGGAGTTGACGGCTCTTTCATTTTTGCATGGTCTATGACTGCTAGGATTATAACGCCTTAAGGGCGCTGGCTCGTCGATCAGGGCATCCTAAATCGTTTCTAAATGTACCCTTTAAAGCTATCGTCACCTAGCTTTGCCGCTAGTGTTCTTCTGTGCTTTTTGAGTCTCCTGAGCTCTGTTGACGGTTTTCGCCTTTACGTGCCGCGCACACACCCGGGACAAAACATCTCATATGCGCCATTTGAACCGTACGAGAAAGGATTCGTAGGGTACTTCGGGCAACCGACGAATTATCAGCGCGAACGCGTCAATGAGGGTGCTGCGGACACTGCTACTTTTCCTAGACAAGTGCGTGAATGCACGTAGAGTTTGTTACTAACTACGTAGCTCATCTTTTGAATACACTGCTCACATGAATTGTTCGATTACCTGCTTTGTCCATATCATAGTTTGACGGTGTGCATGCACGGCAAGTGTGTCCCTCTATGGTGGGACCTTTGGGCGGGGGCAAGTACTACTGCCGGGGCAAAGAGTACGGCACATGCGACCGCCGAAGTGGAACTTGCTTCTGTGAGATGGGCTACCAGGGCATCGACTGCGGCGAATGCGGGCCTGGGCACTTCAAAATTGGCAGCTTGTGCTACCCGAAGAAACTGTGTGCAGGCGATTGCGGAGGGCACGGGACGTGCAACTATACGATAGGAGAGTGCGTCTGTGACGGCGGTTATTGGGGCGAAGATTGCGAGAAACTCAATTGCAAACGATTCGACGCTCTATGCGACCGGTGCTCGAATACAACCTGCACCACCTGCCAGGTCAGAATGTAGACGCAGTGCGTTTGATGATGGGTTTCTTTGCCATCACATGAAGAGTCAATGAAGAGGAGTGAGCTCTTTTACCGCGCGTCTCCAGAATTTCCCACTGGCCATCGTTTAACCGGCAGTTGTACCTACATTGCCACTCCTAATTTGTTGTGTTCTTCACGGGTATGGTTGCTGCTGCTTGCAGGAAGGATACAGCGTGCACAAGGGCGCCACTGCCACAGAATGCCAGCCTTGCACTCGCTTCGACCCGCGCTGCTCGGCCTGCAACGACCACATGTGCCTCGGTAACTGATCATGCACACACACGTACACCCCCTTGGAGAACATTCCGGCACACAAACACGTGTTCCTGCGTTGTGGTAAGTATTTTCCTGCCTTTATATGACAACTGGTGCGTGTGCATGTGTTTTGCGCGTGCACTTTGCTCGTGTGCAGACTGCGCGGACCCCCTTCTGCTGTCGTCTCGCCGGAGCGGCTACCGACACACTGACCCTGGCTTGCTGTGGGACGAAGCCACCCGGCAGCTCTCGGTGGCCCTGCCCTTTGGGAGCCAGGTATCGCTGCTGCGCAATGTGTGCTTTGCGTGCGCCTTTGCTGTCGTAGAAACTCTAACTTGTTATTTGCTCGAGGTGTGCGATATCATTTTCCATGACCTCATTTCGAATTCTAATCGCTGTGAATTCTCCGTGCCTCCTTGTTTTCTTCTCTTACCTGATAAAAAGGATCCGTTGGCGTTTGAGGACGCTGAGCCCTTTGCCCTGGTGACGTCACCCTCTGACCCCCTGTACGATCGAGCCAAGACCTGCACCCAGGGGCGAAGCGACGCCTACGGAGGCGTGCGAGGCGCCTCTTGGACCTGCCACAACACCACGGTGCGCCTCTCCCCTTGAATATATGCGTGTTTGTGTGCATGCATGTCTTTGATCATCTGTCCTGCCTCCATGTCTCGTCTGGTTCGTACTTTGAACGATTGGCGTCTTTGCCGTTGCAACTTCTTGTTTTTCATCACCATCAGGTGACCCACGTCGTCTGCGGCCATCGCGGCACCGTAGGATTTGCGAGCCCTGCGTACACTGTCAGCGAAGGCAACGGGTTCCTCATGGTGACCATAGTGCGAAGCGGTGGGGGCTACGGGGCTTTCGAGATAGCGTACAGCTTAGAGCACGAGGGAACTGATGATGCGGATGTCACATCTACGGCACCGTACACTACCTCACAAGTGATACCGTTTCCAGAGGGCGCTGTGGCCATGACCTTCAAAGTAACCATTCACGATGACCGGGTATGAAGCAAAGGATACATTCATTGAGTGCGTGTAATACTCTGAATCTTCAGCACTTTATGATGAAATCTGACTCACGTGAAGTGGATTTTTCTTTTTGTACGAGTGAAGTAATCTCTATCAATCTTTGTATCTATTTTTTGTTATTTTCATTACAAATAAAGGTCTACGAAGGGGATGAACGTTTCTGGCTGCGGCTGATTGAGCCCACTGGCAGCAGTTCACCCGTCATATTAGGTCCGCAGCGCACCACAGTCATCACCATCCGAGACAACGACCAACCTCTGACTGGGTAATATATACATGTGTGGCTGCACGGTTTTCTTGGTGTGCGATGTGACTTTTTTTTTTAATCACTTCGTACCTCTCTTACGGATAGTTCCTTTCTCCTTCTTGAGGCACGCTAAAATTCTTCGGTTGGTCCCTCCAATCACCAAAAAGGTGGGTCACATCGCGCCTTTCTTCGAG
>Ga0307982_1001818_pt1 | contig 17342 bp, 11 predicted proteins | sample OrgLakmetagen989_FD_201847 | JGI IMG/M metagenome (GOLD analysis project Ga0307982, IMG submission 201847) | Saline water microbial communities from Organic Lake, Antarctica - #989 | ecosystem: Environmental > Aquatic > Non-marine Saline and Alkaline > Saline | place: Antarctica: Organic Lake... | reverse complement strand
TATTGGGTGTTTAATTCCACCAGAAAGTCTGATTGGTGGTTTTTCTGTTGGCACAAGCTGGCAGGAGCTGCAGCGTCCTGGCCTCGCCAGTTTTGGCACTGTTCAAACGAGGCTTATGCGTTTTTTTACGAAGAATGACCCAATGAAATCAATTCCTTTAGCTGCATAGTCTACGATTTTGTTGTTGTATTATCGACTTAGGTGCCATAGTGTTGCTCATACCTACGCCAACTTTCCTGAAAATTACCTTTCTTCAGCCGCATGCACTACACACCAGCACCACAAGCCACCTCATGAACATAATCGCGCTATAGCTGTGGCACAATTCAACTCATTGAATACAACTGTTCTAGTTTCAGTGCTTGATTAGAAAGTGGAGGGCCAAATGACTGCACAATTTCGTTTTCGGGTTAGCGATCAGCCGAAACGGGTGTGAAACACGACTAAATACAGGCACTGTACAAACAATACAAACATTTTGCCAACAAATTACACACAAACTACAACAATTATGTTCATTATGGGTAATGCAATGAATTTTGTATTTCTGCAACGCAAAATGGGGGCGTGAGGCGTACTTCGATAGGTTTGGCGTGTTTTGCAGGCGTGACCCCCCCGTGCAGATTGACTGTACGCCCTTAATTTGGGGGCATTGGTAGTGTCAGCTCAAAGCAGCGAACACAGTGGCCATTCGCAACGAAGAAGCGGCAAAGATGAACGCATTTTTCACCGGATCTGACTGCGAAGACGATGCAAGTTTGCTGAAATGCCTCGACGCATCTCTGGAACAGTTTCAGCGCCTGTATGGACATACCCCGCGACACGTTGCTCGGGCGCTTGAGGAAAGCCTACGGCCGTGGCAGCCGCCTTGCCCTTGGCCAGTTCCTGTGAGCCATGCTCGCCACGAAGAGGCCGATTTGACACCTGAGCAGCATGAAATGGCCAGGCATGCATTCAGCGCGTACATGACCTTGTTAGGCACCAAGTGGAACAATTCAGCCCATCTTGGCTTCAAGGCTGAGGATTTTGGCGTGTCGAGGGAGACGCTTGAGGCCCGCATCGAGCAAGGCTATACAACAGCAAATGTCCCTGCCCAAGCTGCAGGTGGAAGTCAACTCTGCGTCCCCCGGATCGATGCCTCAGGAGGTATCAACGTTATGCTCGTGCGCATTCAGGTCAAAATGGCAACTCAGGCCACACTGCGTCAGCAGGACACAGCTGCGGGGGACAAAGAAGTGAAGAAGGCACTGAAAAAGCTGTCGGATCCAGACACAGCACCATTGCAGATGGATCGTGCTTGTGCTGCAGTGTGGCACTTCTCTTGCCCAGGTGCATGGCTGCGGCGGAGCGCTTCGTGCGCGGCTTGATGCTTGCAGACGACACCGGTGCTGATGAATGGCATGAGAGGTACACTGCACTTGCAAGAAGTTCTCGACTGACATTTACTCCTGTGGATCCCCACATTGTGACAACGCACTCTGTGAACCAAGCAGTCCGCGATGCTTGCCAGACTGCTGGAGTGACGCTGCTGGAAGCTGGTGATCTGGCTGCTGGCTGGGGGGAGTTGAGTGATGCATGCAAAACTCTTGGCATATTGCCCTTTGCCAAGAACCCAGGCTTGCAGCCAAGTGACATAAGTGTCGAACAACTGAGCGCAGGTATGCGTGCACTGGTCCTGGCAGAACCTCAAGACAGCGGGTGGACACCGAAGCGTGTCTGCATACTTGCTACAAGGTACACTGCCGAGCACCTGCAGTACATCTCCAGCCGAGGCCCCCAGGCCAGGCAGTGGTGGGGGTGTGCTGCTGGGGCTGCGCAGTGCGACTGTGTTGGCGGCAGTGCTGGTGGCAGCGGTAGTGGCTGTAACGGTGTGTCATCGAGGGATGTGTGGCTACAAAGCAATGTACCAAGCTCCGTCATCCTGAGCTTTGGTGCAAATTTGAAACCGCCCAGCCAGCAGCTGGGCAGTTCTCGCTGTGCTCTTCCTGGGTACTCTAAGAGGGGTGCCCCCTGCGTGTGGATCTTGCCCACGTGATTCGGTGAAATTCCGCATGACCAATGAAGAATAGTGCTCACACTTGCCCCGACGTCCCACTGTTTTCCCGGGCGGCGAGTCTCCCCTCGCTTTGTGCTGAAGGGCCCCCTTGTCAAGATTTGCTGCGCCAGGTGCAGAATGAATGAGTGGCATAGCCATTATAAAAACTCTGCCAGCTCAACTGACTATGGCCCTGACAAGCCTTTTGGCGGGGCATCTGCTTGCAAGGCAAGCGCACCAGCATGGAGACGATCAAGGCCTCAGAGCTTGTGCATCGTGTCGTCGACCGGACGTACGAGGAGCTCATTACACTGCAGCGGGAGCTACCTCAAGAGACCCCAGCTTTGCGACAGCAGAAATTATACAAGTTTTTGACTGTGGTGCATGTCAGACTGGCCAAGACTCTGGCTGTCGTTCGTGCCGCTGCTCCATTAGGACCGCATGCGGAAATCGCTTTGAAGGTGGCCGCTGCACGCAGGCTTGAGTTTGCGGCGCAGCAAATGCAAGAGTTCTCTATGGCACTTGGAGCACAAATACCTCTTACTCCACGAGCAGCCCTCCCTTCCCAGGATGCTGAATCTGCAGTTTCTCTTGTGGCACGGGCACCGCTGTGGGCTGCAATTACTCACCCCAAGAGCGGCCCAGGAGCTGCACGAAAGCTGCTCAGGCCAGTACCTTTTCAAGGGCTGCCCCCTAAGCTGTACAGCTATGCATCTCTAGCACAGCTTCCTGGGAGCTGGCTGAATGTTGCTTGGCAGTCGCCTCCCCCAGCCTTTGCATCAAAGCTCTTGCAGGCCGTGATGCCGCACTTGACTGTGCCGCCCATGACCAGCATCAAAGCCCACCCAACTCAGCCCAGCAAGGCCGTATTTGCCCGTGAGGGCCACTACTCCATTGAGATGCAGCCTGTGCTGCTGAGTGCTGGCACTGGCATTGCTGCCGGCGTGGGTGCCGGCCCTCCTGCCCCCCGCCTGGCCGTGGGCTGGCAAGTGCGCAGCATCAGCCTGGCCTCCGACCACAAGGGGGACTATGCATTGACCAACCTGGAGGCTGGGCACACACAGCGTGTGGCCATTGTGCTGTCGGTGCTCTCCCAGCACGTGCCCGCCTCCCAGCAGCTGGCAGCAGTGGATGCGTTCCTCAGGCGGCTGCTCGGCACACTGGCACTGGACTCCGCAGCAGCAGCAGCTGTGCAAATGACACAGGCAGCAGCAGCAGCAGGCCGCCTACACGCCAGCTCTTCGCCGGCGCAGGCTGCAGCGCGGTCCCAGGCCCTGCTGCCCACCCACCGCCGCATGGCGCTGCACTTTGCAGCCGGGGCACTGGGCTCCCCGGCACAAGTGGCACAGCTGGCGCAGCAGCTCACGTCAGACCACCAGGACAAGGCTGCTGCCGTCTCCTCCTTCCTGCAGGGGGCCATGTCCAGCACGGGGGGTCAGCACTCCCATGAGGTCGCGCTGGCGGCAGTGGCCACACGGCTGCTGCTCCTGCGCTCCGCACACACTGTGCTGTTTGCCCTGGACAGCAGCCCCATTCGACACGTGGAAGAGGCAGCGCCCCTTCCCCCCCCACTTAGCTCCCCCGCTGCGGGGCAGGCCGTTGGGCGCCGGCACGGGCGGGCACTGGTGAGTGATGTACACGCCACCCTCGAGCAGGCCAATGCCGAGGGTGTGTCCGCAGCCACCCGCAGCAGCATGCTGCACAGCGTCATGGACACGTTGGCAGCAGGTGCCCTGTGCGTGGATGCGCTACGGGTGACTCCCAAGCCTGGGGGGGGGTCCACGGTGGAGGGGGGGCCCCCAAGCGCAACCCCCCTGAAAGACGCCGCAGTGGGCGCAGCAGCTGGTGTGCTGCCGCCATGCTTCATGGCATGCACCATATCCAGCTCAGAGCCGAATCTGGTGCACTGGTGCGTGTGGGTGCCCGCTGCCTCGGGTGCTCTTCGCCCCGTGAGTGTGTCATTCCCCCAGACCTCTGCCCCCAGCGTGGCACACATGGCAGGGGTGGCTGCAGCCATGAACACCATGGCTGCACGGAACATGCTGGCATCAGCAGCTGAGCCACAGGGCGCCCCTAGTGCGCCGCACTCCTGGCAGGTGGGTTGGCAGCTGCCAGGCGTGCTGTCGGCGCCAGCTGCCCCCCCCTTGCCACCCGTACTGCACCCTGCCCTGAAAGAGCTGCAGGCACAAATGCAAGCAGCAGCAGCCTCTGGAGCACAGGATGGCACAAGTGCGCCTGCTCGAGTCGTGCAGTTGCAGCTGCCGTATGCGCTGCTGCCGGCTGCATCACTGCGGTCAGTACAGCAGTGGCTGCCTCAGCTGCGTCTGTTGCGCCCAGCTGGCGCTTCTCCGGAGCCCAACACTGCTCTGCTCCACATAGTGCACAACTGGCTGGTGGATTTGGCGCAGCACGCACACAGTGCGCTGCTAAGCGCCCTGTCGCAGTGGGGTAGCTGGAGCCGGGGGCAGCTGCTGGGCGCCATGAAGCACAGGTGGCACGCGCAGCTGCTGGCGCCAGAGCCAGCACAGCACTTTGGAGCGCTGCTGCCAGGGTCTCCCTGGGGGCAACTGGACACCCGCGATTCGCCGTTTTTCCGCAGCATGGAGGGGTGTGCAGGGGGGACTTCCCCCTTGGACGCCGCGGCTGCGGAGCTAGCGCTGTGCAGCGTGCTGCCTGCCGCCGCCGAGGAGACAGACGGGGCTGTAGCAGCATCAGTGGCAGCAGCAGTGCGCGTGCGTGCACTGCTGCAGGGGCAGCTATGTGGTGGTGGCGGCGCTGTGCCCCCCCGGCACACCGCTGCTGGCCGCACGCTGCTACTGGCGGCGCGCAATGGTGTCGCGGCTGCAGCAGAGGGCCTGGCGTGGATGAAGCACCTGCAAAGTGGTGTGGCTTTGCCCAGTGCCGTGTCCAGTGAGCGCTTCGGTGCACGGGCGGCGCAGCACGCCTGTCGGCAGCTGTCTGGGTTGGGGGGGGGCTCAGGTGGGCAGGACAGGCAGCCATCCGCCATGCACGCCGCCACACAGCTGGGGCGGATGATGAGCGCAGCTGACAGTGTCTTCCATGCCTCCTTCTCGCACTACTGCGCTGTGATTCTGGGGGATGTCCTGTGGCGGCTGGCGGCGGGGGAGGCGGCTCGCCGTGGCATTGCCCACGCCCTGCGCATGCATGCACGGGTGCCCCCCCTGGTGCCTGGCCAGCCAGGCCCCGTGCACATCTCCATTGGCTCCGCAGCACACGTGGCCTTTTCCTCCAGTTGTGCTGTGTCGGCGCTGCCTGGGCTGTCCCACGGCGCCGCCCTGAGGCTGCTGGCTGCCCCCCAGCCCCCAGTGATGCAGCCCCTGCAGGGGGGTAGCTACCACGGCACACTCACAGTGCAGCTGCCGTGCACGGCAGCATGGTCCACAGTACAGGGGCCATTGTATGACTTCGGCCTGGTGGACTTGGGGGGCCACTGGCACACGATGCCCCAGGCTGAGGAACGACCCCCCCCTGCCACCCTTACCATGCTGCTGCAAGGCCCACTGCCCCAGCTGGATGTAGACACCACGAACGAGGCCACGGAGCAGGATGGAACAGCCCCAGGGGCCTCTCCAGGTGCAGCAGCTGGCGGCAGCGGCGCCACCAGCAGCAAGGACGCTGCGAAGCCGCAGGACGCCGAGAGTACAGAGCCCAAGCCGCGGCCATACAGTGCAGACAACCCCGAGCAGAATGACCTCATGCGCCACTTCTGGCGCGGGGTGGGCTCTGCTGGCAGTTGGCAGTCTCTTGCCCCTTGCATGGATGTGTCGGGGGGGGTGCCCTTGCCGCAGGGGGGGGTCGATGTGCCCGCTTCAGCTGCAGTGCAGGCAGCAGTGCCCACAGCAGACAGCACGCCCCTGCGAGCAGCCACACGCATGCTATTCTCGGAGCTTGTTCCATCCTTAGCAGCTGCTGTGGCTGCCGCAGCTGGCTCGGCGCAAAGCAACACCCCCCCTGTACCCCCCCCAGCAGCAGTGGAGGACGCAGCTCACGCTACAGGACCAACCACTGATACTGTCCCACAAGTTGATGGTGGTGCGTCAGATGCACGTGACGGGCGCACGCCGGCGCTGTGCTGCGAGGCGGGGCGGGGCGCCTCGGCTGCGGTGGCGCGGGCGGTGGCGCGTCTGGTTGCCCAGCAGTGCAGCGTGTCCGAAGCCACAGCGGCTATCACTGCAGCCCTGCAGCCCGTGGTGCAGGCCACACAGGGCAGTCTGCGTGATGCCCAGGCCGCCGTGGCCAGTGATCGCCTGGTGTCGCCGGCGACCGTCTCTCCGCGAGCCTTGGCAGCTGCAGCCGCCATGCAGCCGCAGGTGCTGCTTAGTGTGCAGCTGCCTGCGGATCTGCTCCTTACAGATGTGCAGAAGCGGCCAGCAGAGCCCACCTTGGGGCATGTGTTTGCCCCCCCCTCTCTGCGCCTGGACGTGGCGCGAGTGCTGGGCGCAGCAGCAGGCCAGGCCGGCTTAGCTGGCCTGTACTTAGCGGTGCAGGGGGGCTCAGCAGCTGCACTTGCTGCTTTAAAGCAAGCGATCCCCCCAATTGGCACAGCGGGTGTACACTTGCACAACCTCTCTGTCTGGGCAGATGGGCAGTCAGGGCAGTCAGGCCAAGAGGCACTCACCCCCGTGTACATTGCGCACCCTCAAATGGCAGAGTACGTCACAGGCAGCATCAGTGCTGCGGCACAGCAGGCCGCTGCGGTGCTGGCCTTTGTGCCCCAGTGGGCCCTCCTGGAGGCGGCGCGGGAGCGGCACTCCCTGTTCTGCACTTGGCAGCGCATCTCGGGCCTTGCGTACCAGCGCTTGATGCAGTGGTGGGCAAAGAAGAACCCAGGGAAATCGGGATCTGCCCTGCCACCCATGCCAGAGTCTGCATCGAAGCTCGTGCCTGCGCGGCCTGAAGGGGCCCTTGAGGAGCCTCCGACTCCCCCGCCTGCACCTGCCGCCTGGACCGAAGTGTCCTTGCCAGCGGAGCGGCCTTACCCCATTGGATTACTGCACCACGACCAGCGCCAGTACATGGGAACATTTGTTGAGAACACCGGTGTGTACTGTATCTCCGCGCGCTCTGTGGTGCCCAGTGCCGCCGCTGCGCTGCTGATGGTGCCGCGGGTGCTGCTGCCCACGCAGGCCGCAGCTGCGCCCATGCGGGTGCAGCCGGCTGCTTTGCAACTGCAAGCACCTGTCTGGGAGCAGGAGGTGCAAGCGCTAGGCGGTGCGGTCACTCGCTTTGGCAGTTGGCAGGTGCAAGCCGCAGCACTGCACCAGCACCTTCACAGCAAGGCGTGGGCAGCGGTGTTGCAAGCAGCACTGGCCATATGTGGGTGGGATGCATTCATGGACAACGGGCTGATACACGTGCGTGGTGCCACCCGCGGCGCGGCGTCGCTCGGTTGGGCCGGGCAGTGCGTCCCCCGGCATTTGGCTGGGCAGGGGCAGCTGCCTGGGCTTACATACGTTGACACACTCCTGGAGTTGTGCGCAGACAACACCGGGACGATGTCCGCGAAGCTGCATGGTAGGGAGCTTGCAGCAGCACTGGATGCTGCTGATGTGCCTGGCACAGTGCAGCGCGTGGTGGCGCTGCTGTGTCAGTAGAGAAGGCCGCATTGCAATGCACACATTTCAACCAAGCAGACTTGCGATACTATCAATGGCCAGCTCTGGATTCTCGTCATATTCTGTGCCGACGAAACTTGCAGCTGGTGCTGGGGCCATGGACTGCTCAGGTTCCAGCGTAATGGCCGAGCTAGGTACGGTGATGTTCGCTGGCATGACGTGTGCTGTGCGTTGGGTGCTCAGCACACTGGCTGCTGCCCGCACCGCTGCTGATTGCTGAGAAGCAGCAACGATTGCTTGTGCTTGCGTATTTTCTCTCCGTTGAAGCTGGGTCAAGTTCACTTGACCTGGCAGCTGCGGCTCTGCCCCGCCGTAGTCGCGGGCAAATGCCACGCATTCGTGGAGGTTGTCCAAGGTGGGGCCAGACACGCAGCCCAAAGCAGCTGCTGCATGTTCCACAGCTACAGGTGTTGGGCCCGTCCAGCGGAATGTATTGCTGCCCACCTTCTGCACAAAGAGCTTGCCCACTGCTGGCAGGAGCAGCACCAGGCAGCTGGCCATGGTGCTGGGGCGGGGGGATATGCGCAGCTTCTTGTTGAAGCGAGAGAAGTCCTGCCGCAGCAGGGCAGACACCAGGGAACTGGCACGCCAGCCGGCGCGCGCTGACCACCCCCCGCTGCTGAGGGGGTAGATGGCGGAGGTACGAAGCGACGCCGGGAAGCGAGCCCACTGCCGCAGCTCGGAGACCTGCCCTCCGCTATCATACTGAAAATCCCGACTAGAGGTACTATGAGATGATGCATACGAGGCCAGTGTACTGCTTCCCGCTGAGGAGCGCTGCAATTTGCTCACTTGCCGCTCGTGGTTGGCCTGCAGCTCTGAAGCGGTAGCTTCATGCGCTGCACGTAGAACTGCAGCACGCATTTCAGCATTTGCGGACAGGCTACACGAAGTTTTGTGTTGTTGGGGTAGCCTGCCTGGGACAGAGCTGGCGGGAGCGTTTGCCAGTTCTGGAAGTCGCGACATTGCGTCCAAGTGGGAAGGTGCAAATGCAGGTGGCGTTGCCGCAAGCTGCATACAAGGCTGGTGCCGCAGATGAGCAAACTGGAGGGAATTGAGTCCAGAAACATGACCAGTGTAATTCGATGCTTGCGAGGGGGCTTGGTATTGTGCCATGTTTGTAAACAAGTTGCTTGGGCAGTGGTGCAAGCGGATTTTGAAAAGCGGCCCAACCTCCCACAGCAGTTGGTGGCTGGCAGCAAAGCCGTTTCTCAAAGGATAATGACAAGCCAAATAAAAAGTGGCACTACATAACGACCATGCGGTGTTATGCACCACACCCACACCAGCCCGGCTTGCGGTGGTGCCAGCTACAATGCACTGCTCCTCCGTACAACACGCCTTCTGAAAGGGGCCCTCCGGGAGGTGCTTTGAATGAGAAATCGCTTGGATGCGTAAATTCCACGCTAAGAACAGCGACCCAAAATGCTATGAATGCATTTCCAAGGGCATGCACTCCAAATGCAAGTGAATACTCCTTGCCTGTGGTCCACAACTAGCTGCCTTGCCGACGAATTCCGCATTATTTTAAACTTTGCGGACATCGTGCCGCATTCATGGCAGCCGTACATAATGTCTCCGCTTTATCGGAAGGAATATCTCAGCTAAAGCTTTTCGCACTGTATCCTCCACCATGCCTGGACTACAGGCAACAGAGCGGCTCCTCGCCTTCAGCCTCGTTTGCTCCATCTACAGCGGCTTCACCACAATGGAGTTATTTCAATGGGCTTCGCTCAAGTGCAACCAATGGCCACCAAATCGAAGCCCAAGAGCTTTTTTCAAAGTTCAGGAGCCTTTGCCAATTTCCCATACCCACGGGAAACGAAACAGCTCTTTGGAATGTGTCGGTTGCACCATCAGCACAGCAGCCAGCAGAACACGCTGAACTGCCATATTTGCCAACTTCTGCGTCCACAAACTGGTATCTTCGGCAAAACTCAGCAAATAAACTTTTTCAAAGCAGCGGATGCCGCTGTTCAGCAAAATCTGCAGAGTGTGGGTCACTGTTTGGTTCGCTGCTGCATTGTGATTACTCAAGACTTCTCCGCGGGCAGCTTCCATCTGCCCCGGTTGTTTGGCCTCAGCACAGCCTCGCAATGGACCAAATTCCATCATGGACCACACAAATGCACCCAAATCAAAATAGTGGGCTTTGTATTGTCTGCAAGGCGCCGGTAGCCAGTTGGCTGGTGCTTGAGATGGCTGAGCTTGCAAAGTTTTTTGTGACTTGCGCTGTACAGCCAACAATGACGGCTGCCGGCTTGTCTCAGCGCTGGGCTCCATGGCGCGGCCTTCAATGGGAGGGGCCAACACCTGCACAATTACAATCGGCTTTTACTCATCCTTTGACATTGCGTAATTGCGCCAGGAGACTGACAGCTGCTTTGAAGTTGGCACTGGAATGGTCAGGCACTTCAGCATCGACAGTGATAAATCAAGATTCAGATGCGAGAATCTTAAGCAAATTCATGCACTACTGTGCTGTGCAGGATACGCTCCTGCAGCTGAAGGCTGAACTCGCTGCTGATTTGCAAGCCGAGCAAGGCGACGACGTTTCAGATATCAGCAGCTCTCCTGGCTACAACCCACAGCGCCACCGAAAACGCTCTCGCGGCAAAAATCGACCAGGCTCAGCCCTTTCACGTGCTCAAGTCAAGCGGTCCGCAGGAATGCAGCCGGCTGTCCAGTTCCGCCAGGAGCCCGCGCCAAGGCGTGTTCTCAGCAAGGTTGAGGCAGCTGAGGAGCAGCAAACACTACCCTTGCCTGTTCGTAGACTCATGCGTTACGACTGGAGATCTGGGGAGTGGGTTGCACGCGCAAAAACCACCCTAGGAGAGTTGGAGGTCAATGGCACCTCTGCTTTCATGGCTGCCCTCACACGGGATTACGTGCGGGCGGTGGAACTAAATGTGCAGCCCCATATGATGGAGCGCCAGCAAAAGTACTGGCTTGTATTGCAAACCAAGGAGCTTCAAGAGACATTTGTGGACATTGAAGGGCCCACTGATGCCATGGATGTGCGCTTGAAGCTCACTTGGAAAGGCCCCAACCCCGATGAGATCGGCGCCCAGTGCGAGCGTATGCCCCAGCACGACTTTGTGAAGATGGGCAACTGGGCAGAAATCACACGGGCTGCTATAGCACAGCGCATTCAGTACCACAACATGCTCCACTTCCCTACGCAGCCCCTGTGGGCCAGGGCGCTGCCCCCAGACACAGGCTATGAAGCTGAAAGCGAGGTGGACAGCGATGCTGAGAGCCTACAGTCACTGTCTGAGCCCCATGTAGCGGTACAGGCGGCAGACATTGCCGCTGCAGCTGAGAGAGACACCGAGTGGCAGCAGGCCACAGATGGCACTGTGGTGCAGCCTGTGGCAGCGGCGGCCTTTCTCCTGTGTGGCTTGGCTGATGGCAGTGACGACGAAGGAGGCGCCCCCCCTGGACAGCCACCACCGAAGACTGGATCCACTGCGGCAGCACCTGCAGCAGGTGCGCGGTCAGGCACAGTTGAGTGGGACAGTGTGGCACCCCTGTCAGCCCCTACTCCCCAAGTCACACCTGCCAGTGAACAAGGCAGGGAGTCACCAGTCAGCACGTCAGAAGCTGTTTCTGCCATGAGGGATCTATCTTGAATGTAAACGAAACACTATGAAATATTTAATTGTGTTGCTTGTGCTGCGTGTTGCCTGCTTGTGCGGAGCCCCCCCCCCTCGAGCGTAGGGAGGAGGGCATCATGAAGGGAGCAGCCACCACTGTGCGCGGGGTGATAGTAGTGGCCGGCGCCTCAGCAGCCATGCCGCTGGTGTCCACTTCAATGGCCTCACTCAGTTCCTCGGGCAGCTGTACACTGGGGGTGCCCAGCAGTGCGTAGTACCCCAGGAGGGCGACAGCCGCTGTCGCAGCCACGCCTACCCCCCAGGCTGTCCACCGTCCCCTGCCACTATTCCACCATTCCTGCGCGGTGCCCTCGTCGGTTTTTGGGGGTGGGCCCACTCGATCGATGGCCGCTTGGTGGTTGGCGACCTTCAGGCTGACCTTCGAGGCGATCACAGCGTCATCTGTGGCGGGCAAAGTGGGAGTGCGCAGTGCACTGCGGGGAGGGTGCAGCATTGTGAAGTAGTTCAGGCCCACGGCTGTTTGCTTGTGGATGCCGGTCACTGGCACGTGCAGGTATTGGGGCAAGTCGCCCACATTGGTGAACCAAGTGTCAGTGACTCGCCTGTACAGCTGTTTCAAGGCACTGTGCCGGCTGGCCCATGTCCACGCAGGCATGTCTTGTATGCTGGCCAGGTGTCCCCACACCTTGGCGTCAAGGGAGCAGGGCGTGTTGCCCATGAAGAACTTCTTGGAGCCCCCCTTGCGTGCGGTGGAGCCGACCCTGGACCTGTCAGGGCGCTGCACCATGAGCTCTGCTAAGCTGGCGTACGCTGCAGACGCTTGCAGCTTCACCCAGGGCAGGTCAGTCATGCCCACGGCCGCCAGGTGCGCCAACACCTCCCGCCTCCGCGCCCAGGCAAATGCATACGAGACGGGAAAAGGGGCCTGCCGCAGCAGCGCAGGCTTTGTGTTGGATTCATACACATCGTCCAGGGCATATCGGCAAAATAGCTGCGCATGAATGGGCTGTTGTGGTGGCAATGCCCGCCCAGGCATATCAGACAGTACTCACCAGCACATCCCCAAGCACCCGCTCAACAAGGGCAGAGAATGCAACGATTTGCGCCAAATGCTTGGATTCCAGGTCTGCATCTAAGCTTCGAGTCAGGTCACCCATCTTTGCAGAGCCGGCCAGCATCGAATCTGCCAAGGAGGCGCCGCTGCCATCCGAGGTGGTGCGCGCGATTTTGTACCCAATGCGGGTTGATCCAGCTAGATCACAGCCCTGCCGTAGCTGAGGAAGTGATCCTGTGCTCATGAACCAGCTATGGCCTGTATTGATGACCCTATATGGCATATTTCGCATCCTAAGCAAAGCCTGCGAAACGCGAGCGAAACGTGTGCGCAACAGCTGGAAATTGAGTCTGACAGAAAATCTAACCTGAGCTTCAAGAGCTGGTTCACACTGAATCAAAGCAATCACATTTGTGTCGTTTGCTCCGCCATCTTGTGTCTCAACCGGCTCGCTGCCGGCTGCTGTGCTAGTCTGCTTGTCAGCTTCTTGCGACATGGCCAGCAGCGAATGGGCGAATCAAATCGCTGCACCGCAGAAGTGGTGCAGGAGAGTTTGACCCTGTGCATTCAGTTTAGCTCCATGTAATACATGCATTTCTTATTTCTCAAGACCGTGTGTACGGCACCACACTCTGTTGTCAAGTTCGCATGGTTCATGGCAGTCCAGGGGGGGCAGCGGAAGCAGGGTAATCGCAAGAAATACAAGGGCAGGCAGCACAGTACCAGAGTGTTATGCGGCTGCTTTTCACTTGAGAACGTGCTGCCTGCTGCAGGTGGGCCGAGTGATGAGGGCAATCGCACTGGCCGCTGCGCGGAGCCAACAGCTGCCAACCTCGCAGTGTGGCCCAAGCAGAGCTCACCTGGCTGGTGGATACATGATACCAATACTGAGGAAATCTGCGGGGCGCCAACCAATGTGTGCAAGTGTGTATGAGTCCGCTGTGTCCCGCTTGCTGCTGTGCACTCGAGCCACCGGCTTGACCATCATGGCGCCAGTTTTGTCTGGGTAAACCAGCGCAAGGCTGAAGCGGCAGGCTCTGTCACGACAAGATGGATCTGCTTCCTTAATGAAGTCCACCACCTCTCTCAAACTTGTATCTGCCCAGACATACAGTTGCACTCCGCCTTCTGGGGTCGACGCAAATTCGTCGGATCTGCACATAATTGTTGATGCGTTGGCAATGAACCTCTTGCTCAAAAGATACACACGAATGAATCCTTCCAGACTGTGGGTACACTCTCAGAAGGCTGGGCGGGACCTGCATCGAAATTAGTCAAACGCAGCACCTCAAAGTGCGCGCTCGAGAAAACTCACGGCCTTGTGATCAATCGTCGGGAAGTCAACTGTTTCGGCTGCCATGGCGAGACAATAATCAAGCTCTAAAAACCTTGCGCAAACCAATTTTCGTTCCTTTGTTCTGTGTTCAGTTTTGGAGCGTGCACTGGCACGTCTGTACGTGCATGTGTCGCCCCGAGAGCAGGTAGCTGGGGGGCATCAAATTACACCTCGATGGCTTTGCCGTGCCTGGCTTGTGTTTAGAACCCGAGTTTCAGAACTATCACTTGATTAATTAATCTACTGGGCCACTTAGCTGTATTTGAACCCCTTCTTGCTGCACCGTATTGTCATCTACGTGCAGCACTCTGCGTGCGCACGCAAGCCACGATATCAAGCTCTGTGAGCAGACACAGGTTTAGGCCATCGTTCTGCATTGAACGAACATCACTTGATTGCACTGCATTATTTGCTGCTACAGTAATGCCACCACCTTCTTCCAGGCGTCGGCATCGACGCAAGCGGCTGGGTGACGATGCTGTCGAGGAGGGGGAAGGTGATGCAAAATCCGCGTCTGCTGCTGGGACCCAAACTGCACAAAAGAAGGCTGTGGCACCAAAGATTGCAGCAGTTTTTATTGAAGATGATGACGATGACTTGATGTCATTTTCAGCCCCCAAAACGCAACGGGCGCGCGGAACAAAACGAGGGCGAGGTTTTGGCACTCCCAGTGCTGCGGCAATTGCTGCCACCTCGGCATTGCAATCTGAGGATACAAAAGATGACAAGCCCGACAGCGTACAGTATTCCGCTGCTCACCTTGCTGGTCTCCGTGCTTCCCAAATGGTCCTTGGTGCCACAGATGGTCCATCGGCAGGGGCTGGGGAGAACGATGCTGCGGGTCAGGGGGACCCCCCTCCGGCCCAAGGCAGCGCTGCAGCCAGGCGGCCCATCGTGCCAAAAGACGAGCCCTGGCTGGCTACAGACGGCGCAGAGGACTCTCCTCTCGCTGCACAGCACCAGGCGGCAGGTGTGCTGGCTGCTGCAGTGGCAGGGACATCTGCACCCCGTCTTCCCCCCAGGGGAACCGCCCCCTTTGCAGCTGCCCGCACCGCACTGGACGCCGTGCCTAAGTACTTCGCCAGCGCCATCGCCGCCTCTAATGGGCATGTCTCCCAGGCACAGGCGCAGCTGGCGCACTTCCACGTCACCGCGAAGCACCTGCAGCAGGAGGACAAAGCAAATCAGGCGCTGCTGGGAAGTATGGCGGCCGCATTTGACTCAATCAGCGATGCGCATCGTCGCATGCAGTGCGCAGTCGCCATTGCACGGGCAGCGGCAGTGCTGCTGCTGCACGTACAGAGCACAGCAGGCAGCCTCAAAGCAGCGTACCGCGATGCAGCCCTCGCTGCCAGCACTCAACCGCGGGCAGACGAAGCTGCAGTTGCGGCGTCATTGCAAATGATGTCCAATGGAGCAGTGCCCGTTTCTGGCCCTTGGCAGGTGGTGTTTGAGCATGGCACCCCCAGCAGCCCGGCGCCCACGCCACCCCACCTTGATGGACCTGCGACCCAAACCCTGGCCCAGGCATGCAGGGGTGAAGTTGATCTGGTGCATGGCCTGGCTGCAGCTGCTGCTGTGTTGGAGGGCGCTGTCGCCGCCAGCAGCCAACAGGCGCTTAGCGCACCACGCTTGGCCGAGGTCGCTGCGACCTGCGCAAACCGCTTCCCGCAGCTGAAGGCGGACATCCTGGCTGCAACATCGCTGGACCGGGCGTTGTTGGCGCTGCGGGTGCAGGTGGACAGCGACATCGCCTCTGCTGACTCCTCCACAGGGGAGCCCCTGGGCGTCACTCAGGTGGCCGACGCCCCGGACACACTGGTGCAGTGTGCATTGCGCTTCAAGCAGCAAAACCCACGGGCGTATCACGACACTTACTGCAGCATGACCATGGGCTCGTTGTTGCACCCAGTGCTGCTCTTGCATAGCCTGTGCGGCTCTCAGGGCATCGCGGAGCTGACGGCAGCGCGGCAGACTGTCGACCATTTGCAGCACTGCGCAGCTGGACAGCACGGGCACAGCGGCACAGTGGATGAGGCCAATGACGACAGCACGCTTTCTGTGCGTGCCGTGCTGTCCGCCCAGGTGCGGGCAGCAGAGGGCTGGCTTAACCACAGCTGGCTGCCAGTCAGCGCAAGTAGCACACATGCCGCCGGCACTGCACTGCAGGGCGTCATAGGTGGCATACAGGGCCTGTCAGCAGCCGTGAGCTCCGTGGCGCCGTTTTCTTCCAGTCGTGATGCCCTCCTTCAGCGCCTGTCAGCTGGCGTGCTGGGGGGCGCACAGGCAGCGCTGGGCCAGCTGCATGTGCGCGTTGCGCTGCCACAGGCACGTGTGCAGCATGGGGCAGGCGCTGCTGTGTGCACCCCTTCTACTTTGGCTGGCGTGGGGGCTCAGCTGCAGCTGCTGCGGGGCACGGCCTTCCTAGATGGGCTGTTCCCACAAGCGCAGTTGCAGCTGAGAACACTGTGCACGGAACAAGTACTGGGAGACCAACTCTTAGCGATCATTACGGCATATGCACACTTTTCAGTGTCGATGGATGCCAGTGCTGGCATGGCCCCAGTGGCTGCAGGTGTTACAGTGCAGCTGGCACAGCAGGCAGCTGCAGCCCTGCCTGACAGCTGGTGGGGGGACGCAAGCTGCACGGAAGACTGGTCCATGGCACTAACTGCCATCGGGGAAGAGCTGCTGAGCCAATGCAGCGGTGTGCTCGTACATTTGAGGGGGAAGCCTGCAGCGTTACAATCAGCAAAGCAGTTGGCTGCTGCGCTGACAGCACGATCACCGCAGCTGGCAGCGAACATGTACAAGGATATCGAACAGCTTGAGTGATTTTGTATTTATTCTAAGATTTTACCTCTGGTTTGCATCAGCCGTCTCGCCGAGCTGAGCGTCAGCGTCCAGTGCAGCTGCAGCATCAACGACTGCAGCTGCAGGAACCGGGCGAGCTGGACGAAGCTCCCCTGGCCTGTCTACGAACTCAATAACTGCCATAGGTGCATTGTCCCCAGCTCTCCAGCCAGCTCTTAGCACGCGAGTGTAGCCTCCTGGGCGAGACCTGTGACGCGGAAATTGAGAGCACGAAACACTGTCGTTATGGCGGCCAGCACTCACAGATAGCGGGGACCCAGCACCGCAAAAAGCTTATCCACTGCTTCTTGCTCTCGAACGTATGAGGCAATCTGCTTGCGCTTGTGCTGAGTGTCTGCAAATTGCGTACAGACTTGAATTGCGTGCACACGCACACAAAGAGATATCCGCACTCACCTGCTTTTCCTTTTGTGACCAGACGGTCCATGACCCGCCTTAATTCCTTGGCCTTGGGAAGGGTCGTTTTGATGCGTTCGTGCTCAATCAGTGAGGTGGCCATGTTCCTGAGCAGGGTGACAGGTGAGAGCTGGGTGCGGCATTTGCTGTGCACGATGCCTACTCACCTGAACATAGCCAGGCGGTGGGACCATGTACGACCCAGTTTGCGGGTTAAAGTGCGTGCATTCTTCACCATGTTTCACCTGGTTGGTAGCAAACACAGGAAATCACAACTTCTGTGGTGCTCAGAGCTAGTCAGGTAGCAGACACTTCGTCTGCACCTCCAATTGTGAAGGAGAGAAGTTCCAAGCTGTTGGGGGAAACAAACCAATACAGATTGTATTTACTATTG
>Ga0307982_1001817_pt1 | contig 17344 bp, 18 predicted proteins | sample OrgLakmetagen989_FD_201847 | JGI IMG/M metagenome (GOLD analysis project Ga0307982, IMG submission 201847) | Saline water microbial communities from Organic Lake, Antarctica - #989 | ecosystem: Environmental > Aquatic > Non-marine Saline and Alkaline > Saline | place: Antarctica: Organic Lake... | reverse complement strand
TCTTGATGCAACCACGAATTACGAAACCAGTGAATTTAACGAACAAAAATGTGTTTGTCACGCCTTTTAGCTATTCACGTAGCATGACTTCGGTTTGTCGCGACAGCCGCAGTGTGAATGAGCATTCTGCGTATGGATTTAGTACGTACGGAACAAGGTACAGAGGCTCGATACTTGCTGGCACTCGCTTGGACGCACTTTGACCCTCACGTCTTTCATGGGCTAACACTCACTACAGTAGCGGCCGTTCACACAATTGGACTATTTGCAGACGACTATAGTACCCTTGAGAGACAAGATAGTACTGAACACGCTTCGATCCGGTAAGGAATTCTCAGAATTTGGCGTAGCCACCCCGTTAGGGGCCTAGTTTGAAAAAAGAAAAAAATGTTTTCTGCTGCGAGCTGCGAGAGGTACACTTCGTCCGTTGAAGGTGAGACACAACACCTCTTCTTTTTCTCGTTGTTGAAATCTTGACATTCTCCACAAGAAGATTGCTTGTCTTAGTTCAGTGTCATCAGAGCTCCTGGCTCAAGCGCGCATGCTTGCAGCTAAAGCAGTGGTGTTGCGGAAAAACGAGTGGGCATTACTAATCTGACTGACTTCATCTCTATCATTTTAGTTCCCCGGAATTTGGCCTCTAGCTAGCCAGCTTTTCTATTGTAGGATATTCGAACTCGAGTACTTTTCATCTTGTCACAGTTGGTTGAAGATAGGTTTGCTATTCTTCAAATAAGTAGAATGATCCTGGCTATTACCACTTTGGCAATTTGCACTGTATCAGCCAGTGCTCTGCTTACACCTGACTTTCGAAGACGGTTCCCCTTAGGGATCCGGCATAGGCAGGCGCAGGATAGAGCTCATATCTTCAAAGGTGTTAGGATAGCGGGCGACGCTTATCAGCCAGTGCCTTCGACAGAAGTACCAGGATCTTTGACTTCTGAGGCGACTTCAAGACCAGACGAATCTAGTCGAGTCACAAGAAAGCGTAAAGTCGCCCTGCTGATTGGTTTTGACGGTTCGCATTACTTTGGGTCGCAGCTAAACCTAAGCGACGAGGCTTGCCCCGCTGTGGAGAACATTGTATGGCAGGCCATGGTGGCTGCAAACTGCGTGCTGCCAAGCAACGCACACGATCCAAATAAAGTAAGCTTTGCGTCTGCAAGCCGTACCGATCGCGGCGTGTCAGCGGCGCGGTTTCTGATAAGCGCCAAACTAGAAGTGCCAAAGGGTGAAGCGACGGAGGAAGGCTTCGATGCTGACGGGCGAGCTAACGGCGTGGCAGATCGACTCAATGCCTTGTTGCCTGACGACATTCGCGTCTTTTCAGTGTGCAAAGTCACGCAAAAGTTCCGGCCTCGACCGTGCTGCAATTGGCGCGAATATGAGTACTTGCTGCCGCGAAAGCTCTTTGACGGGATGGGCGCTGAGGCTGGTGCCGAGGCAGCGATTGATGCGTTTGACCAAGCACTGAGAACCTTCGAGGGCACGCACAACTTTAACAATTTTTGCAAAGCCAAGAAGGTCGCTAAGCGCTTAGAGGAAGCGTCTTTAGCAGCGCAACTAACAAACGGTGGTGTTGAAGACGAGAGAGATGAAGAGGAAAACGTTGAAGAGAACGATGAAGAGGACGGGGCTGCGACACCACCTCAGCGCAGCGACAGCAAAGACGCGAGCAAGCCTAGCCCGATTCGTGGTACCGTATACGCTTGTGAAGTGGTCGACCGAAACTGGAAAAGCGACGACGGCAGCTGTGATGCTTTAGTCCGCGTGCGCATTCGCGGCCAAGCGTTCTTCTACAACCAAATCCGGATGATGGTGGGCGCAGCGTTAGCAGTGACCGTCGGTGGCCTCCCCTCGCGCACTTTAGAACAGCTGTTGGCGATGCCCACGCGCATTCAATTGCCGCCTGGTTCGCCGGAGCAACTGAGTTTCTACGCCATGGCCCCGGGCGCTGGCCTCTTGTTGCTCGACGCTGGCTTCGACCGGCACCCCAAGCAAAGCATTGCAACCGATGCTCAGCGCGCTGCTGCTCTCGCAGAGCCACCGGCCTTTGTGCTTCTCTCGAGTGACCAGGCTTCGCGCAATGAGGCCTGGGCAGAGCAACTGCGGGCACGAGTGGGGGCTGTCTGGAAGGAAGTGCCAGCGCAGAGACGGGCACTGGTGACAGCTGCAGCAGCAGCAGCTGATGACCAACCGGCGAACAAAGCAGCCCTTGCACAGGAGGGCTCGGAGCTCCAGTTCATGCCTCTCGAAGACGCTTATCTCGCTCGCATCAAAGCTGCTGCCGCTGCTGCTGGCCCTAGCGTTGGTGCAGCAGACGCTGCCTTCGAAGCTGACGCTGCGAGAGCGGAAGCAGCAGATGTGGCGAGGCAAGAGAAAGAAGCCAGGCGGCGGGCGTACGCCCTGGAAAGAAGTACCTCTCGCGAGGTCTCCAGCTCTGAGAACTCAGAGATGTCATCGCAACGGCGCCGACCGCCGCAGCAGAGGAAGCCAAAGCAGCCGCAAGGAGGTTACCTCCCTCATCGAGCGCTGCTACCTGACGGCTTTTCGACAGCTGTGGCAACGCATTGCCGACTCCCACCCGGCCGTGTGGTAGCAGACTTACAGCGAGGTCTGTGCGCTGCGATACTGCGCGGGGAAGTAGCGCATGATACCTCTACGGCAAAGCTCCTGAGGTTCGTCGACGAGGTTTCTCCGGATGCTCTCGTCACAGCGGGGTCAAGTGAACGCACTGCCTAGGTCGGAGGTCGGCCTACTGTCCTCTGATATGAACGAACTTTTATTTTTATAGTCCCTTTAACTTTAAGTGCACCTCAAGGAAAATACAGGGCGCGCAACTGCCGGCGAAAGCCACTTCTATTTAGGTTTTCTGACTAATTCTTTGAAGCGAGGAAAGGACTTCATACTCTTCGAAGGGAAAAAACCAGTAAAGTTTGTAAAGAACTTGACTTTCGATTTCGAATACAAGCAACAACAACGGGAATATTTTCCTAATAAATCCTGAATCTTAGGAAGTCTCAAAAGGATGTGCTCCAAACGCAAGTGCTATTGCCATATTCGCCATTTCAGTCCACCGAAATTTTGAATTGTGCACGTCTGATAAGTAATAAGCCAGTAACACAATTTGCAATCAAATCCGCCAGCTCGAATCGCACGCATGAACTCGTCGACTTGCGAGTTGTTCCTAGTATAGCGCGCCTATCTGCTAACGACTTAGAGTTCGCTTAACCGCTGTGACCACTGGCACCACTTTCCACTGCGCAGTAAGAGCTGTAAACTGCAGCTGGCGTGGAAATCGTCACAACGCAATGTTCCAAAGCGAAGTGACAGGACAGTTATTCTAATCCTAGGCAGCCTTTTCAGCAGGCCTTCTTGTTCTTCTGTTTGAAGCCTGGTCGCCGGGCGTTTGCATACTTACTTGCTGCGGCGTCGGAGATGTATCACCAACATCGAGAAAGGAAAAGCCACGTCGACGGACTTCATCGTAGGTAGCGCGAGCGAGCTGAAGACAATCAATACAAAAAGAATTCGTGTGAGGTTCAGTGCTCACAGAGCAAGCAAGGAGCATAATTTACCTGAGGAACAGCAGGGTCCTTTCGCAACGCGTTTACAAAGGTAAACAACACGGGCGCGAAGATGAAAACGAACAACGCTAAGAAAAGGTAGCCCGCAGTACGAAATTTATAGGACCGACTTGTTCCTATTTAAAAGAATAAAACGACTGAGAAGCGCTGAAATCTCAAGGAGGATGAGGAGACAAAGAGAGTCACCCTAAAACTATTGACTTAGCAGGCGTCTCGTGTTTCATATCTCAAGCCCACCATTCTTTCTGCCTCCTCTGCGTTTGGCTGCATCCACTTCACAGCTGAGGAATGCGACTACTGATGCGATGACTAAAAAGCGATAAATTGCCCGTGACCTAGCCATGAAAATTCACAACATTCTAACCAGGCTACCGAGGTTATGCTGCGATGTGTTATGGATGTTTTACCGTTCTCTATCGACTAAGTAGAAGCTAATAGGGCAGCTTCTTCCCAGCAGTAGCTTTTGAAACTTGAAACCGACAAGCCAAGGAAGGCAAGGTACATGGTACAGTAGTAAGGTACAGAACAGAAACACTGAAGAGAGTGCAAAGCTGTATAAAAAAAGAGCTTTCTGAAAAAATATATTTCCCCAATTTCCCTGATTTCCCTGATTTTTCTGTCTTGAAACACGAATTTTCTGTCACAAATTCGGTTTAAATGAAAAATCCAAGTATGGGAAAAAGCAACAATTTCGTTCCACTTGCCAGCCACGCACAGTCTTGCTTCTAAAGTTTGTACCACACATTACCAGCGAAACCTCGCAGAAGTAAAATGGCTGAGGCAAACGAAGACGAGCTCCTCGCGTATGACGAATCCGACGATGAGGTGCGTATAGTTCTTCCAACCGTTGACCGGAGGGGCGGAAGCGTATTTTACGCTGTTCAATTGTTCCACGTGTACTGACAAATTTGTTTTTTTTGCGCCAAAACTTCTTCAGGGCAAGACGACCACGGCTGCCGCGGCCAAGGGGTAAGAAATCAGCGATCCATTCTCTCTGAAACTTAATTATTCATGCTTTCTTTAAGGCACCTTTGCCCCCTACCCATCACATTCCTTTTTTTGTAATGCTTCCATCCCCTCATATACCCTTGCCCCTCTCTTCCTCCTCTACTCGTTTTCTCAGCGGCGGCCAATACGTCGGCATTCACGCCTCCACTTTCAAGGACTTTTTGCTGAAGCCAGAACTTCTGCGCGCGCTGGTGGACTGCGGCTTCGAGCACCCTTCCGACGTGCAGCAGGAGTGCATCCCCCAGGCGGTCCTCGGCATGGACGTGATTGCCCAGGCCAAGGCAGGCATGGGCAAAACCGCAGTGTTTGTGCTCGCGACCCTGCACCAGCTCGAACCTGTGGACGGTGAGGTGTCAATTTTGGTGGTCTGCCACACGCGCGAGCTCGCGTACCAGATCAAGGGCGAGTACGACCGTTTTGCCAAGTACCTTCCTGGCGTCAAATCCGAGGTGATCTTTGGTGGCATGCCGGAGAAGGCGCACATCGAGCTCTTCGCCAACAACTGCCCGCACATCGTGGTGGCAACCCCGGGCCGCATGAAGGCTCTGGTTGCAAAGGGTTCGGTCAAGCTGGACAAGCTCAAGCATTTCGTGCTCGACGAGTGCGACTCCCTGCTCAAGGAGCTCGACATGCGCCGCGACCTCCAGGCCATCTTCAAGGCGACGCCCGTGCAGAAGCAGGTCATGATGTTCTCGGCTACCATCTCGGACGAAGTGAAGCCCATCTGCAAAAAATTCTGCCAAGACGTGAGTAAACAACAAGCTTCCAGTACCAACTTATGCCCTGCGGTCGCCTGATTATTTCAAGTGGAGAGATCACCTTATACATTACAATTTGAGAAATATCTGCCGTGAAAAGAATTGCGGAATGCGGGAATTATTGAGCTGAAGTTCTGCTCAAAGTGCGAGCTTCCTAGCTGATAGCTCGCACCGTTCTGGCGAGGCGCCTCACTTACTTGAGCGCTTTGCTTCGAGTGGGGAAAGGCAACGAGGCTGGCTGCTCGAGATGTCTTGGACCCCACCAACACGGCCTTTTCTCGGTGCCGAGGCACCCTTGCGGGCCCTTCGGTAACTCTTGAAAGACTGGACACGTGAGCAAATGGAAAAGGTTGCCGCCTCAGTCAGGCTTTCTCGGTGCGGATGGACCTTTCTCTCTCTTTTGAAGATGAAGGGCCCGCGTGAGCTTGATCTGATGGGGTATGCGCCGTATCTATCGTCCTTGGCAGCTGAGCGCGCTTATCTCACGCCCTGGAAGCACACGAGCGAGGCCACTGGGCAATGTGAAGCACTTGGCTCCTTTAGATCGACCGTGAAGAAGTCTCTATGATTTTGCTTCCGAGGCACGGGTGGCCTTTCCCTCTCTTTTGAACCTCGAGTGCCGCTTTGGGCGGCCGACCACTCCTTGTTTATGCTCCCTCTTTTTTCACTTCCCGCCTCATTATTATTCGGTGTCAACTCTCGGCAGCCGACTCGCTTACCGTTTATCACCCCCTTTTCTTCTTCGCCATCTTGCAGCCGCTCGAGGTGTTCATCGACAGCACCAAGCTGACGCTGCACGGCCTGATCCAGTACTTCGTGAAGCTGTCGGAGAAGGAGAAGAACCGCAAGCTGGTGGACTTGCTCGACACCCTCGAGTTCAACCAAGTGGTCATCTTCGTGTCCAAGCCCCAGCGCGCCGTCGAGCTCAACCGCTTGCTCGAAGAAGTCAACTTCCCCGTCATGTGCATCCACGGCCAAATGAAGCAGCCCGAACGGTGAGACTTTCACACTTGTTCCTTTGACTGATACTTGGAGGAAGCTTGATATCACCTCACCATACATACCTTTTTATTTCTTTGCAGTCTGCAGAAGTATAACGACTTCAAGGAGTTCAAGAAGCGCATCTTGGTGGCCACGGACCTCATGGGCCGCGGCGTGGACATCGAGCGCGTCAACATCGTCATCAACTACGACTTCCCGGCGGCGGAGGAAGGCCGCCCAGTGCCCCAAGAGCAGTACCTGCACCGGGTGGGCCGCGCGGGCCGCTTCGGCACCAAGGGCCTGGCCATTTCCTTCATCGCGGACCAAAAGGACGCTGACGTGCTCGCGAATGTACAGTCCCAGTTCGAGGTCGAAATCCCTGACCTGCCAGACCAAATCAACATCAACGAGTACATGAACTAATGTGTTACTCCTTGGTTGTTGCAATTCAAAAAGAAAGAGGACAACAGAAACAGAAACGTGATAATCCCGATGGCGAGGGTCAGTGATATGGAGTGGCCCGAAAATTTTGCGCCGTACTCTAGTTATTAGTTTACATAATTCCGCACGGAGTTCACTCCCGATGAAATTTCTGAAATTCAAAAGTGCTTAACACAACAAAAACCGCATATTACATAATAAAAACGAACATGTGAATAAAGAAATTGGGAATTGAGAAAACTGGCCCCATGCCCATGCCCCATGCCCCCCAATGCTGGCCTATTTCGCCGGAATACCCGAATGGGGATTCAATTTCTATCCAAGTCGTTCAACTACCTAGTAAGACACTAAAACTAAAATGGCTGGATACTAAACACGTGTGATTACGATTTTACATAACCAGCATATGGCTCATGCATAACAGTTAACAGAAGACAAGGGCGCATACCCCCCTATACGTTCCCAATACAGGGCACATGCCTCATACATGGACATTCAGCTCTATGTGTTGATGTATTTGGGAGGTGTTGTGTGTTGTGTTATTGAGGAATTTCCCCTTTGTGGGGGAGGTTCGACTTACCGTATTAACGAGATTTAGAGAGCGGGCGATACGTTCATTCCGGACAATCGGCAGGATGGCCCTAGTAAACGCGACTTCACGTCGCAGTCTGGGATTATTGTGTGGTGAATATGGATAAATCAAGCGCAATAATTCGTGTGCCATTTGTTCACCACACTCCACGCGCTCGCTCGGCGCATCCACCACGTCCACCGAGCCCACTGAGCCGACAACTGCTCCTTCACCACACTCAACGCGCTGGCTCGGCGCATCCACCACGTCCACCGAGCCCACAAAGGGGAAATTCCTCAATAACACAACACCTCCCACATACATCAACAAAACCATGGAGAACGATCCATGTAACGTCGGGACGTTGAGAAATTACACTGCAGGGACGGGGGATAGGCAGTACACTTCCGCGCAAGCCAAGGAGCGGAACAGGCGGGCTTTTCAGCGCAGAATGGCGCAGACGGCGCCGAGGATTCATGTCGCCGAGCAGGAGACGTCCCAGATTTGTGGAGCCGAGCAGACGACGTCGAGGATTTCTGGAGACGGAGACGAGCTTCGGCTCCGGGCCGCGCTTGCTGAGCTCGAAGCGATGAGGATGCTTATGGCTCGCGTCACGGCCACTCTCCATGCACTTCAGTTCACTGTAAAAACTCCGAGGTGCCCGCAGCAACCACCCATGGACCCTGCTCTCTGCTCTCGCGGACCTTATAGCGTAAAAATCTGAGATGAATTACAAATCAGCAAGGGCCCACGAATTGGGGTGCTGTGCGGGCTTGATGTTGGTGCATGTGGGAGGTGCTGTGTTATTGAGGAATTCCCCCTTTGTGGTGGAGGTTCGACTTACCGTATTAAGTATTAACGGGATTTTAAGAGCGGGTGATACGTTCTTTCCGGACAATCGGCACTATGTCTATGTCTATGTCTACTGTATACTACATATGGTACACGGGGCATCGGGGTCCTAACTTCGTCGCTAGCATAGAAAAATTGGTGCACATGGTTCCAACAGCCAAACCAACTGCAATCCGGGGGATAGAGAGGTATTAATGTCCCGATAATCGGCATCTGCGACCTGTGCGCCTTCGCTGTGTCGTTTGTCGCTCGTTCATGCGCGGCACCTCAGTAGAGATGCAACCCGAGGGCAGTGCTTAGTTCACGTCCGGGCTCCGGATGGGCTGAGGCATTTCCTTCACCTCTGGGTCCTTGGCGGGGTCCCACACGTGCAGCTTCTTTTGGGATAGGTACCGGCCTTGGCCCGACTTGTTTTGCGCGTGGCCCGGGTGAACGTGGTACTGGTCCGGCTCGTCCGGCAGCTGGTTCACGCCACCAATCTTGTAGCCCCGCGCCCGAATCGTGCTCTTGTTCATGATAGGCTCAGTGGCGTACCCGGTTGCGTTGAGGCCTACGTGGTCGGTGTAAACCTGGGTGCTGTCTGCGCTGGTATCGCCTGCCACTAGTTGCGAAGCGGCCAGCTTCTCTTCGAGGTAATTCTGCGAAGAAGGACCTGGAGCGTCCTGCATTTGTGTGTGCCACCCGTGCCACTCGGGAGGTACCGAAGATACATCTGGGTTGTGAACATCCTTGAACTCTACCCACCGGTGCTGACCTGAGCTCAGCAGGAATATGGAGTCCTCCGGTGAGTACGGGCAGGTAACGACCTAATTACTGTTGTAGCACATCTGAAAAGAACTTGCCGCTCCTTACCGTGAGGATAATCCATGTTTTCGTAGTAGCGGTTACCGTTGACATCCTCACCCACGCAAGTGCCAAACTTGATCATGCCCATCTACCATACGGTGAGCACGCATTGTTGTAAGAGCGGCCGAGAGACTGTATACGGAGTGGTTCAGTCAGGGGGCTTACCGTATATGCCTGCACGATAGTGCGTTGCCAACCGTAACGCTTCACGCCTTCAGCCCATTGCAACAAGAGATTGCTTCCCAAGAAAGGCTTTTCTGACGGGTCCTGCAAGAAGACGCGTTTTGCCGTGAGAGCTGTATGCGCACAATGCTTACTTACCCGACATTCCTTTTGAATTAGCGCTTACCACAGAAGGAGTGCCCTGGGAGGGGGCCTCAATAGGAGCCCAGTTTTCAAACCCATCGTGACCAGCGTATTTGTAGCCCATAGCCCGGGCGGGCACGCGCGTTGGCGCGTTCGCCACAGCCAAGCGCGCAATTACGCGGAGGGACATTTTGGCTTAGCTCACTCAGTATATTTCGCCAGACCCCTAATTATACCGAATACCGTATAAAATTCTCAGTTGCTTCTCGCCGTCTTCCTCTTCTTCTGGTTGATGTTGACTTTTTCTTGACGCTTTCTTCAGCTTTCGTTTCAGCGGTACGTGGTCTATCCCTTGAACCTAAGCAACTCTGAGAAGGGCTAGGCTGCGCACATACATTTTCGATCAGATGTGGAAGTGTGCGTTCGCAGTTCCCATGTTTTTGGTGGGCGTGCCTAGTCCTGCGGCGTCATTTGTGTTGTCGCCGCATAGCCTTGCTGTTCCGAGGCACCTTTCGGGCATCTATGGCTTGCACAATTCTCGAAGAGTGCTCAAAGCTAGTAGCGGCAAGGGATTTTCTGAGGACACATTACCGGCTAAGGGAAAGAAGGGCAAGGCGAAGAAGAGCAAGAAAGCTAGTTTTGAACTCGTTGATATCGTTGACACGGTAGCTGGCGCTAGCACTTTCAAAACCTTCGCATCGGCTTTGAGCAATGCTGATTTGGTTGAGATGACTCTCAAAGGTCAGGGCCCATTCACAGTGTTTGCTCCTACAGACGAGGCATTCACTAGCCTCCCTGCTGACACTATGGAAAATTTGATGAAGCCAGAGAACAAGGCTGAGCTAGCCGCTATCCTAACTCACCATATTGTTCCTGGTGTCGCCAAGGCAGCAGTGGTGGCAACCATGAATGGCCAATCTTCGTTAACACTGAATGGCGCGAGCGTAGCTTTTGAAGTGCTTGATGGGAAAGTCACCGTGGGAGGAGCTACCGTGGTGGCCACTGATTTTTTGGCTTCCAATGGTGTCGTTCACGCCGTTGACTCTGTCATTCTGCCTCCAGCCCCCCCAGCCGTACCAGCGGAGCCTTCCGAGGCGCCCGCTGCGCCCGCTGCCGAGGCCCCAGCTGAAACTAGAGCTATTGAGCCTATGGAAGCCTTAGCAGAGCCTGTTGCAGAAGCTCCTGTGCCACCTCCTGCCGCGCCTGCTGCTGCAACTATTGAGCCCACTGTTGCGCCTGCTGCTGAGACCCCTCCTAAAGCACCTGCTGCTGAAACACCTGCTCAAGCACCTGCTGCTGCTGCTGCTGGTGCTGCTGAAGCACCTGCTGCTGCTGAAACAACTGCTGCTGTTGTTGAGAAGCCAACTGCTGCCCCTGGTGAAGAACCAACTGCGTCTCCTGCTGCAGCCAAGGCTCGCACGCTCGAAGATGACTTGCCGCAGCTCGAAATGGAGTACGAGTTAACGACCTTTGTGACCAAAGAAGGCGTCGCGAAGTCCGAGCAGCAGAGCCGGTTGCGGGCGGTGCAAGAGCGGCTCGCGAAGACCATCGAGCTCAAGGACAAAGTCGAGTCGATGTACGCCGAGGAGCTGACGATTGTGATGGAGAAGCTGGACGCAGAAGTAGCCGCAGAAAAGTCGCGCGGTGAGGACATCCAAGAGCTTACGAGCAAATTTGAAGCAGTGCTCGCACAGAAAGCTGAAGCAGTCGAGGTGAGCGCCAAATGTAGTGACAACTAATTGTCTAGACAAGTGCATGAGATTAAGTAACTTTCTCTGAGTGTTGGCCTGGCACGATTTGCATCATCCCTACTTGTTCGTCACATTTCCTACCTTCTCAAAATTTGTCCCTGCCCTCCATCAGCGCGACGAAACCTTGCTGGAGAACATGAAGTCGACTTTGAGCTTGATTCAGGAGTCCTCCATTCAGCGCACGCTCGAGTCCGCTATCAAGGACAAGGCCGCGCTCTGCGCCATCGAACAAGAACTCATGGCCAAGATGCAAGAATGCCTTTCGGAGCTGCAGGCTGAGCTCAAGGAGTCCAACGAGCGTGGCGCATCGATGCGCGAGGTGCGCGGCAAGCTCCCCAATCCATCGGATGCTGCAGCCGTGCGCTCGTATGGCTGGCAAGACGTGGAAGCGCTGAACGGCGTGCTGCAAGAAACGGCCGCGTCGGCTGTGAAGCGCGAAGCCGCAGTGGAAGCGATCAAAGAAGACTTCGCCAACGCCATGGACCGCCGTCGGTGAGCTGTTGTTGATAGGCGCTACTCGCTTCTATTCTTCGTAGTCATGAATTTAGATTTGATGCTTTTTTTGTTTATCTAAGTGCACCTAACAACTTCAATTCGGTCAGAGTTCATACTTTTTCTTCTTTTTCTTCGCATCTTTCATCGACGTTTTCTTTGTGCTTTTTCAATTCACAGGCAAGTGCTCTCTGGCGAGGTGCCTCCATTAGCGTCTAACCAGCCGAAACTTTCCGACGGGGAATCCGTTGACGTTTCGTCGGTGCGTGCTGACTCTTCAACGAGCGGTGCTACTGCTACTTCAGAGCGAAGCAGCAGCAGCAGCGCGATGGCCTCGGAGCCCCCGACAAGCGACGAGCTGGCAGCTGAGCTGACGGCCGCCGCGTCCGAGGTGGGCAGCATCGTGCTGCAGCTCGGCGCTCAACTCGCCGGCAAGGCCGCCAAAGTGGCGACTTCTCCGGAAGCCAAGGGAGCCGCAGGCAGTGCCGGAGCTGCGATAGGTGGCCTTCAGGCAGCACTCGCAGCAGCGTCGGCTGCGTGGGATCGGGCTATGGAAGACGCGGTGTCGAAAAATGTCGGCAAAAGTTCGCCCGAAGGAGCAGGAACAGGAGAAGGTCAAGCGCCGTCCTCGGGCGGTGATTGGTGGGTGAAAAATGCATGGAACCAAGTGCTCAATGACCCAGAAGTCGCCAAAGCACTCAAGGCCTCAACTGACGCTGCCGGTAACGCGGCCTCAGGCTTTGGTGCTGCAGGCAGCGCGGCGATCACAGGCAGCAGCGACGATGCCAGGGGCAGTAAAGGTGCCTTCGATTCGGGCGTCAGCCTCGCTGCACTGCAAGCGAGTATTGTGCGGCTCGCGAAAGTGACCAGCGCGGTGGCTAGCCGGGTCACCGGCAGCGAAAGCAACTTCATTCTGCCTCCTGGTAAATAAATAAAATAGGAACGGGACTGAGAGTAAGTCGCAGGTGAACCATGTAAGAAAATAGGAACGGGACTGAGAGTAAGTCGCAGGTGAACCATGCTTTTTTTTTTGGAAGAATTACTAACTCCTTGTGCTTGGAGTCGGCGTTTGGTTCGTCCAGAGTCCTCGTTGGGCGAGTTGTGATTCGTGAGTCGTAATTTTGACTGACGAGAACACGAGAGACGACGGCCCCACGTCCCAATGTCCCAACCCAGGGCTCTTTGGTCATCGGCCCTCTTAACCTATAGAAGTCAGTGAGTCCTTAGTATTTCTTAAAAACAGCAAGGGCATATAAGGTTCCCGTCTTCGTCTTCGAGAGTACTACGCGTTTATGTTCTGTTATCTGTTTCTGTAAGTCAAACAGTCAAAGCCCTTAGTTCTAGTTCAGTTGCAGTCATCGAAAACCCCCCCCCGGAAAATTGCTGTAGCGCATGCGGGTATAAGCATGAATTTCATTAGCGAGCGAAAGGACAACGCAACAAATTTTAATCCATTTAGCTAAGTAGGCACCCAGGTGCCTCCGACCAAACGATTACTAGCCCAAGCCTATTTGGTAAGCTCAGCAGAGATGCGGTTGATAAAATATCAATATTGAGTGCCACAACATGAGGCGCCACTGCAAAATTTAAATATACAGCGCGTCTGCAGCCCTGCATTGAGTTAGTGGCCGCCCATTGGCGAAGGAAGTCCATCGTACTGTGATGTGTCGTAGCCGAGTCGGCGGCGGATGGGCACCACGGTAACAGGCATGAGGATGCCAATGAAGCCGAGGAGGCAGGAGAAGAACACGACAGGCTCGTCCTCGACCAGCTTCTTGATCCACCTACATAAAGCAAGCATTGTAACTATAATGCCAAATATAGTCAGGTGAAAATTGTGCGAGAATGCCTACTATGCGGTTATCAGCTCGGGTGCACAAACTTACCCTTTGCCGAGTGCATTGTTGGTAACCTGCGCCATAGTCACCACCTGACGTATTCAAAGCAACCACGCAACAAGACAGTGCCCGGCAAGGAAGTTAGCCGAAGAAATTATAGCAAGAAGCAACATGCATATGCATAGTGTTTCTAAATGCTCGCTTATCATTTCGCGGCGATACATACCGAAGACCAAACAACGAAGGCGTGAGGGTCCTTCTTGGGCTTGGTCGTCGTAACGAACGAGCGCTTAGCGCAGGGGGCAGCCACCCTACTCGAAGCAGCACGTATATTCACAGTCAGTTGTGCGCAAACTTCAATGCATATTCGTGAAAGAAACGGGCATATTTTACCTCAACGTGTGTCGGAGTGCCATTTTACTATACTCTGATACTCTGTGCAAGAAAGCAAGCAAGACAGCAAGACAGCGTAAAAGAAAGAAGCAAGAGTAGAAAATATTAACACAACCCAATCCTTTCACAGTTACGAGCTTCGTCGTTCTCCCAAGCTCTCTTCAAACAGAAAGCCTGTGCTGTAGTGCTCCTCCAGCTCTTTGCTTTGATTAGAGAAGGTAAGGAGACTGACTGCGCGTGTTGCTGTACGGCTTTGTGTATACATTCATGTGGATATTCATTTTTATTGTTTTTAGTCTATGTTGCATTTGGTATGCCCAGCATTTTTTATATAAAGCACATGACAATATGACCTCCATATGACTGCTTCGGACGAGGCCTTAAACTGCGCATTATCTCTTTGAGTAGACTAAGGCAGAGGTTCATAGATATATTGCTGTCTTATATTCCACAGGAATCTTTAGCCGATATGATGGACGCGATTCTTGACACTGGCTCGAGGCATGAAGGGCTCACGAGCATGGTGAGATTACCCCGTTCACCCCTGCCGTGCCTACACCATGTATGACACTAAGCGTACTCACTCTTACACTATTCGTTTTCGCGCCGTTCTTTACACATTCGGATTTGCTTCGCGGCTTTAGCACACGTCGGACGCTACAACGGCCTTCATGGGCACCCCTTCAGGCTTTACCCTGCCCGCAGTGGCGGACCCCGCAGCATACTGCCGCAGCAATTTCACTGTTGGATATGGTACCGACACGGAGCAGTCCGTTCAATTTGCGAAAGGTACTACCACGCTTGCATTCAAGTTCAATGACGGTATCATTGTTTCGGTGGACTCCCGCTCTACTATGGGGCCGTACATTGCTTCGGGCACTGTGAAGAAAGTAATTGAGATCAACCCTTACCTTTTGGGCACTATGGCGGGCGGCGCCGCGGATTGCTCCTTTTGGGAACGCAACCTCGGCATGCAGTGCCGACTCTATGAACTGCGCAACAAGGAGCGTATTTCAGTGGCGGCAGCTTCGAAGCTGCTGGCTAACACCATGTTCCAGTACCGGGGCTACGGCCTGAGCATGGGGACCATGGTTACAGGGTGGGACAAGACCGGCCCGCAGCTTTACTACGTGGACAACGATGCAACGCGGTTGAAGGGTGACCTTTTCTCGGTAGGAAGTGGCTCCACCTACGCCTACGGCATTTTGGACAGCTACTGGCGGCCTGACTTGACGGTGGACGAAGCAATTGATCTGGGAAAGCGCGCTATTTACCACGCCACGCACCGCGACGCTTACTCGGGCGGCATCAACAACGTTTACCACGTGAGGGAAACCGGGTGGGTGAAAGTCGGGAGCTGGGATGTGAACGATTTGCACTACTTGTACGCGGCTGAAAAAGCTGGCGGCCCTGCGGTGAAGTTTGATGATGCAAAAATGGCCAAAGCGGCCTGGGAGTAGGGAGAAGGCACTCGGACATCCGCGGACTCGAAAAGCCATTGTGGTTAGAAGCCGCAGCCCGTGTCTTCCTAGGGCCCGTAATTCTTGAATTCATTTAATTATCGCAGCTCTCTTGTTACTTTGGATATCCCGTTTGAACTCGGGACTTATGAGTGAAGTGAGGAATAGTATATTTATTATTTATGGGCACGTGCATTCCGCATACCCGTAAATCGTATATCTAGCCTGGCCTAGTTAAAGCCATGTTATTGTTATCGCTCTGCGAACGCAAAGAAAGGCGAGTGCACAATGGCCTCAGTTATGGTGTACTGTGTCTCGTGTATCATGTGAAACGTATGAATGTTATGAAATGTTTTGGCTGCTTTTTCCGAGATTTCTTTGTTGTGTTTATGTTTATGAGTTTATGTACGCGGTTGATAAACGAGAAACTGCTGCCAATCATTCGCGGAACTAAAAATGTACCTTTCCTCTGGGATTTTATTGCGGCCCCATGTATGCTGCGAGTTTGTTCACGGCATCGGTAGTAAGCCCTATGAGCGCGGTCTCCAAATCCAAATCGGCCGAATCTCGGCTCGGATCCGTCACCATGGGGTCGCCTTTGTCACTGGGAGACTGCCGAGCTCCGAAGTTCGATGCTCGATACGACGCCCGCAGAAGCAAACCGCGTTCAAAGTTGCTGGTATTTCTGCTTCCACGAGATCCTCGTGAATGAAAATCCTCACCGTCGTCAAACACAGAAAGCCGCACTTGGCTCTCGCTCCGACGGTTGAGAGGCCCGCGCAAAGATTCAATTTCAGCTGCCATGACTGGGGCTACGGCACTCCTGTCGTTGACGAAGGTTTGTTTATGCGTTGTGCCTCACCGAAGATAGACCAAATTATGATTTGATTGCTGGTTTGTGCATAAGTAATTGATGGTGTTCTCTAGATTAGATTAGATTAGATTAGATTATACTCCCCAATTGCAAAGAAACAAGAACAAATAGCATAAAGCTGCGTTTTGATGAATCCTCCAGAACAAGTCTGACTGGGCTGAGTGTCCTTTTGCGTAATGCAATGTTCTTCTTTACTCCCATAAACCCTGTAGGCCTGTAGGACCAATTCTCGGAAGGAGGCATAGGTTTCGAGTACGTCCGCGATGTTGTCGATTGTCCGGTAAGAACGTATCGCCCGCTCTCTAAATCTCGTTAATACGGTAAGTCGAACCTCCCCCACAAAGGGGAAATTCCTCAATAACACAACACCTCCCACATACATCAACATCAAGCCCACACAGCATCCCAATTCGTGGCCCGTGCTGATTTGTGATTCATCTCAGATTTTCACTGGTTCCCCTTAAAGGGGCACTTTACTTTCCACACACCGAAGTTCTTCACCACAAAAACTCCATTCTCCCGTAGACATTCGCCATGTCCACGAGGTACAAAACTAACCTCTGAGCCTCCGACTCAATGCTTGGTAAGTTTTTCATCATCTGCCGCTAGAATATCTCGCACTCGACGTACCGTAAGTGCGGTTTCTGTCACGCCCTCATCTCGCCACTGTTAACAATGACCCAGAAGCCGGTATCGTTAATTTCTTAACCGCTTTTTCCGCCTTCGCGCCTGTATATGATCATTGAGTGTTTGCCGGCTCTCGTTGGGTACTTGCCGGCCGTTGGCAAGCTCGTCAGCCGTGATAAGCAAAAAACTTGAGGAAAACATAGTCACGGACGTGCCGTCACCCCCACTTTGCGCCGCCAACTTGCGTGTGTGTTCATTGCTCGCAAGCCGGTCAACCTCTGACTCGAATTCAATAGCCGCGAGTAAATACGCACTGTCAACGACTTGTCGTCGGACACCGTGAACATCATTTTTCTTAGTTACTTGGGCATTACCAACCACGCCAACCACTTCTGCACCCATGGTCTCGCTTGAGCTTAGACCTACATTGGCCCAAAACCGCCTTCGATCCTCAGAGCTCCATCCATTGTCAACCTCCACAACTGCTATACCACTCTCGCCGTCACTTTGGATTGCACATGTCCTCTCTTCATCGGGCACTGCGCTCGTAACCAGGCCA
>Ga0307982_1001815_pt1 | contig 17360 bp, 8 predicted proteins | sample OrgLakmetagen989_FD_201847 | JGI IMG/M metagenome (GOLD analysis project Ga0307982, IMG submission 201847) | Saline water microbial communities from Organic Lake, Antarctica - #989 | ecosystem: Environmental > Aquatic > Non-marine Saline and Alkaline > Saline | place: Antarctica: Organic Lake... | reverse complement strand
AAAAAGCACGTTATAATTGTTTCGTTTCTCATGAAACGGGCCTGTATGGCAGACTGAGTGTTTCTGTTTCCCAGGCGGAAACGAAGCACCTTGATTTTCAAGGTTTCTCCCGGGTTTCGTTTCAATTTCGCCCCTCGAAGTAGGTGACCCTAAGGGGCATGTGTTGAAAACTAGCCTCGATCAAAGGCAAATACGTCCAACAATGTAAATTTGAATCTAATGTGAAGTTCGCATGCAAATTTATGGCGGTCACGTACAAATATTAATATTTCGCCTGTTCTCTGCGCCTGCCGGTCTCACCTGTGACGCCCCACATACCGGAAGATGGAAACGAAATATCCAACCGGATTGCTGGAGAAACGGCGCGCGGAACCCTAATGTTTCGTTTCTCGAAACCAGAAACGCCCAGGGCGGCACTTCTTGTGTTTCTTAGAAACGAAACACGCGCAAAATCCGGGTTTGTTTCATATGTTTCCATTTCCATGTGTTTCGACTTCTACCAACAGCTAGCCAACAAACAGCACCAGAGCCTAGCTAGCTAGCTAGTAGAGCCCAGAGCTCTACCTACAGCCTACAACCAAGGGGATTGCTACAACTCCTTGACTTCTGTAACTTCTGTTGGAGTGCGCTCCTACTTAGCTTCTGGCTAGCTTGGCGCGATGTCTTCTTCTCTATCTTGTTACAATTGCTAAAACTCGTGAAACGCGCTGTTTCGCCTTATTACTCGGTGTAATCTTGTAAGACTATGTTTCACGCAAACGAATGTTGTGGCAGCCCAAGGTTACTAGGCCGAGCATGCGCAGGAGCAAAGACACCTCAACTGTCCGTGTCACCGATCTCTAGGCGTTCCCTTAGCGCAAGAAAGTCTTCTATGGAGGCCCGCCAATTTTCTGCAGCTATTGATATATCCCAGGGAAACAATTTGATTTCAGGGCAATTGCAACAACGTTCGCCTGAAGTTGAGCTATCTATTTCTGGAGCTAAACAACCGGCCATGGAGCGACGCCGTATGGGAGATGCACCACGCCCTTTCGAACCAGCATCGACGACTGAGACTGTCAATAACGACAACGACTTTAACCAAATGATCACTTCAGTCGATGCCCCAGTGAGTACCGTAGTGCGAACTAGTCTGCCCCCCATCGCAAACTCAGTAGATCAGACCCCGACCGCGAGAGTGCAAGCTAGCGGATCAGGTGCGTCGCAAGACGGGCGGTCGCGAAGAGGGTTGCGGGCGGCGCAATCCCTTGATGCAGGAATATCAAGCCTTAGGAGTGGGGCGAAGCGCGGGCGGCAGGTGACTCGAGTAGCGAGAGTAGCTGGTGGGCGACCTAACGCAGTTGAAACGTCTCTCGTTCGGAAGGTAATCTCTGTCCTATGAGTATAGAGAGTTGAAGCTAAGGCCATTGTGATTCAGTGTTGCCAAAAGAACTATAGGATACCTTCTCCGTTCAACTTTATTCTCTTTCAGGCTCGTATTCTCGACGTGGACCATGAGGCCATGCGGCAGTTGTGCATGGAGCGTTCAGCCAACGCGATGCGCGCTGCTGCTGATAAGGCCAAGGAATCGCTAGCAGCGGAAGCCGCCAAACGCAACCAAGCCTCAGCAAAGCGCCGGGAAGCTGAAGAGGCGAAAGCCCAGAAGCGCGCTGAAGTGTACGCGACCAACCGTATATTAGCCGAGCTGTGGCGACGGCGGCTGAAGCAGGCCAAAGCTGACTTGAAAGCGCGACGGGCAAGCCAATCGCATGCTTCTTCCGCCGAAGGGGAGGAAGAGGTCCCTACAGGGACTCCAGCTTTATGACAGGAAACTTGAATTATTTTTCATACGGGTGGTTTTCAGACTTGTCTGCTCTGGTGGTGCGTTGCGAGTCAGAAGTTAAGGATGTGGCTTTGAGGAGCGCAACTCGTGAGCAGGGTTGCGATTCCCGTTTCTGCGGGGTTCCTGCGCGAGGGCTAATAATTTTCCGCGGGAATCCTAACATAGCCCGTCTGTCTGCCGCGAGTAAGCAGCCCTATCCTCCTATCCTAACGCCTATCAAGCACCTTCTCTACCCTCTCTTTGACACTAGGTAGTCACCAGGTAGTTTGAGCTCCCCGTTCTGTTCTTTGCCTCACTCTAGACTCCTGGTGTGGCTTCTTGATATTATCGAGCACTTCGGAAAATAGTAACTGCAAGGCGATTGCTCTTACATTTACTGATCTACACTTAAATTTTTGTTCTTGTTCTTGGCTGTCTCAACAGCACAGACCCAGAATTTCAAACCCTAAACCTTCTTGGTAAGTCGCTTGGGTGCTTGGGTTTGGGATTTGGATAAAATGAGACCGTCGCCATCCGACGAGGCTTCGTAACCTAGTCTAGCTATTGAACTTTTAATATCAAGCGACCATGGGCAAAGGTTCTGGTAAAGGTCGATCAGATGCTGATCTCGAAAATGGGCCAAGTTCATCGGACAGTGTGCAGAACTCCAGGAAGCAAGCTGCCGCCGAAGAGGACGAAAGGTAGAATGCATTTAAGCAGAGCACGCTCTTAAGCATCCTATCGTACATGTTTGACCCGATATTATGTTCGAAAGTTTTGACTTGATAATGTTTCGAGTGGGGCTCATATGGTGCTATGGAATTTGCAATCAGGTTCTGGAACGTCATCCTGGGGTTGCTGCTCTTCTTGGTGTGCCTCATGCTCTACAATGAACTCGTGCGGCACTACACTCACCGTCAACAGGTGACATACTCGCACGATCATGTTTACCATCCCTTGCTTCAAGAACTGCACTGTTCTTTTGACCAAAGCAATGTTTATGTTTGGTTTTGTGGCGTGATTCTTGTAGGTGTTCTGGGACGACCATTACTTGGCAGCTGTCCGAGGAGACTCCGAGGACTGGAAGTTTGGGTGGCGCCTCGAGGACTTGGAGCAGCGAATCATGAGCCAACGGGACTCTCTGGTAAATTTCCTAGGGTTCTGCATTCTTGTACCTATACCCGTGCACTTCGTTTCTTGCATGGTTTGTAGCTGCACATGCAAAGGGGTCCTCTTCTTCATGTCGGCCTTTCTGCATGTGTGCCCAATATGACTAGCCTCTAGCGATCCCCTCGTATTCAGGCTCAAGTGAGCCATTGCGAAATATAACAACACAGGTGGTCGAGCAGCGCGTGCTCGATTTGGAAAAAGGAGGCTTGCTGACCCAACTGAGCCACACCTGGCACCACCAGCGGGACCCTTCTCCGTCCTCGATTCTCGCCACTAGCGTAGAGACGGACCCGAGCAAGCGGCGGCTCGCAGCTGACCTCTTTGAAGTGGTCGAGAATAGCACTGCCTACCACACTGTGACGTGCTTAGCGCGCCCCGAGGACTCGATGCTTCGAGTGGGGCCCGACGACTTCCGCGACGTTGAGTCGGACCGTTGCCACGTGTTCAGCGCCAAGACTTCGTCGTCGTCGTCGTCGCTGCCTGGGGCCACGTCACCGCATGCGCTCTGGGAACTGGTCGACCTTGGCAACGGTGCCGTCGGGTTAAGAGCCCTCTCCAACGGCAAATTCCTCAAAGTAGTGCCGCCACGCGCTGACGATTGGAACGCACCCTGGAAGGTGGAAGTGGTGAGCAATCTCCCAGGCCTCGCCGAGAGGTTTCAGCTCAGTGGGAGTGCTGCGGTGACTACCGAGGGAGACACGGTGCCGAGCAGCAGCAGCGGCGGTAGCACTGCTGGCATGTCTACCGTGAAGCTTTACTCGGAGTTGATGCACGGTTACTTGCAGTGCAGTGGCACCGGCATGGCAGAGGAGCTCAAGGGTTTTCCTGGAGAGACGCTCTACGAGGAAAGCGACGTGTACCACTTCGCCCTCAGCAAGGCATCCCCCCAGGAAGTGGCGACTTCACGCACCTTGCGAGCAGCGAGCCGCCACGTGGAGGCCACGCAACAGGGCCAAATCGCCACTTACCTGGCGCGCAAAAAGATGGCGGGGTCTCTTCCTAGGCCCGGGAGCATGGGCGGCAGTGAGGGCAAGCAGCCAGGGTTCAAGGTGGCGCTCTGCGTGCCCATGACCTCTCGCGGCACCGACATGGCCTCGGTAGACCAGAGCCCCTTGTGGTTCAACCTCTTCGCCAGCTTCATGGAGTCCGTCGATTGGGCCACCAACCCCCATTCCTTCACCTTTTACGTGGGGCTCGACCGCGGCGACCCTCTCTACGACACGGGCGATGCCTGGCCTTCGATGCGGGAAGCGTTCGAGAAAAACACGAGGCGGGCGCTGGCGTGGCTGAGCGAGAGCGACACTGCAGGCAACGCCACGCAGGCCTCGGTGCAAGCGCAGCAGGTGCTGGACCGCATGTTGCACCTCAAGTTGATGGACTTTGGGGACACCGCCGGAGCCCCATCTCAAGTGGTGGTGGGTCTGGCGCAGCAGGCATACGCTGACGGTTGCGACTATTTCTTTCAAGTGAACGACGACACGGTAATTGTCAGCAAAGGCTGGGCTGATTCTTTCATCAACGAGCTGGCCTCCAACCCCATTCACCCTAACCTGGGCATCACCGGGCCAGTGGACACCAACAACCCGCGCATTTTGACCCATGCTTTTGCCCACCGCACCCACGTGGAGCTGTTTGGGTTCTTCTTCCCCAAGGCCTTCAAAAACTGGTGGAGCGACGACTGGATCAGCACTGTATACGGGTCACTGCACACGTTCCGGATGGCGGAGGTGCTGATCACCCATAACGTGCAGTCCCAAAAGACGGGCAGCTTTCAGCGCTACGAGGTGAATAACGCAGACCAGCTGCAACTAGACGTTGAGCTCGCGAGAGGTTTCGTGACGATCAACAAATGGCTCATTTCTAAGGGGCTGCCGCGGCTTCCGCTGCCGAATGTTTGTGGATATTCCCCTCTCATGGGTAAGCTCTATGGGCCTCTCATGGAAAAGGGCTTGCAGTTTTCGAGCTAAGGAGGCCAAGATGGGCTTTTGAATTGACGTTTCTCGGTTGTCTAGTCTAGTCTAGTTAATACTCTCCCAAAAACAAAGAAAGACAAGTACACAACAGTCACAGAGGCACATACACATAAAGAATGCACTTGAGCTGCAAATGCGCTATCGGTTGCTCTACGTTTATTGGTAATCAATCATGGAAGTAAGAACACCTAGAGCGCAAGCGCCTGGGCGTTTAGAGTTGGATGCATGAACGATGTTATGGACGGAAACTTGAGGTTTAGCAAGTTTGCCCCACTCAACGCTCGAACACAAACACAAAATCGAGCATGGGCAGGGCTTCTTGCTTTTTCCCCTGTAAATGATTATGAGGGCAGGATAGGAGGGCCGGCGTCATTTCGAAATCCTAGCTAGTCCTACCCTACGCTGGCTTCTTGTCTGTAGCGCACAGCTAAAGGGAACGCTAGGGTTGCTAACGGCCTTTGCGTCAAAACACTTTGTTGTTTCAAAGACAGGATAGTGTGCTCATGACTCGGTTCATTGGATCGCCCTACTTCACGGATGCGTTGTCGGAGCGCCGCTACTTTCGTGCATGTGTGGTGGAAGGTCTTCGATTGAATCTTGGAGACGTCGTCGCTGTTGAGGTGAAGAATTCAGTGCTTATGTATAGCCAAGCGTCGTGGCATTACCCGTTCCTCTCACCAATGAGCAATTTCTCTGTTCGCTAACTAGGTTGTAACTCTAGCCAGGCTTCGTCCTCTATCGCACATATGATACAACTTTGTTTTGTCATTCGGCATATCCTTGTTGTCAGGTGGCATCAAATGACGAGGAAGGCGTGGAAATAAGTCACGGAGAGGTGAATGTTTAATGAAGGAGAAACTACTGTCTTGGAACGTTTAATCAGTCCTGGTATCAACCAGTGTAACGCTCACACTCTTTCGCTGTTAGGTGGTGCATCTTTTTGAGGAAGGAAATGCAGAAGGTGAGTACGCTGAGGGAGGTGGAGCAGAGGTGCGTTGGGTGCAAAGCCGCAGTGAAGTAAAGCAAGAGTCGCTCAAAGGGTGCCCGCCACCGCTTCCGATGTCGTTACCTCGCAATCAACTGAAACGGCTTGGCATGAGCTCCTCTCTCGCAGTGGCAGAAGCTTGCGAGCGGTTCTTATCCGACCAAGTCGACGACATTCCCCTGCAAGCTGTAAGATTCTCTTCGTGCCATTCCTCCGTTTTCATGAGCACCACCTACTGTGTGCGTTTACTGTGGCAAATCCTCTCACATGCATGAACGCTCTGTATACCCAGGTTGCCTTCGTGGTAGTCCTCACGTCTCCGAAAGCATTTCCCAGTGCCATCGCCCGCCAACCCAATGGAATAGCCCCCGCGATCACTGCCCGAAGCATCCTTCGAGAACAAAAGGCTGGCAAAGAGGTTGGTGGGAAAACAAGCCTAGGAGCGCGGCGACAGCGGCCAGCCAAGTCCGAGGAAGATGAGGTCGAGAAGTCAGGTTCAAGCGAGGATGGTTGGTCGAGCGATGAAGATGATGGTGCCGAGAAAAGAGGCACACGAGACGGTGACGAGGAGGCAGAAGAAGTTGCAGCGGTGAACCGTGTGTTTTTCTGCGCTCGGCAATTTCTAAAGGCCAGCCGCCGTTTCCTCGATGTAGTCATCGACGACTCTGTGAAAGGTTCGGGTGAGCGGCGGTTATATGCGTTGCCTCAGAGCGCGCACGAGGCTGCAGCGGCCTACGATGAAGAAACCAATGAAGGGCAAGAGCATGAGGGCGGTGACGACAATGAGGGTGAAGATGAAGAAGTCATCAGCGATGCTGAAGATAGTTCAGGTCCAGGGGTCGCAACAGCATCGGGGCATGCGAAGAAGAAGCGGCGGTTGAGTGCGCCTTTAGGAGCCAAAGAATCGAGGGCCCTGATGGTGGAGCCGCTCACGGATTGGGTGAATGCTTCGCTCTCAGAGCAGCGCAAGACTTTAGGGGTCTTTAACCTCGCCCTCGATCGCCTCACTCTATCGGCCGTGCCCAAATCTCTGCCGTGTCGCGAGAACGAGCGGTCAAAGATTGACAGCCTGCTCCGACGGGCGGTGTGTGGGTCGGGCGGCGCTCCTGTGGTGTACATCAGCGGCATGCCAGGCACGGGGAAGACTGCCACCGTGAGGGAAGTGGCGACCGCACTCAAGGCGGAGGCGCGGCTTGGGAAAATCCCCCATTTTACCTTTGTAGAGCTCAATGGAATGCGACTGCCACAGCCCCAGGTGTGTGTTCAAGAGATTGGTTTGAGGTGCTACTGTAGCTTTTTGTGTCCATGGGAAAGAGCTGTAAGCATAACGGACCTGTAGTGCTAGTACTAGCAAAGCGATTTCAAGTCAATCTTTCGCAGTGGCCCTGTGTTGTGGGGTGCACATTTTGTCGTTTGCGTAAAACCATTTCTTACTTGAGCAATGGAGGTGAGCTTGCGTATGTGCAAACACCTATTCGCAACCACATTAACAACTGCATGACATGTGTGCACAGGAAGCGTACACCGATCTGTGGGCATCTCTGACGGCCAGTCGCACGAACGCAGGCGCAGGCGAGCGCTTAACGCACAAGAAAGCCTTGAAGAAGCTGGAGCAGCGCTTCTCGTCGCCGTCTGCTCCCTCTTCGTCAACCTCGAGTAAAGCAGCTGCTGCTTCATCGTCGTCCGAGCAATCACCCATGGTGGTGCTCCTTGTCGATGAACTCGACTATCTCGTCACAGGCAATCAAATGGTAAGCGTGCCTTCTCAGGAGGAAAGTGTTCTTCATTTAACACCCGTGCTATCAAGCGCATGAGACTTCGAGCATCTCTCATTTTGGTGCCCATCTCTCATTCTGGTGCGTGTGCGTGCAGGTGCTGTACAACTTGTTCGATTGGCCGTCCCGCCCCGGTGCTCGCTTGGTGGTCGTGGGGGTTGCCAACACCATGGATTTGCCGGAGAGGCTAGGAGGCAAGATGCAGTCTCGGCTAGGCTGCGAGCGCATTGTGTTTCAAAGCTACACCCGGCAACAGGTCTAGACTACCTAGAGGTTGCTCCCAATTCTCTCGTGGTTGAAATAATCCTCTTTCCTATATGATACATGATTACACTGCCTCGCTATCATACGCTCACATCTGTTCTGAATTGATCACTTAGGTGGAAATTATCGTGAAGTCCCGTCTGGGCGAATTAGCCGGAGTCTTTCATCCTGACGCGATCTCTCTGTCGGCACGGCAAGTCGCGGCCTACAGTGGCGACGTCAGGCAGGCTTTGCTCATCTGCAGCCGCGCTGCCGAGCGCAGAAGAACCCTCCTCGTAGCCGATTTAGATGCACGCGTCAGGGCTGCAGCTTTGAAAACCGGTGCTGCAGTGAGCAGGAGCGGCATCAATAGCAGTAGCGGCGGTGGTAAAGCTCCTGGTGCATTATCGCCGCGGGTGGCGATTGAAGATGTTGTAGGGGCGCGAGCGGAATTGAACGACAGCGCACACATGCGAGCCCTCCGAAGTTGCACTTTTGGGGAGGCATTGTTGCTGGTGGCGCTCGGAGCTGAATTGAGAGCGTCCGGTCGAGAAGAAGTCAAATTCCAAGCCATAGTGGACAAGGTATGAGAACACAGCTACCATAATTGGAGGAGCATTTTGCAAGCACTATGGACTTCGGTCGTGACTTCCTGGCGCTTACCCCCGCCTTCAATTTGCTCTCACTTGGCCTCCAACTTGTACTTTTGTCGTTGCTAAAAGTTCAGATTGTATTATTTTTATTTACCATGCGCTTCGATTGTGCAGGTGCGCAAATTTTGCGTGCTGGAGTTGAAGCTGGTGAAAAAGTCACTAGGCGGGCCTCCCTCTCTCGCGGAGTTGCTCGAGATCGCCGAGCGACTGCACGAAGCTCGCATCGTTCGCGTCGCTTATCCGGGCCGCAGCGGAGCCAGCACCCTCGCGAACGAAGGCCACCTCCCCTCGCAGGCGTTTTACGTGGCCGCAGCCCAGCGCTTGCCTCAGATCGAGCTCGCAGTGGGAGACACGGTGCTCGCTCGCGCCCTGGCGGAGAGCCACAAGCAGTTATCAGATCGATTCTTTCCCGTCGACGAAGACGGTGTGCGATTCGGCTGATTGCCTTAATGTCCCTGTGATTGGGAACGCATTTGCCAAATACCCGCAAGGCAGCTGCATACGATGCTGATAGCTGATAGCCGATGTCGCCTTTGTCGCGAACTAGGACCACGAGAGCCATGCGCGTTTCAAAATTATCAATAACTAATCGAGTATATATATCGCCCCCCTTTCGTTTTTCGTTGCCTCTTTAATTATGTGGCCTTTTTGTTGCTTGTGAATATAACTCTCTGGGCGCTTATATATTTCTGAACTGATTTTGAATTAGAATTAAAGCAACTCAGCAAAAATTAGGGACTTACAAGTAACTTACAATAAGGTACTGCCTCATTGGCTCCTAGCTCCTAGAGATGACTATTAGCTACGACCTACTGCTACTTGACCGCCCCAACTTATGGAAGAGAGCCACCCGTGACCCGTGTGGCGTGTGGTATGCGCGTAGTGCATTATCGATATCGATATCGAGGCAGCTATAGCTATATGGAGGTAGGAGTAGGACACGAGTGAAAATAGTCGTGGAAACACGGCGGAAAGCCAAAGAGCTTTTTACAATGCGGCTTTCTTCAAATACATGCCACCCAAGAACGTGAGCCAACACCTCTTTAACACGCGTGCTCTCATCGGCAGTCCCATAAGCGAACCTCCATGTCTCTTCCAGATGACACAAGGCGGCCGATGCCAGGTGCTAGGTCAAGTGACGTCACGAAATGGCCGTGCGAATCATCCAGGGACCGCAAGCAGCGGCGCTTTCGAATGTCCCAGACTTTAACGGCACGGTCATCGGCACAAGTAAACAAGTGCCTAAAGAAGGAAACACAAAGAATGGAGAGGAAGTATAAGATGTATAGCCCGTGTGGAACACAGAATCGTATAAAGAAAAGATCTAGCTCCATTTGTTTACAGTAAAACCGTGGCTAACCTTCCATCCGGATGCCATATTAGATCGTTGATCCAGTTGGTGTGCCCCTCGAGCGTGAATAGCAAGCACCCTCGAGTCACATGCCAGACGCAAACAGTGTTGTCCCGCCCTGCGCTCGCCAACAGAAGCGCTTTGGTGTCGCTTCCTCCAGCCTCGGCACTCGTTACGTCAGTTGTCTCCACCGGCCCATGACTGAAAGCTAGAGCCTGCACGATGTGCTCGTGGTGCTCGAGCGAGGTGGGGCCATTCCAAGTCCCTGTGATAGTCCCTGTAGACCACACCTTCACGCAGGTGCTGTTGCCCCCGCACGCCAGCCAGGCCCCATCGGATGACGTCGCCACTGCTCGCACCCAGTCGTCTTGCCCTTGAGTCTTCACACAATAGCCCGACTGTGCATCCCACACCTGGATGAATAGAAAGGTAAGTGCGTTTATGAAGAGAAAGAGATGGTCGAGCGGCCAGATGTTCCCAGAGATTAAAGTAGGTACATTAGAAGAGCATGAGGAAGCCTTAGATAGGTATCTCTCTGCACAACCATGAGATTGTCACGAAGTCTTGTAACATACACCAAACAAATTATATGAATAGGGTTATCCTAGAACAATTTCCAAAGCCTGCCTTAAAGTTAGCCACATTAAGAGTTGCATTTTTCATGAATATACCTTGAGGCTCTGATCCCGGGAGCACGATATGACCTGATCCCCGCTCGCAGCCCAAGTTAGACCACTGATAGTGTGCTCGTGCCCGGACAGAGTTCTTGTGCAGACCCATTGGTCTTTGCAGGCCCACAGTTTAATGGCGAGATCCGCTCCGCCTGAAGCCAGCCATGCCCCAGTGGGGTCGAACGAGAGGCAATGCACCGCTTTGGTGTGACCCCTCAGAGATACCTCCAGTTTGCCACTCTCAGCGTCCCAAACTTTCACCTGTTGTTCATTAAATAAAAACCAAGTGTTGTCAATAAAGAGTACCTGGCAAAGGCCCCTTCTTAAATTTATTTTCAATTCATCTCTAACACTGGAGCATAAAACACATCATGCGCTTACCGACGAGTCGTCTCCAGCTGATGCCACAATGCCAAAAGTGGGGTGGGCTCGCACGCAATGTATGCTATCGCCGCGGTGGCCCTTTAATTGTATAGCGGAAGGAGCCACAGGAAGCATTCGCCCGCCAGCAGTGCGCGATGCGTTGCCCGTCGTTGGCTGCGATGCCTGAGCCTCAGCTGCAGCTCGTTCTGCAACCTCAAGACACTTTTCCAGCTCCTGCACTTGCTTGGAGAGCCGCAAGACTGACGTCCATTTCTTCGTCAGCAAGCCTTTCTCTGCGACCAGTTGAATGAAGAGAGGAGAGATAATGAAGGCTGTAGCAACTACAAAAATATCAAGAATAGCAGCAACCGTCGACTGCACAAGATGCATCGAACTCTTTCCCAGCCTCCAACTTCCTTGTTCAGACCCGTCTTAGAGCCCTCATATCTGACAATGCTATTGTACCTCTGCCAGAGCTTTCCGCTGGCAATTGGGCCTCACGCTCAAAAGCAGCAGCTGATTCTCGAAACTCGGGATTTGAGGCCAGATAGTCAAGGATGGCTGCTTGCATTTCACTAGTTTGGCGGGCGGTAAGATAGCCAGCCATTGTACTACCTTAGTAGAGCTCAACAAGTTTAGATCTATAAGGACTTAGTGCAGCACGCTTCGCGATTGATAGCAGCTCTACTTTACCGCAGCATTTTCCAACAGTTCTATAGTCATGCTTGTTACTTGCTACTTGTTGTTCGTTCTTCGATCTTCGATGCTGCTCCAACAAAACGAGAACGAGAAAAACGAGATGATTAACCCCCAAACAGGGGATATCGGTTCACTTCCAATGCTGAGGAAACGTAAACCTGCGAATTTTATTGATTCCATTGATGTTAGAAAAAGTCGTTGGACTTCGAGACTTTTCGATTGCTCACAACAACTGTTTGCCTTCGTGCATTGTTCACCATGATGGACGTCGAAAACGTCAGCAGCGCCAAGGCCAATGCGGTGCGTGCACTGATATATTCTTTCAAAGCCATTTTATGCATAATTTTCATTACTTCGCTTTTCATTGACGCCGTCGTGTTGTCTCTCAGGGCAAGAAGGGGAAGACTATCGAGGAGATGTATCAAAAGAAGACTCAGCTCGAACACATCCTACTTCGCCCCGACACTTACAGTGCGTACTTTTTGTTCACGCTGCGTTGACTTTTGAATTTTATATCATTTACTGTGCTATTGTGTTGCGGATTTATTTTGTCGGGCCCGTAACTTGCATTTGTATCCTTCTCCTCTGATGGAATTTTCCTTCTTCTTTCCGTCTTGGGCTTTTTTCTTCCTGATCAGTTGGGACCATCGAAAAGGTGTCGGGTCCTATGTGGGTCTTTGACAAAGACACCGAGAAAGTAGTGCAGCGTGATGTGACCTATGTGCCAGGCTTGTACAAAATTTTCGACGAAATCGTGGTCAATGCAGCGGACAACAAGCAGCGTGATCCTACGATGGATCGTATCAACGTGACTATTGACCAAGAGGCCGGCACCATTTCTGTCTGGAACAATGGTAACGGCATCCCAGTTGTAATGCACTCCACTGAGAAGATGTACGTTCCAGAGCTGATCTTTGGGCACCTCCTGACGGGCAGCAACTTCGATGACGGTGAGAAGAAGACCACGGGTGGTCGCAACGGCTACGGCGCTAAACTCGCCAACATTTTCAGTGACGAGTTCGTGGTAGAGACGGCTGACAGCAGTACTGGCAAGAAGTTTAAGCAAGTGTTTCAAAGCAACATGGGTGTGCGGAACGAACCTAAGATTGGTTCGCATTCGGGCAAGGATTACACCTGCATTACCTTCAAGCCGGACCTCGCCAAGTTCAAGATGTCATGCTTGGACGATGACACGGTGGCGCTGCTCTCCAAGCGCGTCTATGACGTGGCAGGCTGCTGCAACTCGTACAAGGGCACTCGGCTCCAAGTGTACCTCAACGGAAAGAAGCTGCCCGTGAAGTCGTTTCAAGAGTACATGGGCCTGTACCAAGGGCTCGAGGAGTGCGTGGCTTGGGAAAAGATTGGCGACCGGTGGGAGATTGGTGTGGGGCCATCCGACGGGCAATTCACCCAAGTGTCCTTCGTGAACTGCATTTGCACCACCAAGGGGGGGCAGCACGCCAACTACATTGCCGACAAAGTAACGGCCAAGCTTGCGAGCATCATCAAGAAAAAGAACAAGGGAGAAGAAGTGAAGGGGCATTTCGTGAAGAACCACCTCGCGATTTACGTCAACTGCCTTATCGAAAACCCTGCGTTTGACTCGCAAACCAAAGAGTCTCTCACGACTCGCCCATCAGCGTTCGGGTCGGAAGTAGTGCTCAGCGACAAGTTCTTCAAAGCCATTGAGAAGTCGTCGGTGATTGACAAGGTGCTCTCGTGGGCCGCCTTCAAGCAGAAGGAGCAGCTCAAGCGCAAGGGGGGCGCCAAGAAGACCAAGCTTACGGGCATCACCAAGCTCGATGACGCGAACTTTGCTGGAGGCGCCAAGGGCAAAGACTGCACCCTGATTTTGACCGAAGGAGACTCAGCCAAGTCGCTTGCCGTGTCGGGTCTGAGCATCGTCGGGCGCGACTATTACGGGGTGTTTCCCCTCAAGGGCAAGCTGCTCAACGTGCGGGAAGCCAACCACGGCCAAATCATGAAGAACGAAGAAATTCAAAACATTTGCAAGATTTTGGGTTTGCGGCACGGGATGGAGTACAGCGACACCAAGGAGCTGCGGTACGGGCACTTGCTGATCATGGCAGACCAGGACCACGACGGCAGCCATATTAAAGGACTCATCATCAACTTCATTCACCACTTTTGGCCCTCGCTCCTCAGCTGCCCCGGCTTCTTGCAGCAATTCATCACCCCAATTGTGCGCGTGAGCAAGGGCAAGAATAGCCAGTCCTTCTTCACCATTCCCGAGTACCAGGCATGGAAAGAGACAGCCCCTGGCGCTGGCAAAGGATGGAGCACCAAATACTTCAAGGGTCTGGGCACCTCCTCAGCCAAGGACGCGAAGGAGTACTTTGCGGACCTGACGACGCATCGCATTGCTTTTGAAGCCGTGAGCGACCAAAGCGAACAATGCGACGTGATCGACATGGCCTTCTCCAAGAAGCGCGTGCAAGATCGCAAGGACTGGCTCACATCCTTCGAACCGGGCACCTTCGTGGACTACAACGTGTCGGAAATGACTTACGATGCGTTCGTGAACCGCGAGCTGATTCTCTTCTCCATGGCGGACAACGAGCGCAGCATCCCAAGCATCATGGATGGTTTCAAGCCCTCCCAGCGCAAAGTGCTCTTCGCCTGCTTCAAGCGGAAGCTCAAGCAAGAAATCAAGGTGGCCCAGCTCGCAGGCTACGTCTCGGAGCACAGCGCCTACCACCACGGGGAAATGAGCTTGAACGGCACGATTGTAGGCATGGCGCAGGACTTCGTGGGCGCCAACAACATCAACCTCCTGTTTCCCTCGGGCCAGTTCGGGACCCGGCTGCAGGGAGGGAAAGACGCGGCGTCGCCTCGGTACATTTTCACGCGGCTGGAAGCGATCACGCGGGCCATTTTCCACATCGACGACGACCCACTGTTGAACTACCTTGAGGACGACGGGCAGTCCATTGAACCTGACTTCTATTCGCCCGTGCTTCCGCTGGTGCTGATCAACGGTGGCGACGGCATTGGCACGGGTTATTCCACCTTCATTCCCAACTACAACCCGCGGGATGTGATCGCGGCGCTGCGGTCGATGCTGCGAGACGGCGACGAGAGCGAAGGGCAGGAGCTCACGCCATGGTACCGTGGGTTTTCGGGTGAGATCGAGGCCAACGGCAACAAGAAGTCGGACGACAGCTACACGGTGCGAGGCTGCTACAAGGAAGTGGACGAAAACACCATTGAAATCACCGAGCTGCCGGTGCGCGTGTGGACCCAAACCTACAAGGCCTTTTTGGAGACCATGCTGCCCGCGGCCCCCGACAGCAAAGACGCAGGGATGGTCAAGGACTTCCGGGAAAACCACACCGACCGGGAGGTGAGCTTCACGGTGGTCTTTGCCGATGGAGTGCTGGCGGCCATGCAGGCGGAGAAGGGCGGGGTCTTGAAGCGCATGAAGCTGGAGACCACCGTGTCCACCAGCAACATCGTGCTCTTCAACACGGCGGGCACGCTGCAAAAGTACTCGGGCGCGAAAGAAATCCTCGACGAGTACTACGGGCCCCGGCTGGCGCTTTATGGGTCGCGCAAAGAGTCGCTGGTCGCCAAGTGCCAGAGTGAATGGACCAAACTGAGCAACCAAGTGCGGTTCATTTTGGCGGTCATCAGCCGTGAATTGGTGGTGTCGAACCGCCCCAAGAAAGTGCTTCTCGAGGAGCTGAAGGCCAGCGGCTACGCCTCGATCACTACCGGTGGTGTGGCCAAGAAGAAGGAGGAGAGCGACGATGACGAGGGCGAAGACGACGACGAGGAAGAAGCTGGAGCAGCAGCTGGTGGCTCGGCCAAGGGCTATGACTACTTGTTGTCCATGAAAATCTGGTCCTTGACTTTGGAGCGCGTAGAAGAGCTGCGAGGCCAGCTCACAATGAAAGAGGAGCAACTCGCGGAGCTTCAGGCCACAACCCCCGAGGAAATGTGGCTGCGCGATTTGGATGCCGTGGAAGAGGCCCTTGACGACATGGATGAGTCCCTCGCCAACGATGCCGCTGAAGAGGAAAAGACCCGGCGCAAGGCTCAGGGCAAGGGCAAGAAAAAGGCGGTGGTGGCACGCAAGGCCAAGAAAGCCCAACACTCCGATGACGACGACGACGAGGAGTCCTCTGAAGACGACGGCATGGACGAAAGCGACGAGGAGTTTGAAGCCGCCCCCAAGAAAAAGAAAGCTCCTGCTGCGCCCAAGGCCTCATCGGCTCCGAAAGCCTCCTCTGCAGCCAGTGCACCAAAAGCCGCACCAGCAGTGAAGCCTGCCGCAAAACCTGCAGCAGTCAAGGCAGCGGTTGCTCCCGTCAAGCCACCATCACCTGAGCCTGAGGAGGAAGAGGAGAGCGAAGAAGAAGGTGAAGTGTTGACGCTGGCTGAGCGCATGCGAAAGCAAATGGCATTCAACGCCAAAGCTTTTGACGTCTCGGATGACGAAGAAGAAGAAGAAGAAGAGAAGAAGGCTGCGCCCAAGCCAGTAGCTCCTAAAGCCACCTCAAAGCCAGCTCCGAAAGCCAAGCCAGCTGCCAAGCCACAAGCAGCCAAGCCCAAGAAGAAAGTAGCGTCTGATTCTGAAGACGATAGTGAGCCTTCAGAGGACGAGTTCAGTGATGGCGACGATGAGAGCGAGGACGATTTCGCTGAGGTTAAGAAGAAGAAAGCCCCCACCAAAGCAGCAGCACCGGCGAAGAAAGCAGCAGCAGCTCCAAAAGCGGCGCCGAAGAAGAAGGCTCCTTCTGCCATGGACGATGATGACGTCACTGACAACAATAAGAAGACTGGCAGTTTGAAGCGCGCCCAGAAAGGAGCATCAGCAACTGCTCTCTCGAACTTATCCTCGCCCGGTGCCCCCTCACCCGACGTCAAGAAGAAGATGAAGAAGGAGACCAAAGCCAAGGCAGCACCAAAGGCACCAGCGCCAAGCAAGAAGAAGACCATTGCGGTGGAGAGTGACGAGGATAGCGACGGGGATGAGGTGGTGGTGTTGCAGCCGCGAACCCCCAAGCCAGCACGAGCGCGCAAGGTGATCGCGTACGATGTGGACTCGGGCAGTGAGGAAGAAAGCGAAGCAGGAAGCGAAGAAGAGCCTGACAGCGAGTTCGATGAAGAGTAAGCTGTAATTGCGATGAAAAAGAGAAATGAAGAGAATGAGAGACTGAACGAGGTGTAAGTGCGACCGAAGACTGACGAAGCACGCAGCACGCCTACAGATTGACTCTGGAGGGCATTTGACGTGTTTTTGCTATGGCCAACGAGCACATAGAGAGACAAATCGAATTTTAGGCGATAATAAGTAGACAAAACCAGATCGCTACTTTACTAGGTTTAGGTTGTAATGCTATTCTATATACTATTAATTAGTATTGATTAATTGGTTGAGTCATAGCCATAAGGCATATAGCTCAGCGCTAGCTCACCCGAGATCGGAGATCCAAGATAGGGAGATAGGGGCAGTTCCCGAGTAACTTCTCATGGTCCAAAATTAAATTCCTGGGCGTAAACAACAGTGCGTAAATATAGATACCTCCCTCTCCGCTTGGTACTTGAATTATCCGTGGGACTCTCGTTTGATCAAAGGCAGGCACAATGGAGGATTGATTTATTTTGGCAGCAGCTACAAGCATTGTCAGCACGATCTTGCCGATCACTAGC
>Ga0307982_1001814_pt1 | contig 17364 bp, 23 predicted proteins | sample OrgLakmetagen989_FD_201847 | JGI IMG/M metagenome (GOLD analysis project Ga0307982, IMG submission 201847) | Saline water microbial communities from Organic Lake, Antarctica - #989 | ecosystem: Environmental > Aquatic > Non-marine Saline and Alkaline > Saline | place: Antarctica: Organic Lake... | reverse complement strand
TGGCTGGGCCTAGTAGAGGGGCGAGACTACGCGGCGTGCATTGACTTGGCTGACTTGTTTCGAGTGTACAATTTGGAGAAGCGCTCCTACACGTACTTTTCCCTGGACCACGTGGTATGTATATAACAGTACGGAAAAAAAGATGGAATTGAAAATCGAGCGACATGTATATTTTGATTTGGTGGTTTTCATAGTCTGGATTGAGAGAAAGCACCAAGGATTGCAGATCCTTTCTGATTATGCTTGCATGCCGACGGTCAGTCGGCTCTTCGCTGTTTGTAGGCATGCGTGCGCGTCACATCTCGATTGTAATGCGCGCATGCGTTAGCCCGCTCACCCTTTTCTTCTCCTCTATACCTCACCCCCAGGTGGGATGTTGGTTGAACTTGCCTCGCTCGACGCACGACGCCGTGGTGGACGCGTACCACTCCATGTCGCTCTTCAACTCTTACCGCACGGTACAGCACGATAGCGTGAGCCTCTACCAGCTCCAGCTCAAGACGCTGCACACCCCCATTCAACCAAGCTTCGCGAAGATCAACCCCGAGTTCGAGGGGTGTTGCATGGGCAACCGCAAAGTGTGCACCTGTGGCGCGCCCTTCTATGGCTAGGAGCGATAGACGGGCGAAGAAGAAGAAGAACAGGGTGGACTTTTTTTCTCGTCGAGAAGGAAACAAATTGCGGGGCAACATGTGTATAGAATAGTAGGTGATGGGTGTAGTGATGCCGGAGACGAATGGTTAGTGAAGAAGACGAAAAAGACGTCGAAGCAGATGCCCAGTGGCGTTTGCAGTCGATGGATTGGTGGATTGCTCTGAAGTTGAGTGACGAGCAGTTCAATGGTGGAGATTTGAACGGAGGAGACGGCCGATGCTTTTCTGTGCATGGCGAGTGGGTTTTGCAGAGGCAGGAAAGGCGAAAGAAAGTTGGATGGTCGGTGCTAAGATGGTGAATGGCCGATTACAGCACGAAATTGAAGTGGAAATGCTTGATGCTATATGACGGGGATGATGGAAGTGAATGCGGGTGGAATCGGGGACAGTACAGCGGAGTGGCGTGCTGCATACTGTACGAGAGCCGAGATCGATAGTGAGGGGGTTGTATCTTTCTTTGGGGCTTGGATGTTTTGTTGGTTATGGGTATGCTGGATATATAGCGAACGAAGAAAGTAGTAACTATGGTTTGGTTGTCAATTGGTAGTTTTGATTCTTGTTGCCAAATTCCCCGTCTCCAATCGGCAACTAAAATTACAAGTACAAGGAACCACTAAACTAAACGAACGGAAGAGAATAGCATATTTGCTATAGCACAATTGAAAAATGCCGCCTTCCTTGAAAACTGCGAAGGTGACTGGGGAAACTAAGCACTTCAGGTGGCAATCGTTATTAAGATGCAGGATAGCGAAAACAACTGGGGAATTCCTTTTATTATAAGTGTCTTTGAATTCTCTGCCAGCCTGTGAGACTGTGAGCATTCTAATTCCGGCTCTTCGGCTTCTCGGGGCCTGTGTCAAAAACTACTAACAATTGGACGTAGTTCAGTAGATTAAGATTTGGATTGAGACAAATCAAGTAGGCGACAAGTGTCCGTTAATTGATATATTGATTATCATCGATCGCACTCAGTCCTTCCGACTTGTTCGGAGGAAAGACGCCAGTTGGAGCCTGGATTGTGAATTGGCCTTCTGGAGCAAATTTGCTAGTGCAAATGTAGCACATGTATTTTTTTGGTGCCTCAGTGACTACTGTGTGCTAGTTTTCTTTGTTATTGGGAGAGAATTATAACTAGACTAGATTAGACGGAGCGCTTCATGGTTATGCGATTATTGTGTAGACGCAAACCAACACGGCGTAAACTGCACCACACACCGCACCCACACACACAACAGTTGTCAATTTGTCAACCGAGTGACGCCCACTCCTCATCATTCGCGTAAACCGACGTCCCAGAGTCCTACGGATTACCCTGGGACGTAGGTTTACGCGAATGATGAGGAGTGACTGGCGCCAGCACCAGCGGACACCATATATGGTGTCCCCTGCCAGCACAACCAACAACAAACGAGGCACAACAACACAACAACAGCACAACAGCACAACCACAGAGTGAGTCCGAGACATCAGTAATTTGAAAACAAGATTGCTTCCCGCCCAACGATGGATTCAATTTCTGCTTCCCCGTCGACCACTTCAACATGCTCTTCGGACGCACAGATGCATCACGTGAAAGTCGATCACAAGTGTCAGGTGAAAGCACCAACTACTCCGTCACCTAACGTCGTGCTACTAGATGCAGCCGCGTCATCGGCCGCTGAGAGGATTCATCCTGTACTCAGCAAGAACACCGCTACGGGCGAAGAAGAAGTCGGCGCGCATCTCACAAAGGTGGATTGTGTACCACCTGAACGCCAGACTTCCAGCGATAATACGCTGACCGAAGCGCTAGGTTTCTCCAGCGCGCCATCCGAAGAAGGCTGCGCGCCGCCAATCACGAAGTCTTCCGAAATCATCGACTTTGAGGCACGTATCGAGATCATTGATGTCGACGCACTCAAAACTCCATCCAAGGCCATGTCATCAGCAAGTGGCGTTGATGAAACGAATGAAACTACTGTTGAGAAAGCTAAGCCGCGGAAACGGCGCCGCAAACTGGGAACCTATAACCTTGGCCCTAGGGGGGGCGCGTACTCTTTCATCTTGCCCGAGCGGGCATAACCGCGAACCGCGGCGCACTGTTTCAAATCTCCGCCCATACTCTTTCTTTCATCTTTCAATGAGCAGCGCTCTTGTTGTTCCATTTCGATCATTGAAAGCGCCTACGTTCAATGACAGTACTGTTTCATCTTCTACTTACTTGGAAGTAAAGTATTTTGATAGTCCGTTGTGCATATCCATAGACCATGTAGTCCGTAGCTCCACGTAACTCCTAATACTAACACCAGTGTTACTATATTATTTTCTCCAAACATTAACGTCGCCACTCCGCATGTGCCTAACGCATTTAGCCGACAAATATGGCACTCTTCATTTTAGCTCAGGTGTTAGATGTGAATATTGCAGGAGCAGATACTCAGATGCACATGTAATAGAGAATAAAGTGCCACCGGCTACCTGGCGACTGAGGAAAATTTGGTGGGGCTGTATTTGCATTACCCAACAACCAGCTAAACGGCCATTCATTCTTTCCTCTCGAAGAATTCGTTGAAATCAAGCACGAGCAAGACGTCTGCCAGGTATGGGGCTAACCGTGTGGCCACTAATCGCTCTCCGACTGCGCGCACGTATCTGAAGGACACAACAACGCGAAGTGGGAACATCAAGTGCGGGTCAATAAGTTTGCTATTAGGCAAAAAAGGTACACACAAAATTCTTCCATTCATTGAAAAAATAATGGGCACTGTATTCCAGTAGTTGCACACTCACGTGAGGTCTTGAGTGAAAGCACGAAAGCAATCTTGTAGCTCTCGCACGAGTAAGCTGTCGCCTTCTACTCCTTCTTCTTGCGTGTTCAGTAACGCCTGCGCCAGAGTGCCGAACTTGAGAGCACCCGCGAGGACCCGCCTGAGGTATTCGAGCACTTTCGCGGCTCGCGGCAACAGCATGCACCGCTCGAGAATCGTGTTCAAGTACCTTGTCAATGCGGGAATTCGCACGAGAAAAGAAGACAACTGAAATGTTGGAAGAAAAGGTAAATAGGACCCGTGTCAGCAGGTCCAATGATTAAAGTCAAGAGCAAATTATACCAATCGAAGAATGAGCTTGATTCATCAAAACACGAGAAAAAAAGTAGCGAATTTATACAAGTTCATAAAAAAAAGAAGCGCATACTTGTCGTGCGCTGCGCGGAGGCCTGCCACGCTTTTGGCGTTCCGCAAGTTATGTACTAAATTAGGCCAATGGGCTGCAGCGCAGTGGGACGCCAGATAGCCCTGTAAACATGGATCGCGAGTACATAGCAGGACATTTGTTACACCATCCATTCGTACGTTTTTCCCAGAATCGACACAAAAGGATTAATGCATATTAGTGAACAGCACAAGAGGGAGTTTGAACAAAACCCCAAAGAATATTCTCGTCGCAAAGAAAGGGCTTACATGTAATGCGGCGATCACGTGCAGCGTGAAGGCCAGGTCGCAGTTAAGAGTTTGCCAAAAGCGCGGGCGCGATGTCGACGACGAGTGAGAAACTCCACGCCGCTCTTTGTTGAGACGCCAGCGCGCAGTTTCTAAAGCTTGCCGAGCGTATTTCACCTTTTTGCACGCAATGCCCAAAGCATTTGTAAGGACTAATAATCAAGAGGAAATCTTTAGGCCAATCTACCTAATAAGTAAAGCAAGTAAGAAAACGGGGGCTGGAGAAAAAAAGACATGCAGAAGTATTCTATTACTGGCGCTCTCGCTCCCTCTTTTCCAAACCTGAAGGAGGAGACTGAACGCCTTGTTGTAGCCTTCGATCGCTTTTGGCGTGACAACTGCATCGAGGGGCCAGCCTACTTTGCACTCCAGCACAAGCCGGTTGAGATGCTTCATGCCCTCTGATGACGGTGGTGCATAGCTCGTTGATGAAGCAAATGATGCATTGGAGACGAAAGAAGCTTGAGGCGTAGCTGACAGGGTTGAAGCACCAGCTTCATTGTTCAGATGAAGTGGTACCGGTAGTGAAAGAAGTGATGAACCTGTCGTTTTCTGCAAAGTCACGCAGAAATCGTCTAGGTTGAGAGCCAGAATTCCACTGCTACTGGCAGAACCTCCGCTTGAGAAGTCTTGAATGCCGGTAGCACCTTCTGCAAATGCTGCGGGGAGCGGAGCAGGCAATGAGTCGGTACCCTGATGACTGACAGTGGCTGATTGCTGTTTACTGGGCCTCGTCACATTATTTTCTTCCTCTAGGACTACAGAGGAGGCGGATGTCGAGAGCTTTGCTGCAGAGCTTGTTTGCCTGCGCCGCTGGCTATACTGAACTGCTGACATGTGCCGTGTAGACAGAGCATCTGCAATGGAGCTGCGCAAGAGATCTGTGAGTGCAGCGGCATCAAAGGACCTCGGAAATAAAAGGCCATAGGCTCCTACTTTTTCTAACTTTCTGTTCCCACTGCCAACGCTAGTGCAGAGGTTTCCACTGAAGCTACTATTGCTTCCGATGTTGTCAGCAGCAGATACCTGAAAGAGTGTAGCCTCAAAGCCTTCTAGAATCTCAGCATCCCCTAACAAGTAGATCCCACGCAATATCGCCAGCGCAGACTCTAGTCCAGCACCTCCGTCACTGGCGCGACCCGAATCATCATCCTGTATACGGATCGTAGAGTCATTCCTCTTGGCAACGCCTCGGCGGAGGGTGTCAGCTGCGGCAGCTTCAGCAGCAGCACAATGCGACGACAGCGGTTGAATCAAGACTCGATGAAGCCAAGATGCAGAGCTCTCATGCTGGACATCTGTGGCTTCAAGGGGGTCTGTATGGAACGGCACCGGTGCAGCGACACCTACTTCCTCGGTATCGTCGTCGTCGTCCTCTTCACCGTCAGTGCCTTCCTCAAATGAGGGCGCATCTTCATCCATAGTTGGTTGCACTTTTGGAGGGCAAAAGACAGGGTGCACAGTGGTATTCACTGATGGCAGAGGTGTACATCCGCCAAATCCTGCGGCTGCTTCGTGCATCGCCCAATCGTTCGTGTGGCGAGGAATCTCGCTCATCATCGGGTTGAATTCACCGGCATGGAGCCCGAGGGACGAGGCGGACTTCGCCTCCCTGGTGGTGGTGTTGTGCTTGTGAGTTGTAGCCTTGGTATTCAATTTAATTGAATGATGTACAGGCGCAACAGGATTATTTTCACCATTTGAAGATGCTGTCTCAACGAAGAGTTGTGTAAGGGAGGGCACACTACAATAAAACCGGTCCTTGCATAATGCACTTGCTTCCTGAGCTCGGGGTTGTTGTAATAAAGCAAACCGAAGTGCACCACCCATCCATTGTCCATATTCCGTCCAGCCATCTACTTCATTGCTCGAGCTTGCGCCGAAAGAGAAAGAAGGTTGTAGCACCGAAGTCGCTTGAAAAGAGCTCTGCTTTGGCAAGCGACGGGCTCGCAGTGAAGCTCCAGCTGCGTATGCATCGTGTTTGTGGGCTGCGGCGCGCATCTGTTCGACTGCTTTCCCGCAAGTCAGCAGGGCAGTGGCAAGCGGCTTTAGGCATAGCGGCACTATGTCTGGCTCTTGCAATGACGCACTACTCTCAAGTGGGCGCCGCACTGCTGACTGTGCACTCCTTCCAGGTGCTACTCCACTACCGCTGTTGCTAGCAGCCTGAGTGTGAGGCACATTTTCAGTTGTGGCGAGAGAGAGGAAAGTCTCACGGGAAGGGTCCAAAAGTCGGCCTTCGAGGCACCAAGCAGAAAAGACCGTGAGAAGTGAACTCAAGCAATGGGTAAACGCTTGTCGCAGCCATGCAGTGCTTGTAACGGCATCGGGAGGTGGCAGCGGAAGGTTTCGTTTCAGTGTGTCCTCTGGAGCAGAAACATCCTTAAAGAGGTGCATGGTTTCAGCCGCGTGCAGAGCAGCCCACACACCATCGACTACCTTAACTGCTCGACGCACTCGACTTCGATCATCATTATCAACTCGTTCATTGTAAGCACTAGGAGTGCTGCGAGCCATGTCCGGTAGCAAAGAGTGGCATAAGCGTCGCAAGTCTTTTGCGCGGCGCGCGGCAGGGCCTAGGGCTCCTTCCAATTGTAATAGGGTCGACACGCAGACAAAACTACGGTCTTTCGACGTTTGAGCACCGCTAGCAGTGGGAGGAGCACCAAAAGCACCGGCAGAGGCACCAGCGGCCGTTCCACCTGCGGCATTAGGTGCAAAGTGAGAAGAAGTAGAGAAAGCAGCTTGACCACTAGAAGCATGTGACGGTGCTGCCGTTTTGTACGCCCATGCTTTCGCGGCTGCTGCTCCTTCGCTTCCACGGTGACTCAAACTCTGGTAGGATATGCGCTCTAGCTCAAGGAGTTGTTGATCTGCGGCAGTAACCCATTCGGCCACACAATTGCACAAGGCCCCTAATGTGCCGCCTCCTCCACCGCCTACTGTAGAAGTAGAAAAGTCATTTGGACCGCTGCTGCTTATGCTATTGTGGTCGAAGAGACTGTTCTTAGTAGCAGAAGTTTCATGGGGAGGTGGTGCGAAACTTGCGACCCAATTGGTTAAATCGCACCGAAGGAAGTGCAGGTCTTGAGCATGCTTAGCAAAACGGGTCAAGTAAGCTTTCAGCGCTGACGCAGACAAATGCGCAAGCCGAAAAGGCAAACCATGCCCTTGTCCCTGTTGCGAGTCTCCTTGCGTTGTCAACGCCTCGAACAAAGGCGAAGCATGTCCCTGTAATGCATGCAGCACGGCTCGCACTACTTCGGCCTCCGACACCACCCTACACGCAGCTGCGTTACTGTGAAGGTCGCCGCTACCCCACCCCAAATTAGGCCTGCTGTGGTGGTGGTGGTGGCCCCCGTGGCTGTTATCATCCCCAACATGTAGATCGATCGTGCTACCCCCACCAAAGTTGGAGTCCAAGTCACCACCCACCCATCCTTCTGCTTTGTCGCTGACGACGCTGCTTTCCCCGTGCCCTTCCTGGGTCCAACGTGAGAGCATCGGCGGCGCTGCCATGAGTAGGGACGAAGAACCTCGAGAGGCGCTGGCTGCTTCTGCACGCGCGCCAAATGCTTGTGAAGCTTTTCGCCGAGCGGAAGCCAGAGGGTCTTCTTCAGCTGCGGAAGCCCACATTACTGGTGGAGGGAGCTCTGGCGGAGGCAGGGGCGGTGAAAGTTGCTCCGGGTGTGGGGGGTCCGAATGATTCGATGGTGGTTCGAGTAGGTGGTCTTCCTGTTGGCTGTTGAGAAGGCCGGTTGCAGGTAGCAAAGCAGTGCCATTGTCATTTTCCATCATCCTTCTATCGGTTTGAGTATCAAAAGTCTCTCGCTGGGGCTCCATTTGTTCCTTTTCTCTTGCTTCCTCGATAGCATCGTTGTCGTTCCATGCCTCGTCATCATCATCTACATCACCGCTCCCAGCCATATCCGCGCCCCAATCACCGAGAGACTCCTGAATCAAGGCTGCCACTGCGGCATCGTCTCGTAGAGCTGCTCGCTCCTCAGGAGACTTTTCTAAGTTGGCTAGCAAAGCAGCGGCCTCCTTGTCTGCATTTGGGTCTGGCGGTGGTGGTGCAGCCTGAAGCTCTTCGAATAAAGTGAAATGGCGCCCGTCGCTCGTAGGCGCGCGCGCAAGGCCAAGTACTAGCGCTAATGACTTGTGAGGTTCGGCTAGTCGACTATCAGAGAGGGTGGCTTTCACGGCGCTCCGGAGGCGCTCTCCGCGACGAGGATGGCCAGCAATCTAAGATTTCATAACCATCGAGGGAAAGGGAAAGCACGTGAACAGCGAGGAGTGCAAATCAACGCTATCTCCGGCGTTTACAATTGCATCAACATTATAATGTCATAGAAGGAAGCCTCACATTGCCTCACCTCTAGTTTTTCTGCTAAACCCTCTGCGTCTTCTTGCACGCGATCAAGCTCAACATCCCTGAAACGCCCCGTGTTAGAAGCATGACCCAACGCAAATTGCATGGCCACTTGATGCTCTGTGCTGTGAGGGTCACCAATTCCATCAGGTAGACCCGGCATCTCCTCGAGAAGCCTTGTGAAGAGCTTGACTCGCTCTCCATGCTGGGCCAACGCAAAATCGGAGGCAGCCATTTTTTTGAAAGTATGTTCGTTCCTCTTGTTTACGAAGAGGGTTTGTTTGCAGACGACTTTTTGTGGAATTGTGCTCGCTGCACTGCACTTCTTTCTGCCTTCTTCCTTCGTAGTCTACTGTACTTATTACAGATATCGCACCCTGCAGTCTTCCTCCTCTCCCTCTCCTCCTCCTAGGTCCTAGCTATACAGCCCGCTCCCCGCTCCCGGCAGCTCCCTCGCTTACTCGCAACTCCGAGGCTCTTAGCTCTCATGACCTCTCGCGGCTTCGTTAGTAGCTAACAGTTGCTAGCTGGCATACAGCCCGCACTTAAACAGCACTTAAGTTCTTCTGCAGTCACTTCACTTGTCATTGAATTTTTTTTGTGGCTATTTTGGTAGCTCCACTGGCCCCACTGCCCGTAATTAGTTCAATTACCTAAACAGAACGCATGGGTTACTAGGCCTACTAGCTACTAGACCTGTAGAACTAAACCAGCACCTCCATTTTAAATGCTTCTTCAACAACTAGCTCCGAGCCAAGAGTGTAGGAAAATAGAAAGCCAAGAGGAAAAAAGAGCCAACATCTTTTTACATCTGCTAATTGCCAATCCCCCTTCACTTGAAAGCTCATGCACACAACGGGGATTCAAAAAGTGTAATTCTTCCACGCCACAGCAGCATTGGTGTACGGCAAGTTTTTCGACAAGTTCGCCACTTCTTCCGCGGACGGTTGCACCATGCGAGGATTCGGCTGGAGCACCAGTACTTTTAAGCGCTTCTCAGGCTTGTGCTTGCGCTGAAACGCCCCGAGCGCGTGGAGAGGCATGGGCCCCTCGAGCTCGTTGAAGCCCAAGTTCAGCTCGCGCAGCTCCATCTGTGACGAAAGCAGTGGGGGGGATGTTGGGGGTTAAAAGATGTGGCCAAGAACAAAAAAGATAAAGATAAATTCTGCAGTAGTGAAAAAAAGAAATGGCCACTATTAAAAAGCTTTGCGTTATATGTGCACAATGTGCACCTTGCCCTCTTCTGATATTACTCTTCATGTGTTTACCATTTTCGCGAAGAACGGCTCGACTCGGCCTTCGATGTGGTTGTGCTGCAAATCCAGGGTGCGCAGTTTCGTCAGATACCCCAGCGCTCCGCAGGGCAAGGAGCCTGTCAGCTTGTTGTGCGACACCTGCGAGCGTGTATGAGTGTGGATGTAGAAATAGTGAAAATTGTTAGATGGAATGAGGAAGGAACGAGAAAGATCAACGTACGCATAATAAGCGTCACAAGCATCGTCTCTTCTCATAACCTCCTGTCCAACTATCATAACTCACCACGAGCTGCTGCAGGGACGAAGCTAGAGTTGACAGTTGGTCCGGCAGTCTCCCTGTAAAGGAGTTGTGGGAGAGCACCAGTTTCTCCAGCACCGTGAGCTGCCCTAATATACGCCCCTCCAGAGGCCCCTCCAGCTTATTGTGCGACAAGTTCAATTGCGTCAAGGAGAAGCGCACTGCGCTCAAATTGCGCGGTAGTTTGCCACTCAATTGGTTGCGGTCCAGGTTCAAAATCTGCGGCGGTGTATTAACATATAGACACGAGATATGAGGAGACGAGGGAAAAAAGAAAAAAACTTCCTCCTCAGTATAACTATTATCATTGCTTTACTGGTATAATGTTGACTACGAGTGTAGCGAAAAGAATCAAACAATGTGTTTTTCTTCCCACGCTACTACTATACCTGGAGCGCGCAACGGCCGTCGTTCGAGTCTACCCATCGCTGAAACATCGGGTCAATGGGCCCGGTAAACTGGTTGCTGCCCAAGGTCAAGTGCTTCAACTTCAACTTGACCCACGCGGATAAGATTCCCAGCCTGCCGCTGAATTGGTTGTTGTGGCAGCTGATGCGCACCAAGTTGCGGTGGTGAGGCGCAGCCGCCATTTTCAACTGATGGTACATTAGGAAGAGATGTAGACGGAGGAGGACGAAGCTCGTAGAGTGAGAGAATCGAAAGGAACACGCGACGAAAAACTTTAAGAACTCAAACAAGCGCGTATCTTCCTTACGTCGTCCTCGTCGCCACTCGCGCCCGACAGACCGCCTCCTCCTCGAGCTCCACCGCCACCGCTCGTCGCCTCTTTGAGTTTCGCCCGCTGCGCCGCTAGCTTGTGCTTCAGTTTGTTGCCACTTTTGGCCACAGCCATGGCCTTCGCTAATTTGTCCATCGCTGTAGACTCCACATGGCCGTCTTCGCCTATATTATATTAGTATGATGCACGCACACGCGCGAATGAGGAGGCAAGATGCAAAAGTACAGAGAGCATAGAAATCAAAAGAGCAGGAGCATGCTCATCAGTGCCGCATTACACACGCACACTGCACAAACAAGCAACTAGGCTGTCACTCTTATCTAACCGGCATGCACTGCTTCCCCACTCAGCAAGGTCAGTGGCGAAGGTCCGGTCAACAAGTTGTCATGCACCACCAACTGCTTGAGCTGAGGCAGCAAGGAAATGAGCGCTGGCGGTAAAGGCCCCCCAATCCCCGCGTTGTGGAGCTGCACCACGGTCAAATTGGGGCAGTTCCGCGGCAGGCTCTTGGGGATGGTTCCCCCCAAGTGGGGGTTGTCGCTCAGCACCAGGTGGGTCAGACCCGCGAAACACTCGAAGGTCATCTCCAGCGGCAGGCCACCGCGCAAATCATTGTCGGACAAGTCCAGCACCTGTGTTGTTGGAATTTCAGTGAGGTGTACGTATATTTGAGAGAAGACAAAAGAGTGCAGAAAGAAAGGAAGTATAGGAAAGGAAAAAAAAAGAAAGAGCATTTGATTTATAAAAACATCTGTAGATGACTATAGAGACTGAAATAATCAATATAAAAGAACGCTGCACGGAATTTCCAATGACTGAAATATAACTTAAACCATGCATAGACTTGCAGCCACTAATAACCTCTAATTTCGGCAGCCCCTTGAGCATTCTCCCCGGTAAGTCTCCGACGAGTCCGTTGGCCGTAAGCTTGAGCAGCGCCACATGCCCGGACTCGTGCAAACTCACACCCGCAAAAGCGCACACGTACTCGTGGTGCCAGGACGGGGCTTTTGTCATGAGACACGAAAGGTGTGGAAAGTACAATACTTGTGAGCAGTGATATGATAGGTAGATAAAGGTAAAGAAATCGCGATTGCAGAAAATGCACGTTCGATTGTATGAAAACGTAGCAAGAAGCAATAGGGTCAAGACTGGACCACTGCTACACTTGAATATGACAACGAACAACGAACACACATCCTAGAGCACTCACCAATGGCAGGGTCCCAGCCGCCTGTACGCCTCCACATGCTCTTGGGCTCACGGCCGAGGCGCTTGAGCTCGGTTGCTGGCACAGGAGATTTGCCGCCCGTGAGTTCGAAGAATGCCAGCAAAAGCTCGCGTTCACCCGCATGGCCCACATGTTTCGGCCTCGAAGTGAGCACGCCTAGCCCGGGTAGGACATACTGCGTTGCCCCCATTATCGTGTGTTGCGTGAGAGCATTATAAGGCAAGCAAAGAAATTAGTCATTAGGCGTAACGGAGACATCATCATGACATTCTTGAACTCATGGCTAGATCACATTTACCTCAACATTGGACATTGTAGCTTTGCTCTAAATATGCAATTCAATGAGGTCTCAAAGCGTCTGACTTCACGCCAGATCGAGGCTGAGCTAGCGTGTTATGTCCTCCATCGTGATGGGCGCTACAGATTTCAACAGTCAACAATCGGAATCAGAGTAGAGAGAGGATAGGAGAGAGAGAAGCAGACGACGCTAGTACTAGCTAGCTAGAGTAGACGACGGCCAAATGATTATGGCAAAAGCCGTACTTTTGACGCAAAGAAAAAAGTGACGTGTGAAGTGTGAATATACGGTGTATCGAAATTGTCCATTTTGCGTTCTGGCATCGCATGGTGGGTCCATTTCTATCATCTTGCCGTATTTGAACGTAGCCTAGCCGCTATTATACAAGCGAGGGAAGAGGTTCCTGGCAACCTATCATGTGGTTGTTCCGGGGCGATGATAACACACCTGCGGAGGATAATGACGATGAGCCTGGGTCTCCTCGTGGAGGTTACACCGAAGGAGTGCGTCCTGGATCGCTGATGACCACGCCACCGACGAAACTACAATCTCAGAGGTCGCTTGGAGATGATGTCTACACCACGCCGGTACGAACCTATCACTAGCTCATGTAGTGTAGTCTGTAGCTCTTTCGAAGGTTAAGCATCTAGGAATGCTAGTTTAATGTTATGCTTCTCATTCTTCATTCTGCGTGCGTGTGCCACATTCCTAAATACTTTTGGTTGTATTTTGTTACTGAATAGCCGGAGCGGGGCAGTATCAGCAAACTAGCTTACGACGACAATGGGTTCAATGATGCTAATGCTGCTAGCGGAGACCTAACTGAAACAGCGCCTTACGCACTGAGCCGCGGTAGTTCGATGGCTTCTGTCGATTTGAATGGCAATGAGGACGAAACGGCAGCTCCTTCTCTCAAGTCCCCGAATTCAGGTAGCTCCGACGACCTCGCCTCGGGAGGGGCAATGGACTTAGGGGTCGTGGATGAATTGATGCAAGCTCTGAGCGCCTCGAAAGTGGAGCTAGCCCTCGAGAAGGAAGCGGCTACGCCTCTGAAACAGAAGCTGATGCGAGCGCAGAGCGAAGCGGAGCAGCTGCAAGAGCGACTCGACTCGATGCAGGAGAGTGCCAACGCTGAGCGCTTCGAGGTCCTAGATGTGCACACAGTATCGTTTTTTTTATTTGTATTCAAGCAACAGTCGTCTCCATCAATCCTTGGAATCATTAATTACGAGGGTTATCCACGCTGCTGGTCTGGAGAATAACCCAAGATGTCTGACTTGCGTTATCTTTTTGTTTTACCCTTTGGCTTCGCAGGAGTTGCAGCGAGAAGTGGCCGACCTGCGAGTTCGGTGCGAGTCGTTACAGCGGGCCAACGCGAACTTCCGGGCGTCGGGCGCAGCGGGGGCTTTGTCGGAAGAGCTTGCAGACGCCACGGCGGAACTTTCAGCCCTGAGAGAAGAGATGGCAGAAAGGTGGGAGTGGAGTTCATTGTAGCTTGAATTCTATCAGTATATAATTGCTCCCCAGTTGCAGCACTGCATCGTAGAATGAACCAAAAATATGCGTGTACCTTCATGGTATGTTACAGGGAGCGAGAATCAGCAGCGCAGAACCTTCGAGGAGCGCTCTGTTCGGCGCTCGGAAAAGCCGACGGCAGAACCCGGTCTTTCCACCAATGGAAGCTCTACGTGGCGGCAACCACTGCACTCAGCCGAGGCCGAGGCGAAGGCCGAGAAGAAGGCCGAGAAGAAGGGCTAGGCGAGGGGCAGGCAACGGCAAGAGCCCAAATCACTGCTGCACTCGAGGCAGCCGCCGTGACCGCAGAGGAGGCGAAAGCAGCGGCAGTGCAGGCCGCGGTGGACGAGACTTATGCCGTTGCGGCTGCGAGCCACACTGCAGAGCTAGGGGAGCTGCGAGCGCAATTGCAAGCGGCCACCGATCAATGCGCGCGTGCAGAGGTACAGGGAGGAGCAACATTACATTGGATTTCATTTTGTTTGCTGCTATTTCGTAGGAGTCTCGACTCGATGCACGTCCGAATTCATGCACGTATATTGCGTTCCTTTAGTGCAGCTTTAGTTGCATTGACCTCACGAGTATTCATGCTTCGTCGTATGTTGTGTGACGTGTTCTTTGCCTCTATTCAGAGCAATTTGGTGGCCCTAAGAAAGGAATTGAGCATTAAGCACGCAGCTGAAGTGGAGGAAAAAGTGTCCGAAATGACAACCGCGCACGAGGCCACCTTAGCCGAGGCGCGCGCTGCACATGTAAAAGCTATAGAGCAAGCCCTCGTCGAAGCACAGGCAACTCATGTGAGTGCTCTAGAGGCAGCGGTGGCCGAAGCAAAATCAGCTGCAGAGCTTGAAGTTTCAGCCAGTTTGGAAGCGAAGGTCGCAGACTCTGTGGCGAAAGCACTTGAGGAAGCTCAGCAGCAGCACAGCGCTGTTTTAGCAGAGGCGCTAGAGCAAGCATCAGTAGAAGCTTCAAGCAGACAAGAGACAGCTGTTGCTGAGGCGGTAGCAGCCGCCGTTGAGGATTGTACCAAAGCTCATAAGGAAATTGCTGCCACAGAGCAGGAGGCCGTTGTAGCGACGGTGCGCGAGGAGCTGCGAGTTGCGGAGGAGAAGTTGCGCGAAAAGGAGCTTGAGTCCATGGTAAAGAATCAAGAAGAGGCGTTAAAGATACGATGCTTTGTGTTGTTGGTGATCGAAAAGTCTGCGCTAGGATGTGCCAAAGAGGCCGTCGTGTAGACTCCTGGTTCCTTCACTCTGATTTTACATCCAGGCCCACTTCTAATTGTCTATTTCGCGCCTTCATCTTTCCTGTTTCTTTCAACCACATGTAAAGTCCCTGGAGAATCACTTAGCAACAGCCCAGCGCGTGGAAAGCGAGCTGAAGCGGGCTAATGCTACTCTCAAGGCGGAGGCAGCAGGCCTAGAGAAGGCTGCGGACGCTGCGAAAAACACGGTGCGATTAGCTTAGGTTGAAAAATGAAAAGAAGGGGGAAATAAGTGTGCATGCAATGCCTATTGCACGCACTTCCTCACTCCCCCCCCCTTCTCTTTAGTATGGTAACCTCGTTTCCTCATACTTCTTCTTTCGTATCATCCTCAATGAAGACGGAGCGCAAAAAGGACGAAATTGTGAGGCTAACTGCACGCACCAAAGAATTGGCACAGGAACTAGAGGAGGCCCGAACCAGCCACCAAGCCGCTATGGAAGCCCAGTTGAAGGAGCTTCAAGAGCAAGCACGAGCGCAAGCAGCAGCGGAGGAAGCTCTGAAGAACCGTTGCACGGAACTGGAAAAAGGGCACGCAGATGCTATCGCCTCTGAAGTAGCATCGTGGCACACCAAAGTGGAAGATCTCGAGTCACAGTTGACCGCAGCCAACGACAAAGCGGCACAATCCGCAGATGCAGCAAGGGTAGCCATAGAGGAAGCACGAATTGCAGAGGATCGAGCCAATGAGCTGGAAGCTTTGATGAAGGCTTCTCAGCAAAAGCAAGCAGATGACCTGCAAAAAGCCAATGAACGATTACAAGCCGCCTTGGCACGCACCTCAGATATAGAGGCTCAGCTCGTGGAGGCACAAGAGGCCAAGCAACAAGCAGAGGAGAAGGCTGCAGCGGCGGCGTTGGAACTGTCCTCGCATGACACGTCAGCAGCTATCGCCGAGGCCCTCGCGCAGGCTCAGGCTGAGCATGCAGGTGCGATGTCGCGTCTTCAAGAGGAAGCCGCCGCGGACAAGGCCGAGGCCCTCGCGCAGGTTCAGGCTGAGCATGCCGGGGCGATGTCGCGTCTTCAAGAGGAAGCCGCCGCGGACAAGGCTGAGGCCCTCACGCAGGTTCAGGCCGAGCATGCCGGGGTGGTGTCGAGTCTTCAAGAGGAAGCCGCCGCGGACAAGGCCGAGGCCCTCACGCAGGTTCAGGCCAAGCATGTAGGCGCGATGTCGCGTCTTCAAGTGGAACTTGCATCAGCCAAGGCTGCGGCACAGTCGAGAGAAGCAGAAATGGCGCAAGAACAGGTGCAAGAGGGTAGTGCAATTACTGCCTCGACAACCAACGATAGTGGCGGTGCTCCGGCTAACGTTCAAAGCGCTAGCGACTTCTTCGAGGTGACTGCAGCTGCGGTGGCTGCTGAGGACTTGTCTCAAACCTTAGCCAATCAGGAAGTCGCGTCGTTAAAGGCCGAGCTTGAAGCGCTACAGGGACAATTGCACGTGGCCAACGGGGACGCTGTTCTCGTGCGCACCCACGCCGAGAGTGCTGAAGCAAGGGCGATAGCCGCAGAGAGCCAGGCGCACACCTCAGCGGCGGACTTTACGGCCTTGACCGAGGAATTGGCCAATCAGCGAGCAGCACTGGAAGCGCTCCGCAAAGATGCCGAGGCACGAGAGGCCGAACTGGCAGCTCAGGTGGAGGCGGCGGCCATTGCTGTCGAAGAGCGCGAAGCAGCCGTGGCTGCGAAGATAGCCTCGCAAGAAGCGCAATTAGTGGCCCAAACAGAGGAACTAGCTCGTTTTGCACTGCAACAGCAGGAAGACTCTGAAGGAGGAGGAGCAGGCGAAGGCCACAGCCAGCGAAAGAAGAAGCAACCGGCGCCCCTACCACAAGCCTCTCATGCAGGAGGAGAAGGAGAAGAGCGGCGCATCGACCCGCGGGACGGCAGCGGGCCTTGGACGCAATCCGAGTTTGAAGCCCAGTACGGGGGCCTTGAGGAGTGGCTAGAAGCGGGAGCGTCGGCGGAAGCGGCTGCGGCAGCTGCTAGCACTAGTCAAGAAGACGCCAGTGGACTCTTCAGAGACGACCAAGGAGATGTTGGGTTCAATGAAGGCGCTGCATTACCGGATAACTTGGTGGAGAGGGTGGCGCTGGCTAAGGCGACTACTCATACGAACGATGTTCAGCCAAACAATGAAGTGAATGAAAGCCAAGGTCTTCCCACCTCTCTAGCTGCAGACTACAGCGCAGCAGCCTATGAAGAGATGCGTTCGGCTTTGGTAAATCAGCAGCAAGCAGTGGTGTCTGATCTTGAAGC
>Ga0307982_1001811_pt1 | contig 17378 bp, 18 predicted proteins | sample OrgLakmetagen989_FD_201847 | JGI IMG/M metagenome (GOLD analysis project Ga0307982, IMG submission 201847) | Saline water microbial communities from Organic Lake, Antarctica - #989 | ecosystem: Environmental > Aquatic > Non-marine Saline and Alkaline > Saline | place: Antarctica: Organic Lake... | reverse complement strand
TGCCCCTCTCCCTCCTGAATCATTCCGCACTTGCTTTGTTTGCGCAACGCACGCGCATTCCCACTTCTGCCCGAAGCATTGGCTTCTGTGCCATTTGGGTTTGTATTAGTTCGAGTTCGAGTTCGAATGGAACTCTAGACATGATTGTCATGTGAAATGTGGAGAGCTAAGCGAACACACGGAAGCTAAGCTACTTATAGCACATTCAACTAGTCTACGAATAATACACCGATAATACCAATACTCCGTTGGAGCTGTTTTGTATCGTACTTTTTTGTCATTGCCATGGGGGATTTGAAATAGATAGAATAACGGAAACTATTTTAATATCTCAACAGATCCTGCCAACACAAATGGCGTGATTGCAGCACAATCAACTGTTGGGCGTTGTTCCGCCCGAAAGGCAAGGCAGTTGGCAACAAATTTCCAGAACACCACCTCCAGCTCATCGTCCTCTTCTTTGCCTTCTTCGCTCAGCGGGCTCTCAGACGACACCCCATCTTCACTAATTTTACTGTGGGTTCGAGACTGGTCGCTCTTTGCTTGAATCATCTTCTCATTACTGCGGTGTCGTGCAGCCACCGCCAATTCATGATATCGCTGCGAGCTCGCTGAAATCGCTTCCATGGCCTCGCTGATTGCCCAATAGTTGTCGCTTGTTGCCACCCCGTTGCTGGGCTTCGACGGACTTCTGCTACCTCCACCAGCGAATGGACTTTGGTCTTCGCAGTCATTTCTGACAGCGGTTCGAGGCTCAGGAGGAGCAGGCAGAGCAGCTGAAGCAGCACTAGGAGCAGGCTCTTGTAAGGAAGCACGGGTGGAAGCAGTATCAGAATTATCTACAGACGCACGAGAACCAGCAGATGCCAAGGCAGCTTTGCTGCCCCTACTGCTGCTATCGCTGCTGCTAAGCTCACTGCTGTCACTGTTGCTATTGCTGCTGTTGTTGGAAGGGTTGGAGTCATAAGGTTTATGGCTTGAGTCGAAAGGGTGGCCAAAGGCCGCTGCTTCCCACAGCACTACTCCCAAACTCCACATGTCGCCAGGACAGGCACCCGACCGCCCACTGGCGTGAGCTTCAGGGCTGCAGTAGCGAGAAGCGCCGCACGGCACTACAGTAGAAGTAGCAGCGGCGGTGGCTGCCGTGCCCAGAGGAGGAGCTGTTGGAGTTGTTGTACCACTGCAGCCGCTGCCAATGCTGCCACTTGTATTTGAGATGGTAGCAGCGGAAGTGGAAGTGAAAGTGGTGCTTTTAGTGTTGGTGTCGGTGTTAATATTGGTAGCACCCGTAGAGGTAGGTGCTGCGAGCCCAAAATCCGACAATACAAAGCGCCAGGGCCCACCAGGTAGAGCCTCAAGAAAGATTGGCTGAGGATATCTCACCTGGTGGAAATCAAGAGGTTGAGGCGCCGCAGCTGCTGACGATGATGAGACGTCAGAAAGAGAACGAGAAGGAGCAGAATTGCCCACAGTGGTTTCCCACGGCAACACCAGCACGTTGTTTGGCGTTAAATCACCGTGGCAATAACCTGCTGCATGGAGCACTTTCAGCCCGGACACTATGTGAGCGGCTAGCGCAGCCACCACGCTGAGGTAAGCACCGGAGATGGGACGAGCTACGCAGGAATCCAACAGGCATGACCTAGAGTTTGGTGTAGTCGACTCTTGCTCCTCCTCCTCCTCCTCCTGCTGCTGCTGCTGCTGCTCGTCTTTCCAACGATACAGCCAGTTCCGTAGCGATCCTTCCGTGGCTAGCTCAAGCGCCACTGCGACTAGGTTGCGCGCCGGATCTGTCACAGCACCCCAGCAGCGCACTAAACTCGTGCAACAATTGCTATTGCTGCTACTGCACAGCGCGCGAAGCACAGCAAGCTCACGCTTTGCGGTCGCTTCGAGTTCTTTGGTTTCAAGACCAAGCTCCTTGACAGCGACGGCATGAGGCAGATTGACATCATTATGGTTTGCTCCTTGTGCTCCAGATGGAATACTCACTTGCCAAACGCGGCCATGAGAGCCACGTCCAAGGAGCACACGCGGCCGACGGCGCCCTGATTGTGGGAAAATAGCATCGCGTACTCGTGGTGGAGTCGAGGGCAACAACTTCTCGAGCTCACTTTGAGCCTGCTTTTTCTGGTTCTTGTAATGACGCTTTTCGAGAAGATCCATCAATCGAGGTCAGCTGATTTTGTGACACCGCGAAGACCATAATAGTAGAGTACAAGTTGATTCGAATGGGCGTCTCATGCTCCGTATCAATGCTAATATTACTGCCAATTCTTAATAATTACAGAGCCACGGTTGGGTTTCAGTCTTCGATAAGATTGACTTACTCCGCAGGTGCACGGTGTTGCTCGTGATGAATGATTCTTTGCTATCAAAGCGTAGTAGTAACAGAGCTCAGCAATGTCGTGTCGCAATATTGCCGAGTAGCTTCAGTGCTTAGCCTTTACTAGTAAAAAAAGTAAGTATACAGCCCTGAGCACTGGGCAGTAAGCCTATGACCTAGTATAACCTGTGTGAGCCTGTAAGCGCTGCGCAGAGCCGAGCGGTTCCATTTTTGAACTACGAGGGCGAATTGAATCTTGCACACCCGCCGGCTGAACGGCATTATTTTTTGACTTTTGACCGGCGCATTGCATTGCGCACTAATTATCAGAAATAGGAACATGGCGCAAGCAGCAACAAGCCGTTCCTTACAAAGTTAGCACTTCCCGCCTCCTTTTCCTTATCTACTTATCACTTGGTGCGACAAGCATATTTTGAACGAGGAGCGGCGCTCTGTCTATAGACTTGCTGCCGCCTCAAAAGTTCTACACTTTTACACCCACGCTCTTGAAGTGCCGAAAGGGCTGAAGAGCCGGCTGATTCAGAATGCCGTACAAGCCGTCGATGGGCTGCGAAGTCACCACAGAGGCCGATCCAAACGCCATGGGGGCTAAGATCGAAGTCAAAGGCGACACTGTGATGGTGACGGTCCGCATGCGTCCCTTCAACAAGAAGGAAATAGAAGAGAAGCGCGGCCCCTGCATTACTCTGGACTATGCCAATCGCACGGTTAGCACATCCTGCCTTCCCGTATCCTTACAACCATTCTCCTAGCTTACTTCTATGTATGTATAGACGTAGGCAATGTAGTAAGGCGCAGCAAACCATAGAATGCATTTATTTCAACCCTTGGAGAAGTGATGCTTTCAGTCGAATATACCTACCGCAACTCCCCCTAGTCACACACAAAATTCCTGCTGCGTGCGTGTGCGCGTAGGTTGAAATTGTTCTGATGGAAGGCGGCAAGCCCGCTGGTACTCCGAACAAATTTACTTTCGACAGGTATAAGCTAGACCGTTTTGTCTCCTACTTGTGAAGGAGAAACGAAAGAAACTGAACAACAGAAAGACACAAAAGCAGAAAAAAGAAATAGAAACAAGAAAGTAGAAAATAGGGCAAACTTTGTTATTTCCTCTGGAATTTTCCGAATCCTTGTTCACTACCACAATCTCCATAACCACCACCTGCTGCATCAACCAACAGTGTTTGGGGTGAAAAAACGGTGCAAAAAGACTTTTACGTCGGTTCGTGCAGTGGTCTAGTCGACGCGGTCTTACAGGGGTTCAACGGCACCATTTTCGCGTACGGCCAAACGGTATGCACCAACCAAGCTGTTTGTCTCTGCCTCCTCATTGTCTTTTTGAGTGCTTTTATACACAACACGTACATATAGGTATTCCATTGAATGGCACTTTTTTAAATGCAACAACTCGTGGCATCTTCGCACTTCCTTGTTTCTTTCTCCTACCTCTTCTTCTCTTTTTCCCGTTTACGTCTACCTTATTCGACCATTCTTCCTCTTCCTACTACTATCAATGTACAGGGTTGCGGCAAGACTTGGACGATGCAGGGTGTATTAGAAGTGCAAGAGCTCCGAGGCGTGATTCCGTGCGCGTTTGACCACATTTTTGAGCACATCGGCTCCAAACCCACCACCAAGTTCTTAACCCGAGCGTGCTACCTCGAAATTTACAACGAACAAGTACGGACTCCCCCAAAAGTGTGCATGCTGCACACAATGATCGCTTGTGTTTTGCTTTGAATGGATATACTCTCCCACTTCCCCCTTTTCCTCTCTTCATAGCATTCTTCCTCGCCTTCGTTCTGGTGTCTCATTTGAAAAGAAAAAGTTCAAATCATCGTCCCCCTTTTTTTTCTTTTTTTTTCTTCACTCCTACAACTTGTGTGTGTTTTTCCTCTTCTTTTTATTTTCTTCTACCTCAGGTGCGAGACTTGCTCGGAGGAGACCCGAAAGCGCAACTGCCTCTGAAGGAGCACCCAGACAAAGGGGTGTTTGTGGAAGGTTTAACCGAAGAAGTTGTCTTCGACAGCGACTCTATCAATCTCGTGATGGCGAGAGGAGAACAGTACAGAACGGCAAGTTTATGATTGCGCTCTCTGGACTGTTTTTTTTTGTGGCGTGCATCTTAGCCACTTTACTTCGCTTCAAGAGTCGATTCTACCATTTATCAATACGAGAGATGAACTTCGTGCCCGAACACCCCCCTCCTTATGTTACGTGTCCTTTGCTCTGTTGCATGATTGCTTACCTTTACCCTCTGATAAAATTGAACTTTACTCTAAAAAATCAAACTCGTTTTTTGTCTTCGTTCTCCCTCTCTTCTATATGCAGACAGGAGCTACCTTGATGAACGCAGGGTCTTCTCGGAGCCACTCTATTTTCACCGTGGTGCGTTAAGCATTCTTTTTGACAGTCAGTATGTATGCGCGTTCGCTGTTTTTTTCTTGGCGTAAAACACGAGACCATCTGACCCTTCTTTTCTGCACCCCACCCCCCAGGTGGTAGAAGAATACGGCGAAGAAACCCCCGCCGACGCCGCACCCGGTGCTCCACCCAAGGAATTCTTGCGTGCGGGCAAACTCAACTTGGTCGACCTCGCGGGGTCCGAAACCACGTCCAAGACGGGCGCCACGGGCGATCGGATGAAGGAAGGGGTCAACATCAACAAGTCTTTGTCCGCGCTGGGGAACGTGATTTCGGCTCTGGTGGACGGGAAGGGAAAGCACATCCCTTACCGTGACTCGAAGCTCACTCGGCTGTTGCAGAGTTCATTGGGTGGCAACTGCCGTACCCTCATGATGGCAGCCATCTCCCCCGCAGACTACAATTACAACGAAACCCTGAGCACCTTGCGCTACGCTGCGAGAGCCAAGTCCATCAAAAACAAAGCCAAGGTACGAATGATATACTTGGACATTTTGGTATTTAAAAAAGAAAAGTTTCGTGTCATATTCATGACTTTTCATTTTTACACTTTCCTTCTCCTTTAATTCGTCCTTACTTCATACCGAGATTTCTTCTCAATCAAATTCAATCAAACCCCAACCCGAACATCACACTGAAGGTGAACGAAGACCCCAAAGATGCGATGCTCCGCGAGTACAAGGAAGAAATCACCAAGCTGAAAAAGATGCTGGCCGCGGCCAATGGAGGCGAAATTCCTGCCGAACCAGCCGCTGGTGAGCGTTTTAGAAGAAGGGAGAGGGTGACAAGAAGAAATGAGAGAAGCGCTTAAAAATGCGAAAAAGGAAGTCTGAATAGACATGCACCTCTCTTTTTGCCTTCATAATATTAACCTCTTTAAATTTCTTGTTTCGTTTGTTCTTTGACATTGAAATACGCCGTCATCATCACGACTTCGCCTTGCCTTTCTCACATCATCGTCTCACCTCATCACATCACCTCATTACAGAAGCCGCACCCCCAAAGGACGACGCAGGAGGCGCTGACACCCCTACGCGAGAACCCCCGCGGCGCTCCCTCACCGCGGAAGACTTGACCGAAGAAGACCGCACCGCGCGTTTGTCGGGCCCAGCGCCCGAGGTGGAGCCGGAAGTGTCCACGTTCTTGAAGGACGGCGATCTCGCAAAGTACGAGGACATGCTGGCGAGACGAGGGGTGAACACCATGGATGCGCTCACGGCGCCGTGGCTAAGAGTGGCCGAAGGGTTCCTTGTGGACAAGGTAAGCGAAACACGAATAAAAATAAAAGGGAAATGTAAAGAAAATATGGGCCGCTTTCTCATTTTTTTTTGCTTTCCAGACGTACACTCTGCTGATTTTATTCTCTCATATTTTTATGTGTACGATTCATTTTTAAAGTTCGCTTTCCTATATTCATGTGTTACACATGTGACTTCTGCTCCAAATAGGTGGGCATGACTCCTCTCGACGTGGCCCGTTTTCAAGCACTTCTCGACTTGCACGAGAAAGGCATGCCTCTGGCGTCGCTTCATGCCAAGGCGCCTCTCTCGGACGAAGCCCGCGCAGTGGCCGACAGCCTCTCAGCAGCCGCGGGGGCCAAGGATGACAGCAATGGCAGTGGTGGCGGTGGTGGTGGTGGGTTAAGTCTGGATGACGATAATGACGGAAGCGAAGGCGGCAGTGCATCCAACGTCGACGTGTGGGCAGTGGCACCTGGTGACACCGTCACCTACTGGTCTAGTGGCACTGGAAGCAAGCGTAAAACCTGCGTAGGGACTGTGCTCGCCGGCGCAGTGCCGCAGGAGCCTCTAGAATCACCCCCAGAGGAGGGAAGCGACCAATACGCAATAGACCTCTACAACGACGCCATGAAAGTGGCGGGCTTGGAAGCATCGTTGACGGTATGGGACGGCCAGGGGGAAGTGGCGGTGCTCGGCAAAGACTTGCAGACCCGCCTGGCCGCCCCACCGAACCTCCCTGGTAACAACCGCGGCAGTGGCGGCAGTTCGGACAATCGCAACGAGTCAGAAGTGGAAGCTTCATTTGCGCTGCTCCGAGAGCAACTCGCGGAGACAGAGAAACGGACTCAACAGAACGGCAGCAGCAGCCGCTTAGACTCAACGGCTACTTCTGTCTCCACCGAAAAGTTAGACGCGGAGCGCGTGGCCCTCGCAAAAGCGCTGCTCGGTGCTGGAGGCGGCGGCGTCGGTGACCCTACAGGCGATGACGGTGGTGCCAGTGGTGGTGGTCCTCCCTTAGATTCGAAAGCAGCGCTCAAGGCTCAACTAGCGGCCGCCAAAGAGTTCATCAAAAACCATGAAATGGAAAAGTCGTTCCGCGAAAAGTCGATGCGCGAACGCGACTTCCAGGACGACGACGACGAAGACGACGAAACCGCGGCCAACACCAACATGAACAGTGCTGGAGGCGACCTTAAAACTACGGTGCAGAGTGGCGGCGGCTGGGCTTTCGTGGAGTGTGCTTTGGGGGGATGCTTTTTGGCTGTGAATCGGGCACCGGGCAGCGAAGAACTTCCGGTAACAGAAAAAATAGGCAGAACAGAAGGAAAAAAAAAAAACTCACGAACGTTTATATTGAAAGCAATACCTGTTCTTCTCAGTCCAACCATTTGCATCTCTCCTCCGTTTCTACAGTTTTTTTCTGTACTTTCCCTCTTCTTCCGCGAGTATCTCCCCCATTCTAGGCGCAAATTCTTCATTCCTTAACTTCATTCCCATACGAACAGAGAGAAAGAGAAAGAGAGATCATACGTGCAATGCACCCCTTCTTCTCAGGTCCTGTCAGTGCACAAAGACACGGCCGACTACGAGCAAGACGACATGCTTTGGCGGTTCCTGCCGGACGGGGCATTCCAGAACAAGGCTACAGGGTGGGTGCTGCAAACGGCCAATGACAGCAGCGCCCGCAAGGTGAGATGATGACATGGATGTGTGTGTGTGTGTGAATGTGAATGTAAATGTGAATGTAAATGTATACATGGGTGCATGCAAGGATGTATGGGTAGGAGCGTGAGAGTACTATTTTTGGCGAGTGTGTGCTTGAACCATTTTGCCTCCATGTCACATGCTAGCCCCACTTTTCTGAGGAGTCATTTTACGTTTCCTTATTCGGCGTGTTCGTGTTTTTGGCATGTTGGTGCTGACATCCTGTCCTATTGTATGCCATTCTATTGTATTCTACATGTCTATTCTATTCTACACGTCTTTACAGGCGGACGTGGTGTGTGCGTTGCCGGACATCGAGCCAGACGGCTCCCTGGGCCTGCAGTGCAAGTGGAAGCAAAACAACGACCATGGTTTGGAGAACGCGGCTGTGGGGTATCTCTTGACGGTCCGCAATGGGAGCAAGAAACACAACACCGAGGTAAAAAGCGTCTACTCTATCGACTCTTCGTCGCTGTTTTTGTATTATCATGCTCGCTGGTGTGTTTGTTGACTCTTACGGGCGTTTTCATGATCTTTGAAACACCTATTTGTCTCCCCAGTTTCACTTGCCTGTCTCCCTTCGTCTCGACGCATCCTTTTTCCTGCCTAATTATCGATTATGGAAGGTGTGGCTGAATGCAGCAAAACCAAAAGTGGGAGCGCTTGGGGGCGCAACTTCCGCCCAGAAATGGTCTCTTTTACCGCACGGCGATCAGTCGAATGTTCCTACTACCGTACTGCCTCCTAAAGCACCAGCAGCGAAGGAACGAAGCGGAAGGAAAGGGCGGCGCCCCTCGGCAGGCCTCGCGCGCAAGCGAAGCGACGATGACGTCAGCAGCAACAAGAATGGGGGCAGCGAAGACGACGAAGGAGGCAATGCGAAAGGGCCCCGGCGCCGCCGCCCACCCTCGAAAGGGCCACCCCCGAAAAGGGGGGACGGCTTTGATCCGTCCTGGAGCGAAGACCCCAACGGCAACCAAGAGGACGGTGACGATGGCGATGCTGATGACGTGAGCGCGTATGGCGACGACGATGGACAAGATGGAGAAGACGAAGAAGGGGAAGAAGTCAAAATGAGCGGGTTTGCGAAGCTGAAAAAGAACCGGCTGCAGCCAGATGGTACTGTTGTAGGCAAGGGCGGCAAGGGAGGAGGGCGCGGCGGACGAGGCGGGCGAGGCGTGAAGCCCTCCATTGGGAAAGCAAAACGGCGCACTTCGCGCGGCGGCGGTGAGAGCGATGACAATGACGATGGATTCGGCGGAGGCGGCACTGGCGGTGGGCGGCTCCGGATGGAATCAACTGGCTCGATTGACTCGTTCAACGACGAAGCCATGGGCCTCGGGGAAGGGTTTGGGAGCGGGCGGGCTCAGGACGCGCCGGCCGATCCGTTAGAAGACCAATGGGACCTCGAGGAGGCCCCCGCTTACGATGGGCCGGTAGAAGAAGCCCCACCCCTGATCGACGACAAGTTGTGCCCCGTGTGCGGCGACAAGCTCATTCGGAAGACCCGCCGGCACTGCCGCGCGTGCGGCCACGGCTGCTGCTACCCGTGCTCGGACCAGCGGATGCGGCTGCCCCAATTTGGTTTGCCGAAAATGCAGCCCGTCTGCGAGCTCTGCCACGAGGCTTTGGCAGACGAACAAACGGCGATGGCGGCAGCGGCTGCCGCAGCCTCCGCGCGAGAACCTGGCCGTGGTGGCACCATTGCTGAGGTGAAGAAAAGGCAAGAAGAGGCCGCGGCGACCGCATTAGACGCTCAGACCGAGAGTGGTGCTGCGTCCGAGGCGATGGCTGCGGCGGTTGCCCAGCACCGGGATGCGGCTCAGGCCCATGCGGAGTTAGCGGCAGCGGCCGAAGCCGAAGCTGCCGCAGCCAAGAAACAAGAAACCCATTCGCCCGCGGTGACCGCAGCAAGGCGACTTGCCGACGAAAAAGCAGAAAAATTGAAGGTGTTCTTGGAGGCGGAGAAGGCAGCACTGGCAGCTGCGGCGGCAAAAGGTGGAGGAGGCAACAACGGGGAGGCAGACAGCGGTGGACCAGCTCTTCTGGATGGCGATGCTCCCGTTAGTGGCGGGCCTTCCCTGGTATGCATACATTCATAAATACATACCGTACATATTTAATCGTGTATTAGCTTACGTGCTTCTTTTGCTCTATGTGACGATTGGCAAAAGTCCTCATATCCTCAGTTCCTTATTTCCCCTTCTTTGTCTCTTCCAATGCAAGATTTTACTTGAAATTGAATTGTGCGGTTTAATATCTATGAAGGCTTCTGATCTTCTCATCATTTTATCATTCCTGTCTCATGCTCGTGAACATGACCACTTCAACCCTTGTTCATTGTTTGTCCTTGCATGCATGTGCCTAAATATAAATATACCAAGGTTGACGGCGCTACTGGCCGTGATTCGCTCTTTGCCGACGTGCTCTTTGGGTTTGAAGCATGGCGCGCGAACAAGATACGAGCGGCGGGGCAAGGTAAAGAAGAATGACGAGGATGAATGAGGATGGTTGTTTACCGGTATAAAGATGAGCGAGTGACAGAGAGATGGAGAATAACGCCTGTTGTTTCAAGTCTTGTTTCCCATTGATTTACTTCCTCAGTCTCAATTATTGTTTTCTTTTGGTTTCTTCGTTGCTGCTCCTAACGTGATTTTTTTAATGGAACACACTTGTGTAAATCCCCTTAAGGTGGAAGTGCGGAAGGCATTCAATTGCGGCAACGGCAGCAAGAAGTGCGCAACGAATTGGCCGCTGCGACCACCGCCATGGAGCAAGCCACCGCTAAAGCAGCGCCTAGCAATGCGAAGGGCAAGAAGGACAGCAAAGGTTCAGCAGGAGGAGGACTGAGCCAGCAGCAGCTTGATGAATTGCGGGATAACAAAGAAAGGCTGGAAGCTGAGTTGACGCAATTAGAGGTGCGCGTGTGCTTCTTTGGTTTTTGCATTTGTTTGTTTGGTTTGAGGCCTTTTCGTGCTCTCATAAGATTGGGCTGCTCAAAAGTGCGCTTCTTTGTCAAGTCGCAGCGCCAAGCAAGAGGAATGTATCTATGTTTTGCCCACTGACGTCTGCTTTCTTTTATCTTCTTCCGTTGTTATCTTTAAAACGAACAAATCAAAAGGTTGACGTTCAGCTTTCGGACGTGTTAGACAATTCCCCGACTTCTGAGCCCACTTTCGCGAAAAAACTGCGGCCATTGCCGCCCATCTGGGAGCGTGGCATCTCCCTCGCTGCACTGCAGTTGTTCGCGGCCGAAATGGTCTCCTCCGATGCAGTGCCTACCTCCTCGGTCGTGGCAGCGCTGCGGCAGCGGCTTGCAAAGAGCGGGCGTCGCACTGCCCTCGTAGGGCTCCTAGCGGACTGTGGTTTGCGCACTCTAGTGCGGCAGCGGCCCCGCCTCGTGGACGAATGGGGCATCGAATACGACGACCCGAGCAGCTTGCACCACCATCCTAGCGAGTACCCGGAGGTAGAGGTGGTGGTTGCGGCCACGGGGCAGCCCAACTTGTTCTTGAGCCACGCCTGGAGCGGCAGTTTTCACGACTCCATCGCGGCCTGCGTGGCGTGGTGTGGTCAGCAGCAGCCCGAACCGCTGAACCCTGCGGCGGTTTACGTGTGGATGGATGCTTTTTGCTTGGACCAATGGACGGAGGTCACTGGGGCGGTGGGCAACGTTGTCGTTGGCAACAGCTCTGGAAACGGCAACAGCAGCAGCAGCAGTGGCGCTAGTGCTCTCGCTGGAACTGCAAACGGCAGTAGCGGCGGAGCAGGGAGTTCCACGTTTCACGCTCGACTCGCGAACGAAAGCAGCATCGTGGAAGGCTTCGTCTTTGCGGTGCGTGCGTGCGGCAGCACCGTGTGCGTGGCTTCGCCCGGGTTCACCTGCCCTACTGCTCTGGAGCGGCTGTGGTGCTGCGCCGAAGTGTACACCAGTGTGTGCGTGGGGGCGCAGTGCTACTTCAGCTTGCCGCCCGACGAACAAGAGGCGTTTGACGAGGTGGTGTACGCCGAACTGCCCGCGTTGCTGAGGCGCGTAGTGCACGGGTTTGACATTCGGCAGGCCGAATGCACTTCGGGCGCCGACAAGCTCTTGCTGTTGAAGTGGCTCAAGTCCGGCCAACGGTCGTGGGGATTGGAGCCGGCCAAAGATTTGCTCTTCGTGAACCGCGCGATTGCGTCGAGCTTACGAGCTTTTCTGGTCCAATCAGCGCGCCGCGTGCTCGCTGATCGCAACCTCGGAGGCGCTGCTACCACCGCCGCCGCTGCCACCGCGGGCATGGAGAACGATGCGTTGTCGTCGTCGTCGTCGTTGTCCGCCTCGTCTGCAGCCATGGCAGCCGCTGCAATGGGCGGGAGTTCGGCTGGTACCGAAACCGTGAAAGACTTGAACATCATGCGGGGCTACGCGATGCTCCTGGAAGAACAGGGGCGCGCTGGGGTGGGTGGGGGCCGAGGCTGGTGCTTCAAACTCGCCGTGATTTGGTATCTGAAAGTGTTGCGCGTCCAGGAACAGACCGTGGGGCCACTGCATTTACAAACCTCCAAAACCATCCTCGCGCTGGCCGCCCTCTTCAAGCTACAGGGGAAAAGAGATGATGCACTGATCAAGTACGAACGCGCCGTGGCGGCTCTCGAAACCCTGAGGCCGCAGTGTGGCGCCCTCGGACGGTCTCTGGTCGCTGCTGCGCGGTGCGATTTGGCCGTGGTGTTGCGGGACGTCGGCCGGCTGGAAGATGCCGTCGGGCAGTTCAAGCAGTCCCGGCGGGACCTCGGCCAGCCGGCGGCCGCCGCCGCGGCATCGAACCCGAGCGAAAGCGACGCCGCCCGGCGGGCTCGATATGAGCTCCTGAAAGCTGCTGCCTTCGTGCTGGGCTTAGAGGGGCGCGGAGGGGACGAAGGTCTGCTGTTCGAGGGGCTGTGTGGCATGGCGGCGGTGCGAGTCTTACAGGGGCAGCACGAGGCCAGTTTAGTGCTCTTCGAAGAAGCCCTCGAGGAGCAAGAGTCGGTGCTGGGAGACGGCCACCCCGCCACGTTGAACACCATTCAGTGCATCGCGGCGCTGAGAAGGCGCTTGCTGGTGGGGCTCGAGGACACCATGGCAGTCGACCAATTAGAGCGCACGTTACATGTGTACGAAGTGGTGTTTGGTAGGCACCACCCCCACACCGTCTCCGTAGTGCTGCAGCTTGCTGCGGCGCACGCGAGAATGCTGCCACCGCAGCAGGCACCGCACAACGCAGAACTAAAAAACGACCCAGGTGCGTGTGTATGCGTGTGTGCCCATCTTCGCCCTCTACCTCCTCTGGCTGCTCTCTTCTCTCCTCCTGTGTTTTCTCACCTTCCTCGCATTTTTTTGCTACGTGTACGATTACAATTTTATCAGCATGCAGTGAATGTATATTTGATTGTGCCTGCCTCCCTCTTTTCCCCTTCAAATATTATCATCCCCAGGAGCCGAAGCCGCCACGGCTAGTCTGCGTTGCTATGCGCGTGCCTTGGCCGAATACGCGGAAGACGAAGCTCTTGTGAACGAGGAAACCGCGGCTCGAACCCACTTTCTCAAAGATGGGTCCTTTCAGCGCGTGTCAGCAGAAGATCCTGACAGCCAAGCGGTACGTTGACGACGATGATGGAACGTGCAAAACGAGTTCATAGACACACGCGTAGATGAACTCATATCTAATTTTTTGTTTGTTTGAAAATCACAATTTTAGCCACAGCCTACTGCCTGTAATTACTTATTCAAATGTTTTTCCTTCAACTCTCATTCTTATCTATGTTCTGGCCTTCTTTTTGTTGATACCTTTGTCTTTTGGCCCTCCTTATTGTAGATCGTCGCGTACGACAAGGATGACCCGACTAACTCGGCCTCGAGCCACTACGACTTGATGACGTTGCATGCCGCGAAGCACACGGGCGGGCAGTACAGCCCTCTAGACACCGCAGCTTGCGTGAACAACATGGCGGTTCGTACTGTAGCGATGCTGTAGTACTGTACGACAGACTGTGTGCTCGAATATTGACACGCAACCTGTGTACTTATAATCAACGTGAACAATGAGTGATGTTTATTTTTTCCTAAAAAATGGAAAACTGAAACATGAATGATTCTCCCTCTCACTTTTTTACACCTTCCCCTCAAAAGGTGGAATTTCGCAAGTTGGGCATGCTGAACGAGGCCGCGGAGTCCTTTGCACGAGCGCTGCACATCAAAGAGCGCGAACTCGGGCAGTTTCACCCTTCTACGGCTAAAGTAAGTTAAAAAATTTAGATCCAATTAGATGTAAGCAACTCAGAGTACCGCTAGGTATTCTTGGATCAGAATAAGCGCAGTATTTCCCTCATTCGTGTTGTCTCAAATCTTTGTTTGATGCAAATGCCTGCCTCTCGTGGTCTCAGGTGATGAACAATTACGCGCTCGTGCGGTGGCGCATGGGGCATTTGGACTCCGCCCTCGACATCTTCAACCAACTTTTGACTCTATACGCGGTGCTTGATGATGCTGCGCAACGTCTGCCAGAAGAAGGCGATGACGAGAACGAAGCGTTAGGAGGCGAAGGTGAATTCCCGCATGTCATATTCCATAATAATATATTCCCATGCGTACTCATCAAGCCCATCTCATACGTACTAAGCAAGCCCATAAAATCCTCAGATTATGCTGTAGTCTCATCGTCGTTGCCACACTTGAATCAAGCGCTGTGTCATGATGATTGACAGGTGCAGGGGGCGTGATGGACGCTCGAGCGATGCGACGGTCGGGCGACTTACGGTTCAGCCGCGACACCATTGCCAGAGGGGTACCCCCAGAGGACGTCGCCATGACCCTGTGCCACGTGGCCCTGGTAGGGTACACTTGGGTACTGTAGGGTGGGGTGTAGTGGGTAATTGGTTACAATGAGATCAGAACTCTAACTTTCGTGCATGATTGAAAAAAAAAAGGCCCTATTCATGTCTCATTTTTTTTATTGTACTATTTTTTCCCCTGTACTTCTTTTCCTTTCTCTCTTCGGTGTTCCGTGTGCAAACACACACACAATCTATACACACAACTTTCACACCATTCCCCTTTTTATGCATCTTATCTACTTTACCTCCTACATGTAGGTGCACCAGCAGCTGAGCCAGCCCTCGGAGGCAATCGTGCATTTCGGCCGCGCGCTGAAGTTGCGGGAACAAGTGCTCAAGAGTGCGGAAGACCTGTGCTTTCAAATCAACAACGGCAACGGCAACGGCGTGAGCGGGAGCAAGCGACAGGCGCAGCAAGCTCTGAGAGCAGCCCGCGCCGCGGTGGCCTCCACTCTGTACAACCGAGGCCTCATTTACCACCAGCAGGTGTGCGTGCTTTTGGGCTTTGTTTCGAGGCTAAAAATTGCTTTCCGGAGCTCCTTTTCCTGTCTTGTCTCTTTCTCTTTCATTCTTTTCATCCTGGCAACTCTTTTTCAACCTCGTGTGTGTCCATCTTTCTTTTCTGCCATTCTCTCCATTGACCCACTCACCTCCTGAAACCCGCTGTCTCCGCTCTTCTCTTCTCGCCCCATTGACTCAAATATCATTCCGAATTCTCTCACTCCTTCATCTCTTTGCATACAGGGGGACTTACTTTCGGCCGGCGCCGACCTCCGACGTGGGCTCGTCGAGTCACGCCACGGCCTAGGCGGCTTGCATGCTTACACCGCGGATGCCGCGGGCGCTCTGGCGTTTGTCGCACGCGCCTTGGGGACGTATGTCGCCCAGCACCAGGACAGCAACCCAAGGCACCCAGCGAACGGCATGGCTGCGGCGAAGAGCTTCAACAAGAAGGAGAACAAGAAAAAGAAAGAGAAGGAGAAGAAAAAAGGAGGTGGAGGTGGTGGAGCAGAAGGCGAATTGAATGCCGATGGAAGCCCCGTCAAGAAAGGCGCGCAGACGGAATTCGAACACGCCAAGTGAGTTACACCCACTGAGACGAGAGGATTAGCCACTAAAGAAAAGAGGGCCTTGGTAAAGATCGCCCATTTTGTTTTATCCCTTCTCTCTCCCTTTATTTGAGGCTTGAGCCTGAAGTACTTCCGAATGAATGGAATTTACGGCGACAATCATCTTGCCTTTTCAAACGCACCCAGGTACGAAGCCCACCGGGACGAGTGTTTGGCGTGTTTTGACGCGCTGTGCGCCCACTGGAAAGAGGCCAAGGGAAGAGGCCACCCAGCGGCAGTGGCGGCTCTGAATTCGGTGGCGGAGGTAATCATTTGGTGAAAATGCCAACAACTTGGACGGACGATGATTGCGGATGAAAATGGGAATGATTGTTGGAATTTTGGGATTTGCCTCCTCTTTTTGTGACGTGAGATTTTATTCCTTCGTTTCTTACCTCGACCTTCTCCTTCTCTTTCTACACTTCACTCCAGGTCTATCGCTGGGAAGTGCGTCAGAACGACTGCGCCTCAGCGCTCATGCGGGCCTTGCGTGAGTCCAACGCACATGTAGAACCTGCCGCCGTAGCTACCGCAGCCGCAGCTACTGCAGCTGAATCGGATGCTGCGGCCGCTGGAGCGGGAGCGGGAGCTGGCATGCTCGCTGCGTTTGGGAGCAAGGGCAAAGCAGCCGCGGCGGAAGCCTCGAAGAGAGCTGCGGTAACCGCAGAAGTGGGCGAACAAACCGCAGAGGCCGCACAAGCAGCAGCCGCCGCGGACGAGAAGGAGTCACGGATAGCGCACTTGCGCGAAGAAAAACAGGCGGCGGTGGCTCGGGAAGACTACAAAGCGGCGACGCGGCTCAAGCAAGAAATCCTGGAACTTCAACTTCAGGTACTGCGTGTGCGCATGCATTAGGATTTTAGACATGAAAATATTTTACATCAGTTGGCCTGATCAGAACATGTATTTTCCAGAATTTTTTTCTTTTTGGTAAATTTCTCATGAACATTCGTTTTGTCTGTTCTACCTCGGCCTTTTTCTTGCCCTTTTTCCGTTTTCAACCGTAAGGTCATCGAGCTCGAGGAGCTGACGGCGGGGCGCACTCTGCCCGAAGGCGCGGTCGGCGGTGGCAGTGGCCGTAAATTATACGGCGCCATCCAGGCAGTAAACGTGAACGAGAAGCGGGCCGCAGGGATGCACCTGGCCATGGGCACCCTAGCCCAGGCCGCGCAGTCCGCGGGAGGTGGCGGGAACGCTAACAATGCCACCGGCAAAAAGCTGACGGACACTTGGGGCTCGTCGCAGCTTTTGGCACAGGTACGGAAGCATAAGACACCGAAAAGAGATGTAGCTTTCCTCTTTTGAAGTTTGATTTAAAAGGAGAACCTAAGAGTTATAAGAGATTTGATGCCGGCCCCTGTGTGTACCTCAAGCTAACCTTCAATTATCCGTTTACCTTTTGCGTCTCATGTACGTGCTCTTGCTCTCTCTCCACCCCCTTCTTCCTTTTCTTCTTACCTCACTCCAACATCATCATATTCCTCTGTCCCCGCCCTCCACCACAGGAAACCCGCTTAGACGAGCTGGCCGTGCAAGGTTGGGCCACCCCCGATGAGGACGAAGCGGCCTTGAAAGCGCGGCTCGAGACCCTGAACGGCTTGGCTCAGGCCATGGTCGACAAGACCCGCCACGAAGAAGCGGCGGCATACCACGCGCGGGTCCTGAAACTGACTCAGAAAGCGGTGCACGGAAAGGTGAGAGGGT
>Ga0307982_1001809_pt1 | contig 17396 bp, 12 predicted proteins | sample OrgLakmetagen989_FD_201847 | JGI IMG/M metagenome (GOLD analysis project Ga0307982, IMG submission 201847) | Saline water microbial communities from Organic Lake, Antarctica - #989 | ecosystem: Environmental > Aquatic > Non-marine Saline and Alkaline > Saline | place: Antarctica: Organic Lake... | reverse complement strand
CGTCCTTAGCAGATGAACTTCCTCCCTGGCAGCTTCAGTATCCAGCGTGCCAACCTGGTGAGCTGAGAGGCGTGCTTCCAAGGCCGAAATAGAAGCTCCCAGCTGCGAGACATGAGCCAAATGTGCCAAGCTCGGCTGCAATGCAAGACTCATTGTGTGTTTATTAGTAAGGATGAAAAGTTTGGGCTGTGGGCTGAAGAACCTTGACCAGAGGAGAAAAGAGCGCTGCAATTGCAGTCACACCTCAACGACAAGGCACTTCTGCTTTCAGCGCCAGCTAGTTCTCACTGCAATACAAGCAGACAGAATGTTGTGTCTGGAACGGTGTTTTTACTCGCAGAGTCACAGTGCTCGCTCGGCTTGAGACATACGGTGCGTTCACTGTCGAGGGGGCTGCAGGCTCTGAGATACGAGAAATCTCAAGGAAAGGATCGCACGCCCCCCTGCAAGCTGGTTCCAGCACAGCACCCACAGGCGTTCTTTTGCTCGTCACCCCAACTGCGACTCAGTCAATCTCCACCTAGCTTGGCTTAAAAATTGTTTGTTCCTCCGGTCCGCTGCAATTGCGTTGCTCGCCTGCCAGCTCGTGCCAGCGAGGCTGTCCCTGAGCAGTACATTCGTTCGTGATCTGCAGCTGCATAAGTGTGGCGCTCATAGTAAGACTTCACCAGACTTCACGCAGTTTGCTTGTTGCGCTTTCGTCTGGGGCTTTCTCGCTGCTTGCGTGGCCTGCAGAGGCGTGTTGACCGGCAATTTCACACACTGCAAACTCATTATCTACCATGACCTCCACTTCATCGGACATGAGCCGCACGGAGAGAGACGTCCTTCTTGCCAAGCGCTTATTTTTGGGCGGACTTCTTGCATTACCCTGGCTTTGGGCTGCGAACGTCTTGTATTTTTTGAAAAAGCTGCGTGCCGGCGAAGCTGGCAAAGACCTGACCTGCTGTTAGTATTTTTTGAAAAAGATACGGAGTGCTTGTGCACACCATATTCATACAGGGCTTACGTGCTCCTTTGCTGGAATCCTAGTGTGGCTGGTGGCCATCTTGGTTTGGGTGGGAGTATATCAAGGCTCAGTCCGCGAAACTTCGCCAGAGCTGGCTGTCTACACGCCACCGCAGTATTGGTTCTGGGAAGAGTTGCCGTGGAAATGGACCAGTGGAATACGCTCAGACATCTCTACCCCCGAGGGGGTTTAAGGCACCTGGCTGGCGAGCGGGGCTGCTGGGCCAAACGAGTCCACAGCCTGCACACTGCGTTGCAAATTCGCAACGGGTTTGCCCCGCTTACCGGCTACAGGAACAGCCAAACACCCATATAGCTGGTGGTATAATTGGCGTTGTGCATAGTACATGGTGCGGTGCTCATCGGTGGCTGGGCTCGTCTAGAAGCTCCTCGTGCATGCGAGAGCCTGCAAGGATTGAACGCCCAATACTGTGCGCCAGCAAGAGCCGAATGCCAAATGCGAAACCCACGTTGCGCCGCACAAATACGCACCATGCTATCAATTTACTGTCACACATGCTTCATGCGGCAAGCGCGCCCGCAGGCTCTTGAGGGCCCTGGCGCCCAGGACTGACGCTGCCCCGCCAGGCGCAGATGCACCCACCAGCAGACACCGCTGTGCACTGCTGTTGTATCGAACCAGTCATGCAGGATTCACAGCAGATACGCAAGAGTGTCAGCTGTTGCAGGGCAGCCCCCCCTGCGCTCATTGGGCCAGTGGGATGGGGGGTGCAAGCCTCTGAAGCCCATGCACTCATTGGGCTACGGTAGCTCTATTATTCACCCTTGCCAGACATTTACACTATTTATGGAGCAAAAATTGAACTTGGGGCGCTCCCAAACAGCTGCATTCTGTCAAACGGCAATCTCGTTGCAGCCGCCGAGTCGACTCTGGCGTGGCTGGGCTTGGGCAGCTGCTTGCTCTGAGAGACTGACTGGGCAGTGGGTTCTAGCAGTGCAGGGATCCTTGACATGGGCAACTCAAAATCTAAGCATAAGGCGGGTCCAGCTGATGATGCTTGGCTCATTCCCCAAGTTGGTGATTTAGTGGACGTCAGAGTGCCAAATGGCTGGACAGTTGGAGAAGTAACTAAGCGGCACAAAAACGGCGATGTTTCTGTCACCACGAATGAAATTGGTAAAGATTCCAACAACAATGATGTATATGGTATCACTTATCGGCTCAATAAAGCCGAGCATCATGGGAAAATGGCAGCAATGGGTGCGTGCAAGCAAAGAAGTTGCAGCGCAAGTTCCGCAGGTTTGAAACAAAAGCCCACTTCGCAGGCACCTACTCCGACCTTGGCCAGCCGCAGCATGCGATTCCAGCACAAATATCTCCACAGGTCTCTGTGCATTCACACAGCAGCACCCATTCAGGATTTCCTACTTCAGCGTTGCTGGAGGTGCCGGGGGCCGACTCGGCAAGCTCACCGCGCCGCTCAAGCCCGTCTTCAGCAGCAGCAGATCAGCTCAGGCCACAAGTTGGCAACTCATTGGACGTTTTGGATTATTTCCCAGGCAAGAACACCAGTCGCCCGATGCAGCAGTGGTTCCCAGCTGAGGTTGTGAGAGTCCAAGCCGACAAAGCCTTGGTGTCATTCTTCCAATTTGAAAGCGACCAAGACACGTGGATTCAAAAAGCCGAGTACAGTGCACGCTTTGCCCCACTTGGCAGCAAGTCCACAAACTCTCAGCCACAGTACCTGGACGAGGAGGCGCTGCCGCATGTAGCCCCAAACAACGGGGGGGGCGAAACGGCAAAGCAGGCCCCAGGCGGACACGCTCCCGCCTCACACAGTGGCATAGCCCGCACCACCACGGCAGGCAGTGCAGCTAGCGCTGCAGACGTGCACTCTGACCTCAGCAGCACCCCCCTGTCCCCTGCTTTCACGGGGGCCCAAGGCTCAGGCGTGTCAGCCACGCCTAGCGGGGGCAAGCGGAGGATGGGCCCATCCAGCACTCCTGCCCACGAAGGGCAGGGTGTGGCCTCCCCCGTTAACGGCGCCAGCGAGAAGCAGCTGGATGTGAGGGACCCCTCCACGTACTCAAGGGGGGCTTGGCTGGATGTGCAGCTGGGCAGCGGGCGGTGGGTGTTGGCTCAGATCCTGGCAGTGACGCGGGATGAATCTGACGGCTTCACAGCCATTGAGGTGCGCTTCCCCGCTGCCCTCAGCTTCGAGACAGACAAGGGCATGGCCCAGGATACCGTGGTGGTGGCGCCGGACCACAGCAATGTGGCGGTGAGCGGGACACGCAGCTCTGTGCCTCAACACAGCTGGGGCGTGGGGCAGTATGTGGATGTGCTGGATGTGTTCCCTGCAGCCAACGGTGGCGGCTGGCAGCAGGAGTGGCGCTGGGGGGAGATTGCTCAGGCGAATGTGGACGCCGTCCTGGTGAAGTTCGTTGATGCCCCAGGGCGCCCCGACATGTGGTTCAACTGCAGCAATCCCGACATTGCCCAGCGGCTGCAGGCGCACGGCAGCGTGACCACCAGCTCCCCCAGCGCTGAGCAGCAACAGCGACAAGTGGACGACAGCCGCTTCCGTGCAGCCCTGACGGAGGCTGGTTTCTGTGTGCATGACGTCGCAAATGACGGCGCGTGCTTGTTCAGGGCGGTGGCGCACCAGGTGTACGGCGACGCAAGCCGCCACCGGCTCGTGCGGGAGCGTGTTCTGAAGCACATGAAGGAACACTCTGACGTGTACAGCATCATGGCCGCGGCCAGCTCCGATGGCGGTCTGGATGAGTACCTTAAACGCATGCAGGCTGACTTTGAGTGGGGGGGGTACCCGGAGCAGCTGGCCATTGAGGAGGCATTTGACCGCCCTGTGCTGGTATACAGCTCCGAGGACTTCGAAGCGGGGGGCAGGGGGGGGGTGCAGCCAAGCACCATCCACTTTGAGGGGGAACTACCCACAGCCGAACTGGAGAAGCACAACGTCAGCCCCATTCTCCTGGCATACCACGGTGGGCAGCACTATAACAGCCTGGTGGCGGAGGGGGCCCCTGAAGGCGCCAAGCCCCCCCTCGGCACACGTGACACACAGTTCATCCTGCAAGCTCGGCAGTGTCGGCTGCTGGAGGTATCCCCTGTGGCGCCTAGCCACGCGGAGGGGGGGCTGGGGGGGGGCAAAGGCGACGAAGTCCCTACAACCCCCACCCCCACCGCCCCCCCGGGGGGCAGTGTCGGAACGGAGGCAAAAGGGCAAGATGGGAATGCCACCCCTGTTAAGGGGGGGTCTGGCCCTGACCCTGCTCAGGAGGGCTTGACATCCACCCCCCCCCCAAAGCCCACCCCTGGCGCAGCCGGGACCGGCGTGGCCACCCCCCCCTCAAGCGCTTTGAGCACCCCTCGATCGCGATCGGGCAGTGCAGTGCATGCACGGCAGCGCACCCGCCCATCATTTGACGCTGAATCGGGCAAGTTGACCTTTGTGTCCATGGAATCCCCCGTGGGCGTGGGGGAGCGAAGCTGCAGCACTGGAGTGCTCGTGGGAGCGGCGGCGGCGGCGGCGGCATCTGGGTCACCCCTGCGCCATGCCAGTGCATCTATTGTGCCCACTGCTGTTGCGTCCTTGCGTAGCGAAGCGCTTGGGCAGCCTGGTGGCTCGCAGCCGCAGCCAGGTGCGGTTTTGCCGGGCGCAGATCCTTACAAGGGCAATGAAACGGCCTCGGGGGCTGCAGACGCACGAGGCTGGCAACAGACATAGCAATGTGCAAAATATTATTCCAAAGATTCGAATTGCAAGCTGCTTTGTATGCACGGCTGGTTTTGAGCAGAACGCACTGCTGAGCTTCGATTCTCGTGTGAACCCCCATCACATGCAGCACCTCTCGGTTGCTGCAAGATGGGAAAACAAGTGACTCCAGCTTTGAGATGCGGTTCAAACCACCCATTTCGCAGTGATCTTATACACCTTATGCAGTCTGCAGCTTGTTGCTGGCCATCTGGGCACAGAAGAAAAGGTGTGGAGATTCACCCTCTGTAGAAGTCTGCATTGCTACCATGGCTGCATCGGGATCCGGTTCGGATAAAGCATCACAAGACTCAGTTTCTTCATCTGCACATGAAGATGTCGAATTGGCAGAGGTCGGTTCAGCTTGCCAGTCGGCCGCACAACAATTACGGCAGTGCAATTATCTTGTGTGCAGGCCATTCACAAAGCGGGGATCATGGACTCATCCTCTGCTCGAGAGTTTTCCCGCCTAGTTGCACGCTACAGACACCAGACAAGCAACCCTCTGGAATGGTGAGTGCTGCGGTGTGAGATTTTTGTAACTTGCCCTAAATGAGTCGTGCGCAGGCCCTCGGTTTCGCCACCAAGCTCCGAATTTGTTTTGGGGCACAATTCATTGGAGGCATGCCCAGCAAACGACGAGCTGCGACAAGAGTTGCTGCGAAAAGTTGCAGTGGTGAAACTTAACGGCGGCCTGGGAACATCCATGGGACTGAAGGGCAGCAAGTCAGCGTTGCGAGTACGGGGCGGCCTCACTTTCCTGGACATGACCGTGCGGCAAATCGAGTACTTGAATGTCAAGCACGGAGTGGATGTGCCACTGATTCTCATGAACTCGTTCAATACCCATGATGAAACGCTCCGTATTGTTCGCAAGTATGCTGCTCACAATGTGTCCATCACCTGTTTCCAGCAGTCCTGCTTTCCCTGCATCGAGCGCGACCACTACACGCTGCTGGCCACTGAGTCCTTCAGCTCTGGCAACCGCGACGTGTGGTATCCCCCTGGTCACGGGGACATCTACCGTGCCCTGGCACGCTCTGGTGTGCTGGACACACTGCTGGCTGAGGGCCGGGAGTACATTTTCATCAGCAACGTGGACAACCTGGGCGGCACCCTGGACTTCCGCATCATGTACCACCTGGTGAACTCCGGGGCGGACTTTGCCATGGAGGTGACTCGCAAGACGCGCTCGGACGTACAGGGCGGAACCCTCATCCAGCACCACAAGCCGGAGGGCGGCAGCTCCTTGAAGGTGTTGGAGGGCAGTGAAGTGCCCGCCTCCGCCTCTGAGGAATTCAAATCCACCAAGAAGTTCCAGTGGTTCAACACGAACAACCTGTGGGTGTCCCTCTCCACCATGAAGCAGCTTGTGGAGGAGAACGGCATTGCCCCCAGCGTCATTGTCACCTCCCGCCAGGTGCGGGAGCGCGATGTGGTACAGCTAGAGACTACAGCCGGCAGTGCCATCGAGTTCTTCCCCAAGGCTGTGGCCATCGCCGTGGACCGCCTGCGCTTCGTGCCCGTGAAGAGCACATCCGATCTGCTGGCCATCCAGAGCAACGTGTACGAGATCAAGCACGGCAGCGTGCAGCGCAACCAGGGGCGGGAGGGCACCATCACCCCCGTCATCAAGCTGGGGCCCGAGTTCACAGGCATCGCAGAGTACCACGCCCGCCTGCCGCACATCCCCGACATGCTGGAGCTGGACCACTTGACTGTTTCGGGGGATGTGCACTTTGGCAAGGGGGTGACGTTGCGGGGGACAGTCATCATCGTGGCTCAGGAGGGCTCGCGTGTAGACGTGCCTGACGGCAGTGTGCTGGAGGACAAGGTGGTCACGGGGAACCTGCGTATTTTGGAGCATTAAATGCATTGCAACACTCAGCGCTCTGAGGCTGGGGCGGCGCCAGGCGCAGCTGTGTCACCCTGCAGAAGGACTGCACTGCGCGAGTCCATGCACCGCAGGGCGACTCCACAGCGAACACTGCTGATTGAAGTCGGAACACTCCCACCCACCGCAATGCTGCTGCCCTCCAAGGCGCTCAGTGCGGCCCAAGACACGTCTTTCACGCTGAGGCCCGTCACTGCCACCTGGGCCGCGTCGCTGGCCAGCACGGCGCCACGCCCACAGCGGGAGATGCTGCATGCGCTGATCACTGCCACGCCTGCTGCATGCACCAGGATGCCCGACTTTCTCAGCTGGTGCAGACTGCAGTGTGCCAGCAAGGCTTCGCTTTCGTGAGAAATACGGAAGCCGTTGTCGCAGTGGCGCACGCTGCAGCTGCAGGCACACAGAACACTGCCTGCTGTGACCTCCACGCCCGTCATGAAGCCTTTGATGCTGAGGCCATGCAGCAACAGGACTGCCATGTTGTCAGCTTGCAGGCCATTCGAGCCTCCTGCGCTGGACACTTGGCAGTTCCTCAGCTGCACGGTGCACTTCTTGGTGGCGCGCAGTGCAGTGCCGCCCTGTTCAACTAGGAACACACAATCCTCGAAGACGACATGGATGCCTCCTTCAACCAGGAACAAAGATCGGCTGCTGGATTGACCCGCAGCCCCTCCCCGTTTTGCCCCCCTTGCCACCTTGAAGCAAAAGCCTGTGAGGGTTACGCTGCTGCCGGGGGGCAGCGCCAGCTGCTGGGGGGGGGCTGCAAGCGAGCCAATACCGCAGATACCGTGGTCGCATATACTCGCTGAGGCAGGAAGGCGCATCATTTGTTGCCGCTTGGCGCCTGGCTGCGAGCCAAACAAGCGAATAGCCACCGCCTGGCTTCTGCGCTGGGCAGTGGCCGTCTGCGCCTCCCTCACTGCAGACAAGACGCGCTCCCAGCTCACGGCTGGGGGGGACTTCTGCTGTGTGGAAGCAGTGGACCCAGCGCCCCCCCCTGCGAAATGCAGGTCTAGGGGGGGGTCATCTTGCGGTTGCCCCCCAGCGCTGCCGCTGCGCATTGCGGCTGCAATGCGGCTGGGCTGACGAAGGGTCGCCAAGAGAGCTGAGGGCACTACCTGCTCCAAGCTGCTGTGCTTGCAGATGCAGCCTGCAGCTTGTGTGCTGCCTCCTTCTCCCACGGTGCCCCCCCTGTGCCCTTGTGCAGCGGCTCCAGCGGATTCCACGGCCGGCCAGGACCAGGGCGACGGGGTGTCTTTATACCCGCAGGCAGCAGCGGCGGCATCGTCTTCCTTGTCCAGGTCAAGCTGGCTTTGGGCGCGCTGGGCTGCTGCAAGCACTGCTGCCGCGCTGCAGTTGTAGTGCAACGAGAAGAAGCTGTCGTCCACCCCTGATGCGGAGGCCACGGCAGCGGTGAAGCCAGAGCTCTGCAGCACAGAGCACAGCAGTGCAGCGAACTGCTGCATACTCCCTGCAGCCGCTGTGTTGCTGCGGGTTGCAGTTTGCCGCAGGGCGCGCAGGTCCCACGGCAGGCCACGATGAACAAGGGCGGCAGAAGGGGCGGGGGCAGCACGCGCGGACCCCAGCGAGCTATCGCTTATAGCCCTCTCTATACCGCCAGCTTGCAGTGTTGCCCTATGCACAGCCAAGCGCACAGCAGCATTCCCTGACGTCCTAGGCTGCAATCGCTGCAGCGCGCCTTCAGCAAATGCAGCGTCCTGCACTGCACCACAGAACACATTGCGGGCCAGAAGTGAACACCGATGGGTGCCACAAGCGGAACATTCAACACCTTTCAGTGATGTTCCGACTTGAGTGCCGCCTGTTCTCTGCTGTTCCGCACTGCGCCCGCAATAGCCGCAGGCAGCACAGACAAGCAAGTCAGCACAGGCTGCCGCTGCCAGGGTGGTGGCATGCTCGTTGGGCTGAAGCTGCACCCATATGCGCACAGCAAACTGGCTGGACAAGCTGAGCATGGGCGTGGCAAGCAAGCCGTGCTCTGCAGCATCCAGCACTAGTGCTGCCAAGATGCACCTCACCGCCATGTCCCCTGAATGGTGGGTGCCGGCGTGACAGGCCCCCCTGTACCCCCTAGCGCAGGCACGCAGCTCAGTAGCCGAGCCACACCTCACAGTATTCACGTCGAAGGAGCACACGCCCAGGTGGGAGCAGGGGCGGCACAGCAGCGTCAGGCATGCCCTCCACTGGGGGCGAGCCGATCCGAAGGGGTCGATGTCGACGACATGCACAGACCTGGAGAGCGAGGCAAGGATCTCACTGCCCGGGATGGATGCTTGGGGTGCAGGGGTGGAGCTGCTCTCCACTTTGGCTGCGGGGGCTGGCTGAGGGCAAGACTGCTGAGAAGCAGCCAAACTGGCTTGAATCAGCGTACACTGTGAAGCAACGTTTTGCAGCGAGGGTGATGCCAACAGCTGTTTACAGCACCGTAAAGCATCCTGACTGTGGTCAATGAGCACAGACTTTGCGCTAGGCAGAGCTAGCCCAACCCGAATGCCTCTGATGCCAGTGCCACAGCACACGTCCGCAAACACAGGATGCCGTACAGAACCTAGCACGCAGCGAGCAACGGCAACCGTGAGGTCCCGGTCTCCCATATGTGTTGCATTAAAAAATGCTTGCCTATCTTTGGCGCTGGCATCCTGTGCCAGCTTTTCGGCCTCAGCGTGACTGTCCATGCCAAGAATTTTCCCTGCTTCACATACGCCTGCCTGGCCCTGTCAAAGCCAACTCCACATCAGCAGATCGACTAGAAGTACAATATCTTCCATCTATACGCCACTGCTTGTTTTAAGAGGTCGTATCTTCTGCCCTTCTGCACGAATTGTGGAAGGCAGTGCATTGCTTTAGGGGGCTTCCAGCCGATCCGACTCAAAGAACGCATGACAATGACATAAGAAAACAAACATCAATTGCTATGAGCATGTAGCGGGGTTGTTGTGCAGCTGCTCCTGCATGAACACGCCGCAGGGTTCGCAGAAAACACAGAATGTTTCCTGGCACACAACACGGGGGTCTGCAGCACTGAGGGGGCCCTGGCACCCCATACACTTCACCGCATCACACGTAATCAAAACATGCGGTGCAGGGGCAGTGTCGGCGATCTCCTTGCGCACTTGGGCCACAGCCACAGCCGGCACTTGTTGCCTGGTTGGCTTCGAGGGCTGGGTAGCCGAGGGCACCCGAATGCACGGCAGCAGCGGGCGCAGATGGTGAGAAGAGCGGGCCAGCTGGGCAGCTGCAGCCAGGGGCAGCGCACACACCGTGCACGTGCTGGGCAGGTCGGTCGCAGCAGTGCCGCACCGCGGGCACACGTACACCTGGGCTTGGATGCGGCCCTTGCTGTCAGGGATGGCAGCGTGCGCCACCAGGCGGGGGAAGCCCATTAGGGCCATGCTCTGGCGTGACGCTGTTGCACTGCCTTCCAGTGCAGGCGGCGGCGGCACGCGCTTCTTCAGCAGCTCCGCCAAGTGATCATAGCTCTCCGCGACGCCGAATGAGCCGCCAGTTTCCTGCAGGGGGGGGCTGGGTGAGAAACAGAAAATACGCACAAATAAGAAGCAAAAGACAAAACAGGCCTCAGACAGAAATCTCTTCTCCATGGTTTGAGTGGAGTCAGTTGCTATTGCTTGTGTTATCCTCACCGGCCGGGCGCAATAATGAGCTGGCAAAACGAACGTACCTGAGTAGTTTTCTTGGACAAGTACACCTCGCCAGCCAAACCGATGACATGCACTGTGATGTCGTTGGCAGCTGCAGCCGCAATGGCAGTCGTGACGTCTCCAGCGTCCACTGAGCTCAAGGCAGCGTGGAGTAGAAGCACCTCCTTGTGACCAGCGGCGGGAACGAGAGACAGCTCGTGCATCGCGCCCTCAAGAGCCGCTTGCATGGAAAATGAACCAGTGCCACATGCTCCGCCGAGGGCAGACATAGCAGTGATGGCCTGCGCAGGGGCAGGGCCCGCTTGCGCGCCCTGGCCGCCAAGTGCGGAAAGTGCTTCGCAAATGCGCCGGCTGATGGATGTGAGTGGAACCAGCGTGAAAGACACATTCTTGCAAATACAAACAAGTGACATGCTTCCAACGGGATTTTGGTCAAACCATTGCTCGGCAAAGTGGGAAGCTGCAGTGCATGCAGCAGACAGGCGTGTTGGCAACAAATCTGTGCCAAGCATGGCAGCAGATGCATCCATGACAAAAACACAGTATCGCAGCATGCCGCGCTGAACTGCGCCGAGATTCTCTTGTGCATCAGACCTGCAGCAAATGTATACTGTGACTTACGCCAAAATGCGGGCAATTATGGAGAAACTCACCCATCAGCAAAGGAACGTTTTTCTGAGGTAACTGTCAGTCGCCCTTCAGCATCCTCATTGAGGCTTTCCCAAGTTCGCTCGTATGCTCGCTCCCAAGCATACTCACCACCTGATCAAAAATGAATCCATGATGAATGAGTAAAAACGCAGCAAGCTTCACGGCTTACCACTGGCAGCAGCCATAGTGGACCAATTTCCGCTCCTCAGCCTGGCATTGTGTCACACAATGCAAACTGCGCCCCATGCAGAAAGAGTTTGTAATATGACAATGCAGTGAAAGGGTGGGAAATAAATTGCTGCAGCCCTTCGGAGCTGCAAGCCGGAACTGGGTGATAGATGCTTTCTGTGTGCAGGGGGGCACCAGCTGGGCTCCTCCTGCCCGCCGATGACAGTGCCTTGCACGGCCCCAGCAAGCTCCTTGTCGGGCAGCCATCCTGTGTGAAGCGACGTTTTTGCGGGTGTTGACTGGCTGTTGAAAAGGACAACGTGCCTGCTTCATGGTGGAGTCTCGACACGTCTCAGTGGCTGTCCTTCCGGTGGCCACTCAAGTCTTGTGCCCAACTTCACGCGCCGACCACACCCTCAGATCAATGACTGAGGAATAGGATCTCTTGCCCCCCGTCAGCCCCAAGTTCGAATTCGGGGCCACTCTTCTTCGCAGTAGATGCTAGCGATAGTCAGTCTCACCTGGGCTGAAACCGTCCACCCCGTAGAAGTAGCGTTCAAGTAGCATAAGGGGGGTGTCAGCCAAAAGAAATAATAGATAGAAAAAAGTAGATATGATGTGTGTCAAATTGCAAATATATATAGTGATATACTTCAGTTTATGGCGAATGATATTTTATCATGTCACTGTTGGACATAATGGCACGCTCCACTGCTTCTCAGCCTCTTCTGCTGTCTGAGCCCTTCGCATCCCGAGATCGAGGCCTCCGTATCGCAGGGGCCCGTAGGGGCCCAGCGTCGAGAGGCCCAGCCAGCAGGAGAGGCTGAGAAGCAGCGGAGCGTGCCATTCCCGGCACATTGTGAAATAGTGACGACGAAATGTTCGTCTTTTGAGTAGCAATTGATATTTGATTTGTTCGCAACTTCAGTACAACAGATTGGCTCCAAATGTGATTGCCATTACTTCGACCCCACCTGTGCAGCAGGGGGCTCTTCGAACTCACGTCCCTGCGACACGTGTGTACGCTCCAGTGAAAAATGAAGAACCTGATCCTCACACAGAATGCAGCTTTGGAGTGCAAAATTCGATCTTGTGGCTGGTAACCCGACCCAAAGCTTTGGGCACACTTTCTTTCATTTCCCGCAGAAGTCACTGCTGATATTGTAAAAAGTCTGCCACACGCACCCATACAGCGGAATGTTCGGGAAGAAGAATTCGAAAGTTGCTCGAATTATCTATGATGACACATCTAGCAAGCAGCATGTTGCTTTTGTGCGCACAGCTAAGGCGATAGACCGTCCGGCCACTGCAGCAAGTGAAACTCCCGAAACATCAGAGCAGCACAGTAGCTTAGCAGCGATGGGCAAGTTGCATGGCTTGCTGAATCCTAAAACACCACCGATGTTTGTATGGTCTGCTGTTATGTGTATCAAGCGTATGGTGCGCAACAGGGCGAAAAGGAAGAAGGTTGGTGACTAGAATCTTGCGTGAAGCCTGTCACACGACTCAACTCTTTGCTTGCACAGATGGAGGTCAACTTTGCGAACATGGCCTTCATCCGAAAGAGCCAATTCTTGCGAACATTAGACCCGCGGCTACAGGAGGTTTTATGCGACAAAATGGTTATGAAAAAATACGAACGTCTGTCAGCTTTTCAGCAATTTGGGCGACCCCTGTCTAGCCTGTGGTTTGTTCAGAGTGGAGAAGTTGAAGTGCGCAACACTGACGCTGAAGTGGTCGCGCGTATAAGCAGTGGTGGCTTTTTTGGCGAACAGGTCCTCGCTGATGCAGGCTGTTTTCGGGACGAGGACCAACGGACGCAGTATTTCGTGTCCCCAGCAACTTTCGTGGCATTTGCTGGAACTGAGCTGTTGATCCTCAGGGTTGAAGACTACTTGTCAGCTGCCATGAGCAATTACTTCTTCCCGCGATCTGCTATTCGGGAAGCTGCTCAAGAATTGGCTGATTGCCCTTTACTTGAACATTTGCCATTGAGTAAGCGCATCGAAATCGCTGCTTGTACCACCGAGGCTAGATACAAACGAGGGGAAAGCATCTTGCAGCAGGGTCGAGTACAATCAAGTGTAGTTGTCGTGCTAAGTGGTGATGTGGTTGTGGCCCACAAGCCATCAAGTGGAGCGGCAACTCAAAGGGTGTGCCTCGGAAGGGCAGGCGCCATGTATGGAATTGCAGCTGCCCACGACTCAGTGAAGCAGCCAATCGATGTGGTTGCTCAAGGAGCTGTGCACTGTCGCCTTATCCCTGTTCTTGCCTTCATCGAACAGCTACGACCAGAGCAATTGGCAGAAATTGTTCAAAGTGACATAGTGCAACTTGACCGATGGAAACTCAGTGCTCAAACCATTGCAGACGAGAGGGCTCATGCAGAGCGCCTTGCACTGAAAGCAGAGTTTGTGCAAGTTCCCAATTCGTACAAGGGTGCTTCTATGGGCACCGGTTTCGTGGATGGCTCAGCTTCTTCGGATGCTGCTTTTCTCGCTCGTGACGTTGCTCGCGCAACCGAGTCACTGTACAAGCCCGTGGATTCTCCTGTGCAACTGAAGATACCGGAACATGTTAAAGAGATTGATGCGATTTTTGATGCTGCTGTGGACATGCCCAGCAGCTCTGAAGGCCTTCAAGTGAACACTTCACTTCAAGACTTCAGCGTCAGCACTTCATTCTTGCGGCTGCCCTCACCGCGCCTGGCCCCAACTAATGATGACGGCGAGGAGCTGACGGCGCTTGAGCGCACAAGTTTGCATCTGGATCCTGAAGCTGGCACTGGGTCTCCGCCCAGGCGAAAGGAACTGCGTCCATTGCCACCTGCTTTGCTCATGCAGCGCCCCTTCACTCCTTTGGCAACGAAAGCTGCAAAGAACTCTCTGCGAGCCAGCAGCCTCATTTTGCACGGCCCTCCTTCGCAATCTCATAATATGAGCAGCATCTCCGTGTCTATTGTTGCCTTGGGCGTAGCCGCTGAAGATTGGCCGCAGGCGCCGAGCCTCCCGCCTCCGTTGGACCCCCTGTCGCACGCTGCTGAAAGTGGCTTCTGGCAGGACAAGCACATACCCAAGCACGCACGGAAGCCACGGCGAAGTAGTCAAGTACACGAAGCGTACCGGATGCACCAGCGTGTAGTGGAGAGAATGAGGCAGTTGGAGATTCGCAGCTCCCCGTTCGGGGAACGAGCCCGGGCAAGAAGTGTCCCGGGCGGCACGCTGCTGATGAGTATGACGTCGCCCATGCCTAGGTCGCCCATTCAAGCCAATTTGCATGGCGCCAAGCATGCAGCTACACTGCCCCGTGACTTGTTTCTCGGTCTGAATGCTTCGCCCGTGAGGCTGCAGCCTCTTGAGCGAGGGCGCCGCTCCAAGAAATGAGTCGCTTTTTGTCAATAGGTGAGTACAGACTGCCGCGCAAAATACATTCTTGGTGGCACATCATGCCAACTGTAGCCCCATCAGTGCTGGCAGCTTGCTCAGCAGCAGTGTCTGCACTGTTTCTTGCACAGGACGGTCCGCTGACGCTGCCAGCCGCACCAGCGCTGGGTACAGCCACGCCAGCCAGCTGGTGAGGGTTTCGTCATCGCTGGAGCTCACCCCACTGAGCACATCCAACACAAGCGGGGCGTAGGAGCTCAGCTCCCGGGCCAGCTCCTTGTCTTGGTGCTTGCGCCCGGAAGTCACGGCGTCCAGCTGTGCGCCGTTCAGCCCAGCATACCGCGTGGCTACGGATGACACCATCTTGGCCAGCTGTGTGCGCGCCAGCTGCATCTTTTCTTCGTCCTCAGCGCATTCACGCATGAGGGAGAAGAGCAGCTTGGCCAGCTGCAGGAAGGCAGACGTCTCCTGCCGCATGAGCGAGGGCAGTTTGTTGCTGCGGGCGAAACGCATGAAGCCGGCCTTCCACAGGGCTCGGCGCAGGGTGCGGTCCATGTTGAACTGGCGTGCAAAGCTGCTGGAGGCCGACAGAGCCTCCACCAGCCGCATGAGCTGATCACTGCTCAGGTGTGGCAAGGCGTGTTCAACCAGGATGCCGACGCTTGAGACCAACTCCAGCTGCACGACACACTGCGTGACCACAGTGGTGCTGCGGAAGGGCAGCTGTGTGGGCAGCTCGTGCGACAGGGCCTCGCCGTCTGGGGTCGCCTGCGACTCCAGCACCATCTCGGGGGAGGGGTACACCAGCACAGCGGCGAGGGAAGGCGCAAACATCAGCCCCCAGGGCAGCTGGATGGCGGCGGCGCCGGAGTCCCGGATGCCTAGCACAGATCCCTCCCCCATGGTAGTGCGGATGGTGCGCCCCAGGAGGCGCTGCGCCAGGATGCGGGCTAGGGACGGGTCCAGCTCCCCCTTGCCACGCCCCTGCTCCCGGGTGAGAGTGGGCGCCACGGACTGCGACGCACCTGCGAAGACGGCGGGGGTGGGGGACTTGCCGGGGCTGGCCTCCGCTGGGTTGGGCGATAGGGGCGCCTCGGGCTCCGTGGGGGGGGCTGCATCTGCAGCTGAGGGGGCCTCAGATCCACACAGCGCCAGGCGGGAAGACAGCAGGTCGTGGGGGGTGCACGCCTGGAACATGTTGCTCATGCTGAGGGTGACTTGCTCCCACACATCGGCGTCGAAGCGCTCATGGGCCTCAGCAAGCAGCAGCTGGAAGCATGCAACACCTATGCGCGCCAGGCCCTCAATGTCTTGGGCAATGGTACGCTGCAGCAGCGCCAGCAGGGACGGCAGCAGCGGCTGCAGGCGCCCGAAGAACTTCACCTGCAGGCGCACCAAGGAGGACAGTGCCGCCATGCATGTGGTCTTCAGCCAGCTGCCCTCACTCATGTGGGGGCCGGAGGAGGTCTCCTCTGGGGCGTGTGTGACGTCATCGAACAGCGGCAGCAGCACGCCCTGGTACACCAGCGCCCACAGGCGGGCCTGGAAGCCGGGGCCAAAGCGCCGCAGCAGCGCAAACAGCACATTCAAACTGCGGTTGCGAACCTCAGCTCGGACCCCCCCCACCAGGGCAGCCAGCCCTGTGAGCAGCGGCCACCATGCCTGCAGGTGTGCCTCCCCGTCGCCAAACACACGAATGAACTTCGCGTGGCTGGCCTGGTCGCTCTCCATGACCACAGTGGAATCCGCGCCCACATCGGCAGCAGAGGCAGCGGCGGCGACACCCTTAGCAGCACGGGCGCCATCCACTGTGTCGCCTGCAGCTGCACCACCGGCCGACACACTCTCACCACCTGTCAAGTGGATGTCACGCACATCAGCGTGCTCGTCGCCAGCAAGGCAATACCACACATCATGGTCGTAGCTACCGGGCTTTGAGCCGGGTGAGGGGGGTGTAAGGGGGGCCTCCGTTTCTGCGGGGTTCAAGGGGACCTCTCCCCGGGCAAGCAGGGACCCCAGCGAAGCCAAGTGGTCGATGGCTCGCAGTGCGACCAGCTCTGGTGCAGACGGGTTTGCAGCAAACGCCACCAGCGTCTTGATCAAATCTTCCAAAGCTCCATGGCGCGTGATTGCTGTGATGTGCGCCTGCATCACCACATGCATGGCGGCGAACGCCGTGCTCACAAGCGCCTCATCTGTGTCGCCTGCCGCTGCCGAGTGCACCGCCAGCAGGGTGCTCCACCCGCTGGAGAGACTGTCCGCCCGGCTGCGCAGGATGTTGGCGAACACCGTCAACACCAGCTCCCGCACCACCGGCGCTGCGGGGGGGCGGGCATTCAAGATCGCCACAAACGGCGCCAGGAACTTGGGCTGGAACTGGAAGTGCTTCAGGTCCCCCTTGATGAGGAACTTCATGGTGAGCTGCTTCAGGGAGTCAATGGCGTACATGGAGACGTGCAGGTTGCTGTGGCACCCCACAGCGGTGAAGTACCGGGACAGGGCGTCCCACATGGTGGCCCAGATTACGCGGGGGCGCCCTTCCATGTTGTAGTCAGCAACTTCAACCAGCTTCTGCAACGAGAACACCCGTGGTGTGGCCACTGTTCCTGGTGGGCCGCTCAGCGACAGCGCCACGCCTCCAGCCGTGGAGGGCAGGGTGCTTGCGGAGGATACGGACGACCCATCTGAGGGCTTGCGGGGGAGCGCACGGGGCAGTGCCGATGGTGTGTCAGCTGTGGCAGGCACAGCAGGCAGCTGCAGCTCCTGCAGCGACACGGCTGCCAGGTGCTGCACGAACTCCATCACGGATGATGAGTCCAGGTTGGCGCTGGCGGTGAAGACGCGGGTGATCCAGTCCTCGGGAATGGCCGAT
>Ga0307982_1001805_pt1 | contig 17407 bp, 6 predicted proteins | sample OrgLakmetagen989_FD_201847 | JGI IMG/M metagenome (GOLD analysis project Ga0307982, IMG submission 201847) | Saline water microbial communities from Organic Lake, Antarctica - #989 | ecosystem: Environmental > Aquatic > Non-marine Saline and Alkaline > Saline | place: Antarctica: Organic Lake... | reverse complement strand
GGTGGGATCAGCAGCAGTGGCAGTGGCAGGGACAGTGGCAGCAGTGAGGAATGATGGCGCGGGGCATCTGGCTGTGGGGGCGGGCAGCTGCCAGTACAGGGGGGCAGTGCAGTCCTCCTTGGCTTGGCAGCGCTGGGCTGGTGTGGAGCAGATGTGTGGGGAGCAGAGGCCGGGCTGTGTGCGAGCGCCACGGCCTGCCTGCACGAGCGCGGTGCAGGGGGCTCAGGCGTGCAGTACTACCCCCCCTGGCTGAGAGCTGTAGGACGGCGTCGCTGGGGCCACGGCCACGCGACCCAGCCACATTTCGCAGCTCAAATGCTTCTGCTTTGTTTTTGTGTATTTGATTTTTGTATTGTACATCAACCTCGTGCATTGTGCTGCCTCACTTGGCTGAGCTGCCGTCCAAATACATGCAGTTTGGGAGATCGAAAGCAGCACCTCCGCTACCAAGTGCAGCTCTCAGTGCATGAGTGCAGGTACGACGACTGTGCACCTCGGCGATTTCCTAATTAGCAGTCACTATGGCTGCATCAGCAGCAGGTGAGTGAGTGTGTCTGCTCGCCTCCAAGCACCAGTGGGAGTGACTGCGCGTCTGCCGGTGAAGTTGGCTGCAGCAGCGTGTTGCACGGGCAGCAGGCAAGAATGCTGGCATCGGCCAGCAGTATTGGCCATGCTTCTGCATGCACAGCTGTCAAATCTGTTTCGGCTGCCTTATCAGCAACTGCTCGTCACCTTGGCAGTAGCACTCAATCAGCATCTTTGCAGGAGACACCGTAACGGCATCGCCAAGCAATGCTGCCACAATCAGTGCCCTGCAGGCAGGTGCCGATGCCGGTGACGCGCAGTCCATGCTTGACCTGGGAGATGCCCTGTATGGTGGGAACGGGTGTATGGAGTACCGCGCCGCCGCCGTCAAGTGGTGGCGGCGCGGCGCGGAGGCTGGGCACGAGGGCTGTAAAGCACGGCTGGCGAATGCCTTGCTGGCTGGGGAGGATCTGGACACGGCTGCTGCAGCTGACACAGAAGCACCGTGCTGGGGGGTTGCCGCTCCAATGACTACTGCAGCTGCTGCAGGGGATGCCGGCTTGGACCCGCCAGCACTGCCGCCTGCTGCCGGCGCCCTTGAGGCACAGCAAGATGCAACGGATGGACAAGCACTGAGTAGCCTGGACAATATTCCGGATGCACTGCTAACTGATGCCTGGATCAAGGCCTGTAAGCAGGGAAACCTGATGACGGTGCGTGAGCTGCTAGCTCTGAGTGGGGATCGCCGTGTGAATCTGCTCGCGGGGGAGGAGGCCGCATTCTGTGGGGCCTGTGGGAATGGCCACCTTGCCGTGGTACGTGAGCTGCTTAGCCTGAGTGGGGACCGCCGAGTGAATGTGCACGCAGGGGGCGAAGACGCATTCTACCAGGCGTGCTGTAAGGGCCAGCTGGGTGTGGTGCGGGAACTGCTTGCGTTGACTGGAAACCGCCGTGTGGATGTGCACGCGGGAGGGGAGGAGGCCTTCCGCCAAACATGCCGCTGCGGTCACCTGGCCGTGGTGCGTGAGCTGCTGGGCCTGACCGGCAACCGCCGTGTGGATGTGCATGTGAGAGGGGAGGCCGCCTTTCAGGAGGCATGCGTACGAGGTCACCTGGCCGTGGTGCGTGAGCTGCTGGCCCTCACCGGCGACCGCGTCGTACGCGCCCACCACCCCGCAGCTGCTGCCCTCCTGGCGGCTGGCCCCGCCTTTCCAGCCTCCCCACCCGACGCTGCACTGTGGGCTGGCGTGACTGCTCATGACGGCTTGATGCGCAGTGGGGCGGCTGATGGGCGCATGGTGTCGGCGGCGCGTGGTGGGTGTGTGGTATGGTCGTGGGGTCGTCGTTGGGCTGTGGTGGGGAGTCGAGTGGGTCGGCGGTGGTGACAGTAACACAATCTTTTCACCGCTGGGGTGCGCGCAAAACCCCTCGAACAAGTTGGAAGGGTGTGAAGGAGGGGGGGTCCTTCACGGGACAGCCTGTGAAACACGTGCCTCACAAATGCTGGGTACTTCTGCCCTGAGAGTAATGCGGCTTTCCGAAAACTAAATTGGTTTGTGAAAGCTATTTTGAATTGTTTAAGGCTGTATCTGGCTCAGTTCTAGTTGTCAATTGACTGGACCATTGTGCGGAAATTGCGTGAGCCCCTCTCACATTGTGCCGAGGGGGAAGCATTTATCGCAATGGCTGAGCTTCCAATATCCAGTCTGGTTAGGCGTCCATCTTTAGGAGCTATGAGTGTGGCGTCGGGCGTTTCGCTTGCGCACACTGCCCTTGCTCGCTCATCCCCGCTGGAGCTGCTTTCCGCTGCCGAAAGCAAACTGCAGGAACTGCAGTCCACGCTCGAGGTTGTGCAGCACTCTCCGCAGATGAGAGAACAAATCCAACTCCTTCAAGAAAGTATCGAGGATATTGATGAGCAAATTGCTTTGGAAGGGACCGTCAAGGGCGCTGCCAGCTCAAGCAGTAGCAACCCGAATGTGGATGCCCTTCTGGAGGAACGATCGTCCAACACAGCGCACGTACAGGCTTTGCAGCAAGCGCTGCAAGGGCACGATCCCTCCTCCAGTCGCTCAGCAGAGATACTGCAGCAGCAAATCGCTCTTCAGCAGCGCAAAGTGCAGCGGTACCGTCGCCTTGTGCAGGTCGCGTCCAGTGGCCCCACCGCAGCTGCCAGCTCAGGCAACGCCAGCTCTCTTCCACAGACTACTGCTGCCCCTGCACAGCAGCACCAGGCATCTCATTCAGGTCAATCAAGTGCTGCGCCAACCTCTGCCCCGCCTGTAACCCCCTTGCTGACAGGCAAGCCCCCCGCTCTGTCCCCACGCCGCCGCTTGGGGGGGGTTCCAAGTTCATCGTCGTCATCATCTGGAAATTCAAGCAGCAGCGGCAGCGGCAGTTCCACTAGCGATAGCGATGCAACCGACCTGGAGGGGCCAGATGGCACCCCCCTCTCGTGCCGCAATGGGGGGGGCTGCAGACCAACCACTAACCACCATAGCCACACACACCACACAACAGCAGTACCTCAATTACCCCATGCCCAACACGGCCATGGGCGTGCACAAGACCCCCCCCTTCACCGAGCTGCGGGGCAGAGCAGTGCTCGGGGTGATTCGGCCGTGCCCTCTGTGCCGCCACCGCCGCTAGACCCCCCTGTACCTGCTTACTGGCACCAGCAGCACCCCCCACAACATCACCAACTGCATCGTCACCAACAATTCCAGCAGCATCAGCAGCAACAGCAGGCCTTTCCAAGTTCCGTGGAGGGCCCTGGAGCGGCCGGGGGGTCCCTACCCCAACTGTGGACGGGGGGTGTACACGCGGGGGGGCAACTGGCTCGCCCAGTGGGGGGGGCTCACACACCCACCTCTCCCCATGCCCATGCAGGGGGGGTCAAGCGCACCCGACAGGTGCAGCTCGCAGACTCTGAGGACAACTTCGGGGGCTCGTATCGCTTCTGGCTGGACCCAGCATCAAGCATGAGGCACACGGTGGGGGGCACCTCATCTGTGGCAGAGCTCCCGGTGGAAGATGAGCCCCGCATCATGCGTGCACTGGGGGGGATCCCGCAGCGCCCCGGACGGGGGCGCCGCGGCTCCGGGGGGGGGTCTTCAGCAAGCGATGGGGGGGGTCGCAGCCGGCGTCGCAGCGGCAGTGCGGGGCGTGGCGCCATGACTCCCGCATTTGCTGTGGCAGTGACGAAGGGAGGGGGGCTGGCTGTGATGGCTGCTGCGACGCCAGGCGGCAGCACGGACATGTCGCACGGCGACCTGGCCTTGGTCGCCGCTGCCCCTCAGGCACTGCACATGCCCCGGCGGATGATAGAGCCAGGGGGAGAGCAACGGAGCGGCGGCAACCCCTGTCTGACGTCAGACATGTGTGTGCTGCCCCCCTGGCACCGAGGCAGCTTCGGCGCTACGGCACAGCTGACTGCTGCAATCCCCTTCACGTATTCCGCCAGGCCCATTGGGGGGAATGGGGGTGCATGGATGGCTGCCAATCCTGGTGCCCCCGTGTCTGCTGCGCACAATCCCACGCAGGTGATGCTGCTGCGCGCTGGGCTAGGGGGGGATGGTGCAAGCAGGTCGGGGGGGGCGTCATCTGCCCCTGAGTGGTTTGCTCGGGAGGGCAATGACAGCACGGCAGTCATTGAGGCACGCATCCCACTGATGAGAAACGTGGGGGGGGCTGGCTCAGCAGGTTGGGGGGGCATGGCGCAGGGGTTTGGCCTTGCTTCGTTTCACCACCGCTTGGCTCCCATCACATGTGCTACAATGGCGGGCGGCTCAAGCACTGCGCCGGACAAGGTGCTGCTTGTGACAGGTGATTCCGACAAGCGCATAGTGCTATGGCATAATGTTGAGTCCCTTTGGGGGAGGGGTGGCGGGTATGTACAGGGGGGCTCTGGGGACGACCACCCCCACAGCAGGCGCAGCCGCCGGAGGTTTTCTTCCCCGCAGCGACAAGTGGCGGGGCACGGGGGCTCAAATTCGCCTGGAGTGGTATCGACATGGGTGAACGACCCAATGACCACTCCGAAAAGCAGCCTGCACACGGCAAGTGTGACGTGCTTGGGATCTCTGTCAGGGGGGGCTCGAGTGGCCTCCGGGGGAATGGACGGGCGAGTGATGCTGTGGGATCTGGAGGCTGCCTGCAGCCCCTGGAGTGTGAACTTAGCGCGGGGGAAGGACGCCACAGCACTGAGAGCATATGTGCCGGGGGGCAGCAGCCTGGGCGCCGTACCTGCCACCTGGCCAGTGCTAGAAACACCCATTCAGACCGGGGCAGAGCTCGCCGCCAGGGAGAAAAGCGCCTCAGCGGAGGCGCACAACACTGTGCGTGTGACCTCCATCGTGGGCCACCCCAGACACCGCGACTGGATGCTGGCCACTGTGCTGCCCCGGGTCACCACGCGGTATTTCCTGCTGGACGCGAGGACGGGCAGCGCCGTGATGGCGCTGCATGCTCCCCGCATGGGCGTGGAGACGCACTCGGAGCTGGTGACCCCCCAGTGGCTGTGTGACCCGCAGCTGTGGGGGGGGGAGCCCCGGGCATCCTGCCTGGACCACCACTTTGTGGTGGGTGCCACTGATGGCTATATGCACTTATTCGACCTGCGTGCTGGTCACTCCGCTGTGTTCAGCCCCACTGTGCAGTCTTATGGGCCGGTGTACAGCCCCTGTGTGGCACGAGGCAACGCCTCCAAGCGGGTGATCTCCACTCCTGTGCTGGCAGTGCGGCAGGGGGGGGGACGCTCGTCAGACTTCACGGCGTGGGTGGCTACAGCGGGGAACAATCGCCGGGTGGGGCTGCATGCGGTGTCCTACGTAAATGGGGGGCAGCAGGGCGGCGCCAGGGGCCCCCATAGGAGGGGTGCAGGGGGGGGCTCCGTGTCTCATGGTGGCCGATCCCGAAGTCACACCCCCTCACGCAGCGCTCCGGGCCACCGATGATGGGTTTGAGCTGTGGGTGTCCTGCGTGCCACTTGCTGCAGCTGAACGATTGCAATGGGTGATTTCAATGCATTCGGTGACCTGGTCTACTGCTGCTTGTGCTTGTCAGCTGATGCCGCATCGCCGATGGTGCCGTGCTTGGCGGAAGCCCCCGTGGTGGTGTAGTCTCCCATGCTCTCGGCAATCGTGCCTCCAGCCTTGTACTTGGCCAGCAGGTGGCTGCAGATGGCGGCAGCCCCGTACAGGTGCTGCGCTGTGTTCGGGTCATGCAGGTACGGCAGAGAGGCCTGCGGACCCTTAGAAGAGCTCAGTTTCAGGGCCTGTAGCTGCGCCTGGGCGCCCGGGGGAGCGTTGTGGTACAGGTATGGCAGCTGCAGGGTGCAGAGGACCTCGTGCACCTGGCGGCACTGGGGGCTGCCTTCGTACCCCCAGTACTCAAGCATGGACTCAGGCAGGGTGCTGGGGGTGGCCAGAACGCCCATGCGAGGGATGGAACGCAGCATGGTGGACAGGAACAAGGACATATTGTTCCAGCCAGCGCCTGCGTGTGTGACATACCACGGCGCGGGCGGGGCATCTGCTCCCTTTGGGCCGTATTGTGCCCACAGGTAATCCACAATGGCTGCTGATTCATACATGGCCTTGCCTGTGTTGGGGTCTTCCATGTAAGGAAACATGGCGCTTCCGCTGCGAATGGTGGTGCTCATGAAAAGAGAAAGTGCGAGCATTGGGAAATTTCTGGCAGCAGTGGGCACATCTTCAGCTGGCTCCAGACACCAGGTCTACAAAGGTACGTACCCCTTTTCTTGCACTGTTGGTCGATATCGTGACCCTTCTGTCACGCCGTACTGTTTCATGGTCATCCGTGGGGTTGGGTACACGACAACATCCAGCGCGAGAGCAGAGACAGCTTCACGAACTTTCTTGCAAAAAGGGCAACTGCAGCGAAATAAAAACGATTATTAGGTTACACTGAGTTACAGAAAAAAAAAACGTGTATTTTTTGTCGGCCTAGCCGTGCAGTCAAGCACAGGACAAGAGCGGAAATTTCGAACCTGCTGCGGAGCCAGACACTTACCCGGTGTACTCATACAAGAAAATTGGCTCAACAGGCCTCAAAGCACTCTCCAGCCCTGCTGCAGCAAATCCACCCGCAAATCCGCGCGAAATCACGTGCAGCCAGGCAAGAATTGTGTCCAGAGCAGCACTGAAGCCGAAGTACTCCGCAGCTGCCATGAGTTTCTGCACGAACCCGGCAATCAAGAAGAAGAATTTCTGCACCCAAGCCATGTTGTCAGAAAACGAGATCGGGAATGATGCAGCAACACAAGTTCATTCAATATAACACACGCGAGATTCATGCGGTGGAACGATGTGATTGGAGAGACGAGGCTACGGCGGCTCTCCTCGGCCACAATGCCCAAGGGGCAAGGGGGGGTACAGGTAATTTTCGCCCCCCCCCCCTCAAGCACTGCCCCCTGCAGGACTATCTGGGTCTGCAGTGATGCGCAGCAGGATAGTTGGCGACCGCAGCAGCTTGAGCAGCACCTGGTACAGGCGGGTTTCGTCCCGCAGGTGCCCCTCGTACTCCGCTGTGCGTGCCACATCGATGCCCTCAGCCAGCTCAACCAGCTGCTTGCACTGTGGCATGTCCGTATACACGGCATCTTCCACGGGTGGCGTCAGGGAGGTGCGTGCTAGGCGCCCCACAGTCAGCACAATCGTCAAATACATGGCGAGGATGCCAGATGCTCCCAGGGTGGACGTCAGAATCTCGGGTGGCAGCTTGTCCGACACCAAGCCAAACTGCAGACCCCCAGCGGAGCTACTGGCGCCTCCAGACACGGCATATGCGAATGCGTCTTGGTTGGTAACTGTCCACCACAGCGACACCCCCAGTCCGGCTGGGCGATGTGCTCCCACTGCAGCCTCCTTATCCCCACCTGCTACGCCTCCGCCTGCAGACACACTGCGGAAACTGCGCTCTGGTTCTGTGGCTGTAGCTGGCGTCCCCACTTCATTCAGCACGTTGTTACGGAACAGCTGCAGCCCTACGGCGCGCTGTTGCACAGAGGGCAGCCCCACAGGCGGCCCCACCCCCGGCAAACGCAGCACCATGGGGTACGAAGCCTGCACCACAGTCACAGACGAGTTGAATGGCACCTCTGACGACAGCGCTGGTGCAGTGGTGGCTTCTGTGATGGCATCTCGCAGACCCATGCACTGCTCCGGGGTGAGGGAGGCGGACGTGGAGGCTGACGGGTCCAGATTATCGCTGGGGTGGTCTCGTTCAAAAGCATACACCACATTCAAGGTGACGTTGGCACTGTGGTTCCCGCAGCGCCCCAGGAGGTCGGCCAGGTTGTCCACAGTGGGGGGGTTCACGTCCCAAGGCGACGCTGAGAACGGGTACAGGGACAGCAATTGTGCCAGGTCCTCTTGGGCAGGGGTCACAGACGTGAAACGGTTTCCTCTGCGGTTAACGGCTATGACGCTGGCCCAGTATCCCCCCAGGCCTGCAGCAGGCAGCAGGGAGGCGAACTGGTTAGTCGAGAACAGCGGGAAGGAGTTCCCGTCGCCTTGAAGTTGCACTTGCACTGTTGCACTTTGCACGGGGTTGGGCTCTAGTGTCGGGTTCAAGCCTGAGAAGATTACCAGGGGGAGAATGATGACGACGATCAGCAGCACCAGCAGCAACACCCCTGTCCAGCACTTGTCACAGCAGTTCTGAGGGTCTAGTCCTGAGGACTTGCGGCGGCCTCGCTTCAGCGCCGCTGCACGCGATTGGTTCTGAAACAGCATGGCCTTAATGTTTTCCACCCTCAGGTAGATCAGCGCCGTGAGGGAAGTACGGGCGGCCACCCAATCAAGCAGCGAGCGCAGCTCAAGCAGGAACGGAATGGCCAAGAAAATGGCCACAAAGAGATTGAAGGGGAACATCAATGCGTTTGCCCGCGCAACATCCATGAGACTGTTGCGTGCGGGGCCCCGGCCGTACCCGTAGTGCATCTGCATGCCCCCTAACATCAAATACAGCAGCAGCAGCAGGTACATGAACTTGAAGGCGGCGTTGCTTTGGAAGGCCATCTGGTCTCGCAGAGGAATCGCAAAGAAAAACACGATGTGCACTGATAACCCGATGCCCAGCTGCAGGATCATCTTGAAAATCGTAGATCGCAGCAGGTACGCCATTCGCTCAAGCACCATCCACAGCACGATGCCGATCACAGCCAGCACCATGGTGGACTGCAGCTGGTTATAGGACAGCTCTTCAGACAAATCCGCACTACTGCCCACGTCAGCGATGTAGTTGAACGCGAACATGACATACAGCAGCGTGAACAGCTGCAGGATGAACACCCACAAGTACAAGTCCCGACCAGGCTTAGGGGGGGTGGTGATGTCCGGATCCACAGCTGAGCAAAAGTACCAGCAGATGGCATCCCCAGTGCGCACACAAAAAAGGCCTGCCGCCGTCTCTGTGTCGCAGCACGGCTCCTTCTCCTGCTCGTCTTCATATTCCGCAATTCCGCTGCCGGAGCCGGAGGCGTCCCCCAGTGGGGAGGCGCTGTCCCGCTGGGAAGGGCCCACCACTTTGACAGCGCTCAGCGCCGTTGGGGGCTTCCTTTTCAGGGCCTTGCCCCCGCAGCCACAGCAGCCGGCCTCCTGCAGCTCGTCTGAGGGTGTGCGCATGAGACGCTGCTGCCGTGCAAACGCATCGGCATCCAGCATACCGTCGTCTTCCACAGGGGCAAACTTGGTCTCGGGGGCGTCGGGTGCAAGTGGCGAATGGGAGGAAGCGCCCTGGTGTTGCTCTGCAGCTGCCGCAAGGGGGGGCGTGGGGGGCAAATATGCCCCCCCTCGGCCAGCCCTGGGGGTGTCAGATGCAATGGGGGCAACAGCCCCCCCCCCTGCCTCCGGTATCTCCGCGGCTGCGCCAGCTGCAGCAGCCTTGCGGGCAGCCTGTGCTTGGGATGTTTGTAGCCACATGCCGCGTGTCTGCAGCAGACTTTTATGCAGCAGCACCGCCCCCAGCAGCAGTGCATCCCACAGCACCCCGCTGAAGAAGCCCTCTCCGCCATACTCCTCGCCGTACTTGGTCAGGCCCACGATGTCCAGGGGTTGCAGGAACTGCGCGGCCGTGCGGAAGTCCGGAACACCCCTGTTCTGGCACTGCCGGAAAGCCCTCCATGCCCACACATAGCCATGCTCGTTGGCAACGAGCACCAGGCAGAAGGAAGGGAGCTGTGCAGCGAACTTCAGCGCAAGCAGCAGCATAAGGTACACCAGCAGGCTGTCCCACAGCAGGGGGTTGGGGCGGGGGTATTGCCACAGAATGCACAGAGTGTACACCAGCATGACCAGCACGCTGGGCAGGGAGGCATACACCATCAAGTTCACCGTGGCAGCAAGGCCCACCAGGATGCCGGTGTGGGAGAAAAGAGACTGCACGCACACGCAAGCAAGGAACGCACAGCGCAGTGTAAACGGCATCTTCAGCACATCAGCCCGACCCTCGGCGGCAGCAGTGGCGTCGCAACCTTGCCCCAACATGCTCATAGCCAGGTGGAACTCCCGCACGGGGCGAGGAAACAGTGTTCTGTCTATGGTGCGAAATAGCCGCCCTGTGACCCAATCCAACACCACACCGAAGAACCACCCTGCGGAAATAACACCGTTCACCACCCCCTTGCCTGTGTTGTGCAGACACTCGTCGCAGCAGTAGCAGCAGCAGGTGGGCGTGCGATCCTCCGGCTGCACATAGTCGTCCACCTGCAGGCGACGGGGCCAGCGCACGCGTACCGCACGGCCGTGCATCTGGGGCTCTGCCGACCCCTCTGCGGCCAGCACCATGGCGCGTTTGCTGACACTGAAACGGGGTCCAAGGGGGGTCGCTTTTGCTTCGTTGTGCAGCTGCCGCCTCTCTGCCCGTCCCATACAGCGATCCACCAGGGGCACCAGCTCAATGGGGTCCAAGTGGCGAATCTGCATCTGCACCAGCTGTTCTGTGCTCCGTGCGACGCTGTCTCCCCACCGTGCTGTGCCCTGGTTGAGAGCAGGCAGCTCGAGGGGTGTGACAGCACCAGAGGCGGCGGCGGGGGGGGCTGCCCCTGCAGCACCCCCCGCAGAGTGCTCCGACACAGCCAGGCTGTGAGCTGCGGAGACGTGGCTGGCGCCACTGCCCGCCCGGCTGCGTCGCTGCGCCACATTCATGCGCAGGAGGCCGTCTTCCTCCTGTCCCTCCCCGCTGGTGTGCTGGGCGTGGGAGGGGCTCTCCCCCGCTCCCGCCTGCACAAAGGCCGCCGCGAGGGAGTCTGGCTCCGCCTCCTCGGCGCTGTCTGTGTCGCTGTCATTGCCGTCGTCGCTTCCGCTGTCTGCAGCCACAGCCTCATCGCCCCCCGCCACGCCTGCCGCGTCGCTGTGGTCGCTGTGGTCTGACAGGGTGCCCCGCGCCTCCCCTGGACTGCTGGCAGTAGGGGCAGCTACGGGGGCTTCCACCACCTTGGTCGGCTGCGTGGCCCCGATACGCACGTGGTGCTGCGAGATAGTGACTGGAAACACGCTGGGAGGCGAGGCTGGGTGGGGCAATGTCACGGAAATGGCGTCGGAATACATGCCAATTCCGACCTTGGAACGGGCCACCACCTTGAAGTCATACCGGAACAGCGGCTGCAAGTTGTTCATTTCCATGAACACTGCACCGTGCTGGGTCCAAGGCGACACGTGGAAGTTTCCAAACAGAACACCCCGCTTCTGTTCCACTGCAACCGCATACCGCAAATCCAGCGGGGTGCCCACAATGCGTGTGCCGTCTTCAGCAACAGTGCGCTCCCCAGCTAGACCACGCCCATTGTACCCCCTGGGGGGGGACCACACCATCCGCACAGCCGTGGGGGACAGCAGTTGCACTTGCACAGCGGTGGGGGGGGGGGGGGGCCACAGGGGCTCCCCGTTCCCGTCCACCTCCATGCCGGCGTCCTGCCCTGCCATCATGTTCTCCCACTTGCTGACGGCAGTGACCAATTTCCGCAGGCGCACCTTGCGCTGTGAGGATGCCAGCGCAGCAGCGGCCTCCTCCTCCTGTCGTCGTCGGCTCTGCATGAGCTGTGCCACCTGGGCGCGGATGGCAGCCAGCTTCTCCTCTCGTTGCATGTGCGCCAGCACGTAGTGGTATGCGGAGGAGTCGAACACAAACGCCTGCAGCGTGCCCAGCAGCATCACCAGCAGGGACGGCATGAGCCCCTTGTCCCAGCTGAAGGGGGAGGGGCAGGAAGCGTTGCTCTGCAGCACGGCGGTGACGCCGACGCTGCCGGGGGCCAGACACGTCGCGGCCCCAGGCACCACCAGCACTCGCAGCTTCTGCAGTCCCAGCAGCGTCTGCCACGCGAAGCAGGTGCTGCGCAGGGCACAGGTCTCGGGGGGGGGCTGGAAGAGCGGGATTTGGTACAGCACCTGCAGCAGAATGATGGCGAAGTTGTACAGACGCAGCCACTGCAGCCTGGTGTTCCCCTTTTGCATGAGGCGGGTGGGGTGGTACAAGTACCACAGCGCAAAGCAGAAATAGCCCCCGTTGATGACGTCTTGGTCTCGCTGCAGCGCCACCACCAGGAACAGCACAGTCAGCAGCACGTACACGCTGTAGCGTGCTACGTAGTACTGCAGTGCGTCCCATGTGGAGGCTAGCTCAGTGGACGTGTTCAGCTGCGGGATCTCCCGCAGGTCCACCTCGGCCCACGCCTGCGCCAAGTCACCCCCCCCCGGCGAGGCACTGCCGTCCGCCCCAGCCTGCTGCTTGGACAGGAACAAGCTGCGCTGAGAAAGCACGCCCACCACATCAGCTGTCGATAGGGTGGCTTTTCCTCCCCGGGCAGCGCTGTGCGGAGAGGCCCGTGAGCGCCGACTGGGGGGGCCGCTTTCGCCGTCACCCCCCCCCTCCTCTGCTCCCAGGTCCTCGTCTCGCTCCGCCGCCCGTATGAGTTGCTTGGCCAGGCTCCGGGCGTACAAGCGGGACACGAAGCGTTCTTGTTGCACTCGCACGTGCCACCGCATCAGCAAGTTGCGGAGGGTGACTACTCGGAACAGCAGAAGCCAGCCACGGGGCAGTCCACTGCTATCTTCCATTTGCACGCGACCACGAACAAATGGCAGGAAGTGCCGCGCAGCCAAGTGTTCTTGGTTGTGTGTTCCACATGCACAGCACAGCGCAGGACGTGGACGGGAGGGCGTCGTGGTCCCCCCCCCCTGAGTCAGGGAGTGGTGCAGCGCCACTCGGCGCTTGGTATGCACCCACTGCCGCTTCGTGAGGGATGCCAGTAGAAGCGATATGCAGTCCGCGATGACGAGAAAGCCCTTGGAGCTCTCACCAGACCCGAAGAAGTGCTGCCACTCAGGCGAAAGGTCCCACGGCCAGCGCAGTGCAAAGTCGAAGTGGGCACTGTCTGGCACAGGCACAATGCCTAGAAAGTGAATGAGCACCACCAGGGCAAGAATGCCTGTGATGGCGTGCCACACTGGACCCCGCAGTGTCCGCTGGGGCCACACTGGCAGGGACACAGCTGCAAACATGACCATGTACACCACTGAGAACACGTCCAAGTGCAACAAGGCCGACACCACAAGTGACAGCGCTGCACCTCTGTGCAGCAGGGTTGCAGCGTATACCCCTAGAATCTTCTCCATGCCCATCCACACTGTCACTAGGGGCCGTGCCGACAGCACCTGCTCCTCCAAGCTTTGCGGCTGGCTGGTGGTGCTGCCGGCGCTATCAGAGTCGTAACTTGCATCTGCAAGCGGCGACGGCAACTGGGCAGCTGACGCTGGCGATGCGTGCCGCCGGGAGACAGGGCCACCCTCCCCTGCTGCTCCTGTCTCTGGCCGGCTCCCCGTCAGCTCCAAACCCGCTGCTGACGCAAAGCTGCCATCGGGGGTGGATGCACCCGCACCACCCCCCTTGACCTGGTTGGATGCCGACACCAGCTCCGACAGCTGGGGGAATGCGTCGTTTCCAATGGTAGTGCGCACAGTCAAGCTGCGTCCAAGTAAGGCAGCCTGTGCCCCCGTGCTCATGTTCACGGTGCACTCCGCGGCGCCGGGGGGCTGTGCTGCGGTTGCCATGCGAGCCGAGCTGCCCATGGAGCTGGTGGCGCGCTGCAGCAGCTCCCGGTCGCTGCTGACATGGGGGTGCAGGGGGGGGTGTCCAGGGGGGCTACGGGGGGCAGACGCTGCGGACAGCGCCACAGACAGCCACTTGTGACCCAGGCCCACCAAGTTTTCGATTTGGATGGCCAGGTCGATGCGCTTGTGCTCGCGTTGCACTTTTTGCTGTGCCTCCCAGCGCAGTACATCAGCCTCAAAGTCGTGGGAGGCACGTTGAAGTACCACAAATGCCAGCAGCAGCATGGGCGCACCCAGCACGTGGGACCACACGCCGTCCAAGAAGTCCGGCCCGTAGTAGTCCGAAATCGCATTCGCGTAGGGCAGCTCAGTGTTGTTGGTGCCGTGGGGGTGCGGAATGATTGGAAAGCCGAGCAGGTCACTGATACCGGGGTCGGCCTCGGGCCAAAAACGCCCGTCGTGGAACACCGTGAACTGGTAGATGTACCGCGGCAGGATGCCCAGCACAGCTGCTACCAAGAACACCCACCACACGTCCCTGTACGGCCGTCGGGGCAGCTTCAGGGCGCGCGTCGTGCTCACTAGCAGCTTTGTCTGCTGCACGATCTCGCGCTCCTCTGTGCTGAAATGGTGCACATTTGCCAGAGCCGCCTGCGCGGCGCTATGGGCCTCCGCCTCGCTGCCCCCAGCTGCCAGGATCATGCGCCGGGTGTGGGCTGCCTGCTGTCGAGCCCGCTGCATATCGTCCCGTCGCACTTGCAGCCTGGCTGTCTGCAGCGCTGCCGTGCGCATGGCAGCGTCACGCACCACAACATGAGGGGCAGTCTCGTGTGCGCTCACCACCAAGTCCCCGTTCCCGTTCAGCTCGTAGCGGAATTTGACCAGAAAAGTCTTGGATGCAGAGTCGATGGAGGTGCCTGCTTCACTGGAGGCAGCACGGTGCAGGTATGCCCGAGCGCCCCCCCTCCCTACACCCCCCTCCGCCAGGGAGTCATTGGCGTGGGCAGCGTCGTAGAAATACACACAGCAAGGACAGAAGCACAAGCAGCTACGGCGCACGCCAGAGCCTGGCTCGCAGCACCGGGGGCAGCTGGTGAGCACAGACTCGTCAGTCCGGTACACAAGCAGTGTCGTGTGCCCCACCGCAATGAGCAGCACCACCAGCCCCCACGCGTTGGGCTGCAAGCAAGCTGCCATGAACGCCGCTACCAGGGTGAGCTTTCCTGAGTGGTAAAACAGGAATGAGATCAGCAGTCGGTACAGTGTCACTGCCACCCGTGTGAGCACACGGTACACTCTCACCCAGCCCCGCCTGCAACCCTCGGGGGAGCAGTCGGGGCCGCTGGCAGCACCTGAGCGGCCCCCGTCGGAATTGTTGGAACTGCCAGTGGAGGATGCATCGGAGCTGTCGTCGTCACTGGGGATGCCCCCCCCCCCCACGTGCTCGGGGAGCCCAGCTGCGTTGGGCAGGCCGGCCCCCTTTCCCTGCGCAGCGACAAATGTGCTGGTTTGGGAGAAGCGTGTGCGGTGGCGTCTAGTGGACTTGTACGCATCGGCGCCCCACCCTGCCTCAGGAGCTCGGCGGGGGGAAGCGACTGGAGATGACGAAGGGCGAGACCCTTTGGTCCCAGCCGGAACAATAGCAGTTGTGTTCAAGGATGGTCGGCCGGGCAGCACGGTACTGGGTGCCGCCGCTGGGGACGGCACTGCTCGTGCAGGCTTGCAGAACACCACTGCTGCACACACACGCCTGCAGCATGCCAAGCACTCCTGCAGGTCGTCCCGGGTGGCTTGAAGTGCCGTGTCCAGCGCTCGAGCTTGCAGCGTCACCACCAGCAGCAACAGCGTGTTGTCCACCAGCGCCACGTACAGGTTGTCGTGCTCAAACGTTGCGAAGCCCGCCTCCTGCACCGTGAAGAAGGTGTTCTCCAGCACAAACGCGCTGATGAGGCTGCGCACTCCAGGGAACTGGTATGTGTACTTGCAAAGCAGAATGGTGGCCTGCAGAAGCGCCAGCACCCCCAGGCCTGTGCGAAGCCGCTGCATGCGCGCCACAGCCACGATTTTCTGCCCCGCGTTTCTGAAGGAGGCGCCTTGTAGCATGTGTGTCAACAACACTGCCAGCCCTACACACAGGGTACTGAGGGAGCCGATGTCCACTGGCGGAAATGCGCCCACGATGAACACGGCGGCATACACTGCGTACACGCCGTAGTGCAGTTGTGCCTGTACCACAGCCAGGAAGGAGTTCCTGATCCAAGGGGCCCGATGCAGCATGGTGTCCAGGCTGCGCTTGTACTCGAGGGAGTCCTGGTACTGGTACTGTGCCAGTTGAATGCCGCTCAGCGCCAGGATGGCAGTGTGGCTGAGCAGCGCAGAGCTCCACAGCGGACGGGCTCCGTTCCTTGATTCGGCGGCGGGAAGGACAATCACCCAGGAGGGGACCTTTGCAGTGGCACTGTCCACTTGGTACGCGAGCAAGTGCCAACACAGGGACACTGCAACGGCAAAGGCAGTGTACCCCACCAGCACTCGCCAGTACCGCCGGCGGTACAGGGGAGACACCACAGCCACGATGAACATGACAAGGTACCCTGCGTGAATGATGTCCACCTGCCCCAGCGTCAACACATACAGCACGACAAGCACCACCACATATGAGCCCTCTCGCACCGCAGACAGCAGCAGCAGCAGCGTGAAGCGCACAGCGTACCACGCAGCTTCAAACCACGCCGGCAAGGTGGCCTCTGTGGGGGCGATGCTGCCAGCGTCACTCCCCCTCCGTTTTTCCCCGGTGCCGGCACTGGCGGTGGAGAGTGCGGAGTTGGAGGCGTCTGAGGCACGGTGCGCGTGCAGGGGCTGCCCAGATAGACCCCTTGAGCGAGAAGTAGGGGCCAGGCTGCCCCCGGCGACGCGAGCGCTTTGAGCAGATACCAGTCTGTGCAGCCCAGTGGCCCCTCGTTGCTGCCGTGGGGAATGCTCCTCTTCACGACACACCTTCTGGTAGATGCAGAACAATCCGAGAACACCAAACTGCAACAAGAAGCTGAGGGCGGGCAAAGCCCGCGGGGTAAGGCCCACAATGCCAGCCCATGGAGTGAACAGACCTGTGACCTCCGAGGACTGGAAGCCAATGGCGCTCAGCTGCGGCTGAAGGAAGGCATCTGGGGCCTTGAACACGCTGTACGCAGCCGCCGTCCACTGCAGCACTGAAATGCACACCATGTACGCAATGATGACAGAGATGCCGAAGCGGGGCAGCTTGTAGTTGATGCTGGCTGAGATGCGCACGATGACCCAACACGTGTACAGCAGCACCGGCAGCTGCATGACGCTGGGATAGGTGAGCACCCATACCAGCACCCCCCCCAGAGCCAGCGAGAGGCCAGACAGCCCGCTGAAGGTGTCGTACACAAGCGCAAGCGCAAGCTCGTATACCTGCTGCACCATACGCTTGGCCCACTGCAGCATAGACTGGTCCTCTTCTTCGACTTCCACGTGTTCCGAGGCGCTTGTTCCGTGTGTGGACGCCTGTTGTCCAAGTGCCCGATCCCCAGGGGCGGGGCTCCCAAGCAAGCCCTGTGTGAGGTGGGGCACAGCAGGTGTGTGCATCTGCAGCACAGCAACCTGCTCCAAGGATGCAGCTGCAGCATATGCCACAGTGGTGCACAGAATTGCCGCATAGTTCAGCCAGGGTGTCTCTGCAATGAGGTTGCTCAGGGGGAAAAGGCCAAAACGCATTCCCCAGGCATTCCATGAGGCGGGGGCCAACTGCCACAGCGCCTGTGCAGCTGCCAAGAAGCCTAGGTACC
>Ga0307982_1001803_pt1 | contig 17413 bp, 13 predicted proteins | sample OrgLakmetagen989_FD_201847 | JGI IMG/M metagenome (GOLD analysis project Ga0307982, IMG submission 201847) | Saline water microbial communities from Organic Lake, Antarctica - #989 | ecosystem: Environmental > Aquatic > Non-marine Saline and Alkaline > Saline | place: Antarctica: Organic Lake... | reverse complement strand
TGTTCCCAGTGATGGGCACGCTGGTCATTCAAAAGCACACCGAGGCGGTGTTGGATCCAGGGCACCACGCCAGTGCCACCCTTTCAGTGCTCACTGCCGGGTACCGTATTCAGCTCACCCAAGCCGAGGCGGAGCGGTACGCGCAGCGACTGGCGGCGGCTGGAGCAGTGCAGGGGGGGGTACACTTGAATGCTGCTACAAGGGGCCTCATCTCAGCAGCAGCACGGGATGTTAGTCGCCGCATGGAGGCGCGGTGCTGCGGCCTGGCCAAGTACATTCCCTCCCACGGTTTTGCGCTGGTGCGACAGCTGCAGGTGGCCCTTGTGCTGGGCGCCCTATGGCTGCTGCTGGATATGCGGGCTCGCTTGCTGCTTACAGGCTTCACACTGTGTGGGTCGCTGCTCCTGTCGCACGCCCTGGCACCCTTCTCCCTGCCCAAGTTGAACACCCTGGACCGGAACAGCACAGCGGCTGTTCTGGTGCAAGCTGTCCTCATGTTTGCGGCTGGAGAGCGGGGAGATGTGCAGCTACTACTCCTGTGCATTCACAGCATCGTGCTGATGCTAATCGGCTGGGCGGTGTTGCTGGGCGCCTCGCAGCGCGCCCGTGTGGCAGCTGCCGCCCTGAGTAATTTCCTACGACAACATCTGCCGGGACTCAAGGAGAGCATCCAAGCTGGAACACACCGTGTTCGCGATGCCACCATGCATTCAGCACTTTCGGCGGCACAGCTGCCGTCCTTGCTAGAAGTGATCCATGGGGCTTGGTCCTCGGCGCTGCGTGTCGGAGCTGGTCGCAGTAGCGTCGCAGCGCACAGCCTCGCACGGCGGGATGCTGTGACCTCTGGCAGTGTGTGGCAGTCTGATGCAGAGCGCTGGGCAGCGTTGGCTGAGGTGGCAGCTGCGGCGGCAGCGTCCCCCCCCCTCCCTCACGAAGGAGGGGGGGGTGCATCGCCCCTGGGGGACAGCCCCGGCACCAGTGTACAGCGGGCCATTGCGCTGGCGCAGGAGGACAACAGGCAGCACAGCGGCACCCCATCATGCTGCAGGCGCCAGCTGCACCACAGCAGCACTGGTCTAGGGCGCGGAGGAGAGCTATCAGAGGAGGTCACCAAGGCACTGGGGCGGGTGGGGGGTGAGGGGGGCGTGACACTCGCCCAGCTCCAGCCTGCCAGTGCTGCCAGCCAAGCGGCTGCATTCAAGGCACACCCTCGAAGGCGTGCGTCGCTATGTGGGCCCCGCCGGCGGGGGGGCGTACCAAAGCAGGGACCCCTCAGTCAGGGGGCCCTCACACAGAACCCCATGCTGGCTGCCCAGGGCGCCCGGGGGGGGCGTGCACGCTATGAGCCCAGCAAGACACGCAAGCTGCAGATACAGAGCACTGCGACCAAGGGGGGCGGTGCTGCTGCGTCCACCGCTCCTCGTGACAATGCATAGTGCGAGTTCTCAGCAGCCTTGCGCCCAGTGGAGGCATGCATGCACCCAGGGGCATTTCAATGCTTGCCCAGTCGCGCAGTTGTTCATCCGCGGCACACAAGCTCATACACCACCATTGTGATGATAGTGCTGGGCACAGAGCGCGCGATGTTTGCGCCGATACCGGCGTATAGCCCCCGGGGTCCGTCCCTCAGCAGGAAGCGTGCCGCCGCCGCCACCCCTGCGAAACGGCGGGTGGAGCGCTGCCCAACACCAGTGCCGGCCTCCACGGCGTCGTCCTGCATGACGTTGCGGATGGTTTCAAAGGGGTATGTGGCCAGGGTGGCTGCGGTTTTTGAAGCCACCGCTGCCGCCGCCACCCGCACGGTGGAAGGGGGCTGCCCGTCTGGTGGGGTGGCGCCACTCCCAGGGAACCCCCCCTTGAGCAGCTCGTACAGGGGAAACTGCACTGCCACGTGGGAGACGCCCATGAGGGAGGCAGGCAGGCCGCGGTACAGGGAGGAGACGCCCTCCGACTTCACAATGGAGCGCAGGGCATGATATGTGTTTCGGAAGTGCGCCCGATTGCTCCCGGCTGCCGCGTGCATGGCTTGGGTATGTAGGCGCACACGCACCGTCCACAGGGGGTATGTGACGCAGTCGCCAATGGCCCCAGCTGTAGCTGCCGCCACTGCCGCTGCCGCCAGGGCGGGGGTGGAGCTGGGGTGCACCGGCACGGAGGGCACCGCCTCGTGGGGGAGCGCAGGAAGACATGTCGCGGAAGTGTCAGCGGCAGATGCCCTTCGCGAAGCTGCACCTTGCATTGCAGATGGTTTCGTGCTGCCATAGGTCGCTGCTTGTGGGGGCAGCGGCGTTGCAGCAGTGGGAGACACAGCCCCTGGGAGAGTATTCTTTGACATCTCTGCAGCCCAATTCGAGAAAGACTGTGTGAAAATCGGCTTCAGGCCTTCATACGTCGTGAAATATACACCCCAAAACCCTGGAATTAATAGAACTGAAGTGCCGTAGCCTCTGTACAACCCGCGCATGCCCTCCTGTCGCCAAATGGTGCTCAGTGCGGAAATTGTGCTGCCGTATTGCTTTCGGACAAGCGCCGCTGCTGAGTTGCTGCTGCTTTGTAAAGCGGCTTGCACCTGCATTCGAGATTGGGCTACGCTCAACGCATTCAGTGTGGTTGCTGATACATAGCCTGCCATGACTCCCGCCAAGGCTTTTTGTTTCAAAGCACCATCTTCTGGCATTTTCCCGAGGGCTTCAAATCTGTCGCAGTCCGTGCTGCACAGCCTTTACCGACGAGCAGCGGCAATATCCAGCTGCTTCACAACCTTTTGATGTGTGGTTCGAATGGGCAGGCCCTGCTGCAACACGTTGCGTGCTTGGGCGCTGTGACCTTATCGCTGCTTCGCGGGATCCTGAGCAAGCTGTGCCAGTTGGTTGAGAAATCTTTGCAGCGGCAAACAAAGGGGCAGAGCTGTCTTTCAAGCCTGCAAACTGTATTTATTGGATGGGTGCATGCTGTGAAAAAGTTTGGTTCGGAGCCGAGTTTTGCGTGGGCGTGCTCTTGGCCAGTACAAGGCAAAGTGCCGACACTCAAATTTGCCCCCCTTCAAACTGTGGCGACACGACAACGACATGTGTGGTGCAGAGAGCTGCACCCAGCCAAGCTGTGACACTTTGAAACATTTTGTTCGACCTGCTATCTATTGTGGGGTGTAACAGTACTGTTGCCAACAAGCGATTCTTGTGTTTTGAGGCAATTTGCCTGAGAAGCACATTTGTCCAATTGCTCACTGCAGCTGGCTGCTTTTGCACGCGCAGCTCAACGACAACACACTATCACAGCACATATTTGTGAATCATGGCATTCCCTGGTGGCATTCCTTTCATGCGCATGGGTGGCGGCGGCGGCGGCTTTCCCGGCGGATTCCCTGGCGGATTTCCAGGTGGCATGCCCGGCATGGGCGGTGGCCATCCCCATGGATCCGCTGGAGGCGACAATCGTGATGTACGTTGCCAAAATTGCTAGTTTTGTGCCCTGGAGCCCATCGCTGGTTGTGAAATGCCATTTCATGTTCCGCAGCTTTGGCTGGCATGAGCCTACTGCTCTGTGCTCACTTGGCATTTTCCTGCAGACTGACTCCCAAAAGTTGTACGATGTACTGGGTGTAGCCAAAGACGCGTCATCTGGGCAAGTGAAGAAGGCATACTTGAAGCTGGCACGCACTGTGAGTTGCTCATTCTACAGCCGAGGTGGCGTTTCGCTCACCAAGTTTCAAACTTTCCACACGCTTGCAATGGTATTTTGCAGCACCACCCCGACAAGGGAGGCGATGCAGATGAGTTTAAGAAGATCCAAATGGCCTATGACGTGCTGTCTGATGCTGACAAGGTGTGTACATTGTGCGTGTCGTCGTGACATTCGGCGTCAGTCGCTAGCGTTTCATCTCCCACCAGCGCACGCCAGTCAGCCTGCTGTTCACATTGCGTCCTTTGCAGCGCGCCCTGTACGACAGTGGTGGTCTGCATGCAGTGGAGCAGGGCGAGGGCGGCGAGGGCCCTCAGGACATCTTCGAGGCACTGTTTGGCGGCGGCGGCCGCAACAGGGGGCCCCGCAAGGGCGAGCCCACCGTACACCCCATCCGCGTCAGCCTGGAGGACATCTACAAGGGCAAGACCGTGCGCCTGGCTGTCACCAAGACCATTTATGACAAGGACGAAAGCGGGAACATCATGGACAACCGCGGCAACCGGTACAACAAGCGCTCTGAGCGCAAGGTGCTGACTGTGGACATCGAGCAGGGTGTGCGTGACGGCCACCGAATCACCTTTGACGGGGAGGGTGATGTCGTGCCTGGGCAGCTGCCCGGCGACGTCATCTTTGTTGTGAAGACCAAAGAGCACGCCGAGTTCCAGCGCAAGGGGGCGGATTTGATCGTGAAGAAGAACATCACACTGCTGGAGGCGCTGACTGGCGTGGAGTTCCTGCTGCCTCACCTGGACGAGCACAAGATCCTGGTGCGCAGCGCTCCCGGGGAGGTGCTGCAGCACGAGGCCATCAAGCAAATCGAGGGCGAGGGCATGCCCATCTTTGGGAACACCTTCATGAAGGGCTGCTTGTTCGTGCAGTTCGAAGTGAAGATGCCCGAGACACTGACGTTGACGGAGGCACAGAAGGCTGTCCTGCGCGGCATCCTCCCCGGCCCCGCCCCCAAGCACATCGAGCTGGATGAGTTCACGGAGGAGAAGACGCTGACTGACGTGGACATGGATGCGCGCCGGGCACGGGAGCAGCTGGGCCGCGACGCCGCTGCCGACAGCGACGATGAGGGGCAGGGCCCTGGAGGCATGCGGGCTGTGCAGTGTGCCAACCAGTAAATGGGGCGTGTTTGCTGCCTCCGCTGGGTGCCAGTTGTGTAGCATTGAATTTACTCCACGTAGTGACATGGTGGCATGAGCCGCGTTAATCCCGGATATATCACTTGTATGCATGTGTGTGTAGTGTGGAGTTGTAATAACATTCGTTGGTGCATTTGGGTTCGACACACTCTACTGCCTGCCCGACTAAGCTTGCTCGCGGAAATTGTCACAAAGACATTGCAGTGGATCTTGTGTGCGCATAAGTCGCAGCAGCGAGACACTCTGTGGCAGGTTCATGCAACTGGTGCGTGCATCCAGTTTCAATGGCTGGGTTGCGCTGCTTGAATGCTGCACAACACAAGGCAGTCAAATGCCATCAGGCTGGCTAAGCCTCCTCCTCCTCGGCAACAGCGTTGGGGTCAGCCACCAACCCAGGGGCAATGTGGTGTCGAACAGTGGGGTCCAAACACCACCATGCAAATGCACCAGCAGGGGCGGCAAAGACAGCCACTGCAGTTGGGCAGGATAAGCGCGTGAGAGAGAGCTGCGGAATTACGAGCAACACGTACGAGAGCTCAGTTTGCGGAAAGCAGAATACTCAACGCGAGTGGCGTTGAGCATGCGCACAACCTTAGACGCTGGGAACATACGGTTCATCTCTGCAATACGCGGTGTGAGTGAGCGAAATGCGAATCCGTGGCTTGTCGGAGCAGTCAGATAATACGCACCTGATTCTGAGCAAGTCAAACAAGCGGTCAAAGCTCAACATACACCGTATCACATTATCTTGCTGGAAGGTTTTGAGGCAGAGCATTCTGTCCCGCTTGAAGGCATACATTTTGCTACACAATTAAACTTCCTGAATACGTGACATGGAGGGGACCTCAATAGCTAGTTGGATCCATGATGGACAGTGTGTGCTTTTGAGTGCCCACTACGTTTCAGCGAATCAACGTGCACAGTTTGCCCGCATCAATACACACTCCCTGCAGTTCTGGGGTCTTGCATTGAGCGCAGGTCAGTTTTACCCGGAGTGGTGTTTCATCAACGTTTCAAGGCAATATGCTTTCTCGGTGGGCCCAACGGACTCCTTTCCCCAGGCAGCTTTTCCCTGCCAGTCAAAGTGTTTTGGACGGCAGGTTGCAAATTGCTGCGCCGTCATCAGTAGTTTCCTCGGCCCAAATCCGATTTGCGTCATCTGGTCGCCGCTCCATTCGCGAGCCTGCCGGTGGCAATCGCAGTCTGGGGAAATCGCAGGGTGCCACAAACAACACCGAAAGCAGTGGCACCAAGCCGGCAAGCCGCAGTAAAACACAATCACACGATGACAAATCGTCGCATTCCTCCAGAGGTCGCCGCAGCCATTCTGCCACAGCTGGCGCCGGCGCCGCCTCCAAGGACCAGCCGTCGGCCCCCCGCGGCCCCCGCGCCAGCGCCCCCCCCGGCGCCGCACTGGGCGGTGACTCCACTGATCTAGTAGCCGACAAGGAGCACAGCCACCTGGTGGGCGCCTACTGGTCTCAGTCCCGCAAGGTCTGGTTCTCCCGTGCCCGTCTGGATGGCCGCATGGTGGATCTGGGCACATACGAATCCCCAGAGCAGGCCCATGACGCGTATGTGTACGCCACGGAATGGCACGCCATCGACACCTCCCCCCAGCAAGATGTGGCAGAGAAACCCGTGAAGAAGTACGTCGGGGTGTGGTACCACACGGGACCCGGAACATTCGAGGCAGTACTGGAACACAACGGCCAGGAGTTGTCAGGAGGGCAGTACGACACAGCTGAGGAGGCCGCTGCTGCTCACGATGCCCTTGCTCGCATGTATGCTGGGGATGCGGCGGTGACAAACTTTGACGCCCAGAGTGAGTACGCTGATTGGGTGCCTCCTGTCGCTACGCCCAAGGGGGATCTCACAGTTCCGACACTGCCTGGTGTTCCGCTCACCCTGGTTGAAGTTGAAGCGCTGTTGAAGTGCGAGGGCGCGTTTGATCTGGTGACGTACGATGTTCGGGACAAGTTTGAACACTTTGTATCCATGGGCGTGACGCACGTGGTGTTCGTGTCTGGGCGCACCGTGGGGCACATGCGTCGTATGGGGGATCAAATCGTGAAAGCCATCACCCGACGCCGCCTGCGCCCGGGCCCCGGCATGGCGCCCAACTGGGGCGTGGAGGGGCGGGCGCAGGACCATTGGATGATTGTGGACACGGGGGCGGTGTGGGTGAGCATTTTCGACCCGGAACACCGCGCCGCCGCAGAACTGGACGCACACTTCGCTGGGGCGCGCCTGGGGGATGCTGAGGTGATTGAGGACTACGATGCGTGGGTGGAGGCTAACCCTGTACCGCCCGCTTACCAAGCGCTGCTAGACAGGGACGAGGAGGACATTGCCCGCAAGTATGCCCTGAAAAAACTGCAGAAGAAGGCCAAAGCTGTCAAGAAGGCTGCCAAGCGGCCACCACGGGGGGGGGCGACGAAGTGAAAGGGGGAGGGGGGCTTGAGGCCATGTAGGGCCTGACTATGCTCCGAGAGCAGGGATTAGTAGTAGCGTGTTGGTCACAGGCGGCTGCTTTGCATCCTGCGTATCTGCCTGCGCGATGGCCGGCGCCGCTGAGGGCTTGGGGCCCAGCCATGGCCATGGCCAGGTCTAGGGCCAGGCAGGGCTGGGGCGCCGCCTGTCGGGGCGAACTGCTTTTCAGTATGAACCAGCTCGGGGGGCCTCAAGATGCTTCACGCACGTGCGAGAGGCTGTACGGTAGGTGTGATGCATTGCTCCTTGCTCCGGCAGGTGGCCATCGTCTTCGGCATGTCCCCCCCTACCTGCCCGGCACTTGGGCGCTCTACGTCTCAGGGCGAATTTGCCGACCCCATTCCACAATTAATTGCAGTCCGTGTGCATATTTTGCTTCTTGCGTTGCAGCTTTCAAGAAGCTCATGCCACCACGATTTCGAAAATCAAAGGCGAATGTTTCACTCTCGTTTGTTTTGCTCCATCCGCGGGCTGCTCCACTGCGGAAATTTCTGCGCTGATGTTGCTGCAAATGCATGCTGCGCAACAAAGTATATTATTCCACACATACTATATTTGCAGCTTTTCTTGGGCAAGGCGGGGCCCAAGGCGCTGGTTTGCAAACAATGGCAGCAGTCGCTGCGACCTGGTCCTGCAGCCCCTCCGGCCGGGGGGACATGCGGGCATACCTCGCCGCTGCAGGGCAGGAGGCAGGCACAGTGGGGGGCGGTTCCCGCCCGCACCTGGCTGCAGTGCGGTGCTGAGGGGGGTGCGGGGGGGGTGCCCCAGTGGCAGGTGCACCCCTGGATGTCGCCTTGTGCGGTGTGTGACTGGGGCAGCCTGACGGTGGTGCGGGGGAATGTGTCGACAGAGGCGGATGATGAGGGCAGCTGTGCCCCCTGGGGCTTCGCTGCGGTGGTGCTGCCGGGGAATGGGACTGCAGCGGCAGCAACCAGGGGGGGTGCTGCCCCAGGTGGACCAGGCCTGGGTGATACAGCTGGCTGTATAAGCTGCACTGCAGTCTGGTGCCTGGATCTTGCAGCTGTGGCTGGTCGGTGCTGTGGGGCTGGTTATGCTAGGAACTGGGCAGACATCGGCAGCACGCATGCCATGCTCCCAATCTGCGCAAACTACGCGAAAACTTCTTCAACGCGCTTCTGTCATGTATACTTTGCTTTTTCTCGGGAGAAGCGTTGCCTGCCGACGCCACCCGCCTTGCTTGGAGTGTGGACTCTGCTCTGGTTGGGCTGCCCACTCCAATACAGCCTTGGTGTGCAGCAGGCCTGAGGGAAAAGCGGCTTGTGGCACTCTTCACACGATAATTTGGCTGATTAAACCAGCGGTTGTTTCCTCCTGCTGTTGTTCTGTGCAGCAAAAGAAGCACAGGGAAGCTATCGAATGACACCGAAGCGATATTTCTCCAATGCACACATGCTTGACTACAAGTCTGCTGCGTGCAATTCGCAAATCTCATGCGGGCAGTGACAAAACACAACAAGCAGCACACCAACTTGTGTGTGAGGGCTCAATGCATGCTTGAGAAATGTATTTCCTGCAAACCCTGCCACAGCAGCAGCAGGTGCGGGGGACCGCCCCACCCCTGCCAGCGGCCGCCGCCTGGCATGGAGCAGACGAGCAACATGCGCCACGCAACCGCCCGTATAACATCACACACTCTGCATGCCGTCATGCCTTGCAGCATAGGTTTGGCGTCAGGTGTGGGCGGCACCACTCACCCTGCCAGGTGCGGGCCCCCTTCGCCCATGGGCAAGACTGTCATCGGGAGCAGGCCACGCAGCAGCACTGGACCATGGACAACATGCACAACATGTCATTACATGCCTTCCATGCATCTTGACACCGGCTAATCATGGTGGGGAGGGGGGGTGTGCAGGGTGCCGTAGGGCCCCCTTGCACCCCCCTCTACTTCGCGCCGCCGGCACAGCCACCTTGCCCCCAGGGCGAGTAGCAGCAGCGCCAGCATACCCCCTGCCCCTGCGGCGGTGGCAGCACCAGGGGACAGCCCCCCCCTCCCTAGCTTGTCCTGCTCCCCCCCCACGGCACAAAGGGCGGAGACGTCCGCCTGGGCAATAGCGGCGGTGCCAGCCAACCAATCCGGCAGGGAGCACAGCACATCGCCGCCAGTGCCGACATTTGCACAGCCCGGCAACTGCAGGAGGTTAGCAGTGTCAAAGGGGGCGCTGTGTCCGCCGCTGTCCCCTGTGCCGATGCCTCGGTTGTACCACAGCCGCACGGCGGGAGTGGCAGTTCCGATATCTCCGCCGCCGTCCATGCCTACCAGCTCCACGATGACAGTAGAGGCGTAGGGGGGGTTGGCCAGCACTTGTGCCGGCCCAAGCAATGCATACAGCAGAGTGAGCAGGGTGGTGTCGTGAGCAGAGTACACAGCCAGAGTGGGCCCGCGGGCCTGCAGGCCACTGGGCGCAGGGAAGCTGCTGGGGTCAAACTGCGGCTGCACGCCCCCCGGGGTGGCTGCAGCCGTTAAGCGTGCAGCCAGCATCCCCAGGGCAGTGCCCCCAGAGGCCTGCCGCTGGGGCAGCTGGCGGTATGTGTTGAACAGCGCCCATTGTGCCTCGGCGTGGGCGGCTGTGTACATGGCTTGAGTCACCCCTGCCGGCCAGGTGCGCCCATGGGCCCGCATGCACAGCAGGGAATCCGCCACCCCCCCCAGCTCAGCGTAGGTGAGGTTGGGCAGGCCCACCGCTGCCCCCAGGGCTGCAGTCATGCCATCGGACGCGGCGATGTGCTGCTGAAATTCGGTGGCGAATGCGGCTTGTTCTGCTTGTACCATGTTGGGCCAGACGGAACACGTGTCGCCGTTGAATGCGCGCAGGAGGAGGTCGCTGGCCAGCTGCACTGTGTGCACTGGGGGCACAGCCACCCCCCCCTGCAGGGCGAAACTGCCGTTGGGGAAGGCCAGCCCAGTGCCGGGGGCGAACATGCCCTGTAGCAGGGACATGGCGCTCTGCAGGGTGCGGTCATAGTTCGTGCTGCGGATGTACACCTGCTCCCGGGCATAGGTGGGGGGGAGCCCCCCCTGCAGCAGGACGGTGTACCGCTGGCGCAGCAGACCACCCAGGGTGCGCAGCTGTGACTCCCCCACGGCCGTCAGCTGCCCGAAGCCGCGGCTCCAGAACTGTCCGCAGGCAGCGCCCTCGGCTGGCAGGCAGCGAATGAGGGACCTGCAGGTGGGGCGGGGTGGCGGAAAATGGATGACAGAAGGACAAGCGCCACACAAATTAACCACACAGTTTTGCTTTCACTGGATATGCATCATCAAAACGCATGGGAGTGGCTAGTGCTGGTGGACTGCCAACAGGTGCGCACAGCAGAATCTCCGCATGACGAATCGGCCAGTGGGCTCACCTGTCTCCGTGTCGATGAAACACAGTGCTTTGCATGATGGGATTATCCCATGTGTCTGCTAAACAAACAATGCCAGCACATGCTGTGAGCAGTAGCCAACATAGAAGCTGAGAAGCACACCAAGTCATAGTGGTCTTTGCTCGAGCTTGGCTTGGCCGTGTCACTGTGCATGCAGTGATAGCCGCCGAAGGAAAAAATGGAAAAAATGCTAGCAGCACAAAATGGAATGCATTTGCAGTGCTCAAAGGCAAATGATCACCGCTCATGTCCCAATGCCCACCTTTGGCCAGTGCTTGTTTGAACCGCCATTTTCCGCAACTTGCCTCTCAGGGGGGTGCGGCTGTTTGGCAAGGCGTAGGGGACCCCGTCTCAGAGCATCTGAGTGCATCAGACCAGCAAATACGTGTTTCAGAGTACGTGCTGGATCTGCTGGGTGTCCTCAGGTCCTGCACAGAGTGTTTTGTGCGCATATGCGAATTTCACACCCAGCTTTCAATGCCAGTGGCTGCCACTTGTCAAGAAAGCGCCTTCCTACTGAATGCTGTCGAAAATGAAAGCCGTTGCAGTTGCAGCCCTCGTAGTGCTCTGCATGACGGCTGCTGCGCTGGAGCCTGATGCAGGCATGGAGTCCGCTGGCGAAGCAGGGGGTTTGCCGCAGGACAACACGGCCTTTGTCCCTCAAATTCCGCAAGACCCTCCCGGGCCTGGTGCTGAAAGCACCAAAGATCCCGCAGTCTTGAAACCGCAAGCAATCGAAGGTGTCCCACTTCCTCCCCATGCTGGCGGTGCTGCAGCTGCGGCTTCACCCGTTCCCCCGCCCCAGGCGTCAGCAGGCGGTGTGCCTGAGGCCAGCACTTCGGCGGTGGCGGCGGCGGCGGCTACACAGACCAGCCACGCCCCGGTGCACCCAGCTGCAGGCGGCGACAACCAACAGGTGCAAGCCCGCCCGGCGCTGCACCGCAAAGGGACCCCTCCTGCACCTCCCTCCGCCGCCTTTGCGCCAGGGGACGCCGAGGCGTACGACCTGAGTGCGGACGACGCCGCGGAGGGGAGGGGGGGGCTGCTTGAACACGGGCATAAGGTCAAGGGCCGCATACACTCTGAGGCCTGGGTGCCGAACCGTGTTCTCACTGCCGTTGTTCCGGCTGGGGGCTCCCTGGAGTTCCTTGAAGACGTGCCCCCCTCAGAGGAAGGCAGCACTGTGCGGGGTGACTTCATTGTTCTGCGTGGAACACAGCTGGCAGTGGACTTCGAGATCATCGACCCGGAACAGATGCTGCTGTTTGAGGATGCAGGGCAGCCCTCAGGCACCTTCAAGTTCTTCGCCAAAGCAGGGCAGTACGTGATCCATTTCAGCAACCCCGATCAGTGGAGTGCCTTGCATGTGTCCCTGGCATATTTACGAGGAGTGGATAATGACGATCCCCTGTGGGAGGCTAGTCAGCAGGCTGGTACTGACGTCATGACAAAACGCATATCCTCCCTGCACGCCAAGCTGGACGACTGCCTGGGGGAGCAGGCGTATTACGCGAAACGCTTCAGCGCCAACCTGGCTACACAAACAAGTAACCGGCAGCGCGTGGCTGTGTATACCCTGGTGGAGGCTGTGGTCATGTTCGCGGTGATGTTCGCGCAGGTGACGTACCTGCGGAAACTGGAGTACACCCCCCCCTCATGGTCTGCTGGCGGGGGGCTTCGGCGGGGGCAAGTGCGGGCCATGGTATGAGCAGTGTAGTGCAGCAATACAGCCTCCGCGGCGTGCCTGGCCCTGGGCGGGGGGTCTGGCAACGGCTTCAAGGGGGGCCTGCAGTGGCAGCGCTCCACAGCAACGGGCCAACCCACTGGGAGACAAATAAATGTTGGAATCTATACTATGGGTGTGTTTTCTTGTGCTTTTTCCCGACCAGAGTACATTTGTGCTTGTTGCGTGCCCGAGTGTGTGAAGCAGCAGCCGCCATCGCCGCCTGACAAGAGCAGGCAAGACTACTGCTGTGCTAATTGGTCAAACTGCAAGGAAATAAAGAGCACCATGCAGCACTCCACCAAACCAGGTCGTGTGCTTGACCGTGCTGTTTTTTCAACTGGCCGCTCCCACGCGAACTTGAGAGCTCGTGAAAGGTACACTCGGCAGCACTCAGCTGCGGCCGGGCTCAATTTCCGCGCAGCAGACCCGCCTAGACTGTTGCTGCTGCCAGACGCAGAAGTATTAGTGTTCGTGAGTCAAACTTGTCATTAAGTTTCACACTGCACTGCGTGCACACTTTGCTCGTGCAGTTTCACGAGGTGCTCGAGTGCTTGGCGTCGGCTGGCGTCTCGCCCTCCCAGCTGCACACTGTGGTGACGCAGGGCGCCATGGACGCCGCCAAGGCGCACACAGTGCTGAGACGCGGGCGCACCCTGACGCGGCTGCTGACACAGCTGGCTGGGCCGGCTGCCGTGGCTGCTGCAGGGCCCGGTCGCACCCCCCCCCTGTCCCTTCTCCCAGGGGGGGCCCTCACAGGCACCCTCCTCAAGCCGGCCCTGCCCCCCCATGCAGCCGCCCCTGCCGCTGTCGCCCCATCACCGCCATCGGCGGGTGCGGATGGTGGCGATGATCTGCTGGACAGCCTGCTGGGGCTGGAGGAGGGTGGGCTTGACTCCCCCCCTGCACCCCGTACTGAGCCCTCCGCCAGTAGCGCTGCTCATTTCAGCCAGCCAGAGCTGGACGGCATGCCCCGCTGCATCGCTGCACTGGATGGGCTGTGTTCAATCTTGGAACAGCTGTGGGTGACGGCTGGGGAGCACCCTGCCTCCATGCAGGCGGCAGGCGCGCTCAGGCAAGAAGGCATCCCAGTGCGCTGCTGCAGCATAGCACAGCTGCCTGTACTGCTGCTGGAAGCTGATGTCATTGGGCAGGCCCTGGCAGATCGCCTGGCAGCCAAAGTGCAGGGGTGCTTGGCGGCGCGCAGTGCCGCGTATGCAGAGGCTGGCGTGTCACTGCAGGGGGGTGAGGGGGGGGCAGAAATACAAACCGCCCCCCTTTGGCTGCCACACGTTCCCTCTACTAGTGTGCAGCAACTGCTTGCGTTGCCCCATGTGTTCCGCGGAACACTGGCCTGCCCCCGGGGGAGTCATGGCAAGAGGGGCACAGTGACGCTGCAGGGGGGGCAGGGGGGCGCCGCCCTGCTTTGTGGCACCCCCCTGTGTGTGGGCCGGGCGCTGCATGGCGATGAAGTGCTGGTGTGGAGACTGCCCCCCTGCACCCCTTTAGAAGAGGCTGGCCCCTCCCCCCCCCTGCAGCCCGCCTCCCTGCACAGGTCCGCCTCAGCGCTCACGGCAGCAGATAGTGACGGCGACAGTGCAGGCAGCGATGGGGAAGCGGGAGGCAGTTCCGACGATTCCGACGGGGCCGGTCCTGGTGTGGCCACTGCAGGCACCAGCTTCGATGCCCTGCGGGGAGCGGCACTGGCCGCCCTGTGCGCAGCCCTAGGCACACATTCAGGCGACACGTGCCAGTGTGCAGCTCGCATTGTGGCGCTGAGCTCTGGGATGACGCAGCAGCAGCTGCTGGCGGCGGTGGCAGCCACAACGGCCACCCCCCCCCCGCCTCTGGGCCAACGGGGCTTTGCGCTTGTGCTGCGGATATTGGACAGGAAGCTCAGTGGTGTTCCTTGTTCCGCTTCGGCTTCCCCCGATGGCAGTGCAGGGGGGGGGCGTGTGCCTCTTCGCCCCCTCAGCAGCCGCCTGCCCTGTGTGGTGGTGTCATGTTCCGACCGGAACACGCTGGTGGGCCGCCGGCTCATGGCGGGCATCGCAAGCTGGAGTCGTGAGCAGCGTGACCCCCATGGCTCCCTGCTACCTGACTGCGGTGCCGCTCTGTCTCTGGCTGGGGAGGTGTCCGCTCTCCTGCACATGCACGACCTGCAGGGGCACACAAGAGGGCATGGCGCCGAGGAGCTGGCGTGCCTGCCGCCGGTGCCGCGTGTGGAAGGGGCTGCAGGGGGGTCGGAATCCCTGCGTTGGAGCCCCCGTTGGCAATGGGCCTTTGAGGGGGCACGCCGGGGACAGGGGGACGCAGCACAGGCATCCACAGCGGAACACGTGGCGAAACGCATGAAGCCCGGTGAAGCGTTTCATGGAAACATCATGGGCAGCACTGTTCCATGTCCCCCCCATGGCCGGGTTGATCTTCGGCTGTCTCACGCCGGCTGTATCGCCAGCATTGACCCCCCAGGCTGCACTGACATTGACGATGCCCTGAGTGTTCGATGGCTGCAGGGGGCGGCGTCACAGGGGGGGCTGCTGGAGCTGGGAGTGCACATTGCAGATGTGGCGCACTTTGTGCAATCAGGAACACCCCTGGACGCCGGGGCGGCTTCACGTGGAACAACGGTTTACCTGCCCCACAAGCGTTTCGACATGCTGCCTGGTGTTCTGTCTGAGGGCCTGTGTTCGCTTCGCAGTGGTGTGGACAAGTTCGCGTTCTCAGTGCTGTGGACAGTGCGGGTGGCCTCTTCTGCAGGGGAGAGGGGGGGTGCTTGGACGCATGGGGGGGTGTACGACCCCCCCCCAAGTGCTTCATCCGAGGGGGGATGCTTCGAAATCCTCACTGACCGCACTTGGGCTGGCTTGACTGTCATCAACTCCACCGCCGCCATGACATATGAGCAAGCGCAGGCACTGGCAAATGGGGGCGGGGTGCCCGCTGCCAAGGGGGCCCCTGCTGCATCTGCCCCCAGTGCAGGGGGCAACGAGGACGATGACCTGCAGCCCATGGGGGGGCTGTGTGGTGAGCGTGTTCCGCCGGAACACGCGGCTGGCCTGCAGGAGCGAGTTCGTGTTATGCTGCGTTTCGCCAGATGGGCTCGAGCGCGGCGAGCGGAGGGGGGTGCTGTCTCCCTCAGCCATGACGCCGACGAGGGTGAGGAACTGCGCTTCAAGACGGATGAACTCGGAACACCTGTTGCAGTGGTGCGGCCGGAACACTGCGAGATGCACGGGGTGATTGAGGATATGATGGTTCTGGCCAATGCCCAGGTGGCAGCTGTTCTTGCTCGGCGTCTTCCGAGTCACGCCCTGCTGCGACGACACACACCTGCTGAAGGCAGTCGCTTCGCTGCCCTGTTGTCCCTTGCTGAGGCGGGGAATGTCACGGGACTGCAGGGCGCCACGGGCAGCAATGCGGCGCTGGCTGGGGCCTTGGCAAGCGTCACGGGGGGTGAGGGGGGGGGTGACTCCGCCGCCGCCGCCCTGCTGGTACGGGAGGCCACAGCCGCCATGATGGAGGCGCAGTACGTGGTGGCGTGCAAAGGGGGTGCAGGGGGGCTACAGGAGGTGGCCGCTATCGGGACACGAGACGATGACACACTTGTGACCTTTGTGCAGCACGCGGATGCACAGCCTGCAACTTCAACTGCAACGCGGAACAGCCCCCAGCTCACCTCTCCCAGCTGTGTGTCTGCAGTCATGCGCAGTCCCCTGTCCCATTATGGCCTGGGGCTGCGGCTGTACACCCACTTCACCTCCCCTATCCGCCGGTACGCAGACCTGCAGGTGCACCGGCTGCTGAGGGCGGCACTGGGGTATGCTGTGCCTGGCGTGCAGGCGGGGGTGCAGCTGCAGCAGGAGCTGCCGGCAGTGGCGTCGCCTGTGCCGCCGCCGCCTGCAGACTTGGGCGAGGATGGTGGCGATGATCTGCTGGACAGCCTGCTGGGGCTGGAGGAGGGGGGTCAGATGACAGTGCCCACTGCGACAAAGCAGTTGCCTCTTGAGATCACCTCATGTGCAGATGCAAACATCGTGAGTCGTCTGCTGCCTGCAAATTGGGTGCAGGGGGGCTCCGCTGCCGGCATGGAGGCGTGTGCTGCGCACCTGAATGACCGCACACGGGCGGCACGCATGCTGTCCAGGGACTGTCAAGCCTTGTTCGTACAGCTGTTCATGGCTGGGCGGGTGGAGGTGTTCCAAGCTGTGGTGAAAGGAACACACGCCAGTGGTCTCACAGTGTGGGTGCCGCGGCTGGGGACCACCTGCCGTGTGCACCTGGTAGACGCGCACGGCGTCGCCACAGTGCCTGCAGTGCTGACAGGGGGGGACACGGGGGGAGAGGCAGTGGGGCTGGAACGCCTGCAGGGGCTGCTGCCGCCTGGAGGGGAGGGTGGGGAGGCTGCTGTCACGCTGGCGGGCCTGCAGGAGGGGGGGTGTCTACGGGTGGGAGGGGGGGTGGGGGGCAGCACCACCGTGGAGATCGGGCCCACAAGTGTCACCGTGTGCGTGCAAGGGCAGGACGTGCATACCTGGCGTGTTCTGGATGAAGTGCAAGTTGCACTTGCCGGTGATGGACGCCCCGACGCCCCCCGCCCCAGGCTGTACGCTGAGCTGCTGCACGGGGCAGTGCCGTCTGCCGAGGCACGCGCATCAAGCACAGCTGTGGAGGCCACCCAGCCAATGGTCAGCGCAGCACGAGGGCGACAGGAGGATGGCAGCCTGGGAAGAAGGGGGGTGCAGATGCATTCAGGGGGGGCTCTACGCAGCACAGACGAGATTGCACAGGAGCTGTCACGCCATGAGGGGACACGGGGGGGCAAGGGGCCCCCGCATGTGACACGGCACCCCCCCTCTGCTGTAGCCTCTCAGGCGCTGTCGGCTGGGGGCCGGGCGTTGCCACAGGGGCACTCTGGGGTGCTGGCGCTGGCAGTGCAGGCGGAGGGGCGGCAGCGGTGGGGGGTGTTGGGGGGGGGTCG
>Ga0307982_1001802_pt1 | contig 17417 bp, 25 predicted proteins | sample OrgLakmetagen989_FD_201847 | JGI IMG/M metagenome (GOLD analysis project Ga0307982, IMG submission 201847) | Saline water microbial communities from Organic Lake, Antarctica - #989 | ecosystem: Environmental > Aquatic > Non-marine Saline and Alkaline > Saline | place: Antarctica: Organic Lake... | reverse complement strand
GGACACTCAGCCCAGTCAGACTTGTTCTGGAGGATTCATCAAAACGCAGCTTTATGCTATTTGTTGTTGTTTCTTTGCAATTGGGGAGTATAATCTAATCTAATCTAATCTAATCTAATTACCAAGAGTGCCCTTCTTGATATTACTTCGAGTCAGAGTATCCGTAGTACGTGAATTCTATGATTCAAATAATCAAATTCCTGCTTTGTACAGATATCCTGTATATCAAATGGAATTTCGTTCGTACGTTCGTGGTTCGTGTCCGACGTATATTTTTGGACGGGGCCGTATATATGGGAGAAGCGATTTCTGCTCTGTTCGTGCTGTCGCACACCAACGGGGCGAAGGGGGGGGGCACGGGAACGGGCACGGACGGGTACCACATGAAGGACGCGCGCGCGCCGAGATACCAACAACACACCTACACACCTACTGTGTGCTGCTGCGAACTTATAGCGCCCCTAAAACGCGCATTGCGCGGGCACCTGAACTTGTAGCAGTGTAATCTCGGAAGAACCTGAACCTGCCATGGAAAGAAGAGAAAGCCGACATCCGACCTGAAGAACCTCTCTGAACCTCTGAATGCTGAATGACTCGTCAACACATCATCATGGGAATCGGTACACGTCTTGGAACAAGATCTAACAAAAGTATACTGACGACAGTAGTCGGAGTTCTTTTATCGCTCGATGGGTGGAGCTGCTTCATCGCGGCAACACGCTTCATCTCGATCTGCCCCAGAAGCGTTGGCACGTCTTCTTGCGACAGCCAATGGGGAGGACCATTTGTACTCGATTCCAGTCGCGGCGGGACGGCGTTCTTTCCAGCCGCCGCTGACGCATTCGTCCATGGGCCTCACGTGCCACACGTGCGAGCGATTTTTTTCTGGTCGCAATTTTTCTCCAGCGAGCATACCGGAATGCCCTGCCTGCAGCAGTTTTTTCATCGAGTATCAGGTGCGAATACTTTCTTTCTTTCTTCTAATTAGGCACGTAATCGTCGTCACGATGCTCACAACACACGCTTCTTTCCTGATGACATTTTTTGCCGCAGCACCTATTGCGGAATGGGCGGTCAATGAACAGGCATTCCATGCTATCAGCATCTCGAAGCGGCCTTGACCAGATGGTGCGACTTTCGTTACATCTCTATGTCTCTCATCTTTTCGTTCACGTGTATCCTTCCCGAAGAATAAAACCGACCCTCTAGTCCTCTCTCTTATATTTGAGAGGTTTGTGCGCCAAATGCGGGTTGTTCTATCTTAAGCTACATTTTTTCGTGCCGATTGCCTGCACCAGCAGGCGTTGAACGACGATGACATGCACCTCAACATGACTTATTTCGCGCCTGAGGAGAACGCTGAGGACGAAATGGCAGCAGAAAATAGACGCGCCGTGCTTTCGTATTTAGCGGCACTGGTGGTGCCACCGGACGAGGAGTTCAGCGGAGACGAAAAAATGCCGCGATGCGAAACAGGCCAGCATGCTAACGATGAGTTCGAGCTGGGCAAACGGCCCCAGGCTCAAAATGGAGACGAGACAGCAGTTGTATGTGACCGGAAGAGTTTACCAGAAGGCCTGCGGAGCGATACAAGAAGCCAAGCAGGCACAGTATTGAGCAGAGCGGAGGCCAGTGCTATAAGTACTTTCGACAAATCAAAAGCTGAGCCGAAGATTGACACTTCTTTCGACTGCCAAGAGCATGCACAGGAAAATAGTACAGCTCCTAGCACTCCTCTCCGAAGAAAGACTATTGACCCAACACATTTGATGGCCGCGATTGGCGCGATGGAAGAGCACGCCTGCCCGGTGTGTTCGGAAACCATGCGGCCCTCGCGGCCTCGTTGCAAAGACAGCCAATGGCGTGTTTGTCGCGTGCCGTCCAGCACGGCTTCTACGCAGCCTCTTGACGACTTGAGCGGCGGCAGCAACAGCCCCGAGACTTCCTTTGACACTTCGTCTTCTTCGGCATCGCCTGCAGCAGACAGTGCCGTGGAAGCGCACTACAACAAGAAATCGTGGAGTGCTGAGTTGGCAGCTCTGCAGCAACAAGAACGCGAGAAATGGCCGGGCGTAGTGACGCTGCCAGCGTGCAAGCATTCATTTCACGGTGCGAGTAGCTTCTTACCCCGTATTGTATAAATGTGGGCGAATTGTCTGTTGTTGCGGATGTTTTTATTTTACATGGAACCTTCTTCTCCCTTTGACTGCATGTCCTTGTGTAGTTTGGTGCTACACTCAGCAGGCCCTTCCGCTTTTCCCGTTCGTCTTTATTTGCCTACTTTCAACTTTTCAATAATCACAACCTTTTACCCTTCTACTACATGTGCGGCAGGGCCTTGCATTCTGCGGTGGGCCGAGGAGCGTGCCAACTGCCCCGTTTGCCGGACTCCCATCGTTTGTCCAGACATTACGGCGCCAGGCGATGGCCCGCCCAGTGATTACGCCACCATACCGACAGCCGATGCGACATTGGTCATGGCCGCCATGTAGAGCGCTTTCTTGGTGTGTGTACCTTTTATTACTATTCATTCATTCTGGTTGCTTGTTTCTTTCGTGGTTGCCCGTGGCTGCGTGATCCCCGTTCTTCTTGATGTTTTTGAATAAGCTCATGGAGAAGCCACTTCAACCGGAGCACCGGAGCATCAGAATTAGAATTATGACACACAAGAGAAATGAGTACTGAGTAGAAGTAGTTGAATTGCGAGATCGAACTCTGAGAAGTCCGGAGGTCCGAAAGTTGCGATCGTAGCCAAGAAGGCATTTAAAACGCACTGCGGATATGTAATTTGCATATGGCATTGGCTATTCGTTTTTCAGTTGCTCACTGTATCACTGCATCTGGGACGCACGGGCTTCGGGGTCCTTATCAACATCACAATCACGCAAGCGCACTAATAGTAGTCAGGTTATAGCCATACACATGCACAAGAAATAAATCAGCCCGCCTTCGTTCTTTGCTGCGCTCAAAATGGGCCACTGAGGGCGAATATTCCGCTTAACTGCCTCTAAATAGTTCCATCCCATGTGCACAGATTGTTCAATTACGTCAGATGCCATTCGATTTGGCACCTTCGCGCTGCCATAAATGAACACGCCCGCGTCCTTTTCGCGCCTTTTACTTACTGGCTTCTTGGCCTCTGAGTGACAAAGAGCTAGCGCGCCTCTCCAGTCAAGTATGGCAAAATTTGTGCAATCCCCCCGATCACAGCTGTAGATGAGGCAGCCAGCAATACGAGAGACGCATTCCAAATGCCCCATGGGTGAAGAATAACATTCGAGGAGGCCACGATAATCAGGTTTAGCCAGAAGACAAACGCAGGCAAGCACATGCAGCAACGAGAAGATGAAACGAGATGAAACATGTCGAGAGCATCATCAGTAAATTAAAAGTTCAACATGAATGGCTTTCACTCCTCATTGCTCGCTGTCTCTACCCTAGTCTAAGGCGGTATGAGAGAACTTACGGGCCAAGAGAACAGCCGCAAAAATAGCTGCCCATTGAAACTTTGTCAGATTCGGTCCATTGTCTTCTTCCTTCTTCTGTGAATAGCATCAGGCGGTGTCAAATAGTAAGGAAGTTAATGAAAAACATTTGACGGTATCCATGCAACACTATTCCTACAGCAGGGTATGAACATATTTAGAGCGCGTGGCATTCTCCAAATAGAACCACTGAGACGCAGGGCTTCCACAAAGAGCTTGTATGTCTCCCACAATGCCGAAATCCAGCCGCTAGCTCCTTGTTACTGAAAACTTGAAGTATGATAGTCTGGCGGCCTACCCATACCCTCTACGCTAGGTTATAAGTAACATAGACTCGCACCTTTGCGACGCCAATATCAACATTTCCTCGTTTTACAATGTTCTTAGCCGCCTGCGCGTCATCACAGAAATGGAATGAAAAAAATAAGGCGGCGCTACGTCAAACAGAGGTGCACATAATCGAAGCCAAAATAGCCTCAGGATGAGAAGAAGTTTGTCGTTGCTGCACCTTTTCATTGCGCAGCGAGATTGCTCGAGGAGGTGCCTAAAACAAAGGTATAGAAGAAGAAGGTCATGGTTAGTACGTGCATCATGCGCTGAATGCTGAGAGTGAGGGTATAGACGAGCGCGGGCACCATTTTATAGCGATTTTCTTGATTCTATTCTATTTGCTTATGAACATCACACCAAGGCACTCATCCACTAGCCGTTGATGTCTGTTTTGCAGGAGGCACAAGACACTAGACACCAACAGTGTGGGGATGCGGGCTCGCAGGCAGGCTCTCTTCCACTTCTAGCTAGGTTCCTTGCCGATATGCCACGGAGCTTCCTAGAACATAAGCCCCTGGGCCAGGTCTCTGTGAGCCTTGGGGACTTCGACTTCGGTACCTGTTTTCTTGAACTCGAACTCGGACTAATACAACCCAAATGACGCAGAAGCCAATGGTGCGGGCAGAAGTGTACGCGCGTGCGTTGCGCGCAAGTCAAAATCGTAAAGAGGATAGTGTGTAGAGGGCGAGAAGAAGAATACTTCCAACCCCCTCTAAAGTGGACACTGTTCATGAAATAATTTTGAAACCGGACTTAAGCCGTTTCTGCGTCTGTTTCTGCATTGAAGAGAGCGCGCCGTTGTTCAATCTCTTGGGCACGCCGCGCCAGGAACCTCCGCTTCTCCACTGATGTCACTCTAGTGTCGCACCGAGGTGGCCGCAGCGGCGGTTTTCCAATGTTGAAAGGCGCTTTCGTAACGAGCTTTAGCCAGCCAGCGCGCCAGCGCGGTCCTGCGCCAGGGTTGCCCATTCCGAAAAGGTGATCGCTTTACCGCCGTCGTCCACGAGGCCAAAGTACTTCAGATGCCGTTTTAGAGATCTGAGCACGTGAACACCTAATCACTTGGCTGGGAATGATGCAGGAATCAACTCGATTTAACGTAAAATTGCGATTTTAAAGTAAATTTTGTTTCGTATTAAAGCGCTTAGGAGGAAAGTCTGGTATTGGATTCAGAGATGGGAAGTTCAGGTGCCCGTGCGATGCACGGTTTCGGGGCAATTTGTTTGCTGCGGAGAAGTAGATGCGTGTTCTTAGTTCTTAGCACCTCAGTGCGCAGCCTTGAGATGCCCGTGGATGAGTGCCCTTCTTGTGCCCGTGGTGCGTGTCCCTTCTTGAACCCGTGGTCCATCTTGTGTTTTTGTTTACTGCGCATACACAACAAACCTGTACTACTTTACAGTACCGTAGGTACAAAAAAAAGACGACCACGAACCACGACCCACGAAATTCCTTTTAATATATGGGATTACAAAAAAAAAGTCGTAAATAAACGCAAATTTTGAGTTAACGCAAAACAGAGCACGGAGGAGCGTGCCACTTTGGACAGCTACCATCAGACCATCACTTTCATGACATGGCCACTCCAGCATTTGCGCGTGATTAGCTCCTTTCTCCTTAGTCCTTAGGGTTAAGTTTGCGCTGCTTTGCTTTCCATCCCTCATTCTAATTCCGGCTAATCCCAATAACCTGAGTTCCAAGTTCCTAAGCACCTAATAACATTGAAGATTGAAGTCACACAAGCTACAGCTATGGCACTTGGAAGGTAACAACTTGAAAGGCAGGAACCACGGCCCACGGACCCAAACCGCGAATTCGTTGGACTTTGTACGTTGTACGTTGTACATTGCACAATTCACGGTCGATAATGCCTACTACTAACTAATCTGAAATATTTTGCCAAATAATATATCGGCGTATCGGTTTAACGAGATCTCAATAAGAACAGCGAACTAGACACTAGCAACCGAAATTTTACGAGAAGTAAGTGGAACATGTCAGTTAATTGCCATTGGCATGCACCATCCATAACCACAACACCAAAACCAACTTCCATCCGTTTAATGACACCCACTCGTTGCTTGCATGGGCAGATTGGCAGGAGAACAAATCCTCATGCAAATACCATTGAGAGACTTTTTGTGGTCTTATAGTGTCACTGGTACTCGGGTTCATTAGGTCGCTCGTCTAGCGACGTTCTTGTACCCACTGCCGAGGCACGACAGGAGCACGGTGTCGCCGCCAATTTCCCCGCCGTCGTGGTCGTTTTTCACTTTGAAGGTCACGCCCAAGAAGTCTCGCAGGAGCCGGAGCGTGGCCATGGCGGAAGCCTGCAGGGGGCCCGTGCGTAGGCGCGTCACGTCTTCCGGGCTCATGGCCATGAGAGTGAGCGCTAAACTTTGCGAGCACGCGTCGACGCAGCCGCCACTCGCAATCTAAAACGCCCAACATTCAAACATAAAAACAAGACAGAGAAGGATCGGGATGAACTGTACTGGGGGATGCAAGAAAGTGTGCACACTCTAATAATACTAGCGCTTAATTCTTTCAATATCCACGACTATATGTCAAAGCATAGGAATACGTATGTACACACATGCACAATAGCCACGCGCATGTATACAATTGAACACACGCGCACCTCTTCGAGGAGAGCTGCCGTGGCGGCATTGGCCACATCTTCCGGTAAAGCTGCTCCGTCAGCCGAACATTCCGCGCCGACCGTAGCGCCCGCCGTGGTTTCAGCCGTGAGCAAAAGCGCAAAGCCAGGCGAGAGCCCACTGGTTTTGCCACTGCGAAAATTCAACGATGAAAGAAGATTGAAAAGAGAAGAGAACATGGGTAAAGGCTTGCCCCAGCATTGTCCCAGAAAGTCGATGCGGGTTTCATCCTCTTTTGGCATGCCCCATTCCATGGGGATTCCATACTGCTGGTAGCACTGAATTTCCCCTCCTTTCTTTCACCCATGAACCTTCAAACAGATACCAACACTCACCTGTACACGTCGGTAAACACGTAAACGTCGGGCAGCAAGTTGTTGAGCACGCCCCTCGCAGTGTGCACCGCCCGATTCGCCACTTGGGGGGAGACCTTGGTGCTGTGATAGTAAGTTGGATACACGACGAGGAGTAGCGTTATTCGAGCACATTGAAAAGAAAGTAAAGGTCACGTTGAGAGTCAACCAAATCGAAAAAGGATTTTAAAAAGTCGATTTTTCGCTAAGACTAAAGAAGTAAGGCATGCGAAATGGAACATCAAAACACCACTGCAAGGCACAAGAATGCCAAACAACGCCGACTTCCGTGTCCGATTGCAACTAACCATACCTGTAAGCGACGCCTCGCACGCGCTTCACGAGCCCCGGTGAGACCCAATCAATCGGCCTCAAAGCGCGCACCACCTTGGAATCGACGATAACGGCACAAATTTGGAGGAAATAAAAAACACACAAAAAGAATCCATCTTATGTGACGCGAGAAAAGCGAGAAATAGAGTACAAGCTAACAGCAATTGAGTTAGGAAAGAGCGCGGATGTGAAACACATGGGAATGATGAGTCGGTGACTCAAGACTATCAAAAGCCTCCTCCTCAGTTCTCCTCTAGCATGTCGTAATATTTTGAATTACCGGGCAGCGAAATTCCACAACGCCCCCACCCAAGGGCAGCGCTCCGCGCACTTTGAAGGCAATGTCCAACTGCGCCGAGGTTTCGGCAGTGTTGCCAATGCCAAACCCACGAAGCATGGGGATGGTCACCTGTGGAATAAATTGGATGGTTGGGTTTTGACAAAACAGGGAGCGCACACTCGTAGAGCACATGCTCACACACTCAATGTAGGGGTAGTAATGATGTGCCCAATGACCAAAGTCTAGTTCATGTATCTCACATCTACAACTTCTATCACACTCTCTCACGCTCCGCATCCTAGCATGCAAATGAATCAAGGTGGGACATCTTTAATCATGGCAGCATCCCACTTTTCTCCCTTTTTATCGTAAGCTACTAGTGATGCAGCACCTCTTTGAGAAAATCAATCGAAGGATCCACGTTGTCGTTAGTCACGCAGTTCACTAGCCTTAAATTCACAGGCAGCTTGGCAAAAGGTGCCAGGGGTAAGATCCCTTCGAGAAACCACCCTGCTGATCGCGCGCCGCCTTGCCGCTGCTGGTCTCCTCCACAATCGTGCTCAAGGCTCCCACCAATGACGAGGCCCGGGCGGAAGAACAGGGAGGTGCCTGTTTCATTGATTTCCACGTGCGTGCCGTTGGTGAGTTTGTCGAGAAGCCGCACGAAGGAAGCTTCAAAGCTGCTTAGCCCTGTAGTGTTTGAGTGACAATGAGTACGAAGTCAGAACTGTTGAGAGAATGTGTAAGAGAGAGAACTAGAGAGTAATCGAAGGCAGCCAAGCAAAGAACGAAATTGTCTTGTACATTTCTAGTCCCTTAATTGCGTTTAAAACTATCCTCGTGTCTAGACATTTTCGGTGAAGTTATCAACCTGGAGATTCTTCGTTCGGGCGGATGTTCGTGATGCGAACGGGCTTGGTAGAAAGGCAGGAGAGGACTAGCCGCGCCCGAAAGCTAGCTGTGCCTTCGTAATCTAACACAGCTTTCGGAGTGCCATCTGCTGTTCGCTGCCGCTTTGACGCCATGTGCTATTTACAAGCGCAGCTCTCCTAACTCAAGTGGATCGGTACTTCTTTCAGCGAGGATCGTCCCATCGTCCCTTCTTGTTGTTTCGCTGAACTGGACTAATATGATAAAACGTTGGTCAAAATTGAATCCTCATCTCGAACTCCGAACTACTTTTTTTTTCTTTTTTTTGTAGGTGAATTGAATTTTAAAACACCATAAAATGAGGATTTTGAAATAAGGAGTTCGTAGGAAGAAGTAATTCGGAGCTGAAGTTTCCTCTCTAAATAGATTCCATAGAGACTTCGCTGTCATCTGGTAATGCTGAGATAGAAGCGCGATTCGATTCGGCTTTGGTGGGGTTATCAAGAGCTGCGCTCGCGCTCTTCGCTCTTCGGTGTCATGGTTACCAGTCGATTTGATTTCCGTTTCACGAAAGCACAACAAAGAACTCACACATCCCGCGAAAAACGGGGAGTGGCGGAAATTCTTAATTAGCAACGAGAAACCGAGGGCTAAGGTCACCCTCTCACCTCCCACCTCTTTCCTCTGTCTCCTAAAGAGGGTGGCTCGCCAACGCTTGCAGCACGGCTTTTCCCCCCATGGACTCCACGTGCAGCAGGGTCGTGCCGTCAACCACCCCCCCTGTAGGGCGGTTGGCGACCACGATCGCGGTGGCTGCGGCTTTCACGGTGCCCTTCGAGCAGCGGGCTAAGTCTAGGAGCATGAAGGACTCCATTTCCATCGAGGCGGCGTCGGGCTGCACTTCCTGCAAACGAGTGAGCAAACCTTCTGCTTGGTCGTCGAAATTATCGTCCACACGCCCCTGTAGACGACCCCAAGTAAGCAATCGCAGAACCGGGTAAGTAAAGGAAACGATGCGGCGTTTATACTTAATGTTCTTTCTGCCGCGAGTGGTCAAATGACGTCCTTTTCTCTAGCAATGAAGGTCGATGAAGGCACGTCTACCTCCATTACCAATTCTGTTCTCATCACAGCAATTCCATTCCAAAACTCAAACCTGGGACGAGTAAAAGGAATCGGCCGTAGCGTTCAAGCCGGCAACTGCGCCTGTGGATGGCAGCTCCGCTTGCAAGGACGCGAGCACCGCGGCCGACAGCGACGCGTCGGGCAGCACTGGGCGGCTGATGCGATAGGCAGCGGGTGACTCTTCAAAAGCACCACCAGTGCCACTATTGCCGTTGCCACTTTTCGCTAGAGCTTCTCCGAATGCATCTGGCTCGCGCACTACGCTCACCTGTAATTGCGAGTGCTTAGGTTTGGCAACTTATCATCTTGAATGGTTTGAGCGCAAGACAGCCACATAACCTAATCTTCTCCCTTCCTCGTATGCCTCCTAGCAATATTGCTACCCCAGCACTGACTTGACCTTCGCTATACTCTAGCTCTCCCACTCTCCCCCTGAATCTTGCATCGCTCACCGCTCCCATCGACGCCACCACCACCGTGCCCGGAGTGACGTCAGCCCGAAGCGCGCCACATGTGCCGAACCGCACCATGAGCATAGGGCCAGTGACTACCGAGCGGACCTGCGCAGTTGTGTCACACACAGCAGTACAAGAAGGAAAAAATGTGAGTAAAAGACTACGATAAAATTTTAAAATTGCAATACGGAAACCATCGCACGCCTTCAGTCACGCTGGAACACGTTCAGCAAGTTACGCACACCTCTCGCACGACGAAGTCCATCATCGCCATGCCCATGCCAATCGAGATGATGCTCACGGGTACCCCACCCATGGTGCCCGTGTAAGTCGTGAAACCCCGGTCCGAAGAGTGGCAGAAAATCCCCGGCACGTTGCGGCCTTTTGGGTCTTTGCCGCCGGCGCCGTCTAAGTGGGCAGCTAACACGGCAGCACGCTCAGCAGTACCGACCGTCACCACCCGGTTGGCAACTTCACCGTCGCCGACGCCCACGTGGAGCACTTTACCGTCACCCGTGCGGGGCATGCCGTTCGTATTCTACCAATGCAAAACATAAACTAGGAGATTGAGCAGTCATCAAGCAAGCTATCTTGCAGGCGAGTAAGTAAGCATGCATGAACGAAGGTCAAAAACGTTTTCCTCTCGAGCAGCCGCGTGGGAGACCTACTAGTCCTAGCTTGCCAAGTGCAACAACAATTGATAGCAGCAAAAATCCTCTAGGCATTGGCAATTAAGTATCGGCTCTGCGTAGATGAGTTCTTGCAAACATCAATCGACCCTCGCCTTACTTTGTAGACGGACGCTTTCGGCTTTTCGTCGTCATCTACGGTAACTTTCGCAACTTTAGCCTTGGGGTCCAAGGTTTCAGAGGAGACATCGGAGGTGACTTGAGCCATAGTTTTGCTTTTTCTGGATGAATCGGTGCGATGGAAGATGCGTGAGTGCTTGGCGTAGTCGAATGAGGACGATGAGACGATGGGCGAGATGAAAACACAACTTCGACAACGAAGAGATCAATCTTCATTCAACGAAAGAGACAGACAATGAAAGAAGTGAAAAAGGGGAGGATTTGTCTGAAAAATGTTCGAATGTAATATTTTTTGTTGATGAGTTGCTCGTTTTGTTTTTTGTTGTTGTGCTGGAGTTGTTCCGACGAAAAATGGCCTTCTTATTCAAGGCAAGAAGAGTACCAGGAGCCCCAATCTTTCACTCTCGATGAAGGCTGACCACTCTGATATTTGGTTGAAGGCTGCATGATCCTAGCCCCCCCCAAGATCTGACCTTATACTGCTCTTTTTGTGCCCTTTTCAGAACCATATGGAAGAGGCCTTACGGGTCCGAGCGGAGGCAGCAGAGCTGGAGGTAGCAGCAGCCAACATGACAATCAGAGAACTCGAAGATCTCTTCGCAGAGCTTGAAAAAGCAAAAAAATCGGTAAGCAGTCTATATTAGTCAAACTTTCTAGAAGAGGCCATCGTGTAAGGTAGCATTTCCCATGAGTTGTCAAGAGCAAAACCTAACATTTCCTATTCTTTTTTTCCCTTCTGCTAGGCAACTGAAGACGCTGCAGCTGTGGCCGCGAGAGAATTGAAACGGCATCTAGACGCACAAGCTCAGAAGCACGCTGCTGAAATAGAAGCTCTGAAGGCTGCTCATGCGGACGAGTTGCGCAAACAGGCGGATGAGTTCAAAGTAAATTTGGACCAAGCGTACCAACAATTTTCCGACGAAAATGCCCGGTTACAAGCGAACCTTCAAAGCACTTTTTCGGCGCTTCGTGAGGAATCTAGCCAAGTGGTTGCTGGTGACAGTCAGTCCATTGCGTCGGGTAGCTCAGCTTCAGCTCAATTGTTAAAGCCAGGCGTGATTGCTGCGAAGGTACAGGCAGTACAGTGAGGCAGCCGATTAGACTTGTTTAGCTACTATGTGTTTTGTTCGTTGATGTATCTATGCGTGCGCACCAAAGCAATCCATCAGGAGTGAAAACACCGTGCGAACTCTTTTGTCATCTGCCTTCTTCTTCTTTGACTCCAGGGCATTTTTTCCAACTTCTTTCACGGCATACGCGGCGCCATTCATGAAGGCTCTGCGCCGTCGAAAAAGCGTCGCATCGATGGCGAACCAACAGAAAACTCTAATTGATAAACGATTCATTTGTCAGTGCCATATGGTACACTGACCTTTTCTTTGGAGGCCCAGTTGCGGCGTTGCTGTAGAACAGCATCTAGAAGGCAGAAGGCACGTAAACCGCAAGGCCTAACCGGGGCGATCGAAATTGCGTATGGATCAGTGAAACATAAGCCGGTTTGTAATTCATAAGAAACCAATACCACTTTAAGTCTCCAGGAATACATGTATTGGTGCCTTGTGGGATTTTTGGTGGTATCAATAGGTGGATGGAGGTTAAGCTTAAATGATTAAAGCGAAAACAGGGGCATGGTTTAATCATTATTGCGAAATTTTATTAATTTATTAACACGTATATTAATATCTATTAAAAAAAACTAATTTCGGTGCATAGTTATGGACCTAGCTCCGCATATGCAGCTTATATGCGGGATACGGGCAATCACGAATACCGTGATTGCAAAGAGCGAAGCAGCTGCGAACGATGTGCGGTATTGGCATGCCAGAAAATTAACTGCGCAATGACCTTCGCAGGAACCTTCGCGTTCGACAAAAAGCCAGTCAGGGACAATCAAATGCGATTCAAACGTTTCGCAAATTTCCAATTTTCTTCTTTCTGCGTTCCAGTCACTTCTCTTCTCAATCGTCGTCGGACCAGCCGGCATCGCTGTCGTCGCTGTCGTGGATGGGGGCAGCGTCTACCCCTTTGCGGGCGCCCATGCTGTTGTTGGGGTGGTAACTGGCCCGCTGCTTCGCCAAGCCTTGCAGCCGCGCCATCATCGCGTCGGTTTGGTCTTTTTCGGCCGCTTCCGCGTTCACTTTGGCCTGCAACACCTGCGCGTTGGAGACCCGTTTCACTTCCGGCGGTTTGTTGGAGAGCAGCGGCATTCCTTCTGGGGCGAGGCTCACCCGGGCGGGATTGGCGTTTTTGCCCTCTTCAGCCCACTCCACCACCGACTGCGGGTAAGGCCCCACACGAGAGCGCGCAGGTGGAAACACGTCGTCTTGGAAGTACTGTTTCAGGGTGTCGGAACGGGGCAAAATGAAGGAGATTGGGTCCACGGAAGTGTTGGTCAAGCGCAGCACCCGCGCCACTTCCACGTTAGCCACGTCGCCGCACGACGTCGGGAGCTTCGCCCACCCGCACAGGGGGGGAGCGCCGGGCAAGGTAACGTCCCCACAGTGGCTCAACTTGTCGCAGGACGGACCCAATTCGAACACCCGAGCCGTGGTGTCGCCGCGCCCAGACAGCAAGAGGGTGCCACTGCCTTCGTCGTACAGGGGAAACAGCTGCCCCGACCCAGCGTCGATTTTCTTGAAGAGAGTAGGGCCTGCGCCCAAGTTCCGAGGGTCCCACATGCACAGGCGCCGGCCGCGCCCTCCACTGGCACTCCCCACCGTGAGCAAGCACTCCCCTGCACCCCCGAAATTCGTGCACCACACCACGCGCTGGCCCCGTGTCACGTCCATGCCACCGCTGCTGCCGCTGCCTCCGCTGCTGCCTCCGCTGCCGACTTCGGCGACAACGTTGGCGCCTGCGGGAGCGCGCGGGTCGTAAATTTTGGCGCTGCTTTTCTTGGTGGCCACGGCCAGCAGCGAGCCCTGGTAGTTGAAGCTCAAGTTGCAAATGCCCGCCGATTCTTGGTCTTCAAAATCGTCACTTGCTGCCGTTGCAACAGCGGAGTCATATGCATGGCACGACAAAAACGACGATGAGGTCTATGATGGGATGTGTACATGGACTTTTAGATAGGCTTTCACGAACAGTTGAATTGTGATTCATTCTACTAGTAGATGGGGGGCTGCTAGCTAGGCATAGCACCAATGCAATGATTGTCTGCTTACCTCCACCGCTGCTGCCGGAGCCCAAACCATGGCTGAAACCTCCACCTGCCAATTTCGTTCCTTTTTCCAGGTCCCAAAACGCGATTTCCGTGGAGGCGGCCGCCGACGCCATCACCGGTGCCGTCGGGTGAAATTCGAGCGCGCGCACCCCGCCGTAGTGGCCCTTGAGCTCATATTGCGCATCACTCTCGGTCAAGCTCCGGGTCAGCCCTCCCGAAGGCACTTGCCACAGTTTGATGGTTTGGTCGTCGCTGCCCGTAGCCAATAGAGAGCCGCCGTTAGGCAGGTCCATGGGAGAAAAGCCTAGGGCAACCTGGAATTGGGCACACCGAGCACATGGAAATAGGCGAATACGTTAGCAAGCAAAGAAAAAAAGAACGAAGAGTGAACGATTGAAAAAATATGAACACAAACAACTCAGACAATCACTTGAAGAACTCTAAAAGGCGCAGGTATCCTTGTTTTTTTGTCCGTTTTTTTATATGTCAGTAACCAATCACATTATATTGTATTGTAACGTATCATTGATTTCATTCGTCTTCTTCTTCTGTACTCTTACCGCAGGCGACTTGTGCCCATTCACGACGAAAGCACTAGACGGGTCCGCCACTTTGCCGAACGCCCCGTGCTGGTGCACATGTACTGGCCCGCCTCCACCCGACCAGGGCACCGCCCAAAAGCGCGCGTCGGCGGCCAAGAGCTGCGCTTCCATCTGGATGTTTACCTGCAGATTGAAGTTTGGCCATGTGTGTGCATGTGCGTGCGTTTGTTTTTTTTTAATGGAGAAGGCGGAAGGTGAGAAATGTCAAAGAGAGAGAGAAAAAAAATAACGGAGTGATTCTAGAAATATCAGAGATGTTGACATGGAAAAAGAATAAAAGCAATGAAAAAAAAAAGCGTGAGCAAAAATAAATCAACGAATGAAGATGGGGTATCGGGAGCAATCCGAACACATACTACTACTGCAGTAGTTGCAACATGCTGCTTTTCCTTTCGCAATCTTTCCATGGCAAGACCCACGTAGCAGCACAAAGATGCTAACTTTGGGGAAAGGAATACACTTTACCGCTGGAGTGAGGTTGTAGTAGGTGTCCGCTTTCTTGTTTGGGGCGCCGTACAAATGCTTGTATTTTAGCACGTCTCCACCCTGTGGTTGGTAAAATGCGCAAAGGAAAATGAATATCAAGGCGAATGTGAGACGAAAAGGGCACCATTCAACGAATACAGGCGAAGAAGAAAGAGACGAGGATGCTGATGCTGATGGTGACGAAATACGAAAAGAAAAAAATGTGTATATACCAAGACGCTGCTGCGCCGCCGTTCGTCTTCGTCCTCTGCTGGTGCCGCTGGTGCCGCTGCTGCTGCCGCTGGTGCCGCTGCTGCTGGTTGTGCCGCTGGTTCGGGTGCAGCTACAGGTGCTGGTGCTGCCGCAGCTGGTGCTGGTGCTGCCGTGACCGGTGCTGGCTCTGGCGCTGGCTCTGGTACTGGCGCAACTGGTGCTGCTAGTGCTGGTGCTGGCTCTGGCGCCGGTGGCTCAGCTGCAGGAGGAGGTTCTACTACATTAGGAGCAGGAGGAGGAGTTGGCTCGGCCTCGGCAGCTACAGCTGCGGCTGCAGTACTAGACACCTCATCCGGCACCGGTTCAGTAGCAACGGCAACAGCAGCTGCGTCAGGCGTGGGCTCCACCGCAGCAGGCGCCGTCTCCACAGGTGCTGCCTCCACAGGTGCTGCCTCCACGGCCGCTGTTTCGACAACTGCCGCAGGCGCCACTGTCTCCTGTGGGCTCACATCGGCATTTCCATCTTCGTCGTCTTCAACCACAGCAGGAGAAGGATAATCGCGTTTCATCTCTTCAAAGGCACATTCAAACGGCAAGTTAGTACCATTCGTTGCAGCGTCTGTAGGGGCAGCTGCAGATGTAGCTGCAGAAGCAGCCTCGCTGTCTTCCTTCTCAACCGACACAGGAGCAGGCGTAACCTGAAAGTTGATCAGGTAGAGAAGGGTAAAAGCGACGATCACGCGAAAGTGGTAATTATTTCATCATTCAAGAAACAAAATTTAGTTTGCACCCAGCCGCACAAAAATCCTCCTATTTAGTACCTCTTCTTCGCCAGCCGCGGCTGCTGGCGCCGCTGACTCCTCTTTGCTCGTATCTGTATCCATCTTCCCTTGTACTTCTTCGACCACAATGGCTGGTGGCTCCGATTCTGGCACAACCTAGAAGGCAGAGTCAAACGGTAAAATGGAATCAAACGAAATGATAGGTACAAAAATAGCCATACGATTACTTCAATCGTGCAGCGAATGATGAGAGTCTTGGTAGCATTCACTGTGATCAGTGGTGTCACCTAACCCCCCTCCCCACTGCCCCGCGTCCGAAAAGAAAAAAGGGGGCGTTTTTGTGTGCGGAATATCTCTTAGTGCATCATAAACATTAGCAATTCTATTGTGTTCTTTTCACCTTTGTATCCTCAGGTGTCACGGGTTCCGGCGCAGGCTGTGCAGCTGCAGCTGGAGTAAAATCGGGGCTAGTTGTCGAGGCCGGTGCCGCAGCAGCAGCGGATCCTGACGGAACTGCACTCATAAATGCACCAAGCTTCGACATGACTGCAATGCCTACAACCAACGGTTTGGGTTCTTGACTGCCTCTTTCCTTCGACGATGAAGTATACGAGGGCGCCCTACGCCAAGAAGTCTGCAGTGTAGGGTTTGATTTCACGGCTTGACGCGCTTCTATAATTCACAGCTTCACGCGACGCTTTCACACGTCCTTCCACACGCACAAAAAAAAGATCGTGCAATAAAATTACAGGGAGGGAGTTTGTTGTCGTGGTGTCAGATTTCCTGGTTCCTGGATTATCTGATCTCTTCTTCTGGCACCTACTTGGTGGTGGTGGAGTTTTTTATCTCCTCTACGGTACGTAGTACGGTAGTAGGACAGTCCGTATTCGTCGTCCTGGATGATGGACTAAAAACATGGCACGTGCTTACGGAACGGGCGTGGGGCGTGGGGCGTGGGGCGTGGGTTCGCGGCGTGGGCATTAATTTAATATTACAAGCATGCTGTTGTTGGTGTTACGTCATCTAACCTGTGCATCATGCGTTGCATGAATGTGTTGTAGGATGTCCAATTCTATCAAGCAAGTATAAGCATGTCCCGATTCATCATCGCGGCGCGGGCATCGATTTCTTCTTGCAATCATGTTGTTGTTAGTGATACGTCATCCAACCTGTGCATCATGTGTTGCATGAATGTGTTGTAGGATGTCCAATTCTATCAAGCATGCATGAGCATGTCCTGATCAATCATCGCGGCGTGGGCATTGATTTCTTATTGCAATCATGTTGTTCTTGGTGCTACGTCATCCAACCTGTGCATCATGTGTTGCATGAATGCGTTGTAGGATGTCCAATTCCATCAAGCATGTATCGAACTCGAACTAATACAAACCCAAATGGCACAGAAGCCAATGCTGCGGGCAGAAGTGGGAATGCGCGTGCGTTGCGCAAACAAAGCAGGTGCGGAATGATTCAGGAGGGAGAGGGGCATTGGCCA
>Ga0307982_1001798_pt1 | contig 17450 bp, 10 predicted proteins | sample OrgLakmetagen989_FD_201847 | JGI IMG/M metagenome (GOLD analysis project Ga0307982, IMG submission 201847) | Saline water microbial communities from Organic Lake, Antarctica - #989 | ecosystem: Environmental > Aquatic > Non-marine Saline and Alkaline > Saline | place: Antarctica: Organic Lake... | reverse complement strand
GGCACCCTCAGCACTCGGGCTGGGCCCATCCACTCCGCCTGTAAAGAAGCGAGACCCGTCACAGTCACCGGCACCCGTGCGCGCGCAGTGTTGCCCCCTTGAATGGACTGCACGTGTACAGCTGTGTGGCCCACAGCGGAGGCATACGCCACCACAGCACCACCTGTCCCGACCACTTGCAGCACATAATCATCATCTGAGCCCCACTGGCTGCTTGTCTGCCCAGCTCCCGCCACGCCAGCCACCAGCTCAAAGTGCGCCTGGCCCCCTACCACAACTACAACGTGGCTGGCGGGGCGCAGAACAGAAGAAGCGTGCACCACGAGGTAGTCTGTGAACACTGCAGCCGAGAACGCTCCCTGAGCCGGAACAACACAAGCTTCAACCAGCTCCTGAGATACGCTGGGATCATTCAGGTCAGCCTCGTCACAGTTTGGCATGAACATCATTTCATCTTCAATCTGCGAAGACTGCAGGCTGTGCAGTCGTGTTCCGCTTGCAGGCGCCCCCTGGACATGCGGCACCCACACTGTGATGACCGCGTCACCGTGCGACAAGGCACGCACTGTCAAGCTGCCGTCAAACCTCAGCTCGGCAGCCACGCAGTCTGCCCGAGACACGAAGACGCCCATTGCACCAAGAGGCCCACCAGCGTGCAGCTTTTGGTGTTCTTCGCTGAATGCTGGCACAGGACCGCTGCCTACTGCTGGGGGGTCATTAGGGGGGTTGAAAGGGGGCTGTTCTGCCAAGCCCGTCCACACCCCCTCCCCCAGCGAAATGGGAGCCCCCTCAACAGACACAAGTGCCAGGCGGTGAGAGGGCGTTTCTTCGCCAAACTGCAACCAGGAAGAGCCCAGCAAGTGCACAGCGCCCACCTTAACGCTGACAATGTGCGCATGCAGCGTCTGCTGGCTGGCTGCGTGGGAAATCTCCACAATGCTGTGGCCGGTGGCATGCCGCACCTGCGCCCACCCTCCGCTGGTCAGGGCGGCGAGTGCTGGCTCTGTCTCAGGCAGCGTGAGCAACTTAAAGTTCACTTCGTTGCCGGGCAGGCTTGTTGTGAACTGCAACTGAGATCCCACCACAACAGTGATAGTTGCACTATCTTGTGTGGGCCCAGTGGATGGTGCAATTGAAAATGTCCCCACTGAACCGTTCGTGTTCGGGTTGCAGTCACTGTTCTTGGCCAGAACAGGGGCAGCAGGCTGCGGGCTGAGCAGGAGCAGTCTAGGCACAGTGCTCACAGTCAGCTGTGCATGCAGCACAATGCGTTCCGCTGGGTGCAGGCGAGTCCGCTGTGTCATAATGGTGACATTCACCGTCACAATGGCGTTGCTTCTTGCCGACGCATCATGACCCGCCTCCACCCACACCGACGCGTCGTGCACCATATCGCTGGTGTCGTGCTGCTTCCCCCCTCCCACAGCAGAACGCAAAGCCAGAACACCCCTGGGACACAGAACACGCCAGTGGGCAGTGGTTTCCACCTGATGCAGCGACAGAGCCGTTAGCCCTGCAACGCCGCGGAAGGCAAGGCGAGCGGCGGAACCAGATAAGATGGGCCCAGGTGGGCCCACAATGCGCAGCTCACTCGGAACAGCAACTTCAATAGCAGAGCTTGCCGAGTCCAGCACTTCAAAGTGACTGCCCACCGCTGCACCCAGCGCAGTCACTGTGATGACTGCATACCCCGGGGAAATTCCTGTCACGGTGCCATTCCTGCTCACAGTGGCAACATTTTCATCCGAGGATGCCCACACGGTCTTAGAGCGCTTTGTGAGGTCGGGCCCTCCAGCTGGTTGCAGTTGCAGTTGCGCTGATGGGAGCAGGCCGATGCGGCGGGGCATCAAGTGCAGCGACTGGAACACGTTGAAGTACAATGTCTGGGAGTGCACAGGGGTGCAGTGCATGGCAGGGGTGGCTGAGCACCCCCCCTTGACAGCGCCAGGGGGGGCCCCACGCGCCGCCGCCCCAGTCAGGGCACAATTCCATAAGACAGCTCTCACGGCAGCTGTTCCGGGCTGTTTGGCCTGAACAGAGTAGCTACGCTCCCCAGTGGCTGCATCTGTCGTGAATTGCACAGAGAGCACTCGAGTGTTGGACACCGAGAACGTGATGTTCATGATTGCGTGCTGGTACGAGGGGAACAAGTCGCCTGCTGCGTTGAGCGCTTCAGTGCGTAAAGGAACACGCAGGCCCAAGTACAGCTCTGTCTGAGAAAGCAAGCGTAGTGCATGCACAGGTTGCACCTGCACGCGCAGCTGCCTTGTGTAGGAGCACTTGTGCCGGCCAATTGCTGCAGCCTCCAAGCCCCGATCGTAGCAGCTCACGTCAACCTGCCCTGATGCAACTGCAAGCAGCTGTGCAGCTCCACCTTCACCGAGAACACCAACTTGTTGGAACACACGCGGGAATTGGCTGAATGACTTTGCTTCCCGACAATAGTCAGCAAGAGGACTGTAGTCCACAAATGACTCACTGAGGTGTTCTTGAGACCCCACCCCATGGGAGAGCAGGGGGGTCCAAGATGGGTGGCGTTCCGGCAAGGCGCTATCTGCACCCGCGCTCCAGTACCACGTCAGGTCGCCCGACCCTCCACTGCACTGCAACTTAACGGAATGCTGGGGATGACGGAACACCAGTGCGCTCTGCACCTGTTCCGTGTGGCCTCGCACGCCAGCCAGCTGAAGTCGTGGAACACCCAGCAGGTGAGCCTTGTGAGACAAATGGTCATGCTTGAAGCTTGCAGTCAACTGCAACTGTCCTCGCAGAACAGTGTCCAGACTAGCGAATGAGGCGGACAGAACACGCAGCTCGGATGCGAACACGGCATGTTGCAACAGCTGCACAAGTCGCTTTCCTTCAACTTGGGATGACAGTGCCCCCTCAGCAAGACAAGCAAGGGTGCTCTGTAAGGCCGGCACCCCCCCCTTGCAGCGCACAGCTGCTGTTTCGTTCCATGTCGCGCCACAGGAAGCGGACCCGGTGGTGGAATGCACAGCAGGGGGCCACTGGGAACACACACGTGCATCCCGGGGAGAGTAAAGAAAGGTGTTCTGCACTGACGCAGCCGACAGCGGCACTTTGTCGAGGGCCAGCCACTGCTCGTCTGAGGAGTCACCCACTGCCATGTCGATCTTGAAGTCGCCCTTGCTGGTGAACTTCACTGGAGGCGAGCTGTTGTCATACAAATCAGCTTGAACCAAGTAGTGCACGCGGGGAACATCTGCCAGGGGTGCTTGTATGACGGATGATGACTCGTTGGCGTTGAAAGCATTTCCTTGGGTGCCTGTATCAGCGCGATGGCGGGGGCCCATGGGAGCGCCCAGCATGGGTGTTCCTTGCAGTGCTTGTTCCACGTTGCGCAACCAGTTGTCGCCCTCTCGCGAGTTGGACGCCGGCTCAAAAAGCTCCACAATCCACTCCTGGGCGTGAGCCGCTGGCAGGATGACCCGAGGACGCACAGAAGCTGGCGCCTTGCACGCGACAGTGACGAACACGTCTTCATGGAACATCGGACCGTGCCCGTTTGTGGACACGGTGAGCTTGAACATTGTGGCGGGGACTTCGTGCCGAGGGCAGGCCGCCTGCAACATGAAAAACGGCGAGAACACGGCATCTGCGGCTGCAGACACGTCGTGTGTATCCTTCAGCCACTTGAGGGTAATGCCGTTTGATGTCCCCCCCTCCGCTAGCTCATAGCGCCCCCGCACTGAGCGGGCTGCGTGCACGTCTGCAGCATGCGGCGCATACATGGGCCCACCCTCCAGCACAATCGTCTGGGTGACTCCCAGTGGCAACAACATGGTGTGACTACTCCGCACATTGCCCCACCTTCGCTCCGCCGTGCCTCCGTGAGCAACCTCAGCGTCAGCCTGGGCATCAATGTACACCCCGCCGTGTTCAGGGGTGGGCGCTGACACCACTGTGCCGTGTTCCGCAATGGCGTAGGCTGAAGCAGGGTGCGCGATCTTCAGTCGCGGAGAAAATGCGAGAGATGCCTTTGCTGCCAGCGATGTGCCTTGCAAAGCTGCCTGCACACGCACCGTGCCCACCGCCACATTACTGGGAGCAATGGCAGCACAGGCAGCAGATGACGGCACACCGGTGTCGGCCCAAATGCTGCTGCTCGCCGCAGGTGGGTGATACATGCCCCAAGCAGCGCAAGCAGCACCCGGGGGGTAATCCTGCCACCGCGAACACAGAACAGAGTCAAGCACGTTCAGGTCTTCCACCGCAGAGCGCACTTGTAACACACTGCTGGACTGCTGTGCATCTCTTGCGCCGATGCTCGTAAGAGCGTTCCCAACAGAGCTGCCCTGCACACCCCACTGGAACACATCAGCCAATGCGGAACAGTTGGTGAACCCCGAGCCGCTGGAGGTAGTAGCGCCTACAGCAAGAATGATGCGCCCGCCATCCTGCGTGTGACGCAGGGACGGCAGAAAGTGCACTGCCGTGGGCTCACCAAGAACAACAGGCACGAACAGGGCGTTGAAACGGTCGGCTGGGTCGGCAACAAGCACGCCTGAGAACATCTCCAGGGGTGACGCGTGGGCAACTGCAGCATCACCCAGGCGTGAACTGCGGTTATAGGATGTTACCTGCACATTGTGCTGGGCAGCGGCACTTGAAACAGTGAGCACACTGGCTGAGCCTTGCACAAGGGAGTACTGTGCGGAGAATCCGCCCACTGGGAACAGCGTGTACATGGAGTCGTGTTCCACACTGGGCCCAAAAGGGAGCACCAGGGGGGTGGTAGGGTGCGCCAGCGACACTGCTGCTGCAGCGGAGGCAGTGTGACTCAGCATCGGCACTGCTGGCGCCGGCGCCACCCAAGTGTCAGCCGGCACTGCGCTGGCTCCGGGAGGGGGCAGGCTTGCAGCTACGGCTGCCAACGAGTACTTGTCACCGACGGCCTCAATGGCGGCACGTCGAGAGATATTCCGGGTTGCATGCCGAACACCTACGGGGCTTGACAGATCAACTCCGGCAATGCGGCTGTCCGGAAGGGCGGGCGCGATGATGACTCGCGCCTGCACATCCACACGCAGGGTCGCTGTGCGACACGCCACTACTTGCAACACGCGACCAACCCCTCGAGTGCCGGCACTACGGCCTGGGACGGCGACAGAGTCAGCTGGCCGCTTACAGGCATCAACAGCAGCACGCAGCAAAGCATCGCTGTCCTTTTGAGCGATGGGATGTGCAGGGGGGGCGTCACCCCAAGGGGACGCCACAGAGGGGTGTTCTTCCCAGAGAAGGGGGGTCACCACGCCGTTCGGCGCAGCCAGCACATCAGAGTCCAGAACACGGAACGGGGAGTCACCCACGCCGTCCTCCTCTGATGCAGTCACGTTGAAGGCAACATTGTCCCCAAGCCAAAGCGGACAGTGCTCCGCGGAGAACGCACTCACGCGCAGCTCATACACTGCTCCTGCCACCATTAGCCAGGGGGCATCAGGGGTGCCGGCGACGCTTGCCCTCTGCACGCACTGGGGGGGCATCGTCTCATCAGCCTCTGCGGGGGCGAGGGGGGTGCCAGAATACGGAACATGCCCCTCGCTGTCCACTGCTTCAGGGCAGAACACACTCAAGTCCCCCATCAGGGCGGGCGGAACAGGCAGGGGGCGCACCCCCCCCAACGCAGGTGCGGAAATAGGAGCCAGTGAAACCGACACAGATGCCATGTCTCGAACACGCACTGTCGCAGAAAGGCTACTGGCGCCCACTCTGCGATCGTGCACAGCAATGGTCGCGTCGCGACCTGCAGCAGCAGGGGCTGCTCGAACTGCCCCAACCATATCGTGTGCTTGCACCTGCGTTGTATCATTGGAGGTCCACTGGAAGTCTGCGCTGGGCAGCACGACACTGTCCTCCGCGCCATCAGCCTGGGCGCGCAGGAGCGTGAAACGCATGGCAGTGCCGGGGGCAACGCACACGGGGCCGGGGGGGGCCAGGCGCAGGCGCTCAAAGACGCGCACCGGCTTTGCTGCGAGGGGCATGTCGGCGTACGCGGGCTGCGCTGGGCGGGCGTGCAGCATGACGGGTCCGGGGTACAGCCCCCGCACGACAATGCTGTCGGAGAAGCCGCGGGCCTCCGCCCACTCCCGTGACTCCGACACCGAAACGTCCTCGTCAGCGAGCTTGGAGATGGACATGAGGTCACCAAAGTCCGGCTCGGCAGACCACTGGAACACCATGCCCTCCAGGGTAGAAAAAGTATTGTTGTATGCATCCAGGCCAGTGAGCTCCACTCGCTCAGAGCTGCCCACATACAAGGCTTCCACAACAGTGCGGATTTCGAGGCTGGCAATGCGGCCAACATTCACATCACAATGAAGTGTTTTGCCTGCGGTGGCAATGTGGGTGCCGCTAAAATGCAGGTGGCCCTTTGCAGGGAATTGCTGCAAACGACTGCTGCCCAACGGCAAGAGAACACGCCAAACTTACCTGCGTTTTTGGCGAGCACAACGGCGGCGGAGCGCTCAATGGACTTGCTGGTCACTGTAACCAGTGCAGATGAGCTGGTTCCATCGCTACACTCTGCAGTAACTGTGGGTTCGACTGAAATAAGGCCGCGGCCATTTGGGGTGGACCAATGCCAGCAGCCGGAGCTAGCGCTCAAAACACTCTGCACGGGACGACTGCCAGAAAAATACGGCAGCAACAGCGAGGTCTCAGATATCTGAGGCTGATCTGCTGCAACACTGCTGCAAAGTGCAGCTGAAATACTGGCAATAGCCGTCCAAATCAAGCGCATGGCACCAGGCGGTCGGCTTTGCGAGCCTCGAATCAATTCCCGCACAAGGACACCTTGGCAACTGACGTTCCAAGGGTGACTCGAGCAGAATGTGCCTCAAACGACACAAGAGCAGCATGGAAGTAGAAACTGCTACTTAATTTTGCCCCCTTGGCTCACGGCACGTATCACTTTCATGGAGCAATAGCTCTAAGAATGTGCTGCCCCCCTGCGCCGAGCAGCAAGGCTAAGAACCTGCACCAAAGTGAAGCACTTCAGCCAGCTGGCCGAGGCCTCGGAACAAATGTTATTGCTGCGATTCGTCCAGCATAACCACTTTTACACTGTGTGGTGAAGGCCTGTTGGTCAGTTTGTTGTGATCGATTTCCGCACAGCGATCCCAGCATGGTAAGCACCACTCGTTTGCAGCCCTGGCATATTTTGCACCATCGCTTCGTTCCTATTGCAGCCCCAGAACGAACATATTGAGCTTCATCAGAAGCGTCATGGCAAGCGCCTTGATTTCCACGAGAAAGTGTAAGTATTTGTGCGGGCCTTGTTCTTCAGCTCCTCTGAACCTAAGTTTGGGATGCAGGCGAAAATTCGAGGCACGCCAGGTGCATCGACGGGCTCAGATGGCAAAGAAGCTTACTGGTATTAAAGCCAAACTGTTCAACCAGCGCCGCTTCAAGGAGAAGGTAGAAATGAAGAAGACGTGAGTTGCAAAACGCCAGTGAAACCCCCGAAATGTCCTGTAACACCTTGTGCTCTTCACAGAATTGCAATGCAGCAGGAGAAGGACAGCAAAACAGCCAATGATGATAATATTCCCAAGGGCGCCGTTCCATCATACCTGCTGGACCGTGAGGGTGTTTCTCGTGCCAAGGTGCTCAGCAACACAATCAAGCAGAAGCGGAAAGAGAAGGCTGGCAAGTGGTCTGTGCCCATTCCCCGGGTGAAGCCTGTGGCAGATGACGAAATGTTCAAAATTTTGAAAACTGGCAAAAAGCGGAACAAGGCCTGGAAGCGCGTGGTGCGCAAGGCCACCTTTGTGGGCGAGGGCTTCACTCGCAAACCCCCAAAGTATGAGCGTTTCATCCGACCCAAGGCGCTGCGCTTCAACAAAGCAAACGTCACACACCCGGAACTGCAAGCTACCTTCCAGCTGGACATCATTGGCGTGAAGAAAAACCCGAGCAGTGCCATGTACTCTGCACTTGGCGTGTTGACCAAGGGTACCATCATTGAAGTAAATGTTTCCGACCTGGGATTAGTCACCACATCCGGCAAAGTGGTATGGGGCAAGTACGCCCAGATCACCAACAACCCCGAGCTGGATGGCTGCATCAATTGCATCCTGCTGGTTTGAGCTGGCTGCAGACTGCTGTCGGCCTGGCATGGTGCTGCAGCACAGGTGTTCCTTGTTCCATCCAGCCGCCCACAGCTATACAAGGGTAACAGCACTGTAGCGCTTAACGCTCTCAGTGTGAGTCCAATTGTGCAAGCGCCCGCGCTGCAACACTTCCTTCACTCTGCCCCTTGGCGATTGGCGCGTGCAGCGCTGAGGAGGGCGCTTCGAGCCATCCGCAACACAGAATGGAACAATTCATTTCGCGATTCACAAACTTTCACACACGGGCGCCCACTGTTGCTGCTTTGGTCTCTAAGCTGAAGCGGCTCGCAGTGCTGCGGCCCGATTGGCCTCCGGCAGCTGCTGCATGATGGCAGGTGCGGAAGTCGCAATCTGCTTGAAGATCGCGCGAACTCGCGTCAACGAGTCGGCGTCAAGCGGCTCGCCCTCCACATCTTCATCCTCCTCTTCCAGCTGCACCAGCGCGTCGCTCAGCTTCAACAATGCAAGGGGGAGGTTTGCAGGGGGCTGACCCCCCCCCATGATTGCCGCATCACCCCCCGCAACGGCAGCTGCCAAGGTGGCATTGCACCACTTGGCCTCTTGCATATCCTCCCGCAGGGGCAGCTTCTGCATCCATGCTTTCCAGTAGCTACCAGCCGCGCCGGCGGTGGTGCCGGGAGAGCTGCTAGCTGCCTGCAGGGGGGCCACGTGCAGCAGCAGCTTGCCCATGGTGGAAATTGCGTTTTCAGTGGCATTGATGTTGTCTTCATCCATGGCGTCTGTGCCAGACATGACAGACATGACACCCTTCATGCAAGTGTCCAGCACATTTTGTCGAACGAGGATGGCTGGCGCAGACACAGCCAGTTGCCCGACTGTGTACAAGGAACACTGACGCATCAACTCATAGTCGCTGTTCAAGTTCAACAGCAAGCACGGCATCATGTTGTCTGCATACTTGTGTGCGCCCTCGCCGCACCATTCAACCAGGTCTGCGAAAGTACACATGGCGCAGAAATTCAAATGGTCGCCTGCAGACTCAGTGAGCAGCTTGGTCAGCACAGGAACCACCTTTGCGTCGGCGATGGGCAAGAATCCAGCGCGGTGGGCCTTGATGAGGTAACCGATACCGTCCACGCAATTCCGGATGACGTCATCGTTTGCCTCCAGCTGTTCCTCAAGCTGCGCCATTGTCTCCTCATCGGCGTCCTCATCCTGCTGAGCAGCTTCAACCAGCTCCAGATGGTGCTGCACGTCCTTGGCAAGCACTTGCATCAGTGTGCTCACTACACCCACTGCCATCTCCAAGGGCACAGTGAAAAATGGGGTCGACTGCGCTGTGTACTCCGGCGTATCATCAGCCATCAAATCGCCACCCACAAGCAGTGCGCCAAGAATGTCAGCCACCGCCTCGCTTTGGCCCTGGCGAGTCTCTGCATTGTGTTCCGACTGCACGATTTGCAGGAGTGTGTTCAGGCCCAGCTGCGCCAGCTCAAGCACGCCCTTGAGCGCGTCTTGCGAGGCTGCGGCGCCTTGAGCGGAAACACGCGCGGCAGCTGCAGCAGCGCCCACCAAGTTTGCAAAACAGGAAGCAGCAGACTTGCGGATGCCGTTGTTCAGTTTGTATGTGAGGTTAGGCAGCATGGCTTGCGCCATCTCGTTGATGTGTGGCGCCATGTGTGCGCCCAGCAAGCGGATGTATTGCGCCAGCGCGTCCACCGCTTGAGCTCGCTCCTGCATTTCCGTCACGTTCAGCTGGATCTGCTTGGTGCCCACGCCACGAATGTTCACAGCAGTGGTCACCACGCCAGTATTCGCCTGAGCTTGCACTGCGGAGTCTCCCACCTGGTCTGCGTCAATGTCTGTGAAACTGTGTTTCACCTCCCGTGTGGCGGCCGCCAGTAGGGGCGGCAGCACAATGGGCACATATGGCGCAAACGCTGCCGCACCCACCACCTTCGCAATGCGGGCGATGCTGTCAATGATGAACTTGGCTTGCGGGTCGTCTGCTTTCATTGTGCCAGCCTGCTGCATTTTCAGCAGTGTGTCCAAAATGCGCCCAGCGTCGGCGGCAAAGGCTTCCTTTCCGACAGCCTCCCCCATAAGGGCAGCACACTCCATGGCAGTGCCTTGCAGTGTTTTCACTTCCAGGGCTCGCTCAGGGGCAACACTAGGGGGATTAGTGATCACCCCAGTCACGGCGGGCATAAGCTCTCCGTAATACGCCTTGAAGTGGTCGCCTGCGACGCGAGCAACTGTGGCAATGGCCGACAGGGCCTTGGCTGCAACCAGCGGCTGATCTGACCCACGCAGCAAAGACATGAGCGCCACAAGCAGATCCTGCAGACACGGCTGCACATCCTTGGGCTGTGCAACCTCCGGGGAGATAATGTCGATCAGGCTGGCTGCAGCCGTCACAGCCACGCGCACTGGGTTGCCATCTCCACTTGAGACAGAAATGGCACGGGAGAAAGCAGGAACAACGGTTTCACCAAAGCGGTCCAGGAACACGCGCTTCTCCTTGAAGGCAGATGCCATCATGCCCACTGCACAGATCGCGGCGTGTCGCACGCGACCAGACCCGTCTTGCATGAGAGGCATCACCAGCTGCATGGCTCCGTCCAGCTGTGCGCGCAAGGCCTTCTTGCATGACTCAGCCAGAAGTGCAATGCTCATAAGGGCAGCCCGCTTGTGTTGCCACGATGCACCAGATGCAACCATACCCGGAACACGGTCGAACACAACAGGCAGAACAGCATCCCCACCCAGAGCAAAGCCCAGACGGATGAGTGCCTGCTCCCCAGTTGCGCAAATGCTCTGATCGTCAGCGTCCCCAGAGGTGTCGTTGTGTGGGTCATATGCAGATGTGTTCCATGTTCCGTCTTCCTCGTCCAGCTCCGCCACCATGGTCAGCGCCAGCAGCAGCGCATTTTGCACAAAAGCCGCACTCTTGCGTGCCATGCCAGCATGCGCCTCGCTTGTGGTTGTCATCAGCTCCATTGCCAAACGGCGCGTGTCTTCGTCAGTGGCAGTGCTGGCAGCGACACTGCTCATGGCCTGCCCAATTGCATCCAGGTGCGCCTTCACCATGGCTGGATTCAGCTTCGCCAGCTCAATCAGTGCCTCGAGGGATTCACGGCAGCGCAGCTCGTCACCTTCTGTGAGGAGCCCCCCCACACAGCCCAGCAGGGGCCCGGCCAGGGGGGATAGCACCTCCACAGCTGGCGTCTTGGGCTCCACAATGATGAGCAGCGCACAGGCCGCCTTCACTGAGGCGACCCTCAACCCGGAGGCCCCATGTTGCAGGCCAACTTCGATCAGGGGGGCGTATGAACGTGCCTCTTGCAAGATGTCCTGCACAGGCGGCAATGCGTGTGAATAGATGAGCACAGCTGGGATACAGACACGAAAAAAAGGCGTGGTGGGAGACGGTGCGACGAGCCGCTGCCGCTGCTTTTGGGGCCAGCTGCCGGTTACCCCCAGTCTGGGTGAGGCCCTAGCTGCTGCGCGACAAAAGCAAGGCACACACGCACAAACAAACCAAATAGCAATACAAAAGTACTCACCTGTCCAACATACTCCAGCAGCGTTGTGAGGAGGAACAGGCCCAGCTCAATGCTGGTCGCGTTGTCGCTTTGGCATGTTGCCAGCACAACAGGCAGCAGCTCTGTCCAACCCTCAATTTGTGAAGCCAGTTGTGCAATGGCTGAGGCGATTTTTCGTTGCACGCGAGAGTCTTCTTCTTGTTGGAAACGGGTCAGCAACAGATTTTTCACTGCGAAAGCGTGCTCCGTCGCCGGCCTCAAAATTGCCGTTGGCGCGATCTGCCTTACCTTCACCCTGCAAAGCTGCGGAGCACTCGCTCCAGGTCTTCTGTCCAATTGCCAGCAGTTGTCGGACATACACTGCTGCAGATGAGCGCAGTTGCTGCTCTGGGGATGAGCTCAAAATGGCACAAAGTGCTTGCAGAACCTGCAGACAATGAAATTTTGAATTGAGCTCTGTTGCGGAGACGGTGCTCTCTTGTAAGCTTCCACAGCATGTCATGCACTTACAGCTGGAGAATTTGCTTGAATATTTGCTTGGTAAATCTTTTCTGCCTGAAAATTGACAAGACGGGGTTGCACTCGAGAGTAAAGTGGTCTTGGACAGATCGTGTTTGCCGAGCGTGGTTTCGTACCTCCTTGCGTTTGTCGTTGTCTATGCCAGCAAAAGCAGTCAACAAAGTTGTCATCATCGGAATTCTGTAGACAGGCATGTACCATAATAGGTTCTGTAGCGCATCTCTGATCAGTATTGACATACCCGTCAGCCATATTCGACACGAAGTTTTGCTTGTCTCACGAGCCACACACGAACCGGTGGTCTACAGCACCAATTGCAGGTAGCAATCAAGCAACTCTCAGTTTCAGTGCATGTTTTGATAGCATTATGCGAATCATGCTGCTGCGGCTCTTGGGCCTTTCGCCCGATTGGAAGCTGTGAGCCCCCCACAATACACGACTACTGTTGTAATACATGCCGAAGCGGTCTTTTGCTTTGAGGCAGTATGCCCAGCAAAGCAAACTGCTCCCAACAATATACCAGTGCCAGACACGTTGTTTGCATGCTATCTGTGATTTCTTGAAACATCTGGGAAGTATGGCGTCTGAAGGTCGCCCGACGCTCACCCCATTCATTGGAAAGCGTGGATTGAAAGCTCTGGGAGCCCGTGCAGTTGAAGTATGGTAGCAGGCTTTGGAACGAAAGCGTAATGTCAAGTCGTGTGTGTTTTGCAGGACCGCGGTAGCGACGTTTCAGGTTTTGCCCAAAAGATGATGGCGAAGATGGGATGGGAAAAGCAAGTTCTGCCGCAATTTCCGCATTTTCAGATGGCCTGTTTGATGCTGAGTGTTTGCGCAGGGGCATGGGTCTGGGAAAAGCCAACTCTGGAATTACAACTCATGTTGTGGTGAACAAAAAAGATGAGGCTCAAGGCGTAAGTTCTGCAGCTGAGGCAGCTTGTTTGCCTCCGCACGTCCGCTGGCATTTCGCAGATTGGCTTCAATGAGCAAGATGACTGGGCGAACCAGTGGTGGTTTTCAAGCTATAAACAATCAACACTAAAAGCAATTGGAGAGAGTGGCTCTGATAGTGACTCAGACAGTGACTCTGACTCTGGGAATGCTGCGTCCGGATCTGGCAGCGCAGGCGCCAGCCAGTCCAGCCATTCGAAGCACAGAGTTCTCACAGATGCTGAACTGTTCGCAGCATGTGGAGGCAGGCGCTTGGGTATGCGGGCTCGTGGTGAGCAGTCAGGCAAGTGGCAGCGGGCAGAAGAAGCTGTTGATAAGCGAGTGAAGAAAGTTCTCAAAGCGTCCGGAGCAATTGATGGAAAGGTTTCAGTGTACTCAGATACCTACAAAACTTTATTGGCGGCAGGCAGTGGTGCCAACAGCTCAGACAAAACCCTCAAAAAACAAAAGGGCACCAAGAAGGACAAGAAATCCAAGAAGTCGAGAGACACCTCCGCTACTAGGGAACCCGCGTCTGCATCACCAGCAAAGGAGAAAAAGTCCAAAAAGGACAAGAAAGTCAAGAAGTCAACAGACTCAGATGCTATTGTGGATATCAAGGTTGGCGGCAAGAAGCGCTCGCGCACTTTGGATGGCAGCGAAGTTGACAGTGGCCAGCAGTCGGCAGGAGCAGCCCCGTCGACAGCCAAAGCCAAGAAGGCCAAGAAAGAGAAAAAGGAGAAGAAAGCAAAAAATGCAGCGAAGCAATGAGGTTTTGGTGTGTGTTCGTGAATTAGAAACCCTCCTGTGCGCTGGGGGATAGGGATACTCCAAAGATGCTTACTACACAAAGAATGCTACCTCTCTCCAACTTCTCCAACACAATGTCTGCAACCAGTCGAGGTGGCACAAAATTCAAACAGACAGAATCATGACTCACCATCTCGCTTTGTGTCCCAAAATGCCCCTGAAGCTGTGTGTAGTCCAGCCCCATTATTCTCGGCAAGCAGGACAGTTACTGCGAAAAGATGGCCAGCCCGTTGGACCTGATTGCATGAGCACCGGCTACACTGCTCACCCATGTACTTGAACGGTTTATTCAGATTCTTCAATTCGTGAATACAGTTCTCGGTAATACTGTGGCACCATCCGTCCACTTTTTTGGTATCGTACTGGGTTGACTGTTGAAGAGTACTCATAATTGCCTGTGCGGAAATTGTTAGTGACTCTATCCACTTTGCCCGTGCTTATCACAAACCTGCTTGATGATGTACGATACATCCTCAACATTAAAGTCGGGGTCTGCTTCGTTGAACTCCATTTATTATTTCGTTTTTCGTTGAAAGCCAGCGTAGAAGCCCAAGCTTAGGCACGGGCTGTGAAGAGAAGCAACCCAACACTGCAGTGGATTGTAATCGGGTTTGTGTTGTCTTCCGGTCACTCAGGGCCTAAACAGTAAGTAATGAAACTCTTTGCTATCAGCAGTTCAAAAGTGTATCGATTTGAGGAAAGCATAGCTTGCAGTCCGTGTTGTCCGGCAGTGGAGCTTGCCCGCAGGCTTGCTTGAGGGGGCTGGGTAATTCTGCATATGCTTGCTTGAATTTGCATGAGCCACCCCACGGCACGCTGAGGCATGCACACAATGGAGTTCAGAGGACGATTTTCATGTTAACATCTGCCGAGGTATCCCAATCTCCTGGAACATTGAATGAAAAAGACACTCGCTCCACTAGTACTCTGGCATGCCCTGACGCATCCTCATGACCAACTGCTTCTATGTTAAGCTGGTCCTCTTCAACCCAGTCACCATCAAATACTGAATGACCGTCCACATGCTGCGTGGGGGTCACGTGGTGCTGCAACCAACCAGGGAACATCACCATTTTGCCCACTGACGGCGACACAAACCTGCGCTGATGAAAAGGGGGGCGCCCACCACCACGTGGATCTTCCAGCACCAAGCTGCCAGCACCAGGTGGAACAGCGACATACAGTGTTCCTGCCCAAGCAGCCCCAATGTGGATGTGTGGCAGGTGGCTCGTGCCAGGCCCTGCAAAGAAGAACACAGGATTTATGTGCAATCAAGTTTGAAAAGGCAGTAGCTGTGGGTACAGCAGACACGCACCATGCACTGCAGCCCACATGAAGGGCAGTTGCTGCTGGGAGCTGCGCACGCTGCCATCAAATGCAGCAGTAAGGCGGCCTGCTGCTGAGGACACAATGTGCTGCAGGGCTATGATGGCTAGTACTTGTGCTCGTGACCAGCGGAAACCCCCCTGCAGCAGGGGTGTGCCTACATGAGCGTGAGAGACGTTCAGAGCTAAGGTGGCTCGCTGCCACCTGAAGAAGGCCTGCGCAGATGGAACACTTTGAAAGGAACAGTGTCGAAGCATGCCGCAGGCACGGCCCCCACCTCGTTTGCTTGCTGGGGTGAAGCGCCGTCTGACGAAAGCTCATCTCGATCGCTGGCGTATGTCTGAAATGCGTCAAACAAGTCCAAGGCGCAATCGCGTAGAATGGATGTCCATCGAGCGACCGGGACGAGGTGCCTTGGCAGCGCTACAGAGGACTCATCCTGCCACTTGTTGGCTTCAGATGCAACAGATGTGTATGCATTGTTCAAGATCTCTTGGTTAACGTGCAACTCAAGCAGTGGCGTTGCCCACAACAGCGACAGTGGGAGGCCAGCAGCCTCAGGCTTGTCGCTCAAGCCGACGGTTGCAGAAATCGCATGAAGAAGCACAACAAGAAGAACCATGCAGGAGGTAAATCCCAGTTGTCTACACATTTTGCCTTGTGGCCGCCCCTGGGTTGATGAAGAATTTTTTAGTTCACCGCCAAGTGACACAGCCAGGACTATTCTTCGTCCACTATTCGGCTCAAAATCTTGCAATGCTGCTATGTTGGTACACATAATGGTAATTTATCCAGACATCTGGCAGAAGAAGGGGCTGCCTTTGATTGCTTTGTTTCATGTGACAAGGGGGCTGCTGCACACCCGACGACTAGCTTTTGATGAATTTATTGTGCTTTTTTGGCAGGCTTGGCGTTCCATGCCTCGAGGCCATACTGGCTACGCTTCAAATTGGCCCATCCAGCATTTCCAGCTTTGCTGTGGTCCCACTGGCGTTTTCCTTTGCGGGGTCCAAGCTCTGACAGGGACACTTTGTGACGCCGGGGAAGAAAGTTGTAGTCATACAAATTGTCATCCTCATCCTCAGGAGTTTCTTGCCGGTCCTGAATCAGCTCCCACTTCCAGCCTGCGCGTAAAAAAAGCAGCACTGATAGAAAGGCCTCTCCAAGATATTGCTTGCCGCTGCACATGTCCTCTGCGACAGGAAAGCGGTCCAACGAAAGCACCCACGTACCGTTGGTCTCACAGAAATAAATGGCTTCTGCGGGGGTTTCAAACCGGAACCGGTTTCGAAGCTGGTCCATAGTGTCGGCAACTCCATTCCAGCCCATGAGTGTGTTGGTCCAATCGGCAGTCGCATCAAACTCAAGGGTGTAATGCGTGGTGCCAACAACATTGGATGACTGGGAGATTTTCCCAGTCTTGTGTATGGTTACCTGCATGGAAAATAGTTCACATCTGTTGCCATGAGCAGCGGCACGCAGCAGCACAGATACAGCCACGTTGTGCCGGAATTAGAGATAGCTTTGGCAAGCCGAGTAGTTTGACATACCGTGCGCCCAGAGAACTGCTCCTGAACATCAGAAGTGATTGCAGCCTCTTTAATTGTTGCGAAATCCAGTACAGCCTTAGGCTCGTACACGATGGTCGTTTGTGCAACTGCATTGAGTAAAGCATGAGCTGCGGGATTTGGCCCCAAGCTTGCACGGCTACATACTTTGTGGACCCTCTGCCGCGCGGACAGCAGGGCTGCGTACAGGCTTGGGCTTCTCCCGGAATTGTTCCAAGACTCCTGCCGAGCGTGTGAGTGAGGATGATGCACGCGCACCACGCTGTGCAGCCAGCAGAGTGGCCTGCAAACGTTGCGCGACAGCCGCCATGACAAAGCTCCTCGTGTTGACTGTAGAAAATCGCCACTGACAGCCAGACAAGAACCATGGTACAATTATGGAGTGAAGCGATTTATGCGCAAGCCACTTTCTGACAGTCTGACCTATCACATTCCATCTACCATGTCTGATGCCGAGACAGCTGGCCAAGAGAGCCCCCTTCCGTACCTGTGTGAGACACGCATTCGGACAGTAATGGCAATAAATCGGATGGCGATAGGAAGGAGTGGGTCACGAGGCACTCCCAATGGAAAGTACTGCCTCATGACGATGCCTCGAGCACAGGGCTCTCGGCACTCTTCCAGTTGTGTTGGGGCCTCTCGACGCTGGGCCCCTA
>Ga0307982_1001797_pt1 | contig 17456 bp, 18 predicted proteins | sample OrgLakmetagen989_FD_201847 | JGI IMG/M metagenome (GOLD analysis project Ga0307982, IMG submission 201847) | Saline water microbial communities from Organic Lake, Antarctica - #989 | ecosystem: Environmental > Aquatic > Non-marine Saline and Alkaline > Saline | place: Antarctica: Organic Lake... | reverse complement strand
GGCCTTTTTTTTTCTTTTCTTTTTTATCCGTTCATGTCAAAAATGAAATTTAAAAATAATGGCGATAATTGACAAGCAAGTAAACCTAAAGAATACGTGCATCTATAGAAGTCTGTTCCAAAAACCTGACCAAGTTCTTCCCATTTCTTCTTCTTGCTTGATAGCAGACGTCGCTGGACCATTTAAACCATTTTCACCGCCGCCAGGAAATGCTTGAGGTACCGAGGACGAAATGGGTGACGCTTCGTTGACTCTTTGAGTGAGAGGAGCATCCAAATCGAGCTCTGGAGCCGTAGGCTCTTGGGCTGATAAAGGCACTTCAGGAGGCAACCATGCATCTGAATCCGGTGGTCGAAACGGATCCTGTTTGGACATCTTTTTGATCGCTCGATGCACTGCTCGGGCGATAATTCCCAGAGGCGAATCTTGCATGAATGCGATGAAAGCATCAGCTCCGTTGTTTGTTGCGCTCTTATGAACTTCAAAAACAGTCGCCATGCGCTGAGAGAGAGCAGCACACGATTCTTCATTGATTGGGCTATTCTCACTTGCCACCAAGCCTGTTCTTTTCAAAAGGCGGCACGACGGCCAGGAACAGTCCCCTGAAGAACATTCAGCAAGGAAACGTGCATATAAGCCGCGGTAAAAGATTTCTTCATCTTTTTCCAACCGAGGTCCCTTGTCAACAATAACTGGCTGGGTAGATTTAGGAACAGGCGATGGCGTTGCATCATCGATGTTTGAGGTCAAGTCCAGATGCGAATGATGCTGTTCAACTGGAAAGAACTCGAAATTGTGCTGTGCTCTCATCGACGTGTTACTGGACAGGAAACCAATATTCCGATACTGAAGGCTGCCTGCCAATCTTGTATTCTTTTGGATTGCATCAGCAATTGCAAGGGCACCGCGCTGGCCGATGGGGTTGCCACTGATCATCAACTCTTCAAGATGCACACCCCTATAACAACCATGAATTGAACATCGATCACAATTTTGAGCATGGATTGTTTACAGACAAGTGAAGAATGTGTCGTCAGTAGTATTCGCGAGCACATGATAGGCCTAAAATAAGACTTACTCGGTCGAGATCAATTTCGCTAAAGATATCGCGCCCTCGCTCGTGATGCCGTTGTGACTGACATCGAATCCTTCAAGTCTAGTTTTATTGCCGGCCGCGATGACAGCATCAACTAATTCAGCAACTCCAGCATCTCCAACGCCGCAATTTGTCAAGTCCAAGTCTTCAATGTGCGTTGTTTTGGCTGAAAGTAAAGCACCTAGTTGAGTGACGCCAACTTTGCTAATTTTCGAAGATGCTAGATCAAGCTGCGTCAGTGGTATGGGTAAAAGGTCAGGTAGAGTGCTCAAGATTCGCTTTGCTTCGTCAGTATCGTGTGCTGAAATTTGACGGCACCCCACGAGGTTGCTTGGTTCTTCGCCATGGCGTAGGCCACACCAGTTTAAATGCAAAGATGCCTCGACGCCTCCACAGGCAAAAGCAATGGCCAATAAGGTTCTTAGACGCATTCTTCTCACTTGGTCGATAGCTTCACGTAAATGAGGACATCGAATTGAACAAAGCTGATGTTCCAAATATATCTTGTTACTGGCCCCACTATCAACGCATAAGCACACTGCCGCACTGCCGTCTCTAGCCTCTAGCTCTTCACTAAAAGATAGATGAAAGCGTGGTGTGTGGAACATCCTGAAAAAGATTCGAGAGCAACTGCAACCCTCCTCTGCAGAGGCTTTCTCGCACATGGCATAATTTATTTGATAGTAGATACCCTTGGTCGTACGGTGGTGTAAAAAAAAATCAGCAGATAGGATCGATCTCAAGAGGGCAAAGCGGAGCTTCCGAGCTCCTAGAAGACGGCGATCCTTGTCTCTATCGAAGGGATACACGACAGATTGAGGAGTAACATTACATCGACGGCGAGATTACTGCATCGGTATTTCATAAAGCTTGGTACGATTAGAACGATGGCTACGCTCCTTCATGGTATAATTGGTGCACTTATTACCGTACAAGCACATGCTGGTTCAGCTGCGCCTTTAAGGACGGATTGGGCGCACATAACTCACAGTGAGCTCGAAAAAATAGATCCATCCCGCCTTCGTGCTCATCCTGTTGCCCTCGCGACAATAAGGTCCACGCTGAGCGAGACCACCAAGCCAACTATTCGCTCCGCTACCGAATTGAGCAGTGACAACGAAGCGCTCCCCAAGTTAACTCTTGACAGAAAAGTGATTCAGAGTTGCGTCGGCGGGCGAGTGCATTTGAATGTTAGCAGTGGCCCTGATTTTCGGCGCAACGCCAGCGATTGGATCGGAGTTTACTCCCCAGCCACTGCTGACATCAATGCAGTGGTGCCGATTAAGGTAACGGATTCGTCCCTTCTGCCAAAAATGCTGGCGCTGTAGAGCCAAAGTCACTGCTTCTCTACTAGAGAAGAGAGTTTTTCTGCGATGCGTTCAAGTGTTAAATCTTTCCCCTTTCATTTGTATTTGCATGCGTGGAGCAAGGTGGTAACCCTGGGCAACCGCACACACGACCCTACAGGGATGGGTGGGCCCGGCCCAATTGGTTATCTGGACGGTGCCAACGTTAGCCTCGGTGAGCATGTTAATGTCATTTTACATTCGTTTATTGCTCTCTTTTTGATTTTTATTGATGATTCAAATCCTTTGTGCAAGCATTCTATTCTTCGTACTAATTTGAGTACGTTTCTCCTTTATCGCCTTGTGGGTTTGGCGTTTCTACCGCTCGGCGATATCCATGCCTTACCTCAACTTGAATGTTCTACTCTATCGGTTCACCCTGTTTCAGCCTTCGATTTGGTTAACGTGCGCGGGTCTTACGAGTTCGTGTTTTTCTCGGCGGACGATTGGTGGTCCATCTCCGAGTGGTGGCAGGACCATCCGGCTGACGCAGTGGCGGTGGCTACCGCTGGGCCGGTCGCTCTTCAGCCCAATCCCGCTCTCACCGAACAGTCTGCTTCTTTCTCGTCCTCGTCCAATCCCACTGCGACCACCTCCACAGCCTGTAACCTGGCCGCGCTCCGCCCGCGCGTCCTGCCGCATGTAGACCCGGCCACCCGTGTCGCGGTGCCGAACTCATGGGACGTGGTGTGGACGGGCGGCCACGACAACAGCGGGAGCGCATCCCTGTCCTACACCACGTCCTTGGCAGAAAGCAAGTCCCTGCCCTGCGCGGGCTTAGGCGGGCACCAGGGCTACACCATTGCCGCGACCAACCAAGCCTCGTTCACTGCAGACGACCTGTGCGGTGCGCCCGCTAACAGCACGGGCTTCTTTGACCCAGGGAGCACGCGCACGGCCACCGTCAAAGGGCTCGAAGGTGGAGCCACCCTGTACTATTGCATGGACGACCTGACCACGGCCGACGAAGTGCCTGCGGGTGGGCTGCACACCTTCACGGCTCCGCCGGATCCAGGCTACACTGCTGCTGCTGCATCATCAAGTGCTACTGGCACCAACTCAGCCTCAGCCTCACCCAGCCTTCGAACGTCAAGAGAATCTTCGTTTACGAAAGATCGTTCCATCACCACCCTTGCCGTGTTTGGAGACTTGGGGCGAGGCACGCAAGATGCGTCGGACCTCTGGCACGAGTACGGGTCCCCAGCAGTAGGCACTTGCCGCATGCTTGGGAAAGAAGCGGACGACGGCACGATTCACGGAGTGTTTCACGTCGGGGATTTGGCCTACAGCGTGGGCTATTTGAGCGCCTGGGACTATTATTTGGACATGCTCAGTTCGTTCACCTCGAAAGTCCCGTACATCATTAACCAAGTATGCGTGTGCTTGATTCAGTGCATGTTCGTTGGAGCGTCGCTCTACTCTCATGATTTTTATTGCGTATCTTGCGTACATTTCTTTACTCTTCTCGCATTGCCTTTTCGTCTTCTTCGTATCGTATTTTTCTTTGTCCCGTGACCAGGGCAACCACGAATACGACTGGTTTGGGCACGAGTGGAAGGACGAGAGCGCAGCGCATCCTCTGCCGTTGCCCATGTTCCAAGGGCGGGACAGCGGCGGCGAGTGCGGCGTCCCCACATCGTTACATGTGCCTCTGCCTCTGTGGCATTCCACCAACCTCGGTGCTTTCCACGTCGTTTCCATGTGCACCGAGGTACTTTCTGCAGTGCGTTACTTTAACTACACCCAAGCGCCACAGTGCATTACTTCAAATAAAAAAGAAGATCGTTTGCTCAAGCCCATCACGGATTTCTTGAAATATTGTTTGGGTCGTCTTGGTTTTTACTTGAGCTCTCCTATTTGCCGTCACGGTGACCTCTTGCCCATTCATTCAACGCGCCAGGTCAACTTCACGCAAGGGTCGCCGCAATGGCTGTGGCTGCTCGACGACCTTCGCAGCGTGAACCGCAGTGCGACTCCATGGGTCTTGTTCGGAGGCCACCGGCCGATGTATGTGGACAGCGACTTTGATGCCGACATTGAGGTGCGGTGATGCATCGAGTGAAATCAGACTAGTAGGAAAGGCATAGACATTGACCTGGTCGCTGCTAACGGTGTGTTGTCAGATTCGTTCCATTTCGATACATTTTTTTGTATCCCAATCCATCTTTCTATTGCAAACAGGTGATGGACGAAATGATTTTGCACTTGGAGCCGCTTCTCTTAGCATTCAACGTAAGTCTTGCAGTATGGGGCCACAACCACGCAGTGCAACGGCAGTGCGCATCGGCGCACGGTACCTGCGTGCAAGCTTCGACACCTCACAACGACACTGACGCGAGCAATGAACCCGTGGTCGTACATGTGCACAAAGACCCGCCTGTGCCAGTGCACATGTTGGTGGGCACCGGTGGCGCTTCGTTTACGAAAAATGCTTATGGAGCACCCTTCAACGAAATGACGGTAGGATATTTTGGCGAATATTAGAAAGACAATCAAAGGGCTAGTAGGAAGTAAATGAGAGTGTGATGGTACTCTTGGCGATGCTCTTTGCTGCCTTTCCTCCTTCGGTTTGTGGTGTCTCACGCTCTGTTCATGCTGCTGTGCGCGATGTCAGGTCTACCAATGGGGATACGGACGCGTGTCTGCAATCAATGAATCGTACTTGGAGTGGGAGTTCTTGAACAGTCAAAACGGCGGCGAAGTCTTAGATCGCATGGCCATCTGGCAGGATCCAAGTGCGATTGCAGCCGACATCGCTCGCCGAGACCCATTCAATGGCATTGGCGAAAGTGTTTCAACGAACGATGATGTTGTCAATGATATCGACGATGGCAGCAGTATCAACCAGGACGACGACGGTGTCATTGAGCAACCTTCATCGTCGTCAACTTCCAGTGCGTGGCTAATGATTGGCGGTTTTGCTTCTGCTGCTGTCGTGGGGATGTTAGGGTTGTTTTGGTGCTGGTGGGCACTGCGAAAACGCGCGGCGAAAATGAGGCTGGAAACCCGCCACACAGCGCTCCTGTCAGACGACGGGATGTCGTTCAATGGTGACGGCGCATTCGACCTCCAACAGTCCATCAATGGCGGCGGCAACACCAACGTATTTTCTTCGTCTTCTCAGTCAGATATGTCTGCGAGCGACCTAACTCTGCACGCAACACATTCGTACAATGCAGACTCAGATCGGGATTCATTGAGCTCGATTTCTGAGCGCGCAATGTCCCGCATTATGCATTCACCTCAGAAGGCCGCGACGGTGCCTTTGTTCGAGCCCGATAGGACCGACGTGTAGATGTCGTCTAGTTCTTTTGTCACTTTTGGCAACCAAATGGGATGCGACTTATTTTTGTTTGTGTTTTATGCGATATGTGCGACGTATTTTTGATCACCAGTAGATCTAGATGACCTAAAGAGCAGCCTCCTCGGCCTTGCAACTTTCATGAGGCGAATAAGTGGGATTATTTATGATTACCGACTACAGGGGCCAGTTTAAACTAACCAGGGGCTAGGGCCATGGGCCATAACTCGTGCGGATTGGTCTGAAACTTCGCATGAGCCTCAAGTAAAACCTTAATTAACTCCCATTCGCATGAAAGGCACATGAAATTTGGTCTTCGCGTTCATTTTTTTTGATCAAGCGCAAATAAGTGCCCCCCACGAAACAAAATTTGGCTGCACGTCCGTTTTTGTTGCCAACACGAATATGGTCACCAAGAGGGCCAAATGGCACCTAAAGAGGCCCGTAAGGTCGCATTACTTAGTATATCAGATGCATTAAACAGTGCAGCAAAAACATTTGGGTTAAAAGTTGATGCTTTTGTGCTACATGGCATTTTCCTGAGTCTGGATCTTAAAAAAACACAGCGATTTCATTTGAATTAGGGATTTCAACTTTTCGTAGGCACATTCGAGGCTGAGCTCTCTGAAATTTCGCGTGTGCTTTAGGACCCACTATATCTAACTTGCATTCGCATGAAAGGCACATGAAAGGGGCTCTTGGTATTTTTTCCCCGGACGGGCGACCATAATATTGGTATAAAAATAGCAACCAATGGTTAGTTTAAACTGGCCCCTGTACTAACCTAGTCTAGTTCATACTCCCCAAATACAAAGGAACAACCCTGTAAAATGCAGTAGCAGGAAAAGTGCAGCCTTTAGAACAAGTCTGACTGGGCTGTGTGTCCCTTTTGCATAAAGCAATTGTGACCATATACTCCCAAGTTGCCCATCAGCCATCAGGCATCAGGAGGTTTTGGTTTGGAGTGAGTCTGCTGTCTCCACATCGGTCTATCTTTCGCAATGGCAATACACTCCTTAAATTCCTTGGAAATGCCTTTACTGGCGAGCGCATTCTCCAGCGTCCTACCCCACGTAATCTGTGGGCAACCGACCGGCCAATAATGCGCTACCCAACTTTTCAACAACTGCCGTGGTGCCCGTCTCATGGGCATACGAGCAACGTGGCCAGCCCAACGAAGAAGCCGATTGTGATAGTAGCTGTCGATGTCAAGAAGATTCAAACAACGAATAGACTCGAGGTAGTGATATGGTGGCGAGAGGTATGATGAAGGTTCACGCGGCACATTGAGCGAGCACACCGAACTCGATATTTCTCGATATTTGTTATGGCGACAACCAAGGCGACTTCCTGTTCATACCTAAAGTTCCTGGTGGTTTTGATTTATGTATTCATTTATCGGAGGGCTGAATCGTTGAATCCAATCGATTCTAAACCGGCGTACGCAATATACAGAGCCATCAGAATTAAGAGAACTGTATCTGAGCTAGAGGGATTTGTGTATAATATCCAGAGGAAGCCCTTTAAAAGCCCTATGGATGTCGACTCCCATTCAGATTCAGACTTAGACCACCTAGATATCCCAATCTGCGTGCTTCTCGTTCTGGTACTCAAAGTTGTACGGCGGGTATCTGCGCGGCGCCCGTCTTCCTTCCCTCTTCGGCTTGTCATGCGCAGGAGCAGACAGCGGATGAAGCATGTGCGCGAGCTCGTCGGAGGATGTGTGGTTGCGGTGGTGTGGGTCGCTTTCAAGCATATATTTCCCTTTTGAGAGGGCGCTGTTGCTCTTGCCGTGTTTGGAGGTGGATGCACCCTTCGAAGGAGCTGGTTCTGCTGCTGTCAGTCGAGGTGGTTTGGGCGGAGGCGAAGAATAGTCGGGGATCTCATCCGCGCGACCAATGAGCACTTGCGTCAAATCGTGCCTCAATCGCCCGAGAAATCCTTTGATGGCGTGGGCGCCGCCGTCGTCCGATTCTTGGTTGTAGGCGAGTTTGTCGTTCAGAGCGGGCTCCAAGATCACCTTCATTCACATTTCACAAACAAAAGAAGTATTAAAAGTACAGAATTTAGAATAAGAGAGCGTTGTGAAGGTAAAGAAAAAGATTACGAATTATAGCAAATCAGGCAAGAAAATAGACATGCAGCCATTCGTACCGTGCAACCCCTCGCGCCGGCGCCTTCGCCTGCGCTGATCGATTCGAGGGCGGTGGCTACCGCTGTTTGCGTGTGGTTTACGCACCTGGGCAGTGAATGGTGTACAGCAAAGGGAGAGAACAAGATGAGGGTCATTTCTAGACCACAAGCAAAATGACCACGAGCACAACTTTTGTGCCCGTACGTGTGCATGCGGCTCAATACTAGGTGATTTCTAGACCACGAGCACAACTTTTGTGCCCGTACGTGTGCACACGTGCGCCTCAATTCAATTCTAGTTCTACCAGCGCTGGCGCCGGATAGCGCGTTCGGTTTCAAAAGGGGTTAACCCCAGCGGCCTGCCGGCTGTGTCTTCGTTGTCGGACTTTTGCGCGAGCCGCCGCTGCCGAGCTCGGGCAGCCGCGATCGACTTCTTCAGCGCGGAGTCAATCTGGTGGAGGTGATGAAGAAGAAATAGGAAAAAAAAATAAAAAACGAGTGATATTCATGAAGAGAACGGTGCGTCACGATTGTCAGACGAGGGCTGCGCATGACCAACTGATAACTTCTCATCAATCTCCTCCCATATTCCTCATAAACACCACTCTCCCAAGGAAAGGTGGCCAGACCATCAATACTTGCCCCTTATCATGTCACCTCGCCGCCTTCCCCGTCACTCCCATCGCTGCCGTCTGAATCGTCCGGGTCCCAGCCTCTTTCTCCGGTGCCTTTTGGGGAGCGTCCTAGGTCGTTGTGGTGCGCCGACAGCCGATTTAGCGTGCCTCGAAACCCGCTTAAACTGGGGCCTCTCGGCGCGCACACTAAGCGCAGCAAATGCGGCGCTAGGGCTTCGCCGAAATGCGATTCTTTCAACTTCGGCCGGCGCTCTTCGAAGCTGTTGTGCTCCAGCCGTACTTCGCATACGCCTCGGGGCAGCGCCAGCACCGCAGTCGTCAAAGGGCCTTCCAGATGGTTGTGCGATAACCCCAGCTCCTTCACCTGAGATAGACCCCGAAACCCCCCTCTGGTGTGGACGGCATCGGGATCCGGCAGGTCGAATCCGTCGTCGGGGGGGGCGTCAGCTTTCAACAGGGCTTGCAGAGCCAGGCCGCTGGCGGAGTTACCAAGGGGGTTCTGCTGATGATTGCGCTGGTGGTGAGTCTGCAAGTTCAACTCCACGGGATCCCCCTCGGTAAGCAAGGAGTTCACGGAGGTGTTGCTGCCTCTCCGCTGCACTTTGGGCTTTCGCGGCGGCTTCAAGCGAGGCAAAGGGCCGCCGAGGTTGTTGAAGTCGAGTCGCAGAATGGTGAGGCGGTCCAGCCAACACACGCTTTTCGGTAGAGGGCCTTTTAAGCCGCACCTACAATACATGTATAGGTAGTTCAAGCAGGTATAAAGTGCACGTGAGAGCAAAAATAATAAGAAGAAGAAAGGTATGATGAAGCGTACGCAGGCAATTCTAAGGAATTCTTTCGCTGACGCGCGTGGACTAACATATTTACCGCGACAAGTCTAACACTTTCAGCCTTCTCAGGGCGCCTATTCTGCGAAGTTTGAGAGCGCCAGGGGAGAAATCTGAGGCTAATGCTAATTCGGCAGCTCTTTTCGCAGCTGCTACCTGTAAGAAAGAGAAGTGGGAAAAGTGAACTTCACACGGAAGCAGGAACTTGATCATTCAAGCAGGCAAAAGTGGACTTTCTCAAGTGATCAAGGGAGAAGAGAGAGAGGAAGGATTCCATCTTGAGCTTCAAACCCTTAACACTTTCTGAACTCACCTCTTCGAGCTGTGCCATGCTTAAACTACCGTCATCTGCGGTGGCCGACTCATCATCGTCGTCGACGTCGTCCTCAACGTAAGCTTGCCCGCCTTGCTGCCTCGCTTTCTTCTTCTTCTCCGCTGCCAGCTCTGCGGCTTGCTCTGCCAGCCACCGCTGCTCCTCTTCGAAGGTCCCGTCGTCCTCGTCGGAGTCGTAGAAAGCGCCTCGGAACTACGGATAAAATATGGAGTATTAGTGTTTTTACGTTCAGAATGCTTCATAGAATAGAAAAAAAAAAACAGAGTAAACGACGAAGCCGCTCTCTAACATAATTCCCACCCCCTTCTACTCCAACCTTGAAGGGTGCGGGGGCGTCCGGATCGAAGGGTGGCAAAGCTTCGAGCCGGCCTTCCAGGTTCGCGTTCCCCGACAGGTCCAATTCCTCTAACGTTTTGGCGAGGTTGCCCCAGCGCACCGCATCCAAAGGACCTACCTGCGCGGAGTGCGCGTGTGTGCGTTCGATTGATCGGTGGAATAAAAAGGAAGAGGTGCCATCATTTTTTATCACATATCTTAGTACGATCTCCTCGAATGAAAGACGATACGAAAAGACGTTCGTTTGGAAAAGAAGGAGTATTTTGAAAATAAGTTAAAAAGGAGAAGCTAGACCCTAATGTAATATTTTGCCAAGAAATGTGTACCAGATTGTTGTCCTTCAGGGACAGGCACCGCAACCGCCGCAGGCGCGTCACGTCCCGCGGAAAAGAACCCGTAAGTTTGTTCCCGCTGAGCCGTAAATCTCGGAGCAGGGTGAGTGAGCCCACGTCTTCGCTCAACGGACCCGTTAAGTTGTTGGTGGACAAATCGAGGTACTCGAGGGAGGCGGCGCCTAGGGTAGCGCTGCCAAGGGGGCCGTAGAGCTTGTTGCGCGCTAGGCTCAAACTGACTATGTCGTGGGGCAAAGCGCGTGCCCACATCGTGGCGTATTCCCCTAATATGTTATGGTAGAATTTAGTGACGCATTCCCGGCAAACACGCAGGAAATGGAAGGTGAGGTAGATGGAGGCAAAACAAGACAAAAGCAAGAACAACAACTGGATGAATGCGAGGCTCGTAAAATTCAAAGACAGTCGATGGATACATTTTTAAGATTGGAAAGGCTTTCAATCTATCCTTGAACACGAACCTTGCAACAAATTGCTTTGCGCGTCCAGGACTTCTAATTCGCTCATGTCCGCAAACACCCCCACTTCGGCTAAGCCGCTCAATTTGTTGTGGCTCAAGTTCAAGACTCGGAGCTTCGGCAAGTTCCACCGTGGCAGCTATCATAGTAGGGATTACAAGGGAGCACATGTGGAGGAAAAAGAATTTAAGAGAATTAACTGGCTTGCTTTAAATCATGCTGCACTAAAGCAGCAACGTCGGCGCATTGACATTTCTACTTCGTGCTTTTAATTAATTTTAGGATCAATGGAAGGACTGGTGTGAAGGCTTAACAATGCTTCTCATCCCTCACTTACCAAACCGTCGAACTTGTTGTTGGCTAGCAGGAGCCGTTGCAGCGCGGGGGGCATATCTTGCGGCACGTTGCCTTCGAAGCGGCAGCCTCGGACGTCCAGCACCACGAGCCGCTGCAAGGACGACAACTGCGGCAGGCCACCCCCTAAATGGGGGTTTTGCCCTAGCTCGACGACGCTCAATTGCGGCACCCCTTGCCAGAAGAACGCTGGCGGAACCGACCCACGCAAATTGTTGGCGCCGAGCCATAGCTCAGACAAGCAGTTCTGGTATTGCACTTCTCCGAATTTACCCATTTCAACGCACTCCACGCCCTCCCACTCGGCAAACTCGACTTTTTCGCTAGCCCAATGCTGTTGGCGTTTCCACGCAGTGCCGCCGGCGGAGCGAAAGAGCTCGTTCAAAAACCCGCACTCGGTGTCAATAGCGCGCTGCCTTAGTACAGGTGTTATTTTGCGCAACTTAGGCTTAGGCGGTGGGAGGTAGCTCGTGTTCGCCCGGTAGGACGCCGAGCGCTGGTGCGACAAAGCAGTTTGTTCTCGGAACCGAGGCAACGGCGTAAAGCGCACAGCCCCCGTCTGCGGCCGCTTCGGCGCCACGTAGACATCATCGTCCATGCGGAACAAAGTTATAGTGGATACTCTCTAGTAACTTAACTGGCTGTCGATAAGTAGATGAGATGCTAGGGATTTTAACGAGCATACGAGCATCGTTCAAAAGTTCAGAAGCATCGCGTAAATTTGAGAGCGTGAAGCGCAGAAGGCACGAAACGGTCCAAAAATCTCGAAGCCGTGCATCGCACGGGCACCTGAACTTGACGAACGACGATGAACAATTTCATGCTTACTACAGATACTACTGTACTACTACTTACTGTAACTAGCATTATTAGCAATAGCAGTCCCCATAAGTGCTCACTCCTACTAGAGGCATAAACCAGTCGCGTGAGGTCACAGATATTCGTTCTTGAGAATATCCTTTTTATTCGAGGTAGGTCTAGCGAAGTAGCGCAAAGCACATGGCCCTTGCAGCTCTTTTCGCCAATCGAGCAGCTCCTAACGGTTCAAATGGCAGTCGAGGTGGGCCTGCCCTCTCCTTACCAAAGCCTCCTCCTATACATAAACCGCCTAGCGATGAATTGTCGTCATCCCAACAGCTGTCAAGCGCTATTGCGAGAAGTAAAGCTGCAGAGGATGGGAGCGGGCGTCTGGTGATTGTATGTTTCGTCATTTCATTCGCGCCGCCGTGCATCGCAGTGCTTGATGGCTTGAAAAAGCTCCAAATTACCATGAGCAACGTCGAAGTGTACAGAGTAGCAGTAGACAAACCTAGCGGTGGGGCACTTGCGGACACGCACGGAGTGCAAGTCACACCCACGCTGCAGCTCTATGTGCACGGCCAATTGGTGCACGAAATGCGCACCGTCTCGCAAGATTTGATTCACCCGTTTGTGCTCAAATGGAGCAAGAAAGCCAAGAGCGCACCAGGTGCGACCTATGGGCATGAAGTTTAGATAGCCTCAATTCATTTTTGATTTTCCGGGCTTCACTAATGGCGCATACCAACTCCTACTAATTGTTGTAATTATACACAATGTCCCACAAGATTGGTGACGTAATATAAACTCTTAAACTGTAGTCAAACGACCCAACATCGTCGGCAAATCATAAACGGCCACGCACCATGCATCGCACATGGACATATATGCACTAGAGAACTCCGGGATGTGCATGGTCAGTAATAGACACAGCCCCCTTACCCTTAGTCGGCTTTGTGCAGGATTTCTACAGATCGAAGTCTTCTTTAAACGCGAATTAAATGAATTAGAGCGCAGTTATCTAAGTCAAATTTAGTAATTCAGGAAAAAGGCAGCTCCATTATACCTCCTCAGTGCCGCTAGTCAAGAGCTCAACGGCCAAATAAGCTGCCTCTATGACACTGCGATTGCCATTAATTTTTACCGTGTTGACAGGGGGTTCATTTCCATTAGTGCCGTGGTTCACAGGAGGAGACGTCGCAGACTCATTTTGGGGTGCTTCAGGTTTACAGTAAGCCTCCGCTGAAGGATCCAGAATAGCCACTACCTGATTGCCGCCAGCGAGCTCAAGAGTAAGCTGCACGACCGTCCATGACCACACTTCAAAGTTACTAGACATTCCTGTCGCGCGGTCGCCAGACACTCCATTGAGAGCACTCGGTGCAGCACCAGCAGCTGCTGCATGTGGTGGTGGCAATGTTAAGGCGGCCGATGCTTCCGACACCACCGCACACCACTCGGCCGCCACTTCAAGTGCAGGCCTCCTCAAAGCAGAAGGAGACGAGGAAGGCTGAGAGAGCGATGACTGGTAGCTGTGCCCCTGACAAGAGCAACAGGTAGCCCATGCTTGGTCCATGGGAATCAGCGCATACTGCACTAGAGGGTGTTGGGCATCGAGGGCGCCACCTTCCTGAGAGCGGTAGGCCCACACCACGTAACTCCACGATATTAGGGCACCGAAGAGGGCTAAAAAAGCGGACGCCGTCTCTAAGGAGGCCACCGCCACGACTAACGCGAGAGCGCAAGCCGCAGTCACGCTGGAGGTTGCTTCTACTTTGAGCGTCTGCACGTCGCAGTAACGAGCTCCTTTGTGGCCCGCGGTACTCGTAGTCGTCGAGGGCGCAGCCGATGGCATCACCTGTGCAGCACGAATGAATGACGTCATGTATGAAGAAGAAGAAGAAGAAAAAGCAGCAGCATAAACATAAGAAATCAGAGTAGCCTCTATCGATCCTGCTGACGTCATCCATACCGCCACAGCCGGCTGGTTCGTTGTGGATGACGGTGCATGAGCTGACGGCGACGACAAGGCAGTACCAGTCGTAGTCGTACTCGTACTCGAAGCTGCTGCTGCTGCTGCAGATTCCGTCCTAGTCGCACTAGACGGTGGTGATGCAGAAAAAGAAGAAGAAGTCTTTGCTTTTGCGTCCATCTGGTGCCACTGCCAAAGTTTGGCGGCAATCGCTACCAACACCGCCATCGCTGAGGCAAACAAGAGCCAGGAAGCACCACTGGACGGCGACTGCCCTACTGCAATCAACACGAGAACGACCCAAATCCACAGGGAGGCAAGCCACGAGACATAAGGCGCGCCTCCCAACAAGCCACGCAGCCACACACTACCGCTACCGCCACCGCGGCGCATGGTCGTTCCGTGGAATGTTTGTAGGGCAGCGCCGTGCACGCTTGTCTTGGGATACGCGGCTGCAGTGGAGCCATCGAGGTCCGACCAACTGCCGCACTGCGCAGCTAAAGCGTCGAGGATCACAAGGGGCGATTTGCCCGCAGGCGGGAAATCAGTGAAGGAGTTATGGTGGCCAAGTGCAGAAGTTGTGCTTGTTGCAACGGACTGATGGCGCAGGTGGCGGTGCATCGCTAACGGTACCTGCGATGAACGGGTGATTTTAGACAGCTTATGAAAGAAGAACAAGGTTGAACTCGGTGCAAAATGGGAAAGTTCAAAACAATGAGAGGAAAATACAGAGCTTATTCCCTGTTTTTTAAAACCCACATACAAAAGTCTACAAACCACATACACCTCAATCTTTTACGCCGTGTTCTCATTTACCTGTGCCCTCGCTGCCACCTCTTCTGCTTGCTCGCTCGGTGCTTCGGGCTGAAATGCCGCCGCTGTTCCGACCTGCGCTGCAACCACTGCTCGTGGATTGGTCGCTTTTGCCACGGCAGCACGGCCTGCAGCTGTGGAAGCAGGAGAATGACGGTGGCTATTGCTGTGCTGCTGAGTACAGGCACCTTGGCTGTTGCCAGCAGCTGTAGCGGTGGTGCCTGAAGTTGGGCCGTTGCTGCTGCTACTGTTTCCTCCAAGCTGACTGGCACTCAAAGAAGAAGACGAAGAACTGCCAGGCATCGATTGGGTTCCCAAGAGGGCTGTTGAAGCATGGAGCCGCTGCAAGATCAACACCCGGCCATAACTGGTGATGGCTACGGCACAGCGCTGCACGAGCCGACCGACGAGTGGAGCGTCGATCAACAGGCAAGGCAAGCACACGAGCATTGCTTCAGGCTCCTTCCTTATGGCAGGCAGTAAATTGATGTTGCTACTCGAAGTACCATCGCCGCTGCCGCTGAAGCTGTTCTCAGGCGCGCTGTCGTTTCCCAACCCAGAACTGCCATCACCATTGCTGTTGTTGCTACCAGCGCCCACAGTATTGTGGTTGCTGTTTTCAGTCAGCTGCTGCCCCAACATCACTGCCGCGGCCATGTGTTGAAAGGGTGAAGACCTCTCAATGGCATCATAGGCCGCCAATCGCTGCGCTTCCTGCTCCCTGGCTGCTTTCCTTGCTGCTTTCCGGGCCACTTTCTCTTGTTGGCGGACCACTGCGAGAACGGCTGCTTCGGCGGCGGCCTCTGCGGCAGCGTCTTCCGAAGCGAAGCCCGCCAACACTCGGTCCGCTCGCGTAGATGGCAGCATGGAGGCAGGCGGTGCAACTGATGTGGTTGATGCTTGGCTTCCTTGCTGCATTTTCACCTGGCGCGCGGTGACGACACGGCCATGTGCGAGGTTGAGCACCACGGCTTCGTGGTTTTCCTCGCGACGCACGGAATAAGCCGATCCATTTCGACCGCCGGAGACAGCAAGGCCTCCTCCAATGCCTCCGTTGGTAATGCTGCTAGTAGCGACTGCCTCAAAGGCCACCGCTTTTTCTGTAGTCAACGCCTCGACGGCCTTCGATGACGATGACGATGATGACGTGTCCAAGTGTGGCACATTCGAATCACCGGCAAGTTCATTGGACACATGGGATGCTTCGCGCTCGGTGTTGTTGTCGTGAGATATTTCTTCATCTTCTTCGTCGTAGTCTTCTTCTTCTTCTTCTGGGTGAGCAGTTACGGTGATCATTGGGAGCTTAGTGTCACCAACAACTTCCTTTGACTCGTTTGCACCTGTTGTGGCACTTGGCTCCGTAGAAGTAGGACGCGATGGAGTCGAGGAATCTGCGGATGTGTACCTAGAGGCTGCGCGATGCTGCTTGTGGTCGTTCGAAGTTTCGGACGTTCCTGATCGCGGGCTGCCCTCATCTGAGTCGGGGCGATGCACCACTGGGGATTGCAGTGGCTTGGACTCAAGGCCAAGATCATGGCTGCTATTACGGCCACTCTCCATGGTTGTGTCCGAAACAGACCTCGGCTTTACGGAAGAGGCGGTACGATCGGGCAGTGGCACGTCGGGCGATACCGAGAGGGCCGTATCTGCAAAGCGCGGAATGCCGTGCCGAGGACCACTTATATCATCTTCAGAAGCAGGCGTTTCGCTCCCAGGAAGCTCAGTTGGCAAGGGGGGCTCAGTGACGTAGCCATTGTTCGCGGCGCGCGATGACGACGTTTCTCGGCGAACCCGCAAATACGCTAAGAGATTGTTGGCCTGAAAAGAAAAAAAGGAGAAGATCAGGAAAATCAAAAATGGCTGCACAGAGCTGGCTTTCCGTGCCTGGCGATAGGTAAAGATGCTTGAATAAGTCGCTAGATTCAAACACTAAAAACACACACACAAAGCATTACAAAAATGAATCACAGTCAAAATTGGCATGCTTGCTAGCACAGCCATCTAGCATTCTAAGACACAAGTCGTACCGCTGGATCAGCATCCTCAGATGGTGGCGCTGATGGCGTTACAGGTGGTTGCGCTTGCGGGGGTGCTCGGGGGCGTACTGGTGTCTTCAAATCAGAGCCTGGAGGCAAGCCAAGTAAGCTTTGAACATCTGCAAGATTGTAACCATCGTTTGGGGATTCATCCATAATCACAGGGATAGCTTAATTAAGTTCAGAGTCCGTGAATTCAGCTTTGTTTGCACGACTCACTAGCCCTAGGCCTCCCCAAACTATGGCCAATGCGACTGCTCCTTGCCTTCAGAGCCAATAACCAACGGCGGATCATCTGTCGATCTGTGGGTGGAGCTCATTAGCACGCTTGGGTCACATCGGAATCTCGCTTGATTTTATGCAAGATCCTTGAGTGGTTACCGACCACTGAAGCAGGTAACATTACTGTACAGTACAGTAGACACCATACCATGATGGAACCATGGTTGGGCACCGTGGGCTCATAAGATATCTCTACTACGGCCGCGCCAGCATCCCGCGTTGCGCGCGCCATATGTACGCCCAAGTCATGCTACTTCTCCGCTGTCAGATAATTGTCGATCTTGCTCTGAGTCAAGGCACTCTAACCCGTGCACGCCTGAACGGTGGCTGCGTCGCCTAGGAGCTATGACTGGCGATATATAAGCGTTTATAGAGCACTGAACTA